>Ga0073934_10008890_pt1 | contig 13135 bp, 17 predicted proteins | sample LarsenN4metaG_FD_76834 | JGI IMG/M metagenome (GOLD analysis project Ga0073934, IMG submission 76834) | Hot spring sediment bacterial and archeal communities from British Columbia, Canada, to study Microbial Dark Matter (Phase II) - Larsen... ...
ATACACTCAAAACGGCAAATGCAGCGTGGAAAGAAAATACTGCCCTGACCGTAGAAGCTGAAAAGAGGTATGCAACCAACGAGAGTCAGCTCAAGATGATGAAGGACGCCTACGACAATTTGAAAGTGGCAATAGGCGACAACTATACTCCCACCTTGAAGGAATTGTACCAGGTTGGCAAAGAGGTCCTTGGGGGTATGACAGAATTCGTGCAGCAGAATCCGGTGCTTGTCAAAGCGGTCACCGCTTTTGTAGGAGTGCTTGGAGTAGCGACTACTGGTCTTGCTGCATATGCTGCAGCTGCAAAAATAGCCACAGTATTTACATCTGCTTTTACTACTGCTGCCGGAGTATCATTACTTGGTCCGATTATGGCCGTTGTTGCCGGCGTGGCCGCATTGACTGCGGGCATTGTAGCTCTAGCCAGTGCCACGAAATCAGAGCAAGACGAGCTGAAAGAGCTAACTGCAACCTCTCGTGAGCAGTATTATCATATGAAGGAGTTACAAGACCAGTATGATGAAGTAAGCTCCAGCATGGGTGAAACATCCTATGAAGCTCAGGTTTTGAAAAGGCAGTTGGACGAGGCTACAAAAGCATATGAGGATAATAAGCAGACAGCTAAAGAGCTGGCCGAGGAGCAAAAAGAGGTAATCGATGCCCATAGAGCGTTGACAGAAGCATATGATACGACTATCAGTGGTATTGACAAAGAAGCTCGCAGTAATGAAAGCCTTATGAAAAAGCTTCAAGAGCTGATGGATGTGGAAGAAAAATCAGCATCCACAAAGCAGGAGATTCTTACCGTTGTTCAAATGCTCAACGAAGCAATGCCTCAACTTGGACTTGCGTATGACCAATATGCTGACTCTCTCAACATGACTGCAGATTCAATCCGAAAAGTGGTTGAAGCAGAAATTGCCAGAGAAAAGAATGCTGCAAATTATGAAAACCTCAAAAAATTTATTGCTAATGAGAGCGATTTATACACTAATCTACAGAAGCATATAGAAGAAACTAAGAATGCTGAGGCTGAGCTTGCAAAAGCGCAAGCTGCCGCAGAAGAAAAAAGAAAATCCCTTGGAACCCCAGGAATGAGCGAGGCTGGCGGTAGAGCTTATGCGGCTGCCTTGCTTCCCTATATAGAAGCTGTCAGTAAAGCACAAAGAGCTGTTGAAGATGCAACGGAAGCCGAAAAAGAGGCTCAGGCGGCATATGATGCGAATAAAGCTAAGATTGACGAGCTAACCTCTTCATTGGCCGGATACACCGAGGAAGTAGCAGAAAACGGTGGAGAAATCCGGAGCGTCATCAATAACATCACCGAAAAAATATCGGATCTAACCGCTAAATACGAAGAGGCATACAAAGCAGCACTCGACAGCATTGAGGGTCAATACTCCATATGGGATAACGCTGCTAAGGTTGTTGCAACAAGCGCAGGCACGATGAACGATGCCCTTGAGAGTCAGATATCATACTGGCAGAAATACAATGAAAATCTGGCCGGGTTGACCGACAGGAGTGCCGACATCAAAGGGTTGTCAGAAATGCTCGCCAGCTTTGCTGACGGCAGCGCAGAAAGTGTAAACGCTGTGGCTGGCATGGCAAAAGCAAGTGATGAAGACCTGAAGGCGATGGTTAAGAACTGGCAGAAGCTTCGGGATGAACAGGAAACTGTAGCTGAAAAGCTAGCTAACCTCGAAACCGACTTCAAGGATTCAATGAACACTTTGCAGAAAGAGCTTGAAACAGCTATTGGCAATATGAAGCTTAGCGATGAAGCAGCTCAGAGCGGCAAGAACACCATTCAAGGATTTATTGACGGTGCTGAGGATATGATTCCGGAAGTACAGGCGGCATACAAGAGGATTGCTGAGGCAGCGGTCGCTGCTATTGACGCCCAGCTTCAGATTCACAGTCCGTCAAGGGTACTATGGGAAAAGGGTGAATACGCCATGAGTGGATTCATCGGTGGCGTGGAAGCTATGGAGCCAGATGTCGCAGAGGCAATGAAGAGTGCTGCCAATACAGGAGCAGACGCTTTTACTGCAAATGCGATAAATGCAGAGCATGGCAGCGGTGGCGTAACCATATCGCTTGACTATTCTCCGCAGTATGATTTGGGTGATGGGAACAGCGCAAGCGAAATTGAAGCCATGCTTCGTACTCATGATAATAATCTCCGTGATATGCTTCTTGATTTGTTGGAGAGCGTGGGGATTGACGCGAAAAGGAGGGCATATGCATGAGCAAAACTTATACAACGGTTCAGGGTGATAAGTGGGACAGCATAGCATTTACACAACTTGGGGATGTAGCTTATACAGACAAGCTTATCAACCTGAACCGTCAATATATCGACTATTACATATTCCCTGCCGGAATTACACTTGTGCTACCAGATGTAACGGCTGCGCCTACTGACACACTCCCACCCTGGAAGCAGGTGAGCGGATGAGCGATAAAGATTTAGCAAGGCGTACATCGGCCGAGGTTTTCTTTGGAGGTGTGGATATAACAAAATCAATCCAGCCATACCTTTTATCACTATCTTATACGGACAATGAAGAAGATGTCGCTGATGATCTGCAGATTTCTATACAGGACAGGGAAAGCGTTTGGCTTGAAAAGTGGCTGAACGTTGCCATACAGGCAGCGGCAGCCTCTCCCCCAGCTCCTTCATCAAATTACAAGGTCACTGCCCAAAGCGGGTTGAATGTACGCAGTGGACCCGGAACGAATAATGCAAGGATCGGTTCGTTGGCATATGGCTCTCAGATTAAGGTGCTGTCCATAACTAATGGATGGGCGCATATAAAATACAGCGGCAAAGATGCCTATGTTAGCGCCAGCTATATTACTCAGATCAGCGGCGGCAGTACCGTCGGTGATGACACCGGAAGCTGGGAGGTTGGTGATGAAGTTATCGCAAACGGACAGCCTCAGTATTCCAGCTACGGTGAAGGGACTCCAGGGTCGGCTGTCACGAATTACAAAGCTAGCATTACTCGGCTGAACCTGAAAAATGGTGTTCCGTACCCTATCCATGTGGGTCAAATCGGATGGTTTGCTGAAAATCAGATCAAGAAAGCCGGTGCTGCTAATACCGTCACGACAAGTGAAACGACTATTAAAGGTCTTCGTATTCAGGCAGTTTTTGTCCGAGAAAACTGGAACGGTGATGGAAAAGACAAGGTATTAGACTGTGGACAGTTTGAGCTTGACAGTGTAGAGGCTTCAGGACCTCCTGCAACCATAACAATCAAAGGTACGTCTTTGCCATATATAGCACAGATCCGGCAGACGAAAAAGAATAAAGCCTGGGAATCAATCTCACTGTCGGGTATAGCAAAGCAGATGGCGGCAAACAATGGAATGTCCTGCCTTTATGAATCTGACTACGACCCTTTGTATAAACGTGTCGAGCAGGTAGCCATGAGCGACATTAAGTTTTTGTCCACTCTCTGCCATGACGCTGGCATTTCATTGAAGGTCACCAATAACATCATTGTACTTTTCGATCAGGCAACGTATGAGGCAAAGCCTCCCGTTCTGACAATCAAGCGCGGTGACGGCACATACAGCAAATACAAGCTCATGACTAGCGAAGCCGACACTCAATATGCGAGCTGCAGGGTGCGTTATACCGACCCTGCCACTGGTAAGACAATTGAGGGGATTGCTTATGCTGAGGACTACAAGGCTGATGATAAGGATAACCAACAGCTCGAAGTATGGGCAAAGGTGAGCAGTATCGGCGAGGCAAAAACTCTGGCATATAAGCGTCTGCGTCTGCAAAACAAATATGAGAAGTCAGCGACATTCACTATCCCGGGGAATCCTGATATCATGGCCGGTGTTACAGTCATGCTCGAAGGTTGGGGCGCTTGGAACGGAAAGTATATCGTAGCTCAATCGAAACACACCATCGGAGGCTCCGGCTATACGGTGCAAATAAAACTCCGGCGAGTATTGGAGGGGTACTGATGGATTATGAGAACATTTTAAGAAACCTTGTAAGGATAGGTACTGTCAGCGCTGTTGACAATGCAGGCAAAAAAGCAAGAGTCGTATTTCAGGACAAGGGTATGACCTCCGGCTGGCTTTTTGTGTTGCAACATCCCGGGACGGTAAATGTTGAGAAAGACGGTAAGCACTCGCACAGTCTGCCCGGTGGTGGTTCGACTGGTGAGAATGGCGAGCATGGTCATGAAGCAGCAGTCGCTCCATGGATGCCTGCGGTCAACGATACGGTTCTTGTCCTCTACTTACCTATTTTCAATGGGGATGGATTCATACTGGGGGTGATTTAATGCAGATAGGAGCGCTTGGCGATATTGTGTTTCAGGTGTCTTCTGAGACAGTTGAAACATTAGACAAGATGGTATGGTCCGGGGCGGCAAGGTACGCCAAACAAGAACGCCATTTAAAAGATTCGCTTACGGAATTTACCGGGCTGGAACCTGACGAAATATCTTTTGAAATACTGTTTTCGGCATACCTCGGCGTGGATCCGTATCCTGAGATCGTGAAGATTTGGCAGTATGAGCGGAGCGGTAAAGCTCTCACTCTCGTCATCGGTGACAAAAGCTACGGTAAATGGCGCTGGGTAATAGAAAAACACGAGATAAAAATGCAGAACTTTGGTAAGGGTGGCAAATTGACGTCAGCTACCGTTTCCGTGAATCTACTCGAATATCTGAAAAAGTGAGGTGAGGCTATGAGCTATTTAGTAAGTTCAAGGGACATTGGAAAAATAAAGCTGCTTGAAAGCGATACTGTGACATCGGTCATGCAGAACATAGCAATCATCTTATCGACCAAACGGGGAACTGTGCCTCTGTATAGGGAGTTTGGATTGCCTATGAATTTTGTCGATAAGCCCATACCCGTTGCAAAGGCACTTGCGGTCGCTGAAATAACGGAGGCAATTGCAGAGTTTGAGCCTCGTGCAAGGCTGAAAGATATTACTTTTGAGATAGACGAAGACGTCCCGGGAAAGTTAATACCGACTGTGGAGGTGGAGATAAACGATGCCTAGAAATACACAATACCAATTTGTAAGCACTGACACGAGCACTCTGATAGCAAATCTTATTTCAGCCTATGAGACTATAACTGGAACCGTTGTACGCCCAGCAAGCCCTGAAAAGCTATTCATTTCTTGGATAGCTGATATTATCATGCAGGAACGAGCATTGAACAATTACACAGGAAATCAAAACCTACCGAGCCGAGCAGAAGGATATAACCTTGATGCTCTCGGCGAGCTGTTCTATAACAAGAAGCGTCCAGCTGCGCAGGCTGCTAAATGTACCGTACGTTTTTATATCTCAGCTATTCAGACGGCAGCAATATTGATACCTGCGGGTACACGTGTCACAGACTCAAGAAACACACTTATATGGGAAACAACTGCAGATGCTTACATCCAAATCGGTGATCTGTACGCAGATGTAATGGTACAGTGCCAGACAACAGGTATCATAGGAAACGGCTATATGGCTGGACAGATTAACACTATCATTGATCCGTATGCCTATTATGACCATTGTGAAAACATTACAACAAGTGACGCTGGAGCTGATGAATCCTCGGATGATGAATTTTATGAACTCATGCGTGTCAGCCAAGACGCTTATAGTGATGCTGGAGCCAAAGGCGGCTATACTTACTTTGCAAAGCAGGTTTCTACGGAGATTGCGGATGTTGTTGCTAACTCTCCCAGTCCAGGTCAAGTTAGTCTCTATGTCCTTATGAATGATGGTACTATTGCCACTACTGAGATTAAGAACGCCGTCCTTGCTGCCTGCAATGCTGATTTTGTACGGCCTCTTACAGATTATGTTGTAGTAGATGATCCTGAATTAGTCGTTTACAATATTGAATTTACTTATTATATTCCGCGCAACACCTCGCTTAGTGCCATGGAAATAGAAACAGCTGTAAACTCTGCAGTGTCGAAGTATACTGCATGGCAAAGCGCAAAATTAGGACGGGATATTAATTCATCCTATCTTCTCGGCCTACTAATGCAGACTGGTATTAAGCGTGCTGAACTGACGTATCCGGCATTTACTACTCTACGTGACGGCAGCGATGATACTATCCCTCAGGTGGCAAGTGTAGGCACTATAACAATCACGAATGGAGGATACGAGGATGAATGAGCATGGCATGACTACGGCAAATTTGCTGCGTACTCTTCCTGATGTGCTCCGTAATGATGAAAATATGCTGGCTCTCGCATCATCCATTGCCGATATTTTGTCAGCGCGTAAGAGTGAAATCGACAGCCTTAGAATATATACCAGGATTGACGAGCTCCCGGAGGATTTGTTGGATATACTCGCGTATGACTTTAAGGTCGATTGGTACGGATATGATTACGGTATAGAAGCGAAAAGGTCACTGATCAAAAATAGCTTCAATGTCCACCGTCATCTGGGGACATGTGGTGCTGTGGAAAAAGCACTCTCAGATATATATCCAGGCTCCGAAGTTGAGGAATGGTTCGAGTATGGCGGCGATCCGTTCTATTTCCGTATACTGCTTGATGTAACTAACCAACGTGTAGCGATAACGCATGACGAGATTATAAGGACTTTGAATATCTACAAATCTTTACGGTCTCATCTTCAGGACAGTGCAGTAATTTACCGTAGTCGTGCACATATCACCATTGGTGTTACCAGCAGCTATTTGATATACGGAGTACGCCTGTGCGGCACATATCCGGTTCGAGCTACTCAAGGTGCTATTACCAATGAGGAGATTATTATGGTTACAGACGCGGACGGAGCTGTTTACTCAGTGCCGAAAAGCGGAGAAATTAAAACAGGGAGCTATCCCGCCGTTGCCACCCAAGGCGGCGTTGATACCGGCGGTTTTAGCATAGGCACATCCGGAGAAGGAATCGCGTATAAAACAAGGGTATGCGGTACCGCCCCGGGCAACTTAATTTGAAGGAAGGTGATATAATTGCTTGACACAGCAGCTTTTACTGACCTTCGCGGATATATCAAGCGCAGAATCGCCAGCGCAAAGTACCGCGTAGGAACCACCTATTACACTACCAGCCTGAATGATATCACAATATTACCAAACGGTACCGTGAGAGCTCAGCTTTCTATCATTCCGGGTGAAACAGTGACTATCAACAGGGTGGAGCTATTTAATAGCGATGGCAACCTGTGGGCACACCAGGATGTCAGCATTACAATCTCGACGGGACAGACTGGCGTTCTCTACTGGTTTGATTTCACCATCACAGAAGAGGAGGGCTAACGTTTATGTATGATTGGACAAAATGGCTTGACCATGTTACGGATCCGGCAAACAGATACACCTTAGTTGATAACGGCGACGGTACATATACCATTACGCCGACCGGTACCGTTATGCAGCAGGGAACGCCTCAGGACCAGGTTCGATTTAACAACATCGAAAACGGGATAGTGGATGCACACGCTGCCATTGCTCTGTTGCTGAATTATGCCAGACAGAACTCGTGGGAGATTGAGACCGGCACCGTCACATTGACAAACACCCTTGCATTCCCATTCAACGATAGCCAGAAGACAGTCAGTCTTACAAAAGCTAAGGAGAATGGCGACTATATTGTGCTTGCAGAAATCAGTGCTGCCAGCGGAAACGCCGGTGAGATAGTGATTACCGACAAGCTCATTAACGGTTTCAAGATGGCATTCACCGGATCGGCGTCATCTGTCACCGTCAAATATACAGTGTTAGGAGGATATCTTAAATGATAATCATTGAAAAGAACGAAGGTACAAAAATTCCTTACTCAGCCAACAACACCAAAGTCACCTTCAACGATGACCTGACTCTCAACCTAGCCAGCAGAGAACAGGATTGGCCGGTACACATTGACATTTGCTATGACGCAGACCGCGCCCTGGTAATCGGTGCAGCTGCGGGACGTGCATATGTCGCCGAGATTGATATACCCGCCAGACAGTACACAGAGGAAGAGGTTGACGCTGAGATGCAGCGAACTCCCATACCGCTGGACATGGATACCGTGACACTGACCCTATGGTCTATTGAGTAAAGGAGGAAACAACAATGCCAAACTTTGATTTATCTAGTCTTGCACTCTCTGCCGTATGCCCTGGCAATGAGATTCTTTTTGATGACAAGGGCATGCCCAGTATCATGGTTAAGATTCCGAAGCAGACCTATGCTCAGCTCGGTATGGGTGAATCCACAGCTGTGCATCCTGCTTTTATCGTGAACGGCCAGGAAGTTAGTGCTATCTGGATTTCCAAATACCTGAACATCGTCAAAAACGGTCGGGCTTATTCGCTCGGCGCACAGGATCCAGCAGCTTCTCTTAATCTGGAGACAGCTATTAGCTACTGTACTGCAAAGGGCGCAGGCTGGCATCTCATGACCAGAATGGAATGGGGATTGCTTATCAATTGGTGTGAGAAAAACAGCTTCATCCCGAAGGGCAACAACAATTATGGCAAGCACAACAGCGAGAATAACTACAAAGCTATTCCGTCTTATATCAGTGGAGGACAAACCAACCGCACTGCAACTGGTACCGGACCACTAACCTGGTACCATGACAATTCTCCTTCCGGTATCGCAGACCTCACCGGTAATGTATGGGAGTGGATGGGCGGTATCCGTTCTGTTTATGGGGAACTGCAGATACTTGCAAATAATAACGGAGCAGACAGCTCACATTCGCAGCTCGCCGGTGGTCTTGAATGGATGGCTATCAAAGCCGATGATGGCTCTCTTATCACACCCAATGGAACTGGAACTACCGCTGGGAGCGTGAAGATGGATTGGATCAGCAGCAAGCTGACTTACTCCACTTCTATCACAGATACTGCACGGGGTGAACATGGCTGCACCTTTGGCAATATCACCTGCGATAGTACAATCAGCGATGCTGCTAAGTTGCTTCTGCAATCCATCGGCATGCTGGCCTATAATGCCACCGGTCTTTGTAAGGACCATTATTGCTATTTCAATAACAATGAAGCTGAGCGGTCTTTCTTCTCCGGTGGCAGCTGGTACTACTCTTCCTACGGCTTGGCGTCGTTCAACGGCCACTACTCGCGCACGTACGTCTACACGCTCATCGGCTTCCGCTCCGCTTTTGTTGTACTGCCCTCTGCTTAACTGTATTCTGTTAGCTCCGCGATAGCGGAGCGTAGAAAAAATTTTTTTGAAAAATAACGAATTACGTTATTTTCTCACAAAACAGCGCATACTCTGACCGATTCATGTAATATAAGTTCAAGGGAAACGGGGACAGGGGTGAGTGCAATATGGCCGAGGAACTAAAGATACTCCAGAAGATATTTGATATGATGGAGTACGGCTATGCTGCACTCGCTCAATACCCAAAGTCAGAGAAATTCGCGCTCGTTACAGACATCAAGCGCAGTATGGATACGATGTTAGAACGAGCAATTGAAGCCCAGAAAAAATATTACAAAAAGACTACCTTGCAGGAGCTGGATGTTGAAGTAATGAAACTGAAAGCTTATTTGCGTCTGTCTCAAAACCTCGGGTTTCTTCCCATGAAGAAATATGAAATATGGTCAGCAAAGGTAGTCGAAATCGGTAAGATGCTGGGTGGATGGCTGAAGTCCGTCAACAGCCAAAAGTCCACTTAACATGGGGGACAGACCGCTGCGGTCTTTCTACTCCGGTGGCAACTGGAACAACTCTTCCTACGGCTTGGCGTCGTTCAACGGCAACAACTCGCGCACGAACGTCAACACGAACATCGGCTTCCGCTCCGCTTTGCCTCCAAGTCAGATATTGTAGACTCAAGGGTTTACTTTCAGTACAGAGGTGATAAAGGGGCCTGTTTCCCCGACCTGCGCTGCAGGGAGAAAAATTTTAGCTGCGTATACCGCCGGTATTGGATGCGGTTTTTTCTGTGTCCAGGAAAGCTGTAAAGCGCAGCCCTTGGGGGAATGGTACTATGGAAAAGCACAAGCATGTATTTGAACGGTTTGCAACGTTCGATAATATGTATGACGGATATCTTCTTGCCCGTCGAAATAAACGGTATAAGGAGGAAGTGCTGGCCTATAGTGCCAACCTTGAGGAAAATCTTATTGATGCCGTAAACCGGCTGCAGTGGAAAGAGTATTCTGTCGGCCGGATGCATGAGTTTTATGAATACTTTCCAAAGACCAGAATCATAGTCGCTCTGCCTTTTGCTGACCGTGTTATTAACTGTGCAGCTTATAACGTCCTCTGGCCTATCTACAAACGCTCATTCTATGAACATAGCTACGGTAGTATCCAGAACCGCGGGCCGATAAAAGCTGCAGATCAGCTGCAATATTGGATACGCATGGTGCAGAATAAACCTCAGCAATGGTGGCTTGGGAAAGCTGACGTTGCAAAGTTCTTTTTCCGTATTCCTATTGAAGTTCAGCTCCGGGAGCTCGGCCGTCCGCTCGACGATCCGGACATGATGTGGTTCCTGGAGACAGCTATCAAAGCAGATGGCCGTCCAATGGGATTGCCGATAGACTGTGCTGACGTATTGGAAGCTGAGCGGATCATGGGAATAGGTATGCAAGTCGGATCTCTCATATCCCAGATGACGGCCAATGTCGTTATGACACCGGTTGATCACTTCATGAAGCGCGAAGTCAAGATACCGTTCTACATTCGATATATGGACGATATGATCTTGATGGCGCCAAGTAAAGACCAGGTCTGGGATGCTCTGTATCAACTTGATACATACCTGCAGGAGAACATGGGGCTGCAGCTCAACAACAAGACGGCCGTCATTCCATATGACGCCGGTGTTGAATTCGTCGGCAAGCGGATCTGGCCTCATAAGATTGAGCTTCGGAAGAGCACATCTCTACAAATGAAGCGGCATCTGAAATACGTCATGGAGCATTATTCTACTGGCGAGCTGACACTGGAATACGCACAGAGTGTCATCGTCAGCTACCTCGGACTAATGAAGCATTGCAACTGTGATGCTCTGAGGAAAAAGGTACTTGAGGACTTTGTCCTCATTCGAAAATCTTAATATACCAATAACAAAGCGAAAGCGGCTCTGCAAAGCAGGGTCGCTTTTTTGATGGATTGGAGGACGACATATGAGCGAAGTTGCAATACTGTCAACAGTGCTCGGCCTATTAGGTACTGTTTGCGCTATCGCGTTTGGTTACGCTACTTACAAGAGGAATCACCGCATTGACGATGAGAACGAAGGCAAGGAAAGCGGTACAATCCTGACTGAGATCGGATACATAAAAGCCGGTGTAGACGACATCAAGAGAAAGCAGGAAAAGCAGGATGAGCGCCATCTTGAAATTATCTCTCGTATCACTGCAGTAGAACAGTCGGCAAAACAAGCGCATCATCGTATCGACCGCCTTGAAGGTTCTGAGCGAAATATGTAGGAGGCGAGTCACAATGAAGAAACGTAAAGGCTCCAGGAAAAAGAAGACTGAATTCTCCAAGATCATATTTGTCTGCGTGTCTGCCGGCACTATATCAGTGGCCGTTTTCTCATGCTATATGATCTGGAAAACAGGAGACCTTTCCCCTTTGTCTTACTTAATACCTTCCGTCTTTGCGGAGCTTGCCACGGCGACGGGCTTTTATTATAAAAAGGCCCAAAAGGAAAATGAGCTGAAGCTGCCGCACTACCTGGCCGAGCAAAGCAAGACTGATGATTCAGACGAAAACATTCAATGAAAGGAGGAATCTGCATGGATAAGCAAAAGAATGTCTTGGGCGTTGAGCTCAAAGAAAACGAGGAAATATCTGAGGAAACCTTAAAGGAACTCAGCGACGGAAAGGGTGATGACAATGAGTAACAGTCCTTTAGTGGATTACGTAAAGATTTCCCCGAACAGCACCAACCCGAGGAGAAAGCCAATCTCTAAAATTACTATCCATCACATGGCCGGAAATCTATCTGTCGAAACCTGTGGGAATGTATTTGCTCCGACGTCCCGCAAAGCAAGTTCAAACTATGGCGTTGACAGTAAGGGCCGGGTTGGAATGTATGTCGAGGAAAAGAACCGCGCCTGGACAAGCTCCAGCTCCGCAAATGACGATCAGGCCGTTACCATCGAAGTGGCTAATGACGAAATCGGCGGTAATTGGCATGTCAGCGATGCAGCTCTTAATAAGACCATTGAGCTGTGTGTTGATATCTGTAAGCGCAACGGGATAAAGAAGCTCAACTTTACCGGTGACACTTCCGGAAATCTCACAATGCATAAATGGTTTGCTGCCACATCATGCCCGGGGCCATACCTTGAAAGCAAGTTCCCCTATATCGCAGAAGAGGTAAACAAGAGGCTCGGAGCAGATGCTTCACCATCCACCGAATCCGGTACTCTGTACTACGTTCAGACTGGAGCTTACTCCAACAAGGCAAATGCTGACGCACAGTATTACAAGGTCAAAGCGGCAGGCTTTGAGGCAATTATGAAGCAGGCCGGAAACCTCTATCGTGTTCAGGTTGGTGCCTACTCTCAGAAAGCTAATGCAGACGCAATGGCCGCAAGACTGAAAGCTGCAGGGTTTGACACGTACATCACTACAACCGGCGGCACTATTGTGCAGCCTGGATCCGCTCAGGTCAAGAAGCTGGAAGTCGGCAGCAAGGTCAAAATAAACAGCAGCGCCACCAAGTACAGCACCGGCCAGACGATACCCGGATGGGTAAAAGAAAACACTTACACTGTGCAGCAGCTCACTGGTGAGAAAGCTCTTCTGAAAGAGATTGTGAGCTGGGTAAATGTATCTGATCTCACCGTAGTATGAAAGGAGTAATCGCGATGATCGAATTTTTAGCCCAGTATTGGGACAGCATCCTGGTTGTTGTCCTCTTTATTGTCATTTGCATTGTCCTGGTGAAAAAGGGTTCAGCAAAGTATGTAAAGCAAATGCTTTTCTACCTAGTGACTCAGGCTGAGGCCGAGTTCGGATCCGGAACCGGTGACTTGAAGTATGCCGCGGTAACGACCTGGTTGTATAAAAAATTGCCGGCAATCCTGAAGTTCTTCTTTACTGCAAAGCAGATCGACGCCATGATTGAAGCTGCCGTTGACCAGATGAAAGAATACCTCCAAAAAAACGCATCCGCTCA
>Ga0073934_10008892_pt1 | contig 13131 bp, 5 predicted proteins | sample LarsenN4metaG_FD_76834 | JGI IMG/M metagenome (GOLD analysis project Ga0073934, IMG submission 76834) | Hot spring sediment bacterial and archeal communities from British Columbia, Canada, to study Microbial Dark Matter (Phase II) - Larsen... ...
CGTCCGAGGCCGACGTTTCATTCAACAAGCACACCATGTGGCCCGGAAACACTGCGTCGGGATAGGTTGCCGGACGGTCCGATGTCCGCGCATAAGTCAGCGCCAGCAACTCCCGCCGCAGGCGCTCGATCACCATGCGCGACACATTCCCGCCGCCGTTGCCGCGTACATCCACGATAAGCCCTTCCTTGCGGGTCTGCCCGTAGTACCATTTGATGAACTCGCGGATCCCTTCCGCCCCCATGTTGGGCAGGTGGAAGTAACCGGCCCGCCCGTTAGTGGCCTTTTCCACACGCTCCCGATTCCGCAGCACCATTTGCAGGTACATTAAGTCGGTTTCTTCCGCTACTGGCTGGAACACGACATCTCGCGAGCCGTTCATCTCCGGCTTACTGTTCAACGTCAGGCGCACCGCACGGTCCGCCTTTCCGCGCAGCAACCGATACGGGTTGGTCGCCGCGGTAAGCTCCTCGCCATCGATAGCAAGAACGTAATCCCCCACCTTGGCATCAACGCCCACCTCGGTCAGCGGCGAACGATAGATCGGCTCCTCGTTCTGCCCCTGCAGGATCTTCGAAATCCGGTAGCGGCCGCTCGCGCTATCCAGTTCGAACCGTGCTCCTGGTAATGCGACACGCGGGCGCGGCGGAATCTCGAAGTCCCCACCGGTGATGTAAGCGTGGCCCACGTTCAGTTCCGAGATCATTTCGCCGATAACGTAGTTCAAGTCCGAGCGATGGCCGACGTACTCCAACAAAGGCGAGTATTGGCGCCGCAGTGCTTCCCAGTCGTAGCCGTGCATGTTCTCGACGTAAAAGAAATCGCGGAAGCGGCGCCACACTTCGTTGAACATCTGCACCCATTCCTGTTGCGGCACACGCTCGTAAGTCAACCCCGCTGTGGACACGGTCTTTCTTGTATCGCGCCCGCGCGGGTTAACCTCGTACAGGAAGAATTGTCCGCCCTGGCGCACCAGCATCTTGCTGCCATCCTGCGAAAGCGTGTAGCCCGCCAGACCCGCGCCGTCGGCAAGCACGGTCTCCTTCCGGTCTTTCAGGGCATAGAGCGCCAGCGCCGGAGGCGTATCGGTGGGCCTTCCATAGTAGAAGTTGCCCTGCCGTATGTAAAGAATGTGCCCCTTCACTGCACCCAGGCCGCTGTAGTTGGCCGCCGGTATTGGCGCCCTGGCGACACGCTGTTCAATACCGTCCCAGTCAATTCGCACCGGCGCCGGCTTCTTGGCCTCAGCCGGTTTCGGCGCTTCCGGCTTTTTCTCCTCTGCCGCGGGTGCAATTGCGACTTCATCGCTTTCCGGAGGGAACGGATGCTTCACATCCTTACGTAGCGCGATCGCATAAATCATCGTCGTGCGGGTTGTAGCAAAGTTGAACTCGGCGCCGCTAATCAACGGCGCAAACTCGCGGTCGCTCAGGTAGTACAGATAGTTGCCTTCGGGATCCCATGCCGGCGTCGTCTCATTGAAATCGACACTCGTGACACGGCGATCCCTGTTTTCCGAGGCGCTCCAGATGTGAATGGAACGGAAGCCGTTCGGATCCGAAAGTGTATACGCCAGGTACCCGCTATCCGGCGACCAAACGTAATCCAGCGCCTGACCAGCTTCCTCATCGGCAATCTGAATCACGCTCTTGTCAGCTACGGTCAACACATAGATCTTGCCGTCCTTATCGCCGAAGGCGATCTTTTTCCCGTCCGGCGACCACAGCGGGCGGTAGCGCATCACCTGGCCGCCTTTGGTCAGTTGCTCCGGCTGTCCCACCCCATCCTGAGGCACCAGCCACAATTCCTCCTCGCCCGTACGGTCGGAAAGAAACACAATCTGCCGCCCATCCGGCGACCAGTCGGGCATTTTGTCGTGCGAGTTGGAGGTCCGGGTCAAGTTACGTGCAACGCCTTTTTCGATGGGCGCCGTGTAAACATCGCCCCGCGCGGCGAACAGGGCGCGCTCTCCCTTGGGCGATAACGCCATCCAACTCACCGAATTCCCGACGTTGATCGTCGACGGGCGCGAGGCAAGCGCATCGGACGGAACTTCGATCCGCAATCGCTTCGCCGCGCCCCCTGTCTTCACATCCAGCAGATGCAATTCACCGTTCAGTTCGAAGACAATCTGGGTGCCCCCGGCGCTTGGCCAGCGCACGTCCCAGTCGCTATACGTGGTCAGCGCCTTGATTCGCTTGCCGGCTGGATCGTACTCATACAGGTTCAAAGTACCCGTGCGGTCGGACGTGTAATAAACCTTGGTCCCAATCCACATCGGATCGCGCTCGGTTCGCGGTGTATTGCTGACCGGCTCCACGCTGTGGGTCTTCAAGTCGAAGATGAATAAATCCTGAGCCCATCCTCCCTGATACCGTTTCCAGGTCCGGAAGTCGCGCACCAATGGCGAATAAATCACCTTCTGCCCGTCCGGCGAGTAGTCGCCCGCGCCGCTCACAGGCATGGGAAGTTCCACCGGCAAGCCGCCCTGCGCACTGACCGTGAAAAGCCGTGACTCCGTGAGTGTCCACCCGTCGCGCAGCGAACGGAACAGCACCGACTGTCCGTCAGGCGTCCAGCCGTAAACCTGGTTGTCGTAGCCCCACCGCGCCGGCAATGGGCCTTTAGCGGGATACCAGGTCAGTTGCTTCGGCGATCCACCCGTGGAGGGGATGACATAGACCTGTTCATCGCCATCGTACTGTCCGGTGAACGCAATCCACTTACCGTCGGGCGAGAACTTGGCAAAGAGTTCCAGTCCCGGATGGGAAGTAAGCCGCGTTGCCATTCCTCCGCTTGTAGAGGCAGTCCACAAATCGCCAGCCTGGGTGAACACAACGCGATCCCCGTGCACATCGGGAAAGCGCAGCAGCTTGGTTTGTGCCACGGCTACTCCCACCGTCAGCCAAATCGTTACACAAGAGATAGTTACACGTGTAAACAGGGTGCTCATCTTGGATCAACCGGCCTGTATCCGCAGAGTAACATGGCGCCTTGCGGACTCTTCGCGGCCCACCGCTCGAGACGGCCGAGACGAAACTTCCCACGCGACGGCGTCAGCCCGTCACCCGACCCGCCTGGCGGCCCGTTCTGGGAAGCGGGGGCTTGCTCTGCGCCAGTTCGGCGCTGACTCGGGCCAGCTCTTCCTTCACCATCGCGTTGGCCGGATCCCGCTGCACCTCTGCCTGAAGCAGACCGATTGCCTCCAAGCCGATACGGTCGATTTCCGGCCCGGACTCTCCCAACTGGCGCCGCGCCACGCACCACACCGACAACATGGACGCCAGTAATCGGCGCGAAGCAGCGCTTATGGGAATGAGTTCGCGCGTTCGCCGTAACTCGCCCACGGCCTGTCGCAACCGTGCCTCTGCCTGGCGAACCTGCCCCTTTGCCAGTTCAATGCGTGCCTGCTGTTCGGCGTTGCGGGCGAGCCGCGAGCGGACTTCGAGTCGCGCACCTGGTTCCTCAATCGCTTCCAGCATTGCCGTCGACCGCGCGTAAGCCGTAGCCGCTTCATCGTACCTCCCAAAGTGGCGCAGCGCCCAGCCAAGATTCGCATGGAACCCCGCCGTCGCCACCCGGCGCGCTACCGAGCGATCCCGGGTGCGGAGCAATTCTTCAGACACCGCCACAGCTTCACGGCGTAACTTCAGACAGCCTGCGGCGTCTGGCTTGCGTAACAGGATGCGCGAGAGGTTGGAGATTGCGTCCGCGTAGGCCGAGCGCCGGCTGACATAGCTGGTATCGTCCTCCCTCGCGTCCGCGGTAAGAGCCACCGCTCGCCGGAAGAGCGTTTCCGCCTCGCCCGTCCGGCCAGCCTCCAGGTACACGGAACCCAGCCTGCCGATGGCGTCCGCGAGGTTTCCGTGACTCGTGGGAGCGCGCGGATTGGATGCAAACAGCCGTTCCTCCAGCCAGACGCCATACTCGATGGTCCGGATCGCTCCGGCGACGTCGCCGACATTCTCCTCGGCGGGATGCCCTTGCATCATGCCAACACGAAACAGCAGCGCAATCACTTGCGGAAGAATCCGTGTATTCTCGGCCGCGCCTGACAGTTGCAGCAACTCGATATAACTCTCGCTGGCGGCTCGCAGCACCGACGCCGGCTGCACTCTGCCCCCACGGTCCCACTCGTGCGTAATGCGCGCAACCGACGCATTCAACTGGCGTACTTTGGCATCTGCGGCACGCGCCTGCTGCATCAAAAACGCGCCCAGGAACCCGAGCGCCAACACGCCCGCTGCGGCTATGGAACTGCCCCATGGGTGCCTTTCAACGTATTTGATGGCAGCCTGGAGACGGCCCCGCCGCCGCACGCGCACCGGCCGGGAATGGAGGGCGTTCTCCACGTCTTCCGCCAACCGCTCCACCGAGGAATAGCGCACTTCCGGCACCTTGGATAGAGCCGTCAGAATTACCGCCTCCAGGTCTTGCGAGATGGTGCGATTCACATCGCGAGGCGGAACCGGAGCGCGTTCCAGAATCGCCGCAGGCAGTTCGCTGCCGCTCAACGCAGCACCATAAGGGCTGCAACCGGTCAGCATCTCATAAAGCAGGACACCCAGACTGTAGATGTCGCTGGCGGTGGACACGGCAGCCTCGCCGCGCACCTGTTCCGGGCTCGCGTAACGCAGCGTCATGCGCGCAAAGCCGGTCTGCGTCAGGCTTTCATCGTCATCCAGCAACCGCGCGATCCCGAAATCCATCAGCCGCGGCGATCCGTCGTCCACAACCAGAATGTTCGAGGGCTTCAGATCGCGATGCACCACCAGGTTGCGGTGCGCCGCCGCCACCGCTCCGCAGATCTTGAGGAAGAGTTCCAGCCTGGTGTTCAGCCTCAAGCCGCCGCGCCGGCAAAACTCGTCGACTGGAATCCCGTCCACCCGCTCCATGACGATGTACGCCAGGCCTGTTTCCGTGGTCCCGGCATCAAGCAGACGGCCCACGTAGGGGTGGTCCAGGCGCGCCAGCACTCGCAGTTCGCGTAGATAACGCTGCCGCACGTCTTCGGAAACGCAGGGCCGGTGCAGCAGTTTCACCGCGACTTCCTTCCTGTACAAATCGTCATGGCGGCGGGCGAGGTACACCGTGGCAGAGCCTCCTCGCCCTAGCTCACTCACTAGCTCATAAGGCCCTAGCCGCAAGCCTACCGGGCTCGTTAAGGAGTGCCGTGCCATACCCCCGAACAGACTCTCGTTGAGCCGCTCTTCAAACACCACGCCTGCGCTGGATTCCGCCTCGACAAGCGAGCGCACCTCACGCTGCAATTCGCTATCTCCCGCGCAGCGGTGCGCAAGCCAGGCATCCAGTTCGCCGGGTGGCTGCTCCAGCGCGGCGTGGAACAACTCCTTGATCTGGCGCCAGCGCGACGGTACCTCGCCCATATCAGCTTCCAGATGACCGGTTTCCCAACTCGCGCGCCAGCCAGGTGCGTGCAAACTGCCACTCACGCTCGACCGTGGAGTTCGAAATTTCCAGAACAGCCGCGGTCTGCTCGCTGGTCAATCCCCCAAAGAAACGCAGTTCGACCACTCTCAGAGCGCGTTCGTCTACCTGCCCCAGGCGGTCAAGGCAATCCTCCATCACAAGAAGGTCGTCCGGCCGATCGGAAAGGCCGCGCAGTTCGGGCAGCAGATCCGCCTTGAGAGCACGCCGCCGCGCCTGCACTCGCCGGCCATGGTCGATCAGCACATGACGCATCTTGCGCGCTGCCAAGGCCACCAGGCTGCGCGGAGATTCCACCGTTTTTCCATCCAACAGCCGCAGCAGCGCTTCATTGACCAGCGCCGTCGGCTGCAACGTATGGCTGTCGCGCTCGTTACGCATCAGCCGCGTAGCGATCTCGCGCAGTTCGACATACGCTTCCTCGATCAGGCGAGCCAGTTCCTCCGTAGTCGGTGCTTTCGTTTCGGGCTGCAATCCAGCATTTTATCCGGCCCGCTGGGGTTTTGTTGAGGGGCTTCACGTGCTCGTTTCGCCTCATGCAACAGAATGAACAAGCAACCGCTGGAAACTGTCAACATGCTGAAAACAAACCTCGCACTGACCTTACTCGTTGCGTTGCCTGCCCTTGCCGATATCAACGGTACCCTGACCGCCGCCTCACGCCATCGACTGGCGCTCACTGGTGATGGTCAAGTCTGTTCCGTGGGTAGCAACGAGGAGGGCCAACTCGGCAACGGCAGCAGGACCAGTGCCAGCACTCCAGCTCCGATTGCGGGACTATCCAACGTGCAAAAAATCGTCACCGCTCATCGGCACTCTATAGCCCTGCTAAAGGATGGGACCCTGCAAGGTTGGGGGGATAACCAGTGGGGCCAGTTGGGCGCCGTTGGAACGGCTGATCGACTTTCACCGGTGACCATACCGGGAATTTCGGGCGTTATTGATGTTGGCGCCAGTCCAGGTCTTACCGTGGCCCTCAAGAACGACGGCACCGTGTGGGTTTGGGGCTTGGTCGGAACATCGTTCGTTTCGCAGCTCGGTCTTGGTCCTCGGCCTGGCGGCACAGCAACTCCCACCCAGGTGCCCGGGCTTTCCAACATTGTTGCCATCGCGGTCGGAGACACCCACACAGTTGTGTTGCGTGCCGATGGGAAGATGTTCGCCTGGGGACGAAACTTCTCCGGCCAACTAGGAATCGGAGGCGCCGATAACAACGATAAGGTCTCACCTGTGGAGACAGTCCCCGTCCCTGGGGTTGTAGCCATCTCCGCCGGCTTTAGTTTTACTCTCGCTCTAGGCGCCGACGGCAGGGTCTGGTCTTGGGGAAACAACAACTCTGGGCAGCTCGGTAACGGAGACACGACCGTCGTTCAGCGATTCTCGCCGGGATTGGTGATCGGGCTTACCGATGTTGTTGATATTTCTGCCTCCAAAGGCGCTGGCCCTGGCTCGATCAGTGGTGTCGCCGCACAGCATAGTCTCGCTGTACGCCGCGACGGGAGCGTGTGGAGCTGGGGCCGCAACGCGAATGGCCAGTTGGGAGATGGCACTACCACCGACCGCGCGACGCCGGTTCAAGTACCCGGCCTCAGCGGAGCCGTAGTCGCTGCCGCTGGCGGTGCATTCAGTGTGGTCCGCAAGAACGACGGAACCTTCCTCGCGTGGGGCGACAACACCCCGGGCAACCTCGGCACGGGGAACACGACTTCCAGCCTGACCCCCGTCACCAACCTGCCCTGCGGGCTCAGCGCCTGCTCAATTGCGCAAGGTCTGACACCAGTAACGGCTCCCGCGAATGGCTCCAAGTTCTCGGTCTCCCTGTCCACCTCGCCGGGCTGCGGCTGGACCGCCTCCTCGAACCGTCCCTGGATGCAGGTCTTTCCGTTGGCGGGATCAGGCAGCGGTAACATTGACGTCACAGTCTTTCCGAATTTTGGCACGCTGCTTCGCGCGGGAACTTTGATGCTTGCCGGCTCACCGGCGCTGCTCACGCAGGCCGGCGCACCAGGCAACACCGACCAACGTTTTGTGCGCATGATGTACTTCAATTTCTTCGGACGCTTGCCCTCCGACGCGGAAGTTGCATTTAACGAAGCGGCCCTCACCGGCGGCTTGCCGCGTGGGCAACTTGTCTCGAACTTCTTTAACTCGGAGGAGTTCAACAATGCAGGACGGTTTATTGCCGGGCTTTACGTCGGCATCCTCAACCGCAATGCCGAATATGGCGGCTGGTTGTTTATCCGCAACGCTCTCTCTACGGGCGCGGTAGCCTACACCCAGTTGGTTGCCAATTTCCTCGATTCGGCTGAATTCAAGCTGAACAATCCTTCACTGACAAATCGCCAGTTCGCAGCCCTGATGTATCGACAGATCCTGCTGCGCGAAGGCGCCGCGGCCGAACTGGATTTCATGCAGAACGTGTTGGATACAAACCAGATCACACGCGTGCAGTTTGCCACCAACTTCCTGCAGAGCGCCGAGTTCAAACTGGGCGCAGGCCCGCGCCTAACGACGTTCGTACTCCACGCGACCCTGTTCATGCGCGATCCCACGCCGGCCGAGTTTGACGCGCGCGTCGCCGATCTGTCCGGTGGGGCCACGGCGCGTACCGTAATCGACAACCTGCTGGCAGATCCGTCGTTTACAACTCTGCTTCAGTAGGGGTGTCAGAAGCAGGGTTGTACCAATCGAAGCGCTAGGCTGTTGCGCCACACTGCTCCCACTGCGATGCTCACGCTGGGGAGACGGCCTTTTCGGTTGGGTAGAGGCGGCCGGTCCTTACTCGCGCTACATTCAGCGGGTCGGCAACGATCTTCCGCTCCAGACCCGGAGGATACCGCCGCAGAACTTGAGTTCTCCTTTGCAGTCCCCGGGACAATTTGTGCGCATGGTTTAACGTTACAGGCATCATCGCCGCATCGCTGGGGCGGTTGGTTCACCATTCGGGGTAGACCGGGCTGCTCCTGCCGTGTTGCTTCGCTATGATGAACCGGTAATGCGACTTCTCCGGCTTGCGCTCTTACTAAGCGCCGCTGCTACGGCTCTGTTCGGGCAGGGGCAAAAAGGCTACTATCAACACCCCACGCTGCACGCAAACACAGTGGTCTTCTCCACCGAAGGCGATCTGTGGGCTGTCGGAACCGAGGGCGGGCTGGCCCGCCGCCTCACCACCCACCTTGCGCAGGAAGGAGCTCCACGCTTTTCACCGGATGGAAAAACCATCGCCTTCTCCGGCAACTACGAAGGGGTCAACGAGGTTTACACAATGCCTGCCACGGGCGGGGTACCGCGGCGTCGTACTTTCGGCGGCGCAAACACTGCGGGCTGGACCCCCGATGGCCGGTTGATGGTGGTCACCAACGCCTTCGCCCCCATGCCGCAGGACCTGCAACTGGCCATCGTCAACGAAGACAACCGCATCGAACGGATCCCGCTCAGCCAGGCAGCCCAGGGCTGCTATGACCCGGCTGGCAAGACCCTCTTCTTTACGCGCACCCGCTTCCAAGGCTCGTGGGCCAAGCGCTACAAGGGCGGCACCGCTGAGAAACTCTGGAAATTTACTTCCGGCGCCCCTGAGGCCATTCCGCTTACGGCTGATTTCGCCGGCACCAGCAAAGAGCCGATGGTCTGGCGCGGCCGGGTCTACTTCCTCACTGACCGCGACGGCACGATGAATCTCTGGTCGATGGACGAAAACGGCCGCGGGCTCCGCCAGCACACCAGGCACCAGGGTTGGGACATCCAGCGGCCGCAGTTGAACGAAGGCCGCATCGTCTATCAACTCGGCGCGGATATCCATCTTTTCGACATCGCCACAAACGTGGATCGCAAGCTCGACATCAGCATCGTTTCCGATTTCGAGAACCTGCGGGAACGCTGGATCAAGAATCCCTCCGAGTTCATGTCCAACGTGAACATCTCGCCCGACGGCAGTTCCGTTTCGATGATCTCGCGCGGGCGCGTCTTCGTGGCGCCGGCGAAATTCGGCCGCCTGGTGGAAGTATCCGAGCAGAAGCCCGCACGCTATCGCATGGCGCGCGTCTTGCCCGGCGGTAAAGAAGTCCTGGTGCTTTCGACAGAAAGTGGCGAAGTCGAACTCTGGAAATACCCGGCAAACGGCATCGGTAAGGGTGAACAACTCACCACCGGCGGCAAGATCCTGCGCTGGGACGCGATTCCCTCGCCCGACGGCAAGTATGTTGTCCACCATGATAAGGAGGACCAACTGTGGCTGCTCGAGCTCGCCACCAAGAACAACAAGCTGATTCGCAAGACCGAGGAAGGCAGCGGTATGCAGCAAGCCTTCGGCGGCATTCGCTGGTCCGCCGACAGCCGCTGGATCGCTTTCGAAGACAGCGCGCCGAATTCTTTTTCGCAGATCTGGGTCTACAACGTGGAATCGGCCGAACTGAAGGCCGTTACCACCGATCGCTACAACAGCTTCAGCCCATCCTGGAGTCCCGACGGCAAGTACCTCTACTTCATCTCAGACCGGTCCTTGCAAACCGGCGTGTTCTCGCCCTGGGGCCCGCGCGCCCCGGAGCCGTTCTTCGACAAGACCAACAAGATTTACGAACTGGCGCTGAAGAAAGGACTCCGCAGTCCGTTCGAGCCGCCCGATGAATTGCATCCGGACCAGCCAGCCACGCCTCCCGCCAAGCCCGCTGCGGATTCAGCCAAGCCGGTTGAGGGCGCCAAGCCCGCCGAAAGCGCCAAGCCCGCCGAAGCAGCCAAACCAAACGCGGCGCCCGCCCGTGTCGAAATCGACTTCGACGGCATCACGGCCCGGCTGGAAGAAGTGCCCGTGCCCGCCGGTAACTATAACAACCTGACCACTCCGGGCCGCCGTCTCTGTTGGACCGCCTTCGACCGTGGTTCCACTACCGGCCCCAGGCTGGAATGTATCGACATCCAGAACAAGGGCGAGAAGCAGGAAACCGTCATGGAAGGCGTCACTGGGTACCAACTCTCCGCTGATGGCAAAAAGTTTCTCATCCGCAAGGGCAACGATCTCCACATCTTCGATTCCACGGTAAAGGGCCCGGCTGTCAACAACCCGAAAGCCCTGGCCGAATCCCGCGTGAACCTGAGTGACTGGCAGTTCACAGTCAATCCCGCCGACGAGATGAAAGAAGCCTTCGTCGATGCCTGGCGTCTGCATCGCGACTACTTCTATGACAAGAACATGCACGGCGTGAACTGGCGCCTGATGCGCGACAAATATGGCGAACTGGTCGGCCGCGTTCGCGACCGCGCCGAATTGAACAATCTGATCGCGCAAATGGTGGCTGAGCTTTCGGCTCTGCACACCAGCGTTGTCGGTGGCGACATCCGTCAGGCCCCGGACCAGGTTCGTATCGCCGCCCTTGGCGCCTACCTCGAAAAAGATCCGGCCGCCGGCGGCTGGGCAATCAAACATATCTACCGCCATGATCCGGACCGTCCCGACCGCCGTTCTCCGCTGGCCCATCCGCAGGCAGGGGTGAAAGAGGGCGATGTGATTCTCGCCATCAACGGCCGCGACGTGAACACGGTACCGCATCCGTATGAACTGCTGCGCAACCAGGTCAACAAGCAGGTGCTACTGCGGATCAGGCCCGGCGGCACAGGCGAGCCGAAAGACGTTGTAGTCAAGACGTTCGCCATCAACCAGGAAGGCGATCTCCGCTACCACGAATGGGAGTACACGCGGCGCCTGGAGACCGACAAGGCATCGAACAACAGCATCGGCTATGTGCACCTCCGCGCCATGGGTCCGAACGACATCAACACCTGGATGGAGCAGTTCTATCCGGTGTTTGACCGTCCCGGCCTGATTATCGATGTGCGCCACAACAACGGCGGCAATATCGATAGCTGGCTACTCGGGCGTTTGCTGCGCAAAGCGTGGATGTACTGGAAAACCCGCGAAGGCAAGCCCACCTGGAACATGCAATACGCGTTCCGCGGACACGTGGTGGTGCTGGTGGATGAGTGGACAGCATCTGATGGCGAAGCATTCGCCGAAGGGTTCAAGCGGCTCAACTTGGGCAAGGTGATCGGCACGCGCACTTGGGGCGGCGAGATCTGGCTCTCCAGTTCCAACGTCCTGGTGGACCGCGGCATCGCCACAGCCGCGGAAATGGGCGTCTACGGACCGGAGCGCCAATGGCTGATCGAAGGCCATGGCGTCGAACCGGACATCGTCGTGGACAACCTCCCGCATTCCACCTTCAACGGCCAGGATGCGCAGTTGGAAGCGGCGATCAAGCACCTGCAGGATCTAATCAAAAAGGATCCGCGCCCGGTGCCTGTGTTCCCTGCGTATCCGGATAAAACCTGGAAACCCACTTCGTCCGGCGCCTCCAGCGGTGCCGGACGGTAGAATCTCCTGGCAAAGAGGGGCGGCCGGCTGGCGTTTGACACCCGCGCTGCCCCCTCATATACTAGGAGTTTCACACCCTCGCCCAAGGGCGTAAGGGAAGTGTGCGCCTCCGGTTTTCCCAGGGCAAAAAAGAAAGTCTGAGTTGTCATGCCGAAACGTACTTTTCAGCCGAATAACCATAAACGTGCGAAGACTCACGGCTTCCGCGCCCGTATGGAAAGCAAGAACGGACGTGCCGTGCTGGCTCGCCGCCGCGCCGCCGGACGTCATAAACTCACCGTCAGTGACGAGCGGGCAGTTCGCTACGCAAAGCAATAACGGCGCTAGCAGCCCTGACGGTTCAGCCGGGGCGGCCGCCCGCCATAGCTTTCCAAAAACTCGCCGCATCCTTAAGTCCGCTGATTTCAAACGGGTTTATACTCAGGGGTCGCGTCTTGCCTTGTCCTCCTTTGCCGCTTTTTTCTGGCGTTCCCCGGAAAGCGGCGGCCCACGCATCGGCTTCACAGCCCCCCGCGCACTTGGACGCGCCGTGGCTCGCAACCGCATGAAAAGGCGCGTCCGTGAAGCGATTCGTGTGCGTCTTTCTGAATTGGAGCCCAATTGGTGGATCGTCATCAATTTGCGCCGCGCATCCTTGGACGCCCCTTTCGAACAAATCCGTCGCGACGTAGACAGGCTGGTGAAAAAGTGCGTGGCGTAGTTCTCGCAAGTCTTGCATTCTACAAGCGTTGGATCTCTCCGCTGCTGCCCTCAGCCTGCCGCTTCCAGCCCACCTGCTCGGAATACATGGCCGCTGCCGTCCGCAGGTATGGCGTCCGGCGAGGCGTCTGGCTTGGCTTGAAACGGCTCAGCCGCTGCCATCCATTTCACCCCGGGGGACTCGACCCGGTACGTTGATCTGCAAATAAAGAATTCAGTAACTTATGCCCGATACCCCGAAAGGCGACAAAGAAAAGAAGGAAATGTCGATGGAGCAGCGGCTGCTGCTCGCATTCGGCTTGATGGGCCTCGTTCTTTTCGCCACGCCCTATCTGTTCGGTCCCGGATCCCGGCCCGATGTGAAGAAGGCCCCGGCGCAGACGCAGACTCAGGCTCAGCAACCGCCGGGCCAGGCCCCAGCGACAATTGATCCTAAAGTTACCGCCGAGGCGCCGGCGCCCCCCACTGCGCAACCAGACGCGGCAAAGCCCGCGCCGGCGGCAGTTGTCGCCGCCGCCAAGGAAGAGACACACGTCATCGAAACCGATGTGTACAAGATCGCCTTCCATAACCGGGGTGCGGTGGTCCGCAGTTGGATTCTCAAACGCTACGAAGACAGC
>Ga0073934_10008895_pt1 | contig 13130 bp, 7 predicted proteins | sample LarsenN4metaG_FD_76834 | JGI IMG/M metagenome (GOLD analysis project Ga0073934, IMG submission 76834) | Hot spring sediment bacterial and archeal communities from British Columbia, Canada, to study Microbial Dark Matter (Phase II) - Larsen... ...
CGGCGATGGTGCGGCCGCTCGCGATCGAGGCGCGGGCCTGGACGATCGCCTTCTCGATCACCTTGTTGCCCGCCGTGCGCGCGGTGATGTTGAGCGCGTCGAGGATCGGCACGCCCGAGGAGACGAGCGTGCCGAGCGTCCGCGTGAAGCGCGCGACGGACGCCTTCCGGATGAGGACGCCGAAGATCGGGATCCTGAGGAAGGCCCGGTCGAGCCAGAGCTGCCCGCCGTCCGTCCGGTACACCTGCCGCAGCACGATCGCCGCGACCACGGGCGCGCCCAGGATGTACCAGACGTGCGCGACCGTGAAGTTCGAGATCTTGATGACGATCTGCGTGGGCATCGGGAGCGCCGCCCCGAAGCTCTCGAAGACCTCCGCGAAGACCGGGATCACCCAGATGAGGAGCACCGTCGTGACGAGGATCGCCGCGACCACGATGCACGACGGGTAGATGAGCGCGCCCTTGATCTTGCTCTTCAGCTTCGACGCCTTCTCGAGGTACGCCGAGAGGCGGACGAGGATCGTGTCGAGGATGCCGGCGATCTCGCCGGCCTGCACCATGCTCGTGTAGAGCTCGGGGAAGACCTTGGGGTGCTTGCGGATCGCGTCGGCGAGCGTCGTGCCGCTCTCGACGTCGTCCTTCACCTGGCCGATGACCTTCCGGAACTCGGCCGATTCGCTCTGCGCGGCGAGGATCTGGAGGCACTGCACGATCGGCAGGCCGGCGTCGATCATCGTCGCGAACTGCCGCGTGAAGATGATGACGTCCTTCTGCTTCACCGGCGAGCCGAAGGTGGGCAGGTTGATCTCGTACTCGAGACCCTTGCCCTTCTCCTTGATCTTCGCCGGCTGCGGCTGGATCCGCTGGCTCCGCAGGCGGATGATCACCGCCTCGCGGCTGGCCGCCTCCATCTCGCCCGTGAGGGTCTCGCCCTTCGGCGAGACGCCCTGCCACTTGTAGACCGGCATCGCGTCCTCAGCCCGTCCTTCCGAGCTTCGCCGGGCCGCCGAGCCCGAGCATCTGCCGCATCTCCTCGGCCTCCGTGGCGTGGCCCATCGCCTCGTCGGTGGTGATGACGTTCCTCTGTACGAGGTTCACGAGCGACTGGCTCATCGTCTGCATCCCGAACTTCGCCTGGCCGACCTGCATCTGCGAGTACACTTGGTGGATCTTCTCCTCGCGGATGAGGTTCCGGATCGCGGCGTTCGGGATCATCACCTCGCAGGCGAGCGCGCGCCCGCGGCCGTCGCGGCGCGGGATGAGCTGCTGCGAGATGACGCCCTGGAGGACGAGCGACAGCTGCGCGCGCACCTGCGCCTGCTGGTGCGGCGGGAAGACGTCGATCACGCGGTTGATCGTCTGCACGGCGGAGTTCGTATGGAGGGTCGAGAAGACGAGGTGGCCGGTCTCCGCGACGACCAGCGCGGCCTCGATCGTCTCGAGGTCGCGCATCTCGCCGATCAGCACGATGTCCGGGTCCTGGCGGAGGACGTGCTTCAGCGCCTGGCCGAAGCTCGTGGTGTCCGCGAAGACCTCGCGTTGGTTCACCATGCAGCCCTTGTGCTCGTGGACGAACTCGATCGGGTCCTCGACCGTGACGATGTGCTCGTGCCGCTCGCGGTTGATCTTGTCGATCATCGCCGCGAGCGTCGTCGACTTGCCGCTGCCGGTGGGCCCGGTGACGAGGACGAGCCCGCGCGGAAGCGCCGTGAGCTCCGCCACGGACGGCGGCAGCCCCAGTTGACCGAGCTGCGGCGTCTCGTGCGGGATCATCCGGAACGCCCCGCCGACCGCCCCCTTCTGGAGGTAGAGGTTGCCGCGGAAGCGGCTGACGCCCTTGATGCCGAAGGAGAAGTCGAGCTCGCTCTGCTCCTCGAACTTCTTCTTCTGCGCCTCGGTGAGCAGGCTGTAGCAGAGGTTCTTCGTGTCCGTGTTGCTGAGCGGCGGCGCCGCCAGGGCGACCAGCTCCCCGTGGAGCCGGATTATCGGCGGGCTCGACTGCGTGAGGTGGAGGTCCGAGGCCCCCCGCTCGATCATCTCGCGCAGGAACGCTTCGATGGACGGCATCGCGCGGGACAAAGCAGGGGGCGTGCCACCGGCGCGTAACGGTGCGGACGAGCCGGACCCGGCTCCGGCCCGTCACCTTTCCGCCGCGCGGGCCGGCGCTGAAACCCCGCTGGAACAATTTCGTACACGCGCCGGACGTCGCCTTCCGTCTCGACGCATGGGCGACGCCGTGGTGTGGGACGCGGCCGGCGCTACCGCCGCGCGGTTCCGGCGCGATCCGGCTTCGGCTCCCGGGCCCGCGCGTAGTGTCTCTGCGCCTCGTCGGGCCGGTTCGACGCCGCGAGCGCCTCGGCGAGGAGGCGGTGGCCTTCGGCGAGCTGCGGCATCGCGTCGACGACCAGGCGGAGCTGCTCGGCGGCCTCCGCGTGGCGGCCCAGCTTCCCGAGCGCCAGGGCGAGGTTCGTACGCGCCGCGGGATCGGGTCGCCGCCGCACGACCTCGTGCAGCTCGCGGACGGCCTCGTCCGCGGCGCCGACGCGCAGGAGGGCGACGCCGAGGTTGTTCCGCGCGTTGACGTCCTGCGGCGCGAGCCGCAGCACTTCGCGATAGTGCGCGATGGCTTCGTCCGTTCGCCCCATGCGCGCCCGGACGGTGGCGAGGTTGTAGTGCGCGCCGGGATACGCCGGGTAGATGCGCAGCGCCGACTCGAAGTGCGCGGCCGCCTCCGCCAGGCGGCCCTCCTTCGCGAGCGCGTCGCCCAGGCTGTTGTGGGCGAGCCAGTTGTCGTCCGTGACCGCGAGCGCGTGCTCGAACAAGGTCCGCGAATCCGTCCAGACGAGCGTCTGGCGGTAGGTCGACGCGCCGAACGCCGCGAGGACGAGCACGGCGAGTCCCGCCGTCAGGCGCGCGTGCACGGGCGACCGGGCCGCGAACTCGCGCACCGTCCATGCGACCGCGACGAAGAGCCCGACGTGCGGCAGGTACGTGTAGCGATCGGCCATCGCCTGGCTGCCGGTCTGCACGAAGCCGACGACCGGCACCAGCGTGCCCACGAACCACAGCCAGCCGACCACCAGGTAGGGCCGCCGTCTTCGCGCGAGGACGACGCCGGCGGTCGCCGTCGTGAGGACGACCAGCGCCGTCGCCACCTTCCATGCGGGGAACGCCCGCGGATACGGATAGAAGACGGCGAGGTCGTGCGGCCACGCCGTCCGTGCGAGGTACCCGACGTAGGACGTCACCGCGTTCTGGACTCTGGTCCCGAGGGGGAAGGCGTCCACGCCTCCGATCGCCGCGCCCCCGCCGGCGGTGACGAGCGTCGCGGCCACGACGGCGGCCGACAGCGCGAGGAGCGGCCACTTCTCGGCGACGAGACGCCCGGCCGTCCGGAGCGGGGACGCCTGCGGGCTCGCCCCCCGCCGCACGCGACGCAGCGGCCACCAGTCGAGGAGCAGGAACACGAAGGGCAGGGTCACGGCCATGGGTTTCGCGAGCAGACCCAGGCCGAGGCACAGGGCGACCGTCGCCATGCGCCCGGCGCCCGGGCGCTCCGCGTAGCGCGCGTACGCCCACGTCGCGAGGAGCGCGAAGAAGGCGCAGAGGACGTCCTTCCGCTCGGAGACCCACGCGACGGACTCGACGCGCAGCGGGTGCAGGCCGAAGAGCGCCGCGACGAGGAAGCTCGGCACGGCCTTCCCCGTCAGGCGGACGAGCACCACGAACACCAGGACGACGTTGGCGAGGTGCAGCACCACGCTGGTCGCGTGGTGTCCCGCGGGATTGAGGCCGTGCAGCTCCGCGTCGAGCATGTGCGACAGCCACGTGAGCGGGTGCCAGAGGATCATGTCCGTCGCGGTCACCGCCCAGCGCACGCCGCGCGCCGTGAGCCCGGCCCGCACGTACGGGTTCGCCGTGACGTACATCGGGTCGTCGAAGTTGACGAAGTCGCAGCGGACGACGGCGGAGAACGCCGCGGCGACCGCGGCCGTCAGGAGCAGGCCGAGTACCGTCCTCCGTCCCACGTGCCGCAACGGAAAGCATGGAACGTGCCACGGGCGGACGTCCGGTGGGGTCCCGCTTCCGGCCTCCGCGGAGCGTCACGTTTTCGCCGAAGGCGCGGCCGACGGAGCCCGCTCGGGACGAAAGCGTACGCCCGGGCGACGGCCGCGGCGTCCGGCGGAAGGCGTCCGGCGCGCGTCGACCGCTTCGCGGATCCCGTTCGCGTGCGATCCGATCCGACGTCGTCCCGGCGCGGCATGGTCGCGCCGGGCTAATCCGCCATCGTCACGCGGAGCACTTCCTCGAGCGTCGTCACGCCCTCGGCGACCTTCGTGAGGCCGCTCTGGCGGAGCGTCTTCATCCCCTCCTGGATCGCCGTCCGCTTGAGCTCGATCGACGTGGCGCCCGCGAGCACCTGCTCGCGGAGCTGGTCGGTCATCGGCATGACCTCGTAGAGGGCGACGCGGCCGCGGTACGCGGTGCCGCCGCACTGCTGGCAGCCGGCGCCGCGGTAGGTCGTGAACGCCTCGCCCTGCCAGCCGCACTCGCGCAGCGCCTCGGGCGGGACGGGCGCCTCCTCCTTGCAGTTCGGGCAGATCACGCGGGCGAGGCGCTGGGCCATGATGAGGTTCACCGAGCTCGCGACGAGGAACGGCTCGATGCCCATGTTCAACAGGCGGTTCACCGTGGACGGCGCGTCGTTCGTGTGGAGGGTCGAGAGCACCAGGTGGCCGGTGAGCGCGGCCTTCACGCCGATCTCGGCCGTCTCGAAGTCGCGGATCTCGCCCACCATGATGATGTCCGGGTCCTGACGGAGGAAGGACCGGAGCGCGGAGGCGAAGTTGAGGCCGATCTCGTCGTGCATCTGCACCTGGTTGATGCCCATGAGGTTGAACTCGACCGGGTCCTCGGCGGTGGAGATGTTCGTCGTGATCTTGTTCAGCTCGGAGAGCGCGGAATAGAGCGTCGTCGTCTTCCCCGAGCCGGTGGGGCCCGTGACGAGCACCATGCCGTACGGCTTCGAGATCGCCTCCTTGAAGTCGCGGAGCGCCTTCTCCTCGAAGCCGAGCTTCGTCATGTCGAGCTGCAGGTTCGACTTGTCGAGGAGGCGGAGCACGACCTTCTCGCCGAAGATCGTCGGCATCACGGAGACGCGGAAGTCCATCTCCTTGTTGCCCTGGAGCTTCATCTTGATGCGGCCGTCCTGGGGCAGACGTCGTTCGGCGATGTCGAGCTGCGCCATCACCTTGATGCGCGACGTCATCGCGTTCTTGAGGCGCAGCGGCGGACGCATGATCTCGTAGAGCACGCCGTCGACGCGGAAGCGGACGCGGAGCATCTTCTCGTAGGGTTCGACGTGGATGTCGCTCGCCCGCTTGCGGATCGCGTCGGTGAGGAGCGCGTTCACGAGCCGGACGACGGGCGCCTCCTCGGTGGAGCGCTCGAGGTCCTGGAGGTCGACCTCGTCCTCGTCCCGGACCACCTCGACGGTCTCGTCGTCGAGGGCGGAGAGCATCTGGTCGTAGTCGGTGTTCTCGCTGTAGTACTTCTCGATCGCCGCCTGGACGGCGCTCGCGGCGGCCACGGCCACCTTCACGTCGTAGCCGGTGATGAACTTCACCTCGTTGATGGCCATCAGGTTCGACGGGTCGGCCATCGCGAGCGTGAGGGTCTGGCGGACGAGGCTCGTCGGCACCAGGTGGTGCTTCAGCACCAGCGTCTGGGGGACGACGGCGAGAACGTCCTTCGGGATGTCGAGCGAGAGCGGGTCGACCACCGGGAGGCGGTACTCGCGCTGGAGGATCGAGAGGAGCGACTCCTCCTCGATGAACCCCATCTTCACGAGATGGGACGCGAGCGCGCCCTGGTGCTCGCGCTGCTGCTCGAGCGCCTGCGCGAGCTGTTCTGCCGAGAGGTCGCCGCGGCGCTGGAGGAGGTCTCCGAGTCGTGAGGTGCTCATGACGTCGGAGGGCGGCGAGCGCGGATGCTGCCGGCGCGCCGGAGCCCAGTCAAGGCGAGTCCGGCGGCGCGGAGCGCGCGTGCCATCGCGGCCCTCGGCGCGCGCCGGCCGGTCCAGGCCTCGAACGCGAGCGCGCCCTGGTGGAGGAGCATCGCACCGCCGTCGATCACCGGACGCCCGGCACGCGCCGCCGCGGCGAGGAACGGCGTGAGGCGCCGTGCGTAGACGAGATCCACGGCGAGACAGCGGCGCGGCGCCGCCGCCCAGCGGATGCGGAGCCGGCCGCCGCCGAGCCCGAGCGGCGTCGTGTTGACGACCAGCGCCGCGCCCGCGAGCGCCGCGCCGCCGGCGAGCGCGGCGAGCGGGACGGTCTCGACGTGCGTCGCACCGAGACGGCGCAGGTGGGCGGCGAGGCGCGTCGCGCGCGCCGCCGTCCGGTTCGCGACGACGACCCGCGCGACCCGCGCGTCGACGAGCGCGCAGCCGACGGCCCGCGCCGAGCCGCCCGCGCCGACGATCACGACCTTGGCGCCGCGGAGCGCGACCCGCCCGCGGACGGCGGCGAGGAAGCCGCGGCCGTCGGTGTTGTCGCCGAGCGTGCGCCGGCTCCGGGGATGGAAGACGATCGTGTTCACCGCCCCGATCCGGCGGGCCTCGGGCGTCACGGCGTCGAGGAGGGGGAGGGCCGCCTCCTTCAGGGGGACCGTCAGGTTGAGGCCGCCCATCCCGAGGGTCCGCGCCTCGCGGAGCGCCCGCGGCAGCTCCTCGGGCCGCACCCGGTAGCGGAGATAGAGGTGGGGGAGGCCGGCCGCGGCGAAGGCCGCGTTCTGCATGGCGGGCGAGAGCGAGTGGTCGACGGGGTCGCCGAGGACCCCGAACAGCCTCGCATGTACCGAGCTCGCCACCGTCCGTCCCTCCACGGACGCAACCCCTCCCGCCACGGATGGGCCGCGTCCCCCTCATCATCGGCCGGGACCGGCGCGGGCTTTAGGCCCGCGGGCGCCGGCCTACCGGCGGCTCTCGAGCGCCGCCTGGGCGGCGGCCAGGCGGGCGATCGGCACCCGGAAGGGGGAGCAGGAGACGTAGTCGAGGCCCAGCTCGTGGCAGAACGCCACCGACGTCGGCTCGCCGCCGTGCTCGCCGCAGATGCCGAGCTTCAGATCCCCGCGCGTCTTGCGGCCGCGCTCGACGGCGATCCGCATCAGCTCGCCCACGCCCTCGCGGTCGATCGCTTCGAAGGGATCCTGGGGATAGATCTTGCAGTCGTTCACGTAGGGCGAGAGGAACCGGCCCGCGTCGTCCCGCGACACGCCGAGGGTCATCTGGGTCAGGTCGTTCGTGCCGAACGAGAAGAACTCGGCGTCGGCGGCGATCTGGTCGGCGCGGAGCGCGCCGCGCGGCACCTCGATCATCGTGCCGACCAGGTACCCGAAGCGGACGCCCGTCTCCCGCTGGACCGCGTCCGCGACGCGGCGGACGATCGCCGCCTGGAGCACGAACTCCTTCGGGTGACCGACCAGCGGAATCATCACCTCGGGGGCGACGGCCACGCCGTCCTTCCGGACCGCCGCCGCCGCCTCGAAGATGGCGCGCGCCTGCATCTCCGTGATCTCGGGGAAGACGATGCCGAGCCGGCAGCCGCGGAAGCCGAGCATCGGGTTGAACTCGTGCAGCGCCTCGACGCGCGCGTGGACGCGCTCGTACGGGACGTTCAACTCGCCGGCGAGCGCGCGCTGGCCGGGCTCGTCGTGCGGCAGGAACTCGTGGAGCGGCGGGTCGATGAGGCGGATCGTGACCGGCCGCCCCGCGAGCGCGCGGAAGATGCCGTCGAAGTCGGCGCGCTGGAGCGGCAGCAGTCGGGCGAGCGCCGCCCGCCGCTCCTCGGCCGTCTCGGCGAGGATCATCTCGCGCATCGGCCGGATCTTCCCCTCGCCGAAGAACATGTGCTCGGTGCGGGTGAGACCGACCCCGGCGGCGCCGAACGCCACCGCCTGCCGGCACTGGTCGGGGAGGTCGGCGTTGGCGCGGACGCCGAGCCGCCGGTGGGCGTCGGCCCACTTCATGAGCTGGGCGTAGAGCCGGTACTCGGGCGCGTCCTTCGGGTCGAGCGTCCCGTCGACCAGCACCTGCACGATCTGGCTCGGAACGGTGGGGATCTCGCCGCGGAACACCTCGCCGGTGGAGCCGTCGATCGAGATCGCGTCGCCCTCGCGGAAGGCGACGCCGTCGCCGGCGTGGACCCGCATCGTGCCCGCCTCGTAGTCGATCTCGAGCGCGGAGGAGCCGACCACGCAGACCTTCCCCATCTGGCGCCCGACGAGCGCCGCATGGCTGGTCATCCCGCCGCGCGCGGTGAGGATGCCCTCGGCGGCCGCCATCCCGCGGATGTCCTCGGGGGACGTCTCGTTCCGGACGAGGATGACCTTCCGCCCCTGCGCCGCCATGGCGACCGCGTCCTCGGCGTGGAACGCGATCGCGCCGGTGGCGGCGCCGGGCCCGGCGTTCAGCCCCTTCGTGAGGAGGCGGCCCTCGGCGATCGCCGCCTGCTTCGCGCGGGGGTCGAACCGCGGGCGGAGGAGCTCGTTCAGGCGGTCGGCGGGGCGGAGGCGGCGGAGGGCGTCGACCTCCCGGATGAGGCGCTCCTTCGCCATCTCGACCGCGATGCGCAGCTCGGCGAGCGCGGTGCGCTTCCCCACCCGGCACTGGAGCATGTAGAGCGTCCCGCGCTCGATGGTGAACTCGATGTCCATCATCTCGCGGTAGCGGCGCTCGAGCGTCCGGCGCACCCGGAGGAGCTGGGCGTGGATCTTCGGCGCCTTCTTCGCCAGCTCGGCGATCGGCAGCGGCGTCCGGATGCCGGCGACGACGTCCTCGCCCTGGGCGTTCATCAGGAACTCGCCGTAGAAGACGTTCTCGCCCGTGGACGGGTCGCGCGTGAACGCGACGCCGGTGCCCGAGTCGTCGCCCATGTTGCCGAAGACCATCGCCTGGACGTTCACCGCGGTGCCCCAGTCGTCGGGGATCTTGTTCATCTCCCGGTAGGCGATGGCGCGGTCGTTCTGCCAGGAGCCGAAGACCGCCCCGATCGCGCCCCAGAGCTGCGCCTCCGGCTCCTCGGGGAAGTCGACCCCACGGCGCATCTTGATGAGCGCCTTGAACTCGTCGACCAGCTCGCGGAGGTCGTCGGCGCCCAGGTCGGTGTCGCTCGTCACGCCGCGGGCGCGCTTCTTCTCGGCGAGCGCCACCTCGAAGGGGTCTTCTTCGGTCTTCGTCTGCGGCTTCAGGCCGAGGACGACGTCGCCGTACATCTGGACGAACCGCCGGTAGGAGTCCCACGCGAAGCGCGGGTTCCCGGTGAGCGCGATGAGGCCCTCGACGGTGCGGTCGTTCAGGCCGAGGTTGAGGATCGTGTCCATCATCCCGGGCATCGAGGCGCGGGCGCCGGAGCGGACCGACACCAGGAGCGGATTCGCGGGATCGCCGAAGCGCTTCCCGAGCTGCCTCTCGACGCGCGCGAGCGCGTGCTCCACCTGTCCCTTCAGGGCCGCCGGATAGCGGCGGCCGTGGGCGTAGTAATAGGTGCAGACCTCGGTCGAGATCGTGAAGCCCGCCGGCACGGGCAGCCCGAGGCGCGACATCTCGGCGAGGTTGGCGCCCTTCCCGCCGAGCAGGTCCTTCATGTCGGCGCGGCCGTCGGCCCGCCCGCCGCCGAAGGCGTAGACGTAGCGCGCCGCGCGCCGCGCCCTCGGTCGTGCGGCCTTCCGTTGCGGTGTCGCCATGGATCTCCGCTCCCTATCGGACGATCGGCGGGGAATCAACGCGCGCGCGCTCGAGGAACGCGCGCGAGCGGAGCGGTCCGGACGTCGCGGCGCCGAGGAGATGCTCCACAACCGTCGCGACCTCGGCGAGGAGGCCCGGCGCGACGCCGCCCACCGCCGCGGCGAGCGGGCCGCCGGCGAGGCGCGCGAGCGCGAGCGCCGTCGCCGCGGCCACGGGCCGGACCGGCTCGCCGCCCCGCACGCACCGGCGGCAGACGACGCCGCCGCGCTCGAGCGCCAGGTAGAGGACGCCGTGGTCGGCGGCTTCGGTGCCGCAGGTCCGGCAGCGCCCGAACACGGGCTGGTAGCCGCTCGCCGCGAGGAGGTGCAGCTCGAACGCGCGCAGCACCGGATCGATCGCCGCCCCGCGGTCGAGGAGCCCGAGCGCCTCGTCCAGGAGCCCGTACACCTCGCGCCCGGACTCGCGCCCGAACACCATGCGGTCGGTCAGCTCGAGGGCGTAGGTGCCGGCCGCGAAGCGGTCGAGATCGCGGGTGAAGGCGCCGAACGTGCCCAGGTGCTCGCAGCGCAGGAGGAACACGAGGTCGGAGGACGTCCGCTGCCGGAAGACGGCGCGCACGCGGACGAACGGCTCGAGCGTGCCGCCGAACCGGCGTCGCGAGTTCTTCGCCCCCTTCGCGATGCCCGAGAGCTTGCCGTGCTGCTCGGTGAGGAGGGTGACGATCCGGTCCGACTCGCCGTAGGCCCGGGCGTGGAGCACGAACGCGGGCGTGGCGAGCTCACGATGCACGGGGCAACCGGGCCGCTCGTACCACCGGGAATCGGGGCCCGCAACCTTGACAACACCCGTTCCGGACCCTAGCTAGCCCGCCTCGCCAGCGCGGGACTCGCCATCATGGACGACGACGCCACCACCAAGGACGCCCCACCCGCTTGCGACGCGGCGGAGGAGCGCGCGCGCGCCCTCGAGGAGCAGCTCGCGAGCGCCCGGGAGGAAGCGCGGCAGTACCACGACAAGTGGCTTCGCGAACGCGCCGACCTCGAGAACCTGAAGCGCCGGGCCGCGCGGGAGCAGGACGAGCTCAAGAAATACGCCACCGAGAAGATCCTGAAGGACCTGCTGCCCCTGGTCGACAACCTCGAGCGCGCGGTCCAGCACGCCCAGAGCGGGGGGAACGGCGCGCCGCTGATCGAAGGGGTCGCGATGGTCTTGAAGGGCTTCCTCGACGTCCTCCAGCGCCACGGGCTCACGCGGGTGCCGGCGAAGGGGCAGCCGTTCGACCCCGTGCACCACGAGGCGATGGCGCAGGTGGAGAGCGACGAGCACCCGCCGAACTCCGTCGTCGAGGAGCACCAGGCGGGGTACCGCCTCCACGACCGCCTGCTCCGCCCGGCGCTCGTCACGGTCTCCCGGGCGCCGGCGCGGCCGGAAAACCTTGCCAAGGACGAGGCCGGTGATTAACTCGCCCGGACACTTGAGGAGAAACTCCCGATGGCCAAGGTAATCGGTATCGATCTGGGGACCACGAACTCGTGCGTCGCGGTCATGGAAGGCGGCGATCCGGTCGTGATCACGAACGCCGAGGGGAGCCGCATCACCCCGTCGGTGGTCGCGTTCACCGACGGCGGCGAGCGGCTGGTCGGCCAGATCGCGCGGCGCCAGGCGATCACCAACCCCGAGAACACCATCTACGCGATCAAGCGCCTGATCGGTCGCCGGTTCGACGACCCCGAGGTGCAGAAGGCGATGAAGGTGAGCCCGTACAAGATCGTGCGCGCCGACAACGGCGACGCATGGGTCGAGGTGCGCGGCAAGCGGTACAGCCCGGCCGAGATCTCGGCGCTGATCCTCCAGAAGATGAAGCAGACGGCGGAGGACCATCTCGGCGAGAAGGTCACCGAGGCGGTCATCACCGTGCCCGCCTACTTCAACGACAGCCAGCGCCAGGCCACGAAGGACGCCGGCAAGATCGCGGGGCTGAACGTCCTCCGCATCATCAACGAGCCGACGGCCGCGTCGCTCGCCTACGGGCTCGACAAGAAGAAGGACGAGAAGATCGCCGTCTTCGACCTGGGCGGCGGCACGTTCGACGTCTCGATCCTCGAGATCGGCGACGGCGTCTTCGAGGTGAAGGCCACCAACGGCGACACCTTCCTCGGCGGCGAGGACTTCGACCAGAAGGTCATCGACTACCTCGCCGACGAGTTCAAGAAGGACCAGGGCATCGACCTCCGGAAGGACCGCATGGCACTCCAGCGCCTGAAGGAGGCCGCGGAGAAGGCCAAGCAGGAGCTGTCCACGGCGATGGAGACGGACGTCAACCTGCCGTTCGTCACCGCCGACCAGAGCGGGCCGAAGCACCTCAACATGAAGCTCACCCGCGCGAAGCTCGAGGCCCTCTGCGCCGACCTGCTCGAGCGGCTGGACGGCCCGTGCCTCACGGCGCTCAAGGACGCCGGCCTCACGACGAAGGAGATCGACGAGGTCGTCCTGGTCGGCGGCATGACCCGCATGCCGGCCGTCCAGGCGCGCGTGAAGAGGCTCTTCGGGAAGGAGCCGCACAAGGGCGTCAACCCCGACGAGGTCGTCGCCATCGGCGCGAGCATCCAGGGCGCGGTCCTGAAGGGCGAGGTGAAGGACGTCCTCCTCCTCGACGTCACGCCGCTCTCCCTCGGCATCGAGACGCTCGGCGGCGTCTTCACGAAGCTCATCGAGAAGAACACCACGATCCCCACCCGGAAGGGCCAGGTCTTCTCGACCGCCGCCGACAACCAGTCGGCGGTCACGATCCGCGTGTTCCAGGGCGAGCGCGAGATGGCCGCCGACAACAAGCTCCTCGGCCAGTTCGACCTCGTCGGCATTCCGCCGGCGCCGCGCGGCGTCCCGCAGATCGAGGTCACGTTCGACATCGACGCGAACGGCATCGTGCACGTGAGCGCGAAGGACCTCGGCACCGGGAAGGAGCAGTCGATCCAGATCACCGCGTCGAGCGGCCTGTCGAAAGAGGAAATCGACCGGATGGTCAAGGAGGCGTCGCTCCACGCCGACGAGGACCGGAGGAAGCGCGAGCTGGTCGAGGCGCGCAACCAGCTCGACGCGCTCGTCTACCAGACCGAGAAGACGCTCGCCGAGCACGGCGCCTCGCTCGATGCCGCCACGAAGGGCGACATCGAGAACGCGCTCGCCGACGCCAAGAAGGCGGTCGAGTCCCAGGACCCCGCCACCGTCCGGAAGGCGGCCGACACGCTCCAGCGGGCGTCCCACAAGCTCGCGGAGGCGATGTACGCGAAGGCGTCGCAGCAGGGCGGCGCCGCGCCGGGCGGCGATGCGGGCGCGGCCGCGAACGACGGCGGCAACGGCCAGGCGAAGAAGGACAAGGAAGA
>Ga0073934_10008896_pt1 | contig 13129 bp, 9 predicted proteins | sample LarsenN4metaG_FD_76834 | JGI IMG/M metagenome (GOLD analysis project Ga0073934, IMG submission 76834) | Hot spring sediment bacterial and archeal communities from British Columbia, Canada, to study Microbial Dark Matter (Phase II) - Larsen... ...
ACCGCGATCGGTCCTCGTCGGGCTCGTCCCGCTCCAGCTCCAGCGCCGCACAGCAATCTCCTTACGCCGGCAAGATCCAGGTGACCGCCGACACCAGGACCAACAGCCTGCTGGTGACTGCGTCCTCGCAACTGGTGCGGCTGGTGGAAGACGTCGTGCGGACGATGGACACCAACCGGCGCCCCGACGGCACGTTGATCGAAGACAGCACCAGCCCCGTCGTGCTGAAGGTCTACAACGTCAGCGGCGGCGATGCGACGCAGATCGCCACCACTTTGGGCTACATGATGCCCACCGTGCTGATCATTCCCGACGCCCGCAACGCGCGGCTGCACATTCAGGCCACCGAAGACGAGCACCGCGAAGTGGCCACTCTCGTGAAGCAGTTCACCGGCGATGCCGGAAACTCGGTGATGGTGATCGCCCTGCAAAAACTCGATCCCATTGCCGCCACGAACACCATCCGCAACCTGTTTGTGAATGAAGGCACGCGTGCTCCCACCATTGAAGCCGATGCTCAAGGTCGAAAGTTAATGGTTCGCGGCACTCCCGATCAGGTGGCCCAGGTGCGGACCCTGCTGGCGCAATTGGGAGAACCGGGAGACAGCGGGCAACCGGCGTCCAGCGGCGGCCCGGTGCGGCGGATTCCGCTCGCCGGCCGCGACCTGGAAGAGTTCCTGCCCATGCTGAAGCAAACGTGGGAAGGCACCTACAAAAGCCCGATCCGGATCGTCGTTCCGTCCGCCCCATCGAGTCCCATTCGCAACCGCAAGGTGCCGTCGCAGAGCTCGCTGCTGGAGGAACCGCCCCCGTCGACCCAGACCTTGCCGGCGACCCCCGCGGTTCCGCTGGCGCAGGAAAAGGCGATCGTGCGCGACCTCATCGACAACTCCGTCGCCGCGCCGACGCGCTCGCTCATCACCCGCTCGACGACCACCGGCCGCAGGCTGCCCGCGGTGTCGGTCGTCGCCGAGGAATCGCTGCCCGAACCGGAATCGTTCGCTCCAAGGAGCGCCGCACGCGTAGTGCCGCCACCTGCTGAACCCGCGCCGACCACGCGCACGGACGACGATGCCGCGTTCAATGCGTTCCTCGAGTCGTTCTGCGACCCGGTTGACACCCAGACCTCCGGTGACAACGCCTCCGACGAGGAGACCGACGCCCAGAACGACGAAGACACCGGCGAAGCCATCGATCAATCCGCGCCCGCCGAAGCCGCCGCGTCCCAGAAGCCGATCGGCCTGACGGTCGTCGGCGACGAACTGATCATCACCGGCGGCGACGACGCCACGCGCGACGAAATGGAAGCCCTCATCGCCGAGCTCGCCGCCATCATTCCCGCCCGCACCCGCTGGACCATGTTCTACCTCCGCTCGGCCGACGCCACCGAAACGGCCCAGATGCTCGAACGGCTGTTCCCGCAGAGCACCGTCACCGCGTCCACCGGCTCGTCCGATGGCATCCTCGGCTCGCTCTCCAGCGGCCTGTCCAGCTTCGGCCGCGGCCTGATGAACACCACCGGCCTGAGCAACTACACGCTGGGGGGGCAGCAACTGCGGATCATCACCGAACCTCGCATGAACGCCCTGTTCGTCAGCGGGCCGTCGGACAAGATCGCCGAAGTGGAAGCCATGCTGCAGGTGCTCGACGGCACCGACATGCCGCAGTCCCTCCGCGAGCGTCTGCCGCGGACGATTGCCGTCGAGTACGCGGATATTGATGAAGTCGCCGAGATCGTGCAAAACGTCTACAAAGACGCGATCAATCCGGAGCAGAACCAGGGGAGCCGCGGCGGGTTTAATCCCCTGGCGATGTTAATGGGGCAGCAGGGGGGTGGCGGACAAGGCGCCCGCCCGCGCGGCCCCGAGCTGACGGTGGGAATCGACTACCGCAGCAGCCATCTCATCGTGTCGTGCAACGATACGCTGTTCCGCCAGATTGAAGACATGGTGAAACTGATCGACCAGCGTGCCCGCGATGCGAAGCACACGGTGCGCGTGGTGCCTTTGGCGACCGCCGATCCCGCGCTGGTCTCCACCACGCTGGCCTCGCTGATTCCGAAGGTGTCGGTGAGCTCGACGCGAAGCAGCCGGCCGCGTCCGGGACAGCCAGGGGCTGAAAGCAGCGAAGGCAACCAGACTCGCAGCAGCAGTAGCAGTAGCAGCGGGTATCGGCCGAGCTTTGGCGGCGGTGACAGCGACCTGATGCGTCGGATCATCGAACAGCGAATGCAGCAACAAGGGGGCGGCCCCAGCGGCAGCCCGTTCGGGGGCGATCGCGGTGGGAGCGACCGCGGTGGGAGCGACCGCGGATCGTTTTTCCGCTTCGGCGGCCCCGGCGGCTTCGGCGGCGGCTTCGGCGGCGACCGCGGCCGCGACGGACGATAGACAAATTGACTTGGCGGTCTGGTCGATTACAGTGAATGTATTGTGGGTCCCCTGATGAACATGGTCTCTTTGCGACACTGGGCGCCCGGTCGTCAAACCATCGATCCTTAATCCATTTCAACTTTTGTCGGTATGCAAGCGAAGACGGCCTATTCTCTTCTCGTACTGATCGTCCTGCCTTGACCACCCGCCCCGACCGACCTCGCTGAGACAGTTTCTTCATGGATATCGGCAACGTACTCGTTCGTCGCGGGGCGCTCACCCGCGAGCAGTTGCAGGCCGCTTTGCCTCTGGTGAACGGCACGCGGCTCGACCGCGCGCTGATCGAGCACGGGATCATTACCGAAGAGGCCGCGCTCCGGGCCCTCGCCGCCGAGTTCGGCATGCGGTTCGTCGAAGTCAAAAAGGAGCAGATCGACCGCGAACTGCTGATGCAGTTCCCCACGACGGCGGTGTTCCGGCATTCGCTGTTGCCGCTTCAGCGGCACAACGGCAGCGTGATCGTCGCCACCAGCGATCCGTTCAACCTCGAGGCACTGGAAGAATTGTCGGCCGCCAGCGGCTTTCCCCTCGAGCCGGTGCTGGCCTGCCGCGTCGATGTCGTCGAGATGATCAAGGACCATCTGGGCGTCGGCGGCGACACGCTCAACGCCCTCGTGGCCCAGCGCGCCGCCGAGGGCGTGGAGGTGCTCAGCGAGATCTCCCACGACGAAGGGGATCTCGAGCAGATGGCCGAGGCCGCCTCGGTCATCAAGCTGGTGAACGAGCTACTGATCGAAGCGCTCGACCAGGGGGCCAGCGACGTGCACATCGAGCCGCAGGAAAACGGCCTCATCATTCGCTACCGCGTGGACGGCGTGCTGCGCATCCAGCCCGTGCCCGAATCGATCTCGCACTTCTTTGCGGCGATTGTCACGCGGCTCAAGATCATGTCGAAGCTGAACATCGCCGAGAAGCGGGTGCCCCAGGACGGCCGCATCAAGCTGAAGGTCTCCGGCCGCGAGATCGACGTCCGCGTGTCGATTATCCCCATGATCTACGGCGAAGGAGTGGTGCTGCGTCTGCTCGACAAGGGGCGGATGGTGTTCAACCTGGCCAACGTGGGCATGCCGCCCGACCTGGCCAAGACGTTCCACGAGCTGATCGGCATGCCGCACGGCATTCTGCTCGTGACCGGTCCGACCGGGTCGGGCAAGAGCACCACGCTGTACAGCGCGCTCAACGAAATCAAAGACCCGGCGATCAAGATCATCACCGTGGAAGACCCGGTCGAGTACCACATGCCGGGCATCAGCCAGATCCAGGTGCATCCCAAGGTGGGTCTGACGTTTGCCGCCGGTTTGCGGAGCATTCTGCGTCACGACCCGGACGTGATCCTCATCGGCGAAATCCGCGACGGCGAAACGGCGGAGAGCGCCATCCAGGCCTCGCTCACCGGCCACCTGGTGTTCAGCACGCTGCACACCAACGACGCGCCGGGCGCGTTCACGCGGTTGGTGGACATGGGGGTCGAGCCTTACCTCGTGGCCAGCACCGTGGAAGGCGTGCTGGCGCAGCGACTGGTGCGCGTGTTGTGCAAGCACTGCCGCGAAAAGTACCATCCGGAGCCGGGCTCGTTGCCGGTCGATTTTCCGGACCAGAACCCCGAGTTCCTCTACCGAGCGGTGGGCTGCCGCGAATGTCGCAATAGCGGCTTCGCGGGCCGGCGGGCGATTTTCGAGCTGCTGCGGACCGACCCAGAGATCGGCCGGATGTGCGTGGCCCGGGCCAGCGCCGGCACGATTCGCGATTATGCCCTGAAGAAGGGCATGTTAACGTTGCGGCAATCGGGGTTCAGCCGCGTGCTGGACGGCACGACAAGCCTGGATGAAGTGCTGAGAATCACCAAACGCGATTTGAGTTGACCATCGGTGAACGCCGGTGGCCGGGGGGCCATCCGCATGACGCAGATTGACGCGATATTCGAGAACGGCGTGTTGCGGCCGCTCGCCCCGTTGCCGCTGGAAGAGGGCCAGCGGGTGCGGGTGTTCGTGACGGCGATCTTTTCGCAGAAGACGACCGACCACTGGTCGAAGTCCAAGCTGGAGGAGACCGGCCGCAAGGTGGGGCTCATACCGGACAAGGCCACCGCGGACGCGGAAGAGCCGGCCAGTGCGTGAGGCTCGATACCCTCCTCACCGCAAGTGACTCCTTTCGCCGAACACCCAACGCCTGATACCTGACACCTTCCTCCATGCCCGACTTCAATTACATCGCCCGCGAACTCTCTGGCCAGCAGGTCACTGGCGTGCTGACCGCGGGGACGGAGCGCGAGGCCATCGGGCAGCTCTCAGCAAAGAGCCTGTTCCCGCTGGAGATCCGCCTGGCGGAAAACGCCAAGGTGCAGGAGCGCAGCAAGCGCCGCCGCGTCGCCGGCCGCGTGCTCGCCACGTTCTACACGCAACTGGCCGACCTGCTCCGCGCCGGCGTGCCTTTGCTGCGGTCGCTCGACATCCTCGAGCGCCAGACCCGCAACGTCACGCTGCAGGCGGTCATCAAAGACGTGCGGGACGATGTCGCCGACGGCACCCGCCTCGCCGAAGCCATGCGGCAGCACCCCACGGTGTTTTCCGAGCTGTCGGTGAGCATGGTCCGCGCCGGCGAGGAAGGCAGCTTTCTCGAAGATTCGCTCGGCCGCATCGCCGAGTTCACCGAGCACCAGGAAGAGCTCAAGGGCCGCGTGATGGGCGCCCTGGCGTATCCGGCGTTTCTGGTAGTGATCGGCACGACGGTGATCACGGCGATGATGGTGTTTTTCGTCCCCAAGTTCGAGCCGATGTTCGAGCGGCTGCGCGACGTGGGCCAGTTGCCCTGGGCCACCACCGCGCTCATGGGCATCAGCGGTGTGTTTCAGAGCTACTGGTGGCTGATGCTGATTCTGCTGGCGCTGTGCGGCCTCGCACTCAACTGGTATTTCCAGGACGAAAAGGGCCGCCGGCGGATCGACGAATACCGCCTGCGGATGTACGGCATTGGCCAGGTGACGCGCAGCCTGGGCATCGCCCGGTTCTGCCGGGTGCTGGGCACGCTGCTGCACAACGGCGTGCCCTTGCTGGCCTCGCTGCGGATCGCCAAGGACGCCACGGGCAACAAAATATTAAGCGAGGCCATTGGCGAGGCGGCCGAGCACGTTTCGGCGGGCAAATCGCTGGCGCGGCCTTTAGCGGAATCGAAAGAGTTCCCCCAGGACATCATCGAAATGATTTCCGTGGGAGAAGAGGCCAACAACCTGGAGCATGTGCTGATCAGCATCGCCGACAAAATGGAACGCACCACCAACCGCCAGCTCGATCTGGTGGTGCGGCTGCTGGAGCCGGCAATGCTGGTGGTGATGGCCGGCATCATCCTTTTTGTGGTGGTGGCGCTGATGTTACCGATGCTTTCCAGCTCGCAAATGGTTTAATCTACAGAAGCCCACGGGAGAAGCCCACGGGTTGCATCCCTTGGGCATTAAGGGGACTGCGTGGATTTATTGCGCCCCGGGGCTCGGGGTACCCAGTCCGCTGGGTCGCCCTGGGCTTCTGGCCCACTCACCACCGACCACTCACCAATTTGGACAACGAGGAAACCATGCGACGAATGACGAAGTCACGAATGGCCGCGCGGAGCGGCTTCACGCTCACGGAAGTGCTGCTGGTGCTGGTGATCCTGGGGGTCATTGCGGCGATGGTGGTGCCGAACCTCATCGGCCAGCAGCAGCGGGCCAACATCATGGCCACCAAGAACAACATCGCCGGGTTCGAAGAGGCCGCCAAGCAGTATGCCGTCGCCAACGGCGGCGAGTTCCCGCAAGGCTCCGCCGACCAGGCCGTGCAGATGATGCTCAATCCCGGGCAAGACGCGTCCGGCCGCATGATCAGCCCGTACCTGGAAAAGATTCCCAAAGACGCCTGGGAGCAGCCGCTGTACTACGAGTGGCCGAACTCCAAGGTCGCCAACGGGGTGAAGCCGGCCATCTGGTCGTCCGGCCCGAACCGCCAGAACGAAGACGGCTCCGGCGACGACATCAACAACTGGGCCGAACTGACGAAATAACGTTTCCCGAAGCCCAGGGAAATCTATCGCCTGGGCTTCGCCGGACACGCGCTCCATTCGAGTCAGCAGTCATGCACCTTCCGCAGCGACACGCCGGCTACACGCTGCTGGAGTTGCTGCTGGCGCTCGCCGTGCTGGCCGTGCTGGTGGGCACCACAGTTCCCGGCGCGCTGCGGATGTACCAGGACTCGCGGCTGTCCGAAGCGGCCGAGTCGGTCCGCAAGGAGCTCGCCGGCGCGCGGACCCGCGCCATTGAGAGCGGCCTGGTGTACCAGTTCCGTTACGAGCCGGAGGGCGGGCACTTCGCCGTTGTCCCGTTCGAGACCGAAATCGAACCGACGGACGCCAACGCCACCGGCACCGGGGCCACGCTCGGTGTGGGCCGGTACTCCAAGTTCGCGGGTGAATTACCCAAAGGCTTCACGTTCGTCGCCTGTTGCACCAGCGGCGCGACCGGCGGACAGATCGCCGAAGCCTTCCTCCAGGGCTTGCCCAACGCGCAGGATCTGAGCGGCGTGTCGTGGGCGCCGCCGATCGTGTTCGCCGCCGACGGCACGGCCATGGGCGACGCGGCATTCCAGATTGTCGATGCGCGGAAGATGGCGGTTCGCTTCGAGGTCCGCGGTCTCACCGGCGCCGCCAGACTGGGCCAGATTGAACCGGAAGTGCGCTGATGAACGGTGTGCGGCATCACAATAGTAGCAGGCACACTCCGTGTGCCGTCCGTCGATGGTTGAGACGTCATCAACAGGAACGGCACACGGAGTGTGCCTGCTACAAATTGCGCGGCATGACGCTGCTGGAGGTGGTTCTGGCGCTCGCCATCTTCTTCGGTTCGCTGGCGGTGCTGTCGCAGCTCGCGTGGAACGGTAGCCGGGCGGCGGTGCAGGGACGGCTGCAAAGCCAGGCGGTGGTGCGGTGCGAGGCCAAGCTGGCCGAAGTGGTGTGCGGCGCCGTGCCGCTCCAGAACTCCAGCCCGCAGCCTTACACCGACGACCCCAAGTGGTCGTGGAGCGTGAGTCTCGGCCAGACGCAGTATGCCGAGCTGGTGGTCGTGGAAGTCACCGTCACGCACGAAGGGGGCAGCAGCCTGGGCAACGTGACGCAGAAGCTCACGCGGTGGATGCGCGATCCGGCGTTGTTCGAGGCCGCCCTGGAAGCCCAGATGGCCGCCGCCGAGGAGGAATCCAGTTCGTCGTCGAGTTCGTCCAGCGGTTCCAGCACGAGCAGTTCCTCGGGGAGCCGGTGATGCAGCGCTGCAGCCGATTTGTGCCAGCGTCCCGGACACTCAGAAGCGTCCGCGACACTTTTCCGATTTCGCGCCGCGGTCTAACGCTGCTCGAAGTGCTGCTGGCCTGCGCCCTGTCGCTGGTGCTGGTGGGCGCCGTGTACTCCGCGCTCGACCAGGCCTGGCGGCTCAATTACGCGGGGCGGATCGAGCTGGAGCGCAATCAGATCGCCCGCGCCATCATCCGCCAGATGGAACTCGACATCCGCGCCGTCATGTTTGACGCCAGCCCCACCAGCACCGATGACTCCTCGAGCGATTCGTCGAGTTCAGGATCGACTGGCTCCACCAACAGCAGCGGCTCAAGCTCGAGCGGCAGCACGTCCTCCAGCTCGTCGTCGAGCAGCAGCACGACGTCGTCCAGCACCACCTCGTCCTCCACCGAAGACGAATGGACCGGCAGCCTGGGCATCCGCGGCACCGCCACCGAACTCTGGATCGACCTGTCGCACGTCAGCCGCCAGCTCGAGTTCCAGCCCGATAACACCGCCGTCCGCGTCAGCGACCTGCAGACCGTGGCGTACTTCCTCTCGAACTCGTCCCTGTCGGGCATGTCCACGAACGATCCCTACAGCATGGCCGCGTCCCCCATCACGTTGAACGACCAGGACGGCGTGGGCCTGTGCCGCAGCCAGGGCGAGCGCTCCATTCTGCGGGCGCTGAATTCGGGCGACACGTCCGACACGACGCTGCCCGGCCCGGTCAAGCTGCTGGCGCCGGAGGTGGCATCGGTGACGTTCCAATATTTCGACGGCCTCACCTGGTATACGGAATGGGACAGCTCCAGCTCCGGGAAGCTGCCGCGGGCGGTCGAAGTGACCATCGCGTTCGAGCCGCCGCCGAAGTTGACCGGCTTCCTGCTCAGTCCTGCGATCAGCAGCGGGACCGACAGTTACCGCATGGTGATCCCCGTCCCCGTCAGCGACCCCATGCCGCCCGAGGAGTCGTACTGATGCGCGCACGCAATAACAATAATAATCGTAGCAGGCACACTCCGTGTGCCGTCGCCTTGATGGAAATGCAACGGAGAAAGAACGGCACACGGAGTGTGCCTGCTACGAATCGCCGTGGCAGCGTGCTGGTGATTGTGCTCGTCGTCGTGGTGCTGCTGGCGCTTGCGGCGTACAGTTACAGCCAGTTGATGCTCACTGAAATGGAGGCGTCGATCATGTACGCCTCCGACGCGCAGGCGCGGGCCATGTGCGATTCGGGTGTGGAGTACGTCGCCACGCTGCTGGGCAACCGGTCGCAGCCGAGCATGTCCGAGCAGAGCCTGCAGCACAACCCGCCGCTGTTCCAGGGAGTGCTGGTGACCGACTCCGGCCATGCCCGAGGCCGCGGCCGGTTCTCGATCATCTCGCCGGTGGAGCAGGACTCCGAGGCGCGCACGATCCGCTACGGGCTGATGGACGAATCGGCGAAGATCAATCTCAACGTCCTCAAGACGAAACTCAAGCTCACCGACGACGAGGCCCGCACGCTGTTGATGGGCGTGCCCGGCATGACCGAAGACGTCGCCGACGCGATTCTCGACTGGATCGACACCGACGAAAACGAGCTGCCCTACGGGGCCGAAGCCGAGTACTACGAGTCCACGGGGCTCCCCTATTCCTGCAAGAACGGTCCGCTGGAGACGGTCGACGAGCTGCTGCTGGTCCGCGGCGTCACCCCCGAACTGCTCTACGGCGAAGACGCCAACCGCAACGGACTGTTGGACCCCAACGAGAACGACGGCAACGCCAGCCCGCCCCTCGACAACGCCGACGGCATCCTGCAGCACGGCTGGATCGCCTACTTCACCGTGAAGAGCAAAGAGTCGAACCTGCGGGCCGATGGCACGAAGAAGATCAACATCAACAACGGCAACCTGCAGGAACTCGCCGCCACGCTGCTCGAAGAGTTTGACGAGCCGACAGTGCACTTCATCATTCAGTACCGTCTGGCCGGCACGCCCGACGGGCAGGACAGCCTGTTCGCCTCCACGGAAGAAGAGAGCCAGCAAACTGGATCGGGGAACGCGAACAACAGCGGCAGCGGCGGAAATGCCGGAGGCAACAATAGCGGCGGCTCCGGCGGCGGCCGCGGCAACACCGGAGGCAATCAGGGCGGCAATAACCAGAGTGGCGGAAACCAGAGTGGCGGAAACCAGGGCGGCGGAAACCAGGGCGGAACGAACAGCGGTGGAAACAACGCGAACCCCATCGCGCAGGCCGGCGCCGCCGCCGGGGCGCTGCTGTCTCCGGGCGGCACGGTGTCGATTCCCGTCGACGGCGTCGTCTTCGATGCCAAAGGGGGCGCCACCGTGCAGTTCAAGTCGCTATGGGAATTGGTGGACGTCGTCGCGGCGCAGGCCCCGCAGGTCGGCGGCGGCAAGACGCCCGAGTTCGCCAGCCCGTACAAGACCACCGACGGGTCGGTCACCAGCACGTTCCCGGCACTGCTCGATGCCTTCACCCTCAGCGACGACGAAGCCATCGAGGGCCGCATCAACCTCAATCAGGCCCGCCCCGAAGTGCTCACCGGCGTGCCCTTCATGACCGAACAGATCGTCCAGGGGATCGTGAGTGCCCAGCAGTTCGCCAACGACCCCTCCTCGTCCGCCTCGACGACTTACGAGAACATCTACTGGCTGTACGAACAGAAGCTGGTCGACCTGCCCACGCTGCGGTCGCTGTCGCTGTACCTCACCGGCCGCGGCGACGTCTACCGGGCCCAGATCCTTGGCTTCTTCGACGGCGGGGGGCCGGTGGCCAGAGCCGAAGTGATCATCGACGGGACGCAGCTCCCGCCGCGGACCATCTTCTACCGCGATCTGGGCGACCTCGGCCGCGGCTACACCCGCGCCCAACTGCTCACCCCCAGCATCGCCGGGCAGTAAGGCGAGCGTCGCGGATTCAGCCCGACGCTGAATTCCCCAGTGCGCATCCGATGCCGCCCCGCCGACGGGATAGAGTCGATCCGTCTACTAATACCGCGGCGTTCGTCTGAGGCGGCGGGTTGAATTCACTGGTCTTTTGTCCCCTGGATGGTATTATTATCCGCCGTCTGCCGTTCCGTGCGGGCTCGAGCCCGCACTTCCCGCACTTCGTCGGTTTCATCGCTTTTTCTGGTCACCCCTTGGACCCTGTCATGCCCTCACTCGTTCGTGGTTGCCGCCGATCCGCTTTCACCTTGGCCGATCCGCTTTCACCTTGATCGAACTGCTGGTGGTGATCGCGATCATCGCGATTTTGATCGCGCTGCTCTTGCCTGCGGTGCAGCAGGCGCGCGAGGCGGCGCGGCGCACGCAGTGCCGCAACAATCTGAAGCAGATGGGCCTGGCGCTGCACAACTACCACGACAACTTCAATTGTTTTCCATCGGCCATTGTCGCGCGGTGGGACGCACAGGCCGGTTACTTCTATGGCCACGGATGGACGTGGACGGCGAAGATCCTGCCCTACCTCGACCAGGCGCCGCTGTACAACCAGTGTCCTTCGATGGGCACCGATAACGGTGACCAGAACAGCCCGGAACCCACGCTCGCCGCCAAAACCACCGTGCTCAGCGTGTTTCAATGTCCGTCCCAACCCGCCGGGCCACTCACCTATGGCAGCCAGGCCGGCTTCCAATGGTCGAACTATAACGGCAACGCCGGCACCAACGTCTGGAACGACGACGAATGCGACGCTGGCCCCAATGAAGTTTGCACGAACCGCGACGGCATCTTCTACGTCAACAGCCGCGTTGGCCTGCGCGACATCACCGACGGTCCCAGCAACACCATGCTGGTGATGGAAGTTCAGACCGAGCTCGCCACCGGCATGCCCGGCGGCGACCGGAAGTACAACTTCTCGAATGGCGGCGACGGCAACCCCCCGGTCGATTCCTCCGAATACATCATCGGCACCGAAACCAACGACCCCATCAACAGCGGCAACGACGAAGCCGTCGGCAGCTTCCACGAAGGAGGTGTGCATGTCCTGCTGGGCGACGGCGTCGTCAAGTTCATTTCCGAGAATATGGACTTCACGCTGTTCCGCCGGTTGAGCACCCGAGCCGGCGGCGAAGTCATCGGCGACTTCTAGCCCGATGCCCAAGGGATCGCAATCCCTGGGTCACTTCTCCCGTTGCGCTCACCTGCGATACGATACCCTCTCCTCGATGGTCCTCCAGGAGACGCCGTATGCGCTGGGCTGTGACGGGTTGGCTGGGGCTGTTCTCGGTGGCGCTCTTCGCCGCCGACGTCATTCCGCACGCGCAGGACAAACCGCCCAACGAGCCGCGGGACGCCTACACCGCCGCGAAGCTGATGACCGTGCCGGACGGCTTCGTCGTCGACGTGGTGGCGTGCGAGCCGGACATCGTCAACCCCGTGGCGATGTTCATCGACGAGCGCGGACGGTTCTGGATCACCGAATCGCTCGAATATCCGCGCAAGAAACCCGGCCCCGGCAAAGACTGCGTCAAGATCCTCGAAGACACCGACGGCGACGGCAAGATGGACAAGTTCTCCATCGTCCTCGATGGTCTCAACATTCCCTCCGGCGTCGCGGTCGGTCACGGCGGCGTGTGGATTGCCAACTCGCCCGACATCCTGTTCGTGCCCGACGCCGATCGCGACGGTAAGCCCGACGGCCCCGCGCAGGTCGTCGTCACCGGCTTCGGACGCACCGACACGCACGAGCTGCCCAACTCCCTCACCTGGGGACCGGACGGCTGGCTGTACGGCCTCAACGGCGTCTTCAACTTCAGCGATGTGAAGTATGCGAAGGAGAACCCGAACTATGACGAAAAACATCCCGGCTGGAAGTTCACCTGCGCGATGTTCCGCATTCATCCCCGGACGCGCGAGTTCCAGATTTTCTGCGAAGGAACCAGCAATCCCTGGGGCATTGCGTTCAACGACGAAGGGGACGCCTTCGTCTCCGCGTGCGTGATCGATCACCTGTGGCATCTCGTCGAGACCGGCTATTACCACCGGCAGGGCGGGCCGTATCCGCCGCACACCTGGAAGATCGACAGCATCGTCAAGCACAAGCACCAGAAGGCGGCGTACTGCGGCATCACCTGGTTCGACAGCGACGCCTATCCCGAGCAGTACCGCAGAAAGCTCTACATGGGCAACATCCACGGCGGCTGCATCAACGTGGACCGCATCGAACGGAATGGATCGACTTACGCCGGGTTCGGCGAACCGGACTTCCTCACGGCGAACGATGCGTGGTTCATGCCCGTGGTGCAGAAGACCGGGCCGGACGGCTGCCTGTACATTCTGGACTGGTACGACCGCTACCACTGCTATCAGGACGCGAACCGCGATCCCGCGGGGATCGACCGGTTAAAGGGACGCTTGTATCGCGTGCGCTACCCCGGTCACCCGGGGCCTGACGGCCCTCGG
>Ga0073934_10008897_pt1 | contig 13129 bp, 10 predicted proteins | sample LarsenN4metaG_FD_76834 | JGI IMG/M metagenome (GOLD analysis project Ga0073934, IMG submission 76834) | Hot spring sediment bacterial and archeal communities from British Columbia, Canada, to study Microbial Dark Matter (Phase II) - Larsen... ...
AAGGGTTACGCAGAATCCGATCTCCGAGGTATGGATAAGGTGGGCTTAAGAGTGCTTGTGGTGTGCACCGCGGGAGGGCGAGGCTCCTGCCGAGCCACGGCTGGCCCGGAGGCTCGCCCTCCCACAAGCGCGCCGCAGGTTGCCTGAAGTGCGGTAGGGGCCTGCCCGTCTGGTTCGCTGGTTAGAAGGATGCGCCAAAGGAGAAAGTGAAGACCCGCTCGTCGTCCTCGTCCTCGCTGGCCACCGGGAAGCCGAAGTCCAGTACGATCGGGATGCCGCCGAAGAGCTGGATGTTGATCCGCAGCCCCACGCCGACTGCGACCCGCCAACCCGTGATCCCGAAGTCCTCCTCGACCGTGCCCATGTCCAGGAAGGCGACGCCCCGCACGATATCCGCGTACAGCGGTACGGAGTACTCCCCGCCGGCCAGCAGGATGAAGTCGCCGCCGACGCGGTCGTTGAACAGCCCGGCCCGTGGGGAGATGCCGCGGAAGTCGAAGCCGCGGATGGAGCCGAAGCCGCCGGCATAGAAACGCTCAAACACCGGTGCGTCGCCGACGAGGTAGCCGATGTCGCCCCGCAGGGCCAGCACGCTCTTGCGGTCGAAGACGTCGGTGCGGACGGTCTTGTACCAGGCGAAACTGGCGGTGGGCTTGCCGAAGTCGTAGTCACCGCCCAGGGCCCCGGCCTGCTCCCAGCCGACGGCGAAGCGGTAGCCTTGGCTGGGCACGAGACGGCTGTCGGTTGTGTCGCGGACCAGCGTGAGCTTGGCGCTGGTGAGCAGGCTGCTGCCGTCGACGTCCTCGATGTCGTTAGCGGCCAGCGGGCGGACGTCGTCGATCTTGACGCCCTCGACCCGCAGCGCGCCTTCGATCGCCCAGCCGTCCAGTACGCCGCCCTCGAAGCGCTTGCTGAGGGCGGGCACGAAGCCCAGCCGCTGCTCGTCGTACGAGCCGCGGTCACGCTGGAACAGGTAGGCGGACAGGTCGAGCCGCAGCGGCTTGTCCAGCAGGTACGGCTCGGTGAAGTCGATGCGGAAGCGCGTCAGCTCGGTGCCCGGCTCCAGCGCGATCCGCAGCCGCTGTCCGTCGCCGCGGAAGGCCTGCCCGCGGAAGAACTCGTCCCACGTCCGCGGCCAGTCGAACAGGTCGAAGTTGCGGTTGTCGATCGTGAGCGAGCCGATCAGGCCGCTGTCGCTGCTGACGCCCACGCCGATGTTGAACGTGACCTGGTCGCCCTCCTCGACCTCCACCAGTGCCTCGCGGTAGCCCTGCACGTCCTCCAGCGGCGTGACGGTCGCGCGGCTGAACAGCCCGGTCTCGCGGATGCGCTGCTCAGCCTTGCGGGCCGCGACCGTGTTGTAGTCCTCGCCGGGGTAGAAGCGCAGCTCGCGGCGGATGACCTCGTCCTTGGTGCGCTGGTTGCCGCGGATGGTGATGCGGCCGAACCGGCTGCGCTGGTTCTCGACGATGTCCACGATCAGGATGGCGACGCCGGGCTCTTCCAGGAACTCGGTGCTGGTGGTGACGCGGGCGGCGACGTAGCCGATCTGGCCGTAGAGGTCCTCGATGCGGCGCACGTCGGCCCGCAGCGTCTCCTCGCGCAGGGTGGCGTCGGGCTTGAGCTGCATTTCCTGGAGGATGCGTTCGGTGGGGTAGACCTCGTTGCCGCGGACGCGGATTTCGCGGATGCGGTAGCGCGGGCCTTCTTCGACCACGAAGACGACGTTGAGGTTGGTGCGGTCGACGGTGTCGAAGTCCAGGCGGTAGCCGGCGCGGGCGTCGAGGAAACCCTCGGAGCGGTAGAACTGCTGGAGCTCGAGCGCGTCGCGGTCGGCCTGCTCTTCGTCGAAGGCGCCGGTGCGGAAGATCCACAGGTAGGTCTGGGTCTTGACCTTCAGGCGGAGCTGCACCTCGGAGAAGGACCGCACGCCCTCGAAGAGGATGCGGCGGACCTTGACGCGCGGGCCTTCCGTGACGCGGTACAGGACGCGCGACTCGCGCTCCAGCGCCTCCTCGTCGAGCGTTACGACGGCGTAGTAGTAGCCGGCCTCCTTGTACTTGCGGAGGAGGTTCTCCAGCCCGCGCGTCACCTCATAGCGGTCCAAGACGCTGCCGGCCGCGAAGCCGAGCTCCTTGAACAGCTCCTCGTCGGTGAAGCGCTTGTTGCCGTCGATCTCGACCGAGACGATCTCAGGCTTCTCCTGCACGGTGAAGACGACCACCGCCTGGCCTTCCTCGATCGTCGCCTCGGCGAAAGCGTTGAGAAACTTGCGCGTCCGCAGCAGCTCGCGCACGTCCTCCTGCACCTGCCGTTGCAAGTAGTTCTGGCCCGGCCGCGTCTTGAGGATGCGGCGTACGAAGCCTTCGCTGATGGTCTCCAGCCCGCGAACGTCCACGCGGCGAATGAGCATGCCGTCCGGCGGACGCTCCTGTGCAGGTGCGGGCATGGCCAGCACGAGTGCCGCGACCAGAATTCCGCTCGGCGGCGCCAGACGGCGCGGGCCGGCAGAGCCGTGCCGGGTTCCGAAAGCGCACGGGGCACTTCGCACGTCGCACCAGATGCGGAGCAAGAAAGGAGCGGAGACCCGATCGCCGGAGAGATCGGACCGCGCCAACCCAACCGCCGGGTAATATACAATCGGCCCGAGCGCATGCAACACGCGCCGCCCGGCGCGTGGGCAGAAGCGTGCATCGGCGGGGAGTGAGCCTGTGCGGCCGGTCATCGGTGTGACGAGCAGCTTTCGCATCGAGAAGGGCTTGCCGCCCCGCCAACGCGCCTACCTGAACGCCGCGTACACCGACGCCGTCCTGGCCGCGGGCGGGCTGCCGCAGATGCTTCCCGTACCGCCAGAGTACGACGCGGCGCTGCTGGACGAGCTGCTGGCGATCTATGACGGACTGCTGTTCACCGGCGGGCTGGACTTGAACCCGGCAAACTACGGCCAGCCGCCGCATCCGAAGACCGAGGTCATGCCGGCGCGGCGGGACCGCTTCGAGCTGGACCTGTTCCGGCGGGCCGACGCCGCCCGCAAGCCCATGCTGTGCGTCTGCCTGGGGCACCAGGTGGCGCACGTGGCCCGCGGCGGGCGGCTGATCCAGCACATTGATGATGTGCCGCGGACGCCGCCGGTCGTGCACGCGTGCGAGGCGACGCCGGAGCCGCTGCATGAGGTGCGGATCGAGCCGGGCTCGCGTCTGGCGACGATCGTCGGTCGTGAGCGAATGGAGGTGAACAGCAGGCACCACCAGACGGTCGACCCGCAACACCCGGGCCGCGGGCTGCGGATCGTGGCCCGCGCGCCGGACGGGGTGATCGAAGCGTCGGAGGACTGCGACGGGCGGTTCCTGCTGACCGTACAATGGCATCCGGAGGACGTGGCGAGTCTGGCGGAGCAGCGCGCGTTATTCTCGGCACTGGTCGCTGAATCCAGCAGACCACGAAGAGCGGGGTGAACGGAGATGACGATCGGGGGCGACATCGAAGTGCCGCGCGAGCAAATCGCCGACTTCTGTCGGCGGAACCGCATTCGCAGGCTCGCGTTTTTCGGGTCGGTATTGCGCCGCGATTTCCGACCGGACAGCGACGTCGATGTGCTGATCGAGTTCGAGCCGGGCGCCACGGTGGGACTTTTCCGCCTCGCGGATCTGGAGTTCGAGCTGTCGGGGATCATCGGTCGGAAGGTCGACCTGAACACGTCGCGCTGTTTGAGCCGGTATTTCCGGGACGAGGTGCTGTCGCAGGCGAGCGTAGCCTATGCTCAGCCGTGAAGACGAGGTTCGGCTGCGCCACATGCTGGATCACGCCCGCGAGGCTATCGCATTCGCGGCGGGCAAGACGCGCGTGGACCTCCAGCACGATCGCCTCTTGCAGCTTGGGCTGGTGCGCTTGATCGAAATCATCGGAGAGGCCGCGGCGCGCGTGTCAAAGGTGGCTCAGGCCGCGCATCCTGCCGTACCCTGGCCCCAGATCGTTGCCACGCGCAACCGCCTGATCCACGGCTACGACTTCGTCGACTACGACATCCTGTGGCAGACGTTGCAGGACGATCTGCCGGGACTGGTTCGCGAGCTGGAGAGGCTCCTAGCCGGGGCCCGCCCGAGCGGGGCGCGATGAGGAGCCACTACCGGCGGCCGAATTGCCGCTCCAGGTCGCGCAGCGAGAGGTGCAGCGTGGTCGGGCGGCCGTGCGGGCAGTGGCTGCTGCGCTCGGCCAGCGTGCGGCGTTCCAGCAGGGCGGCGACCTCTGCCGGCGTGAGCGCGTCGCCGAACTTCACCGCCGCCTTGCAGGCCATCAGGTCGAGCAGCTCGTGGATCAGCGACTCGGGCTCCGGCTGGACGCCGGCCTCGCTGAGCCGGCCCAGCAGGTCGCGCACGAAGCGCTCGCGGTCCACCCGCTCCAGCAGCGACGGGAACGCGTGCAGGGCCACGCGCTGCGGTCCGGCTGCCGTCAGCTCCAGCCCCAGCCGCGCCAGCAGCTCGGCGTGCGTCTCCAGCGCTTCGAGGCAGGCCGGCGGGACGGCGACTATCTCGGGCAGCAGCAGGCGTTGCGATTCGAGCGGGCGCTCGGCGATACGGCGACGCAGCTCTTCATACAGGATGCGCTCGTGCAGCGCGTGCTGGTCGATGATCATCAGGCCGTCGGGAGTCTCGGCCACGATGTACATGTTGTGGACCTGGAAGGCCGCGTGCGGCGCGGCGGCATGGTCTGATTCTGCGACGAACGTGGACGGGGCCGGGGGACCAGGGGGGCGAGGGGCGGGGGGCGCGAGCGATTGCGGATTGCGGACTGCGGCTTGCGCAATGATTGTGGATGGCGGATTGATTGCGGATTCGGCCCGGCCCGAATTCTGAACCGCGACCCCTGAACCCTGAAGCCTCCCTTCTGCGCCTTCGTGCCTTCGTGCCTCGGCGGCTCCGGGCAACGCGGAGCTCTGCCCGCCGCGCGTGAAGAAATCGACCATCGCCTGGCGGATGCGCGCGCGGCAGGCCTCCTCCTCCATGGCGCGCGCTTCGAGCGTGTGGTCGAGGTTGGTGCTGAGGAACTTCTCGCGCAGCGCGGCCAGCACCTGCCCGTGGATGTAGTTCGAGTCGCGCCAGCGGACCTCGATCTTGGTCGGGTGCACGTTCACGTCCACCTGCGCCGGGTCGATGGCGATGAACAGGAACGCGACCGGGAAGCGCGACGGGTCGATCAGGCTGCGGTACGCCTCCTTCACCGCGTGCGACACGAAGCGGTCGCGTACGTAGCGCCCGTTCACGAACACGTACTCCCACTTGCCCGAGCCGCGGCTCTCCTTCGGCGGCGAGACCCAGCCCTCCACCCGCACGCCGCCACCCTCGCGCCGCACCGGCAGCAGCACCTCGGCCAGCTCCCGGCCGAATACGTCGGCGATGCGCTTGCGCACGTCGTCGGTGGGCGGCAGGTCGTAGAAGACGCGCTTGTCGTGCCGCAGCGAGAAGGCGATGCCCGGATGCGCCAGCGCGATGCGCGCCAACTGCTCGCTGATCTGGGCCATCTCGGTCTGGTTCGTGCGCAGGAACTTCCGCCGCGCCGGCACGCTGTAGAACAGGTCGCGTACCTCGACCCGCGTGCCCGGCGGGGCGCTGCACGGTGCCGGGCCGCTGATCTGGCCCGCCTCGACACGGATCGTCTGCGCCACGTCGGCCTCGCGCGTGCGCGAGGTGATCGTCAGCCGCGACACGGCGCCGATGCTCGGCAGGGCCTCGCCGCGGAAGCCCAGCGTGTGGAGGGCGAACAGGTCCTCGTCCCGGCGGATCTTGCTGGTGGCGTGCGACCGCACGCACAGGGCCAGGTCGTCGACGTCCATGCCCACGCCGTCGTCGACCACCTGGATCAGCCCGCGGCCGCCGTCGAGGATGGTGACGTCGATGCGGCCGGCGCCGGCGTCCAGCGCGTTCTCCAGCAGCTCCTTGACCGCGCTGGCCGGGCGCTCGACGCACTCGCCAGCGGCGATGCGGTTGACCAGCTCGGGCGAGAGGATGCGGATGCTGCCCATGCGGCGGCGGGACTCCTTTCCGGTCGCAGTATAGCCGCAAGCGGCTACAATCCGCGCTGGCTGGGTGACAGGTGACGAGTGACGGGTGACAGTGCCGAGACGCCACGAAGTTTTGCCGCCTGTCACGTGTCGCTTGTCACCTGCCCGGTGGAGGAGCGAGTTCCGTGAGTCAGATCGACGCAGCGGTGGAGTATCTGCGGCAGCATCGGCAGGAGCACCTGGAGTGGGTGCGCGCGCTGTGCCGCATCCCCAGCATCAGCACGCAGGATGCGCACCAGCAGGACGTGCGGCGGGCGGCGGAGTGGACCCGCGACCTGTGCAAGCGGATCGGGCTGCAGCACGTGGAGGTGCATGAAACGGCCCGGCATCCGCTGGTCTACGCGGACTGGTGCAAGGCCGCGCCCGGCGCACCCACGTACCTGGTCTACGGCCACGTGGACGTGCAGCCGGAGGGCGAGCGGAAGCTCTGGGACGCAGACCCGTTCGACCCGGTGGTCAGGGGCGAGTGGCTGATCTGCCGCGGCTCGGCGGACGACAAGGGGCAGGTACTGCTGTACCTGCGTGCGGCGCAGGCCTGGCTGCAAACCGCCGGCAAGCTGCCGATCAACCTGAAGTTCCTGATCGAGGGCGAAGAGGAGATCGGCTCGCCGAGCCTGCCGCCGTTCGTCAAGACGCACCGCGACCTGCTCTTGTGCGACGGGGTGTTGATCAGCGACACCGGCATGTATGAGGACGGCCTGCCGACCATCACCTACGGCACGCGCGGCCTGAGCTACAAGGAAATCCGCCTGCGCGGTCCCAAGCACAACCTGCACAGCGGCCAGCACGGCGGGCCGGTGGTCAACCCGGCCGACGCCCTGGCGCGGATCATCGCCTCGCTCCACGACGAGCACGGACGCGTGACGATCCCCGGCTTCTACGACGGCGTCATGGACCTCTTCCCCGAGGAGCGCCGCCAGTTCGCGGCCCTGCCGTTCGACGAGAAGCGCTACGCGGCGGACCTGGGGGTGCCGGCCCTGGTCGGCGGCGAGCAGGAGTTCACCGTCAACGAACGCCGCTGGGTGCGGCCGACGCTGGACGTGAACGGGGTGTACGGCGGCTATATGGCGGAGGGGGCGAGCACAGTGATCCCCGCCATGGCGGGCGCGAAGGTGAGCATGCGGCTTGTGCCGAACCAGTCGGCCGAGGAGATCAGCCGCAGCTTCGAGGAGGCAGTGCTTGCCCGCTGCCCGGCGGGCGTGCGGATGGAGATTCTGGACCACACCTGCGCCGACCCGTACGTGACGCCGCTGGAATGGAAGGCGATGCACGCGGCCAAGACGGCCTTGAAGGAGGCGTTCGGCCGCGAGACGGTGTTCGTGCGCGAAGGCGGGACGCTGCCGATCCTGCCGATGTTCCGCCAGGTGCTGCACGCGGACAGCCTGATGCTGGGCTTCGCCAGCCCGCACTGCAACGCGCACGGGCCGAACGAGAAGGCGCGGCTGCCGGACCTGGACCGCGGCGCGGAGGCGATTGCGCGGCTGTTCGCGCTGCTGGGGTAGAGCCTCAAGGAGCCGGCGTCTTTGACGGATCCGAGCCGCGACCGTGAGGGCGCGCGGCGGCGATTGTGAGCGGATCGCCTGCTAACGCTCGCGGCTTGCATTGTTGCAGCAATTGCGAGGCGGCGTAGATGGGAGGGCGAGGCGCCTGTCGAGCCGCGGCTCGCCGGGAGGCTCGCCCGCCCGTCGCCCGTCGCGCCCGGGCGCCCGTATTCGCCAGCCGGCGCATCCAGCCGCCCGTCATCCCGGATATAGTAAGGCATGTGGGAGAGCCCCGCGGGGACGGGAGCGTGAGCGACCGGTACTCCTCCAAAAGGCGGTTTGAACACTTCCGCGCGCACGAGTGGCGGCCCGGGTTCGTCTCGCCCGACGAAGACCTGCAGGGCCAGCCGCCCCTCCGCCACGACCGCGCCAAACGCCGCGGCTACGTCCGCGAGTTCGCCGCGTTCCTGCGGCCGTTCTACCGCGCCTTTGCCGGCACGATCGCACTCGGGCTTGCCGCTGCGGTCCTCAGCCTGGTCCTGCCGCGGGCCACGATGTACATCGTGGACGTGGTGCTGCCGCACGGCGACTGGCGCGTGCTGCACCTGCTCGGCGCCGGCCTGTTGCTGGTCATCATCGTCCACCAGAGCTTCGATCTGGCCCGCTGGTGGTACCTGGCCAAGCTCAACGCCCGCATCGTCTTCCGCCTCCGCCGCCGCCTGTACGACCACCTGCTGCGCCTGCCGCTGCACAAGCTGTACAACCTCAAGACCGGCGGCATCACCTCGCGGCTGTCGGGCGACATCGACTCGGTCAGCGGGCTGCCGCACCTGGCGGTGGTCTCGCCGGCCATCTCGGCCGCCAAGGTGCTGCTGACGCTGGCGATCCTGCTGTGGATCAACTGGCAGATGTCGATCGCGGCGCTGCTGCTCACGCCGCTGCTGGTGGCCCTCAATCTCGGCTACATGCGCCGCATCCGCCCGATCTACCGCAGCATGCGCCGCGACCGCTCCGACATCGACGGGCGCGTGGTGGAGACCTTCGGCGGCATCCGCGTGGTGCGGGCGTTCGGGCGCGAGAAGACCGAGGCCCGCCGCTACGCGATCGACCATCACGCGGTCATCCGCAAGGGGCTGCTGGCCGAGTGGCTGGAGGTGCTGATCGGCTCGGGCTGGGGCTTCCTGATCCCGCTGACGGCGCTGACGATCGTCTGGCTGGGCGGCACGCTGGTGCTGCTGGGCGAGACGACGGTCGGCGGCATCATCGCCTTCCAGATGTACCTGATGATGCTGCTGACGCCGCTGTCGAACATCATCCGCACGTACGGCGAGACGCAGCGCGGGCTGGCGGCGCTGGAGCGGGTGTTCGACCTGCTGCGCGAGCCGATTGACCTGCCGGACCGTCCGGGGGCGCGCGAGGCGGCGCAGGCGGTCGAGACGTTCGAGTTCGAGAACGTGTCGTTCGCGTACCGGCCGGACCAGCCGGTCCTGCGCTCGTTCTCACTGCGTGTGGAGGGCGGGATGACGGTGGCGCTGGTCGGGCCCAGCGGGGCGGGCAAGACCACCGTCACCAACCTGGTGGCGCGCTTCTACGACCCGGACGCCGGCGTGATCCGCCTCAACGGCGTGGATCTGCGGGACATCCAGCTTCGCAGCTACCGGCGGCTGCTGGGGCTGGTGCAGCAGGACGTGTTCCTGTTCGACGGCACGGTGGCCGAGAACATCGCTTACGCCCGGCCGGATGCGACGCGGGCGCAGATCGAGGACGCCGCCCGGCGGGCCAACGCGCACGAGTTCATCATCGGCTTCCCGGACGGGTACGACACGATCGTGGGGGAGCGGGGCGTGCGGCTGTCGGGCGGGCAGGCGCAACGGATCAGCATCGCGCGGGCGCTGCTGGCCGACCCGCGCATCCTGATCCTGGACGAGGCCACCAGCAATCTGGACAGCGAGAGCGAGCAACTCATCCAGGCCTCGCTGCGCGAGCTGCTGGCCAACCGCACGACCTTCGTGATCGCGCACCGCCTCTCGACGGTCGTGAACGCCGACCTGATCGTGGTCATGGAGGCCGGCCGCATCGTCGAGCTCGGCACGCACGAGTTGCTGCTGGCGGCCGCCAACGGCCGCTACCGCGAGATGGTCCTGCGGCAGCAGCGGGCGCTGGAGCTGGGCGCCCCGGCGCCCGAGTCGCCGGCGTGGCTGACCTGATCGCAGATTCCAGCTTCATCCGCGATTATGATTTCAGTTGCTAACGCAGGCGCAGCGCCAGCGGACGGCGCTCGTCAAAGCGCCACAGGCCCGCCTCGCGCGCAGCCTCGTATGTCGCCTCCAGCTCTGCGGCGTGCGGCCGGCGATTGACCTCGGCGTACTTCAACTGGCCGGCGTCGCGGCCCGCGTCCGCGATCTGCCCCACCTCATACTCCGGGCGGTACTGGCTCATGATGTTCACGTACGTATCCGGCGACAGCTCCTCGGCCAGCCAGCGGAAAATCGCCCGCGCCTCGTCAAGCTGCCCCGGCATAGCCAGATGCCGCAGCAGCACGCCGCGCTTCGCCAGCCCGTCCGGACCGAACCTTAGCACGCCGACCTGGCGGTGCATCTCACGGATCGCCTGACGGGCGCGCTCCGGGTAATCCTTGGCCTTGCACAGCCGCTTGGCCGTCTCGCTCGACCAGAACTTGAAGTCCGGCATGTAGATGTCCACCAGCCCCTCCATGAGCCGCAGCGAGCTGAGCGCGTCGTACGAGCTGGTGTTGTAGACGATCGGCAGCCGCAGCCCGCGCTCCACCGCCGCCGCGATCGCCTCCACCACCTGCGGGGCGACGTGCTCGGGCGTGACGAAGTTGATGTTGTGGCAGCCATGCTCCTGAAGGCCGAGCATCAGGTCGGCGATCTGGCTGGCGGTCAGCTCGCGGCCGGACTTCCGCTGGCTGATGTCCCAGTTCTGACAGAAGACGCAGCGCAGGTTGCACAAGCTGAAGAAGATCGTGCCCGAGCCGTTCCAGCCGCGCAGACAGTCCTCCTCGCCGAAGTGCGGGAACGCCGACGCGACCCGGGCGTAGCGCCCCGTGTTGCACACGCCGACGCGGACGTACGGGTGCGCCGCGGTGCTGGCCGCCCCGCCGCCGACTTCGCCACTCGCCCCCGCACCATTCCCGCCTCTCTGGTCCCTGTTCCCTGCACCCCGTTCCCCCTTCCCCGATCCCTGATCCCCGCTCCCTGGACGCTGTTCCCCGTCGGCGTCGCCCAGCGCTGTCAACCGCGGCACTTTGCAGTTGCGGGGACAGGCGCAGCAGCACTCCAGCTCGCGCAGCGCAGCCTCGACCCGCTGCCGCATCGTCCCCCGCACCGCCGCGTCCAGATACGCCGGCCGGAAGTCGGCCAGCACGAACCGTCGATCTGTTTCCGTCGCAACCATCAGTGAGCGCCTGTCGGATTCTACGCGCCACTCCGGCCTGGCGTGCAGTGCGCGTCACCAAGTCGAGGCCGAGCGAATCCATGTCGAGGTACCCTACCGGGTTGCGCTGGGCAGGTGGTCGAGAACTGAGCGCTCGTGACTCGGATCAGCGGGCCGGGGGGCCCGCACTCCCCCGCTCACGCGGTGCGATCGGCGGCCGGAGGCTCACACCGCCGGCGGATCACTCCTTCTCCGCCAGCGCCTTCTCGAGCGCCGCGACGACCTCCGGCGCGTCCGGCCGCGTCCTCGGCTCGAAGCGGCCCACGACGTTGCCCTTGCGGTCGACCAGGAACTTGGTGAAGTTCCAGCGGATGTCGCCGGCATGCTGCGGGTTCTTGTCCCTGGACGTGAGGTAGCGGTAAAGCTCGCAGCAGTCGTCGCCCTTGACCGACACCTTGCTGAACATCTCGAACTTCACGCCGTACTTCGTCGTGCAGAACTGCTTGATCTCCTCGTTGCTGCCCGGCTCCTGCCCGCCGAAGTTGTTGGCCGGGAAGCCCAGCACCGCCAGGCCCTTGCCCGCGTACTTCTCGTGAAGCTGCTCGAGCTGCTCATACTGCGGCGTCATGCCGCACTTCGAAGCGACGTTGACCATCAGCACGACCTTGCCGCGGTACTGCGACAGGTCGACGTCCTTCCCGTCGATCGACTTCATGGCGAAGTCCAGCGGGCTGCGGGCTTTCTCGGCGGTCATGGCTTGCTTCTGCTCCGGCTTGGCCTCAGGCTCGGATTCCTTCGGGGGCGGCTGGTCCTGGGCCGCGGCCAACGAGATGATCGCGCTCACCGCCACGAACGAAAGCACGGTTCGCATCGGGATTACCTCGCACGAGCCGGCTCGCACGCCTCCTGCGCCAGTATACCGCCGTGCCACAGACACGCGACTGCACGCGGTCTGGCCGGTCGTTTTGGAGCCTGGAAACGCCGTAGCGTCCGGCGAGGCTGAGAAGTTATTCCCGGAATCACCCGAAACGACGGGCGCGAGTAGCCGCGGAGCGGCGGCCGTGGGTAGCCGGGGGCGGTCAGCCCCCGGATGGCGGAGCCGGACGGCGATCAAGCCCCAGAGCACAATCCCGCTGACCGGAGGGACTTGGACGCTTAGCCTTTCGGCTCGTGCCTCGACCGGCCCGCTTACGCCGCAACGCCGTTCCAGATTGACGGCGCGTCCGCTGCGAGCAGCACGTGCACGTCGCGAGGCGCATCGGACGCGTTCAGGACCACGATCACGCGCTGCGGCAGGACCTTGCGAGGAGGTTGCGCCGACGCGTCGCGTCGCGGCCCTACGGCCAGCGGAGCACGCGCACGCTGATCGTGTACGGGTCGCCTTCAGTGCCCGAGCCCCGGATACGCACGGCGACGACATCTCCACAGGACAGGCCGCTCCCGTACGGCAACTCTGCTCCGGTGTAGGCCACCGCCACGGCCGCCTCGGCGGCGGGACGCACGATGGCCCCGGTGCGATCAACCATGAGGTCCTCGCCGACAGTCCCGAGCGAAACGAGGCCGATGGGGCAGTCGATCACCTCGTTGAGCGTCTGGCCGGGCGGCGCCTCAACAAAGTAGTTGCGGGCGCCCTTGGACAGATCGGCCGCATCCGATGCCGTGTAGGCGTGGAACTCGACCGGGTTGGGTGTGTCGTTCGTAAACGCGATCAACACGCTGCCCCGGGCGGGGATGATCGTGCCGGGATCCAACCCAAGCCATACGAGCGCTTCGGCATTCAGAAGGTCGGAACCGAGGGCGCAGCCCAGCACCGAACCAAGCGCCAGCAGCGCTCCCAACGCAGCCGAAGTTCTTCGGCCAAGCGTCGCACCTGTTCGGGGGATCATGGCCTGTCCTGCGGGTGCCGGGTGTACGCGGCGGTTGCCCGCCTCGGCCGGACTGCGCCTACTCCTCAGCTCCCACCGGCCCGCCGAGCAACTGGTGCACCAGAATGTTGTTCCGCACCACGAGCTGCTTGCGCCAGGCCTGAATCGTGCCGTGCCCCTGGCCGCCGGCATGGCCGACGGCGGTCGCCCAGCTATCCGGCTCGATCGTGGTGACGATGAGGTTGATCAGTTGCTGCACCTCCGGATCCACTTGACCCGGCTGCTGCTGCTGGTAGAAGCGAGCCTCGTCGTCCTGCTGCTGGCCGCCG
>Ga0073934_10008900_pt1 | contig 13126 bp, 11 predicted proteins | sample LarsenN4metaG_FD_76834 | JGI IMG/M metagenome (GOLD analysis project Ga0073934, IMG submission 76834) | Hot spring sediment bacterial and archeal communities from British Columbia, Canada, to study Microbial Dark Matter (Phase II) - Larsen... ...
CGCCCGAGGACCTGCCCAAGTTCTACGAGGCCATCGCCAACGGCCGGGGGGAGTTCATCAACGGCTCGCGGCTGGTTTACCCCATGGAAAAGGAGGCCATGCGGACGCTGAACAAGTGGGCCAACAAGGTGTTCAGTTGGCTATTCACCTGGCTGCTGGACCAGCGGCTGAAGGACACCTTGTGCGGCACCAAGGTGTTGTTCCGGAGGGACTACGAGAGGATCGCCGCCAACCGGCACTTCTTCGGCGACTTCGACCCCTTCGGGGACTTCGACCTGCTCTTCGGGGCGGCCAAGCTGTGCCTGAAGATGGTGGAGATTCCCGTGCGCTACCGGGAGCGGACCTACGGGCAGATCAAGATCCGCCGCTTCGCCCACGGCTGGCTGCTGCTGAAGATGTGCCTGTTCGCCGCCCGGAAGCTGAAGTTCAACTAGCGGGCACGCTTCCTGGCGGGCGCGTCTGGGTGCGAGGCTCCGCCGCTGGGGCGCAAATCCCATCTCGTCCCCAACATCGCGGACTCCGTTCCTGCGGCTTGCGGGAACGGATTCCCGCACGGGCGCTGAGTCTTCGAGCCTGCTTGTTCATCAGGCGTCCATCCGGCTTGGGGTCTTGGCAACTCGATCGGCCGGCGGAACCCGCCCCCCACCGCTGTCCTACCTGAGCGTGGAGCGGGTTTGCCCCACCCGTTTCTATTGGCCAAGGCGAAAAACAGCCCTACTCACTCCGTTGGGAACGTTGGTCGGTCGTCAAGCGGCGTCGGGGCCACCCACCGGCGGCAGTTCCTCGAGCCGCACGACGTGTACCAGCGCCAGATGTTCGACGCGTTCGGGTAGGCCGTTATCGCTGCCCACGCCGATCACCGCCCGAGACCGCAGGATGATTATCTGGTCCGGGTGACGGACTTCGTAGCGGCTCCCGTCTCTGGCGTGAATCCGGAACGGCCGGAACGGGCGGCGGCGAATCAGCTCCAGCAGATCCTCGGGTCGCATGGGTGCTAGATTGCACACCGAGCCGGTTTCCCCGGCCGGTGATTGCGAGGGTTGGGCTGGCGGGGCGGCAGGCCGACCTTTGAAGAGCTGGACGCGCGTGCGGAAGTCCGCGGTCCAGGCTGTCTCACAAACCGCCTTGTCCGGTGATCAGGCGCAGCGAGCGGGCGGCCAGGGCGGAGATGGTGGCGGGCAGCTCAAGCTCAGCGCCGGCCAGGCGGGCGGCGGAGGGGGCCGTGGCCGGGCCAGTCAACAGGGCCGCAAACGCCCCCTGGGCGAGTCGGTCGGACAGCGGGGGGGCGGGCAGCGGGCGGTCGTCCCGCAGGGCGGCCTCCAGGAGCGGCACGGCTTCGGCGACGCGAATCTGCCCCAGGCCGTCGATGACTTCGGCTTTCACCTCCAGCGGCGGCTCCCTGTTCAGGGCGTCCAGCAGCGCGGCCGAGGCCCGGTCGCCGCCCATGCGGCCCAGGGCCGCGGCGGCCAGGGCCGCGTTGGGGGACCGGAAGTCGGCCAGAATCTCGCACAGCGCCTCTTGGACTTCAGCATCGTGATTGACGGCCAGTCCCATGGCCGCCGCCTCGCGCACGCCCGCGTCCGGGTCGGACAGACCGGCCAGCAGCAGGCGGCGAGCTTCGGGCGTGCGGGCGTAGTGCAGTAGCGTCGCCCCGTTGCGCCGCACCTCGGGGCGGGCATGCCTGAGCAGACTCCCGGCGGCCGGCGCGCAGGCGTCCTGCAGCGACGCCAGCCGGTGGAAATAATGACGCTGCCAGTTGGACTCGTCGGAGCGGGTCAACTGCCAGGCCCAGTAGCGGGCCTGAATGGGCGTGCGGAACACCAGCACGAGCGCCCACGCGATCACCAGCCCGCCGATCGCCGCGTACATCCGGCGGTCGGCTCTTCGCTCCGCCTCTTGAGGAGATGGGACTGGCCGGGACTCGCTCATGCCGGCTTGGCGCTCAGCGCCGCCTTGGCCCGCAGAGCCGCCCGGCGCCGCAGTTCCGCGTCGATGAACGGCTGGATGTCGCCGTCCAGCACGCCCTGCGTGTCGGCGGTCACCCGTCCCGTCCGGTCGTCCTTGACCCGCTGTTCGGGGTGCAGGAAGTAGTTGCGGATTTTGTTGCCCCAGCCGATCTGACCCTTCTCCGTGTAGTTCCTGGCCAGCTCGGCGTCCCGCTTGGCCTGCTCGAGCTGATAGAGCCGGGCGGCCAGCATCTTGCGGGCGCTGGCCCGGTTCTTGTGCTGGCTGCGCTCGTTCTGGCACTGGACCACCACGCCGGTGGGCAGGTGTGTCAGGCGGATGGCCGAGCTGGTCTTGTTGACGTGCTGGCCGCCCGCCCCGCTGGCCCGGTAGGTGTCCTCGCGCACCTCCTTGTCCCAGTCGATGTCAATCTGGATGTCGTCGATGACCGGCTGCACGTCCACGGAGGCGAAGCTCGTCTCCCGTTTGCCCTGGGCGCTGAAGGGGCTGATGCGCACCAGCCGGTGCACGCCCATCTCGCACGACAGATACCCGTAGGCGTACGGCCCGCGCACCAGCAGCGTGGCCGACTGGATGCCGGCCTCCTCGCCGTCACGGCGGGCCTGCTCCTCGGCGGCAAAGTCGTTGCGTTCGAAGTAGCGCAGGTACATCCGCAGGAGCATCTCGGCCCAGTCGCAGGCGTCCGCCCCGCCGGTGCCGGCCTGGATGCTGAAGTAGCAGTCGCGGTTGTCGTTGGGGCCGGACAGCAGGGTCATCAGCTCCAGGCGGTCCACGCCCTCCTTCAGCGAACCCAGCTCCCCCCCGATCTCCGCCAGCGTCTCCGCGTCGTTCTCCGCCCGGGCCAGCTCCAGCAGCTCCTGGAGCTGCCCGCTGTGGCGGATCAGCTCGACGGCCGGGTCGATCAGAAGCTTCAGCGACTTCAGTTGCCGGACGACGGCCTGGGCGGACTCCGGGTTGTCCCAGAAACCCGGGCGGGACATCTGCTCTTCCAGTTCCCGGCGCTGGTCGATCCGCCGCGCGAGGTCAAAGGGAATCCCGGATGGCAATGATCCGGGCCGACAGGTCCGCCAGAGCGGCCGATGGGTCTTCTTGTTGAATCATGCCCTGCGTCTCGTCAGGAGGTTGTTTCTCAGTGACTGCCGCGTTCCCCTCCCACGATCGAACTGTAGCCGGCTCGCCGGCCCTCCGCAAGGCGGCTCCCGCCGTGGGGTCAGGTTCTCCGGCTCTACGCCACCGCGACCGCCCCCTTGCCGGACTCCTCCACCGCGTACTCCTCGAACCTGACGCTCACCCGCTTGGACACGCCGGCCTCCTGCATGGTCACGCCGTACATGCGGTCGGCGATGGACATGGTCCGCTTGGAGTGGGTGATGAGCACGAACTGCGACTGACCGGCGAACTCGCGCACGATGCGGTTGAAGCGGTCGTTGTTGGCCTCGTCCAGGGCCGCGTCCACCTCGTCCAGCACGGCGAACGGCGACGGCTTGCTGCGGAAGATGGCCAGCAGCAGGGCGATGGCCGTCAGCGTCTTCTCCCCGCCGGACAGGAGGGTGATGCTCTGCAACTCCTTGCCCGGCGGCTGGGCGACGATCTCGATGCCGCTCTCCAGGGGGTCGGCGGGGTCTTCCAGCAGGAAGTTGGCCCGCCCGCCGCCGAAGAGCTTACGGAACAGCTCCTGAAAGTGAATCCGCGACTGCTCGAAGGTGTTCAGGAAGCGCTCGACGGAGGCCTGGTTCAACTCCTCGATGAGGCCCTCCAGTTGTCGGCGCGATTCGGTCAGGTCGTCGCGCTGGCTGGTGAGGAACCGCTCGCGGAGCTCCAGTTCCTCCAGCTCGCTGATGGCGTCCAGATTGACGTTGCCCAGGCGGTCGATCTTCTGTTTCAGCTCGGCGATCTCGTTCTCGATGGCCGCCCAGTCCTGCTCCTGGTGAACGTAGCCGGAGTACCGTTCCGTCAACTCGATCGACAGCTCGTCGCGCACTCGCCCCACCAGGTCCTCCCGGCGGATGCGCAGCCCCTCCAGCTCCACCTGCGCCTCGTGCAGCCGCGATTCCAGCTCCTCGGCCTGCTGGCGGTGACTCTTGATCTCCGCCCCAAGCTCCTCGAGGCGCAGGCGCAAGGTCTCGCGGGTCCGCCGCAGTTGCATGGCCTCGCGCTGCACCTCCTCCCGGTGGCTGATCAGCTCTTCAACCCGCAGACCCGCTTCCCAGGCCGTCCGCTCGGCCTGCTCGATGCGCAGGCGGCATTCCTCCGTCTCCCGCACCGCCGCCTCCGCCGCCTCCGTCGCCTCGCGCAGGCGCTGCCGCAGGCCGTTCAATGACGCCAGGGAGGCGGTATGCTGCTCTCGAAGCCGGCCGGCCTCTACGCGGGCTTCGGTCAGCCAGTCGCCCAGCGTGCGCCGCTCATCCGCCAGCCGCCTGGCCTCTCCCGTGAGCCCCTCGATCCGCTTCTTCAACTCCTCCTGCTCGGCCGACAGATCGGCCAGCCGCCTCATGCACTCCTGCGACCGGGCGGCCGTATCGGTGATCTGGCCCTCGATGACCTTCAACTCGGCCTCCAGGATCGGCTCTTCGCCGGCGAGGCGACGCAGCGATTCCGCCACCCCTTGCAGGTGGGCGCCGATCTCCACGCGCTCGGTCTGATGCTGGTGGAGCCGGGCTCGCAGCTCCTGCTCCACGCGGTCCAACTCGGCGGCCTCCACGGACATCTCCTCTCGCCGACCTTCCAGCACGGCGATGCGCCCCTGCACCGCGGACAACTGGGCCGACAGCTCGCGCAGCTCGCTCTTGCGGGAGATCAGGCCGCTGCGACCGCCCGGGGAGCCGGCCGACATGCTCCCGTCCGGCTCGACCAGCTCGCCCCCCTGCGTCAGATAGCGGTAGCCTACGGGCACGATCTCCGCCAGCCGCAGGGCGTCCTCCACCGTGGCCACGATGACCACCTTGCCAAGAAGCTGGCGGACGAGCTGCTCGTACTGGGCAGGATAGCGCACCAGATCGAGGGCCGTGGTCAGGAAACCGGGCTGCACGGTGAAGTCCCGCCCGTCCATGAAGGGCGGGAGCCGCTGGATACAGAACGCCGACACTCTACCCACCTCGGCGCCCAATTCCGCCGCGGCGGACAGGAACCGCTGCCCGTCCTCCACCACCAGATACCGGTCGTGCTCTCCCAGAGCCAGCTCGACCAGCGGTGCGTGCTCCATCGGCGTTTCAATCAGGTCGGCCACGATCCCCTTCACGTAGTCGAACTCCGCCGGGCAGGCCTCGCGCCGCTCCAGGAACCGCCGCGTGCCTTCGCTCAGACCTTCCCGCCGGCGTTCCATCTCCGACAGATACTCGTGCTTGGAGGCCACCGCGCTGCGCAGCTCCCTGGCCTCGGCCAGCTCCCGCCCGTGCTGGTCCAGCGTCTGGTGAAGCTCGGCCGATCGGGCACGAACCTGCGCCAGTTCCGCGGCCAGCGCTTCGACCTGCTGTGCGAGCCTGTCCTCCTCCTCCCGCAGGTGCCTCTCCTGGGAGCGCTTCTCTTCCAGCTCGCGGGACAGCTCGCCGCGTCGCTGCTCCGCGCGCTCCTTCTGGGCGAGCAGCGACTTGCCCAGCGTCTGGCAGGCCGCCAGGTCGTTGTTCAGTTGCGCCTGCCGGCGCATCAGTTCGATGATCTCCGCCTTGGCGTCCTCCAGATGAGCCTCGCCCTGCGCCTGGGCCAGGGCGATGCGGCGGTCCTCGGCGGCCAGCTCGTCGATGCGGACCCCCGCGGCCGCGGCCCCCTCGGCCAGCTTGCCTAGCTCGGTCTCCCCGCCGCTGACGTTGAGGCCAAGCGCCTCGATTTCGCGCTTCCGCTCCGCCAGCCGCCGTTCGGTCCCCTCCAGCACCTCCCGGTGTTCGGCGGTCCGCTGGCGCGACTGGGCGACGCGCTCCTGATGGGCGGTGATCTCCGATTCCACGGTGACCAGGCGGTTGTCCAGGGCCCCGATCTCCTCTTCCAGGCGAATCAACGCCAGGTCGATCTCCGACACCGCCGCCTCACCTGAGGCCACGCCGCTCTTGGCGGCGATCACCCCGTCGTTCAGACGACCGGCCTCCACCTCCAACCCGGCGACCATCTCGCTCATGCGGTGGAACTCGGCCAGGGCGTAGGTGCAGCGCAGCTCCTGCAGCCGCGCCCGGTAGCCCTGGTAGCTGCGGGCCTTGCCCGCCTGCTGCTTGACGCTCCGCAGGCGACGGGACACCTCGTCGATCACGTCCTGCACGCGGAGCAGGTTCTGCTCGGTCCGCTCCAGCTTGCGCAGAGCCTCCTTCTTGCGGAGCTTGTACTTGCTGATACCCGCCGCCTCCTCGAAGACCACGCGGCGCTCCTGCGGGTTGGCCTGAAGCAGAATGTCCACCTTGCCCTGTTCGATGATGCAGTAGCCCCCCACCCCGATCCCCGTGTCCAGGAACAGCTCGCGGATGTCCTTCAGCCGGCACACCTGAAGGTTCAGCAGGTACTCGCTCTCCCCGCTGCGGTACAGCCGCCGGCTCACCGTGACCTCCGTCTGGTCGGTGGCCAACCGGCCGCTGCTGTTGTCGAACACCAGGTCCACCTGGGCCAGCCCGCTCGATTTGCGCGTCCCCGACCCGCTGAAGATCATGTCCGCCATCTGCCGGCCGCGCAGCCCCTTGGCCGACTGCTCGCCCAGCACCCATTTGGCCGCGTCCACGACGTTGCTCTTGCCGCAGCCGTTGGGGCCGACGATGGCCGTGATGCCCGGTCCAAACTCGAACTCCGTCTTGTCGGCGAAGCTCTTGAATCCGGTGAGAATGGCTTTCTTCAGGAACATGTCGGCATGGGCCCTCCATGTGCCCGTTCGAAGACCGCTCCATCCAAGGCGGACAGGTGGAAGCCGAGCCGGGACCGCCCCTCACTTCCGCAGAACCCGTACGAGTTTATCGGCCACGCGGAAACGGGTCAATCACTCATTCCGTGCCCCGGTTTCGACCGCCTTTTCTGACGCGGCGGGAGGTTCCAGCGAGGTGTGGTCGTGGACAATCCGCCAGCCTTCGCCAAAACGTCGCAGCACCAGCGTGAAGTTGCCGCCGACCGGTCCCTGCCTGCGGGCCAGACGCCACCGGCCCAGAACCAGCGCCGCCGCATCTCCCAGCGTGGTGACCTCCAAGTCGGAAAAACTCAGGCTGCCCATCTGCTCCCGGTCGGCGTATCGCTCCCGGTAGCGCCGTAGTGTGGCCTCCCATCCCCGGATGGTTTGGCCCCCCGCACTGAAGGTCAGCCCCTCCGACCGCCAGTAGCCGTCCATGAAGCCGTCGAGGTCTCCGGCGTTCCAGCACGCCGCCTGCCGCTGGAGCACGTCCCGAACGGCCGATTCCGGCGCCGTCGCCCCGGCGCACCCGGCGCACAGCGTGGCGACGGATGCCGGGCTGGCCAGAGCGTATCCGAAGCGACGTGCCATGATCGCTACCGCTCGCCGAAGACGGCCCGTTCCTTGAGTTCCTCGGCCCGCTGGACGAGTTCTTCGGGCTCCGGCAGGACCTCGGGCTGAAGCACGCAGACGGGCAGCTCGCGGCGGTCGTGGACCTGAAAGGGGAAAAGGACTTCCGCGAAAAAGTCGATGAACGGCCACTGATACCAGGGAGCGTCCAACCGGTGGTGGGTGTTCAGCGTCTGGAAGCCTTCCTTGCGGAGCGTGACCTCGTAGTCGCCGTACCAGGTGAAGTCCGCGGTGACCGGGCTGGTGCCGATCTCCTGGTTGTTCAGCCACACGCGGGCCCCCTCCGGCTCGGTGCGCACGGTGAGCGTCCGCCGGACGCAGCCGCCGCACAGCCCGGCCATCAGCACCATGACCGCCACCCCCGCCGTTGTTCGCGCCGTCTTCATGAGTCCAGCTCGCAGACCTCCGCCGACAGGATGGCCGTGTCCAGGATGGCCACCGTGCACCGCCCGGTCACCCACCCGCAGCACTCCCCGGGGTTGAGGAACAGCTTGCCGCCCTTGACTTGGTTCATTACCTCGTGCGTGTGGCCGGTGAGGACCGCGTCCGCCTGGGCCACCAACTCCGGCGGGCACCAGTCCACGAAGTGATGCAGGAGCAGGCGTCGCCCGCCCATCTCGCGGAGGACCGGTCCGTCGGCAATCTGCGGAAGCACCTGCTTCAGCCCGGTCCGCTCGCCGTCGTTGTTGCCGTACAGCACGTGCAGGGGCACGTTCAGCCCGAGGAAGCGCTTGGCGGCGAAGGGGGCCACCAGATCGCCCAAGTGCAGGATCGTCCCCACCCTCCGCTCGGCAAACAAGGCCAAGGCGCTGTCGATCAGCGGCAATCGATCATGGGTGTCGGAGATCACCCCGATGAGCATCGCCCCAACGACCTCCTGGAGGGCGGTATATAACCGTACCGCTCGGCGCGGGCAAGCCCGTCCCCGTCGGATCGGCCACGATGGTTGCTAAGTCCGCGGTTCCTGGCGGTCCGCTTTGGGCTCCGCGGGGGCCGGAGGCGGACCGGGCTTCCTTACGCCGCGGCCGACAGACCGTCTTTGGGGGGCCTTTTCAGCCCGTTCGGGCTCCAGCGCCACGTCGATCTGCCGCACGAGCGTCTTGATCTGCTCCACCGTCTCCGGAGGGCAGCGCACGAGGATGGAGTTGGTCCGCGGGTCGCACGCGAGGTCCGCGTCGCCGCCGGTCCGCCGGCCGAAGAATGTGTTCAGGATCGGCACCGCCCCCTGTGCCCGCGCATGCCGGAGCCGGATGGCGTGGACGGGCAGGTGGCGATCATCGCAAGGCGCTTCCTCCTCCAGGGCGGCCAGGACGTGTGCGGCCTGGTCCAGGAGCTTGGACTGGCCCCGCATGACGACGGCGTTGCGCTCGCTGTTGTGCCCCATGCGCAGGCCGGCTTCATCCTTGAAGACCTGATGAAGAGACCGCCGGGCACTCTTGGCCGAGAGTCTGCGCAGGTGCACGACGCGGAGATTGTCGAAAGGGACGGAGACAGCAGTCTCTGCGGCCGCGTCCCCGCGTGCAGGCATCTTCTCGACTCTGGCTCCTGACGGCCGTTCGGGGGAAGGCCCCCTGCTGGCTTTCGACGGCTCTGTTCCGCCGACCGAGGCATAGAAGGTCAGCGTCGCGGCGATCAGCCAGGTGGCCAGGGGGATCGACAGGTTCATTGTTCCGCTCCTTAACGAGGTGACTCCGTTAGCCCACAGGCCCACTCCTCTGCTTGTACCGGCGGGCCGGAGACGGGTTGCACGGCCGGACACCGGCTCGCCCGCACCCGCGGAACCCACGCGGTTTGTGGCCTCTCCGCAGGATGATAGACTACCCGCCGTTTCTGGGGTGCGCCGCGTGATCAAGACCAAAATGATCGCCACGGTCGGTCCGGCCAGTCGGGACGTGGCCACCCTCCGCTCGCTGATCGAAGCCAACGTGGACGGTTTTCGTCTGAACTTCTCTCACGGCACCCCGCAAGAGCACGAACAGAGCCTGGCCAACATCCGGGAGGCCTGCCGGGGTACCGGCGCCGTCGTTGCCGTGATGGGCGACCTGTGCGGGCCGAAGATGCGCGTGGGTGCCATTGCCGGGGGGCAATGCCGGCTGGTGGAAGGGGCGACGATCGCCATCCAGCGCGAGCCGGTCGAGGGAACGGCGGAGCGAATCAGCACCAACTATCCGCCGCTGATCGACGGGCTGCGGTTGGGGGCCCGCGTGCTGTTGGACGACGGGCTGCTGGGCCTGCGGGTGGTCGCTAAATCCGCGGACGCCGTCACCTGCCGCGTGGAGGTGGGCGGGGTCCTGATGAGCCACAAGGGCGTGCACCTGCCCGACACCGAGCTGTCCGCACCCACCCTGATCGAAAAGGACCGCCGGGACCTGGCCTGGGCCGTCGAACGCGAACTGGACTATATCGCCCTCTCCTTTGTCCGCCGGCCCGACGACGTAGTCCGGCTCCGGCGGCTGCTGGCCGACGCCGGCGGCAGGATGCGCATCGTCTCCAAGATTGAGACCCCGCAGGCGATCGAGCGGCTGGAGGGGATCATCGAGGAATCGGACGTTGTCCTGGTGGCCCGCGGCGATCTGGGGGTCACCCTGGACGTGGCCCGTGTGCCGCTCCTGCAGAAGGACATCACCCGGCGCTGCCAGCGGGCGGGCAAGCCGGTGATCGTCGCCACGCAGATGCTCCAGAGCATGGTCGATTCGCCGGCCCCCACGCGGGCCGAAGTCAGCGACGTGGCCAACGCCATCCTCGACGGTGCCGACGCGGTGATGCTCTCGGCGGAGACGGCGGTGGGCCGCCACCCCGTGGAGGCCCTGCGAATGCTCAACCGCATCGCCGAGCAGACGGAGGCGTATCTGGATCGGGCAGACGTGCCCACGCCGCCGGCCGCCCCGGCCCCGAGGTTGGCCCCCGCCGCGGCGGTGGCCCATGGTGTCGCACTCCTGGCACGGTCGCTCAAGGCCCGCGTCGTCGCCGTCTGGGCGGTCACCGGCGAGCTGGCCCAGCAGCTCAGCAAGCAGCGCCTGCCTCAGCCGGTGGTGGCCTTCTGCGAAGACGCCCGCGCCGCCCGGCGGACCGTGCTGTTCTACGGAGTCCATCCGGTCGTGATACCGCGGCCGCACAACCCCCACGCGCTGCTGCGGGCCGTCGACCGGCAGCTCCTGGACCAGGGCTGGGCCGGGGCCGGAGAATTGGCCATCGTCGTGGCCCGGCCGGAGCTGGACCCGGCGGCGGCCACGCACACCATCCAGATCCACAGCCTTGCGGACCTCGCCGGAGAGAGAGGCTGAAGGGATACTATGCTTGGGGCTGTGGGGGCGAATCACCCCTGGTGAAGACCACGGCGGCGTAGCCCACGGCGTCGGAAGGCTCGCCGGGCTCAATGTGTGCCAGGGTCTCGGCACTGTTGGTGTGCTCCAGAAGCACCGCCCGCTCGGCCCCGGACCGCCGGCAGGCGGCAATGGTCGCCGAAACCGCCCCGCTCCCGCAGGCGTTCAGGTGGGCCTGGGCTTCCTCCACCACCTCCTCGGCCCGCATGGCCAGGATCAGGTCCAGCATCCGCCGGTCGTTGACCTGCTTGGCCCAGGCGACGCCCCGGCGACCGAGCCCCTGTGGGGTGAAGCGATACCGCGGGCCGTAGTGCGTCAGATCCGTGGAGCCGACGTAGGCGACCTTGCGACCGAGTTGGCGAACCGCCTCGGCCACCTCCTCCCCCACCTTCGGGCAGTTGTCTCCCGGCGGCACCATGATGGGCAGCAGACGCGCCTGCGGCAGCAACCGGCGGATGAAAGGAACCTGTACTTCAATGGAATGCTCGGCCCGGTGAGCCTCGGGGTCGTGGAGCACAAGCTCGCAGCGATCCAGGACCGCCTCGGCCAGCTCCGCGTCGATGGCCACCGAGCCGATGGGCGTACGCCAGGCGCCGCCGCCGAACATGGCGGCCGCCGGACCGATGGGGTAATGCACGGCCCCCAAGAGCACGACGGTTTCCGGGGGGTCCTTGCGGAGGGCGGCGAAGACTTTGCCGGCCACCGCCCCGCTGCATATCCAGCCGGCATGAGGCACGATGCCGCCGAGGATCTGGCCGCCCACCGCCGGCAGGGAAGTCGCTCCGCCCAACACGTCATCGAGCTCCGAACGGCAGGCGGCCTCATGGTCCGGGTAGAACATGCCGGCCACAGCCGGCTCACGGACGAGCATAACCACTCCCGTCAGAGGGCCGTGAACGCGCTCACGAAGATGCCTCCATCAAGAGAATGTTGCGCGTCGCCCTTCATTCGTCAAGGGACCGAGCCCGGTTTGACGCCCGGCTCGCCGAGGGATAGCTTTCCAGCGTGAAGCTCCGAAACGCCACCGTCGCCGGCCTGGCTGCGGTCCTGTTGGCCGCGGGAACCTGGGCTTTGTGGCGAACCGGCCCCGGCGAACACCCCGAGATACCTCGGCCGGCCGGTCCCATGGTCCAGTTGCTCACCCCGCGAAGCTTTGCCGTCGTGTGGGCGCTGGAGGGTGTCGGCCCGGCGGTTCTGAGGCTGCTTCCGTCCGCTGAGTTGGACGGCCGGACCGTCACTATGGACCCGCGGGATGGTCGCTACGTGGCCCGCCTGGACGACCTGCTGCCGGGCCGGGCCTACAGTTACGAGGTCTGCGGACGCGAGGCGAGGACGGACGAGCCGGTGCGTTTCGCGGGTTCCGTCCGCACGCCGCGGGAGGATTGCCGGTCGTTCCGCTTCGAGGTATTGGGCGACAGCGGCGGCGGAGGCGGCGCCCAACTGCGGGTGGAGTGGTGCATGCGACACCACCAGCCGGACCTGATTCTCCACACCGGCGACGTGGTCTACGAAACCGGGGCCCGAGAGTCGTACCCTTCGCGGTTCTTCCGGCCCTACCAGCAGCTCATGGCCGGCGTCCCCTTCTACCCGGTGCTCGGAAACCACGACGTGATGACCGACGACGGCGAGCCCCTGTTGCAGACGTTCCTCCTGCCCGAGAACGGGCCGGAGGGGGTTGGGCCGGAGCGCTGCTACTGGTTTGACCACTGCGATGCCCGGTTCGTGGGCGTGGATTCCAACCTGGAGGAGGGGGTGATGTTCTCACGGGTCGCTCCCTGGTTGGAGGAAACTCTCAGCCAGGCGACGACCACCTGGCGATTCGTCTATTTCCATCACGCCATCTACACCAACGCCCGGAACGCTGCCGATCAGAAGCTGCTCGCCTATCTGGTGCCGGCCTTGGAGCGCGGCGGCGCCGACATCGTGTTCGCGGGGCACAACCACCTGTACGAGCGATCGCATCCGCTGCGAGGCGGGCAGATCGTCCCCGCGGACCAGGGGGTGGTCTATGTCACCACCGGGGCCGGCGGCTCGAGCGTATACGCCGAACGGCTTCCGCCGCCGGATTTCCTCGCCGCCTTCTACGATGACGACTTCAGCTTCACCGTGGTTGATGTGGATGGACCCAGGCTGGCCCTGCGGCAGATCAACTCGGACAACGAGGTGGTCGACGAATGGGTCAGGGAGAAACGGCCCTCACCCGATGGAAGACCGGACGGCCCCAGCCGTGCATCCGCCGACGTCTACAGCGGGTGATGGGACTTGAACCCACGACAACCACGTTGGCAACGTGATGCTCTACCAACTGAGCTACACCCGCACTCTCCGCCGGCCCGGCACCCCGTCCGGCGGTCAC
>Ga0073934_10008901_pt1 | contig 13124 bp, 11 predicted proteins | sample LarsenN4metaG_FD_76834 | JGI IMG/M metagenome (GOLD analysis project Ga0073934, IMG submission 76834) | Hot spring sediment bacterial and archeal communities from British Columbia, Canada, to study Microbial Dark Matter (Phase II) - Larsen... ...
CGGGCGACCGTGTCGGTGACGTTGTTGCCGATCGTCGTCCATTGCGGCTCGAAGCCGAGGTTCGCGGCCGCTTCGACGGTCGCGGCTCCCGCGAGCGTCTGTGCGGTGAGAAAGACGAGGTCGACGTTGGCATCCTGCATCCGCTGGATCGCCACGTCGTGCTGCTCACACGACGTGGAGCCTTCCGGACACGGGAGCACGGCCGTCGCGGCGACCGAGTAGCCGAGCTCCTCGAGGCCCGGCATCAGCCCTTCGTCCACCGCTTCTTCCTGCTCGGCCGTGTCCATCCGGATGACACCGATGGTGTGGCCCTCGAGCTCGCCCTGCTCGTCGAGGATGTGCGGCCAGGCCCGGTACTCGCGTTCCCGGCTGACCGATGTGTGGGTCGCGACGGAGAACAGGCGACCGTCGGAGCGCTCGTAGAAGGAGTCGGGCCAGCTGTCCATCGTGATGGTCAGTGCGTTCTCGTACTGCAGTGCGCACTCCGTCGTCTCGGCAGAGATCGCCGCGGTGATGATCACCGCGAACGGCTGGTCGTCCTCGGTCGCCTCGAGACAGGCCTGCCGCCCGGCATTGGGGTCGATCGCCGCCGCGGCGCCCTCGATGACATGCGGCACGAGCTCGACCTGGCGGCCGAGCACGCCGCCGTTCGCGTTGATGTCGTCGACCACGGCCTGCAACGTCACATGACCGAGACCGATCTCGGGAGCGAGGTTCTGTTCGCTGAGCTGCGAGAGGTCGGACGCGATCACCGAGATCCTGATCGTGTCGGCGGTGATCCCCGGCGCGTCGACGGTGATCTCGCCGTCGTTGCCGCCGGTGTCGTCGCTGCGCTCGTCGGTGCCGTCGCCCGCAGCGACGTCGTCGTCGTCACCGCTCGTCTCGCTGGTGCACGCGCCGAGCATGAGGAGCGCGCACGCGAGCAACGGAGCGCCCCGACGCCAACCTGATCTCATCCAGTCCCCCCGGGTGTCGGTGACCGATCGCGGTCGTGTGTGGTCAGGCAGGCGCAGGTGCGACCGGCTGGTCGCCGTGCACCTCTTCGCGCGTCGGGCCGATCCGCGCTACGAGCGGGGCGACCGCGGCGCGGTCGATGCCGTAGACGTCGGCGGCGTTCTCGCCGAGCATCTTGCGCGTCTCGTCCTCGGGCAGGTCGTGAAAGCGTTCTCGGATCCAGTAGCGGGTGTACGGAAATGTCCCCTCCGGGTGCGGGAGGTCGTTGCCCCACAGGATGTTGCCGACCCCGACGAGATGGCGTCGCTCCATGTCCTCGACCCCCGGCGTCGACGCGGCGAGGAAGCAATTCCGGTCGAAGTAGTCCGTCGGCTTCATGGTGATCGCCTCGCGGAACGCCTTGCCCATCTTCTCGGTGTTGTGGCCACCGACGAACTTCTCGTCCATCTTCGCAAGGATGTCGGGCGCCCACCACGCGCCGTTCTCGGCGATGACGTACTTCAGGGCCGGGTGACGTTCGAACACCCCGGACCAGATCAGGACCCACAGCGGACGCGCGGCCCACCAGTACGCCTCGGTCGCGTAGATCGCCATCATGCCGGGCCCGAGTCCGTAGTCCGCGGGCCCGGAGCCGGAGTGTGTGTGCAGCACCATCCCCGTCTCCTCGCACGCGCCCCACACGGGCTCGTAGCGGGGGTCGTGGTAGGCGGGTTGGTCGAACCATCGCGTGGGGATCAGCACGCCGCGCAGCCCGAGCTCGTGCGCCGCGTGGATCTCGGCGACGGCAGCGTCGATGTCGTACAGGATCGGCACGATCGCCACGCCGATGCGGCGGTGCGGTGCGGCCGCGCAGAAGTCGGCCAGCCAACGGTTGTGGGCGCGCGCGCCTGCGAGCGCGAGCTCCGGCTCCGTTCCCGCGCCCCCGGCGAGGCCCGAACCGAACGGCGACGCCGAGATGCGGCCGGTGCCGAGCACGTCGGCGTCGGGAAAGAGCACTTCCGCCGCGACGCCCTGCTCGTCGAGCACCTGGTTGCGAACCTCGGACTCGTACGCGGCGGTGAGGCCGCCGTCGCCGCCGGTGATCCGCTGCCACTTCTCGACGAACTCGTCGTTCTGGCGCATCGAGCGCGCCACCTCGAGCATCTGCTTGACCTGCGCTTGGTGCTCGTCGAACGCGCCGCGGTACGCGGGGTCGAGGTACTCGCGGTAGTGCGCCGCGGGTGGGCCCGCGTGACCGTCGGACGAGATGACGAGATAGCGGTCCACGCGACCAGCCCCCTCGATCGGCGCTACATTCCCAAGCGAGACTCCAAAATGGCATCTGAAAGTCGCTCTGGTCAAGGAGCCACTCGGGCGGGGAGCATGGGCTGATGCACTTCGTGCTGATCCACGGGGGCGCGGCGACCGGTGCGTTCTGGGACCGCCTCGTGCCGCTGCTCGAGCATCCTGCGCTCGCCGTCGACCTCCCGGGCCGGGCCGGCAAGCCCGCCGACCCGATGACCCTGACCGTCGAGGAGTGCGTCGATTCGATCGTCGCCGACGTGAAGACCTCCGTGCCCGACGGCGCGCTCGTGTTCGTCGCGCACTCGTCCGGCGGGCTGTTCGTACCGGGAGCCGCGGCGCGGCTCGCGCCGCGCGTGCGCCACGTCGTCATGTCGGCCGCATCCGTACCACCGGAGGGCGGGCTGGGACTCGACTGCATGAAGGCGTCGCACCGCGCTCGCGTCGAGCAGGGATACGAAGCGGCACGCCGCGACGGTTGGGTACTGACGACTCCCGGACCGCCCGACGACGCCGAGACGATGCGCAATGCCTACGGCGGCGATCCGCTCGACGACGAGACGCTCGCGTTCGTGGTCGACCCCGTGCGTGCGATCAAGGACTCGATGCACATCTACTTCCAGCCGGTGTCGTGGTCGCAGATCGCGGACGTCCCGGTGACCTATGTGAAGAACCTGCGTGACCGAGCCGTACCACCCGAGCTGCAGGACGAGATGATCGGGCGGTTGCCGAACGACGTGGAGGTGATCGAGATGGACGTGGGTCACATCCCCGCCGTCACGCATGCGGCGGAGTTCGCCGCGATCTGCAACCGGGTGGCTCGGTGACCACCTCGACCGACGTCACCTGGGATCCGTTCGACACCGAGATCGATGCGGATCCCTACCCGACCTGGCGCCGGCTGCGTGACGAAGCTCCGGTGTACCGCAACGACCGCTTCGACTTCTGGGCGTTGAGCCGCTTCGACGACGTCGAAGCCGCACACAAGGACCCCGAGACGTTCAGTTCCGCGCACGGGACCGTGCTCGAGCTCATGTCGCCCAACCGGCTGGGCGACGGCGGTGGCGGCAGCTCGATCATCTTCATGGATCCTCCCGAGCATTCGCAGCTCCGCGCACTCGTCTCGCGAGCGTTCACCCCGCGGCGCGTCCGCGAGCTCGAAGTCCGGATACGCGAGCTGTGTGCCGAGCTGTTCGGTGGGCTGGAGGGTCTCGACTCGTTCGACTACGTGGAGAACTTCGCGGCGCGGCTGCCCGCCGAGGTGATCGCGTCGCTGCTCGGGGTCCCGGAACAGGATCGCGAGTTCGCGCGCACGCACATCGACCTCGTGTTCCACATCGAACCCGGCGTCGGCATGATCAACGACACCTCGCTGCGCGCCCAGATCACGCTCTTCGAGTACCTCGGCGCGCAACTCGCGGAGCGGCGGCGGCAACCGCGCGACGACATGCTGACCGGGCTGGTCGAGGCGGAGATCACCGACGAGCGCGGCGAGCGCCGCCGGCTGAACGAGCGTGAAGCGACAGCCTTCGCCAACCTGCTCATCAGCGCGGGGACCGAGACCGTCGCACGCCTGCTCGGCAATTTCGCGGTCGTGCTGGCCGCGCATCCGGACCAGCGGCGCGCACTGGCAGCCGACGTGTCGCTCGTCCCCGGTGCGGTGGAGGAGCTGCTGCGGTTCGAGGCGCCGTCACCGGTGCAGGGTCGGTGGACCACCCGCGCGGTCGAGCTGCACGGTGTGTCGATACCCGCCGGATCCAAAGTGCTGTTGCTCACGGGCTCCGCGGGTCGAGACGAGCGCAAGTTCGCCGACCCGGACCGCTTCGACATCCACCGCGCCATCGACCACCACCTGTCCTTCGGCTACGGCATCCACTTCTGCCTCGGCGCCGCACTCGCGCGACTCGAGGGACGGGTCGGGATCGAGGAGACGTTGCGGCGATTTCCGGACTGGACCGTCGACCTGGCGCAGGGGAAGCGGTTGCACACGAGCACCGTTCGCGGGTGGTCGAACGTTCCGTTCCGACCGTGATCGTCCGCCTACCCCGCGCTCAGGCGGGCCGCGACGTCGCGGCGACGATCTCGTCGAGCACCGATTGGTCGGGCAACGGCGGCACGTCGACGGTGGGGAGCCGGCGAACGAGCTCGTAAGCGCGCTCGATGAACTGACCCTCGATCACCGGCGTGTGACACGCGGCGATCGTCGTGATGTCGAGCGCTTGCGAGTTGTCGACCCAGCGGCCGTACTTCTGAGGATCGGTGATCGAGATCCACGGGCTGACGGCGCCGAGTGCGAACAACGTGATGCCGTGCGCCCAGAAGTCGGCGTCGAGATCTGCGATGCCCATCTTCGGGTCCGGCAGCGGTGTCGCGAACGTGTCGACCGCCCAGTAGACACCCGTCGTCGGATCGAACAGCCCGCGCGTCGTGGGTGAGTCGAACACGGGCGGCCGCACGGCGGCGAGCGTCCGGTCGCCGATATCGATCGTCTCGCCGTCCATCACCCAGCGGCAGCGATCGAGTGGAAAGTCGAAGCAGTTCGTGTGCCGCTCGATCATCGCCCAGTTGCACACGATCGTGGCGTTCGGGCATGCCGTCATCACCTCGTCGAGGTTGCCCGTGTGGTCGACGTCGTCGTGCGAAAGGAACACCCACCTCACGTCGTCCGGTTCGACGAGACCGAAGACGTCGTCGAGCCACTGCCTGCGGTTCGCCGGCGTTCCGGTATCGACGATCATCGGCTCCTTGCCCAGGATCACCATGGAGTTGAGGTAGACGAACAGCGGCTGCCCCAACGCCTCCTGGACCTGGTGGATCACGTAGGTGTCGCGAGCGATTCGCGTGGGCGCGACGTCGATGGTCGGTGCGAGCGGTGCGAACGTCATGAGGCCCCCGGTGGGTGAGTGCAGCAGTACCGGCCGCGGCAGCCTCTCACATGCCGGGACTCGCTTCCACGTTCGCCTGTCAGTCGGTCCTACGACCGAAGCGCCGCAGGCGAAGGCTGTTCGACACGACGAAGACGCTCGACAGTGCCATCGCGCCGCCGGCGATCAGCGGGTTGAGCAGGCCCGCCGCCGCGATCGGCAGCGCGGCGACGTTGTACGAGAACGCCCAGAAGAGGTTGCCCTTGATCGTTCGCAACGTCGCGCGCGACAGCCGAATCGCGTCGACGGCCGCGCGCAGGTCGCCGCGGACGAGTGTCAGGTCGGAGGCCTCGATGGCGGCATCCGTGCCCGTGCCCATGGCCAGGCCGAGGTCCGCCTGTGCGAGCGCGGCTGCGTCGTTGACGCCGTCTCCGACCATCGCCACGACGCGTCCCTCGTCCTGCAGGCGGCGGACGACGCCGACCTTGTCCGCCGGCAGGACGTCGGCGATGACTTCGTCGATCCCGACGCGCTCGGCGACGGCGCGCGCGGCGGCGGCGTTGTCTCCGGTCAGGAGCACCGGCCGCAGACCGAGTGCGCGCAGTTCGTCGACGGCCGCCGCCGACGTCGGCTTCAGCGTGTCGGCGACGACCATCACGGCGCGCACTGCGCCGTCCCACGCGACGACGACCGCCGTCTCGCCGCGTGCCTCGGCGGATTGCTTGGCAGCTGCGAGCTCGGGCGGGAGACACAATCCCGCGTCGGTGACGAACCGTTCGCGGCCTGCGACGACCGCGTGGCCGTCGACGATGCCTTGGACGCCGAGCCCCTGCGAGCTCGCGAAGCTGTCCACCGGTGGGAGCGACCCGAGCCGATCCCGTGCCGCGTCGGCGATCGCGCGCGCGATCGGGTGCTCCGACGCGTGCTCGACGGCGCCGACGAGGCGCAGCGCGTGATCCGCGTCGACGCGCTCCGCCGTGACGACATCGACCAGCGACATCTTGCCCGTCGTCACGGTGCCGGTCTTGTCGAGCACGATCGTGTCGACGCGGCGGGTGGACTCGAGCACCTCCGGGCCCTTGATCAGCACACCGAGCTGCGCGCCCCGACCCGTGCCGACGAGCAGCGCCGTCGGCGTCGCGAGCCCGAGCGCGCAAGGACACGCGATGATGAGTACGGCGACCGCTGCCGTGAACGACGCCGACGCCGACTCGCCGCTGCCGAGCCAGAAGCCCAACGCGCCGACCGAGAGCGCGATCACGATCGGTACGAACACCGCGGAGATGCGGTCGGCAAGCCGCTGCACCGGCGCCTTGCCCGATTGGGCATCGGCGACGAGGCGCGCCATGTGTGCGAGGGCGGTGTCGCCTCCGACACGCGTCGCGCGTACAACGAGTCGCCCGCCGGCGTTGACCGTCGCTCCCGTGACTGCGTCGCCCGGCCCGACCTCTCCCGGAACCGACTCGCCCGTGAGCAACGAAGCGTCGATCGCCGAGCTCCCATCGACGACCACGCCGTCGGTTGCGACTTTCTCGCCCGGCCGGACGACGAAGACGTCGCCGACACGCAGCTCCTCGATGGGGACGCGCGTCTCTGCGCCGTCTCGCACGACCGCGACGTCCTTGGCGCCGAGCTCGAGCAGCGCACGCAGGGCCGCACCCGCGCGCCGCTTGGCCCGTGCTTCGAACCAGCGGCCGGCAAGGATGAAGACGGTCACGGCGGCCGCGACCTCGAGATAGATCTCATGGGTCCCGGCGCCCCGCTCGACCGTCCAGTCGAACGTCATCTTCATACCGGGTTCGCCGGCCTCACCGAGGAAGAGCGCGTACAACGACCACCCGAACGCGGCGAGGACACCGACGGAGATGAGGGTGTCCATCGTGGCCGCCGCGTGCCGCAGGTTGATCCAGGCAGCACGGTGGAACGGCCACGCCCCCCACACCACCACCGGCGCCGCGAGGGTCAACGATGCCCACTGCCAATGCTCGAATTGGAGTGGCGAGATCATCGCCATCAACAGGACAGGCAGCGAGAGCGCGGCCGACACGAGGAGCCGCGTCCGCAGCGCATCGGTTTCGGCGTCGCGGTCGGTCGGCTCCGCATCCGGCGGGCCCTCAGGGAGTGCTGCGCGGTATCCCGTCTGCTCGACGACGGAGATCAGGTCGTCGACGGCCACCTCGGCGGGCGCGACGACGTGCGCGGTCTGCGTCGCGTAGTTCACCGACGCCTCGACACCGTCGACGCGGTTGAGCCGCTTCTCGACGCGCGCGGCGCAGGCCGCGCACGTCATGCCTCCGATCCGGAGCTCGACCACGCGCTCGCGCGTGTTCACGGATGGCCACCGTGCGGGTCGAACGGCGTGCGGGCCGGTGGCTGCTCGTCGACGGGGTCGGTCGCGCGCCCGAGCCCGAATGCCGCGCCGAACACGAGGGCGAGCCCCACGAAGAACGTACCGAGCGTGCGCCACGCCGGCTGCGTCGCCGTCATCCCGCCACACTATACCCCCCTAGGGTATAAAGCAACTGCTACGGTTCGGGGCCGGTGAGCGACTGCGAACGGCTGCACGAGGGGCTCGTCGCCCAGCCCGTCGACACTGCGTCGAGCCTGGCGTACGTCGTGGCGGGGATCTGGGTGTGGCGCCGGCACCGGTGGCTCGGCGCCGCGCTCGCCGGAGTCGGCGCGGGCAGTGTCGCGTACCACGCCGTCGACGGAGCGGCCGCCCGAGTGTTGCACGACGGTTCGATCGTCGTGCTCGCCGCCGTCGTCGGGCGGATCCTGCCGCGCGCGGTGCGAGCCGCGCGCGCGGCTCCAGTGCTTGCCGCGACGGCGGTCGGCTCGATGGCGGCCGCGGTCCCGCTCCAGGCGCTCGGGCGAACCGGCGGGCCGCTCTGCGACCCGGATGCCGTGTTCCAAGCCCACGCCGGATGGCACGTCTTGACCGCGATTGCGATCGCGTGCGCCGGCGGGCTCGCCGCCGGCGCACGCGACGTGCGTCAGACGACGCGGACGTTCTGTGCTTCTTCGCCCTTGCGGCCGGGTGCGGTGTCGAACTCGACCCGCTGACCCTCCTCGAGCGTCTTGTAGCCGCTGCCCTGGATCGCAGAGAAGTGGACGAAGACGTCGTCGCCCTGGTCGCGCGAGATGAAGCCGTAGCCCTTCTCCGCGTTGAAGAACTTGACTGTTCCTTGTGCCATGCGCGTTGCTCGTTTCGATGTGACGAGCGCGCCTTGCTTGGAGGCGGCCCGCCGTGGTTGTTGCTCGTTGCGTGGACCCTTCGTGCGCGGGCGGCGTTGCTCGACCGCGCCTTGCAGGGTTCGCACGCGGTTCGGTACCGGCGCGCTCGCGTGGTGTTCGCGAACCGCGCCGTCCGATCTGATGCCCGCGGCCTGGTGCAAACGGCGGGCGTCACGTCGCTGTGAGCGACTCACGAGTGACACGACGACGCCAGAGGCGCCGGCCCGAGCCGTACGGCCGGAGCGATGGAGATAGTCCTTCGCGTCGGTGGGAAGATCGAAATGCACGACGCAGGCGACGTCGTCGACGTGGATGCCACGCGCGGCGACATCGGTTGCGACGAGCGCAGTGACGCGGCCGTCGGCGAACGACTGCAACGCCCGATCACGACGACCCTGTGCGTGCCCGCCGTGGATCGCAGCCGCGCGCACGCCTTCACGTTCGAGCGCCGCGACCAGCCGGTCGGCGCCGCGCCGGGTGCGGCAGAAGACGATCGTCGGACCCGACTCGGCGACGAGCTCTGCGGTCCGCTTGGCGCGCTCCGCCGGCTCGACCTCGCAGAACCGGTGCTCCGCGGCGGTGACGTCGGTCGCGACCGGATCGAGCTCGTGGAACGCCGGCTCGCGCTGGTACGCGCTCGTCAGCACACCGACCTCGCCGTCGAGCGTCGCCGAGAACAGCACCGTCTGCTTCTTGTCGCTCGTCGCGTCGAGCAGCTTGCGAACCTGGGGCAGGAACCCCATGTCGGCCATGCGGTCGGCCTCGTCGACCACCACGATCGTCGCATCGTCGAGGCGGACGGCCCCTTGTTCGACGAGATCGTTGAGGCGCCCTGGACACGCGACGAGTACATCGACGCCTTTTCGCAGCGCTCGGCGCTGCGGCTCGAAGCCGACGCCGCCGTACACCACGAAGACCCGCCTGCCGCGCAGGTCGGCGAGGGGCCGGAGCTCGTTCGCGATCTGGGCGGCGAGCTCACGCGTCGGGGCGAGCACCAGCGCGCGGGGCCGGCGCGGTTGGGCGCGCTCGACGCGACTGATCAGCGGGATGCCGAACGCGAGCGTCTTGCCCGAGCCGGTGGGGGCGCGGCCGCAGACGTCTCGTCCCGCGAGGAGATCTGGAATGGTTGCGGCTTGGACCGGAAACGGCGAGGTGATCGCGCGCTGCTCGAGCGCGGCGACGATGTCGGCCGATACGCCGAGATCGGTGAAACTGGCTGACACTGTGCTCCTTCGAATCCCGCGAGCGGGTTCGTCCTGTGGTTCGCGAGGGACGAGGCGGCCGTTCGCAAGATCGTCGCACCGTTTTCGGGGTTTCGCCGGGGAGCGCCGAGAGCGCGCCTCGACCCTGGCGAGTGGTGCGTCAGGCACACTATCAGACGGCCGGCCGTCGTTCGTCGCGTCGAAGGCGACGCAGCCCGAGGTTCTCAGCCGAGCGCGGCTGACAGGCGCTCGATGTGCGCCATGCGCTGTTCCACCTCGGCCGGTGTGAGCGCGGTGTTCCCCCGAACGGCCTTGCGCATCGCCTCGAACCGCTTGCGTTCCCGGGCGCGGATCGTCTTTTGCTCCGGAATGGGCTTGCGCAGGACCGCGCGCCGGTACGCGGCGAGCGCGGCGCGGGCGTTCGGGTAGCCCATGTCGCCCGCGATCGCCACGAACGAACGGCCGGAAAGCCGCGCCTGGAGCGCTGCTTCGTCGCGGGCGAGGTCATCGTGCACGCGTTCTCCTCGGTGTCCCGACGGCTGAACGAGCCGGGAACAGCCAACTGTTCGCGAGCCACGACTCGGTCACTCGAAGCGACGGTGAATCGCCGAGTGTACCGGACGGCTACCCGATGGATTTCGACGGGTCGCTGTAGAACTGCTGTGCCCACTTGCGGTGGGCGAGGATGCCGGTCTCCTCCTTGGTCAGCACCGGACGCTCGAGGAAGCGCTTGTTCTCCCAGATCGGGATGTCCTGGCTGACCCCCGCGAGGAAGCGGTCGCCGATGTCGCGAGCCGCGTGGTCGCCCAGCGACTTCGGGGTAACCCAGCTCCAGCGGACGTGCACGTTCTCCTCGTCGATCGGCGTCGTCGAGGACAGGAATGTGAACGCGCCCGGCGTCCGGAGCACCCCGAGCCCGAGACCGAACGACTCGCGAACGAAGGTCCCGCCGTTTGCCTCGGTCCGCTTGTACGGCTGGTCGGTGACGAACTGCTCCGTGTCCCACGGGATGTCAGGGCTGCCGTGCACGTACTGGAAGTGCGCGAAGTCGTGGTTGTTCTCGGCCATCTCCTGGCAGCATGTCGCGACGACGTAGTCACGCGTGTACGGCTCCGACCATTCCGGGTCGGAGAACTCCGGCACTTCGGGCACGTCGTAGAACGGGTCGCCCCCCTCGAGGTGGTGCCAGGCCCAGATCATGCGGTTGCGCTCGATCACGGGGAACGCCCTGACCTTCGCCTGGCTGGGGACCTTGGCGGCGTCGGTGTAGGGGATGTCGACGCACTTGCCCGACTCGCCGTCGTAGCACCATCCGTGGAACGGACAGCGAATGCCGTCGCCGTCGACCCGGCCGCCGACCGCGAGGTTGGCGCCGAGATGCGCGCAGTACGCGTCGACGAGGCAGGGTGCTCCCGCCTCGGTCCGGAACAGCACGAGCTCGCGACCGAAGTAGTAGACGGGCCGCACCTCGCCGGGCCCGAGCTCGTCGGCGGTCGAGACGATGAACCAGCCGTTCGGGATCGGGAACGGGAACCGCTTGCCGCGCGCGCGGCGGATCCTCGGCCGGTTCGCCGGATCGAGCGTGATGCTCTTGTCGGCGGGCATGGGCAACCCGGGCGGGACGGGCGCCGATACCGGTACCGGTCGGTGCGACTCCGTGATAGCCATGACGCTCCTTGACTTGCTGTTCGGGGGCGTGCTCGCTGGCAGGCAGGCAGGAACCCGAATAACGTTCGGATTCTCGCTTGGAAATCTACCGGCGCGCCGTTCGCGCGGCAACGACGACGAGGGGGAGCCCATGGGCGACGAGAAGTACCGCTACGCCGAGCGCATGTTCCCCGCCCCGGTCGACCACGGCATCGCCCAGCCCGACCGGGCAGTGACGAGCGTGCCGTTCGGCACGAGCTCGTATCTCGAGGCGGCGGGCGGCGAGGGCAAGCAGTGGTACGAGGGGGGCGGGAGCGTCGGGGAGCGCGCGGTCGCCGAGATCGTCGTCTACCCGCCGACGAAGGGGCTCCAGACGCAGGGGGACCCTTTCGAGCCCGTCAAGATCGGGATCCTCGTCGACATGGACCTCGGCCAGCTCCTCGCGGACTGGATCGACCCGACGATTCTCGCCGTCGAGGACGCGCTCAACGAGGGAGTGTGGGGTCGCAGTCCGGTCGCGATCGTGACGTGCGACGCACGCGGGCTGCCGCGGGAGAACTACCGGAAGGTGATCGAGGGCTACAAGTGGCTCGTCGAACAGGGCTGCGTCGTCGTCCTCGGCCCGATGATCTCCGACAACTGCCTCACGCTCCAGCCGCACGCGGAGGAGATCGGCGTGCCTGTGATCGGCTGGACCGGCGCCCACAGGTTCGCGAGCGATCACTGCTACACGGTCGCGAACGGTGACATCCCGACCGAGGGCGTGATGTGTGCCAACTGGCTGTGGCAGCGTGGCCTGAAGAAGGTCGGGATGTTCTGGGAAGTCGGGTCGTCGGGCCGCGACTATGCCGACTTCTTCCGCGACGAGGCGATCCGCCTCGGCCTCACGATCACCCGCGAAGTGAAGCTGGAACCCAATCCCCGCAACCTCACCGAGCACCTCGCGGAGATGCGCGAGATGGGTACCGAGGGCATCTACTACGGCGGCTACGGCTACGCGACCTTTCACTTCGCGGACGCGTTCAACGCGCTCGGCTGGGACCCGCCGCGCGTCATGGGTACGGCGTTCATGTTCTATTCCAACTCCAACAAGTGGGCCGAGGGCCTCGAGGGCTGGCACGGTGTCGACCAGCTCGGCGAGGACGGCGCGAACCCCAACTACGAAGCGATGATCCAGCGATTCAAGAACCGGTTCGGGCGCGAGACGCGCAACGTCGTCGTGGCGCTCGCGTACGACACCGCCCGCGCCGCGATCCATGGCATCGCGAACGCGAAGATCCCGATCCCGCGCGAGGTGCGCGACGGTCTCGACCGGATCCGGTGGATGCCGGCGACCAACGGCGGCCCCTCGTGCTACATCCAGTTCGGCCCCGGCGACCACAAGGGCTACAAGGGCGACTTCCTGACGATCCGCGAGCTGCGCGGCGGGCAGCTGGTCTTCCACGGCTACTACCGCCCCGAATGGCCGTCGAACCGGATGTAGCGTTCGTCGGGAGTCATCCGAGCGCTCGCTAACCTCCGCCCGTGCCGGGCGCGCCCTCGTTCCACCTGTTCCTGCCGCAGATGCGCATGACGATCGACGCGATCGTCGAGCGGGCGCAGGCCGCCGAATCTGCCGGCTTCGAGGGCATCGCCCTGATGGATCACCTCGTGCCGCCGATGGCGGAAGACCAGCCGATGTACGAGGCGATCCCGACCGCGACGTGGATCGCCGCGCACACGAGCACGCTCCTCGTGGGCCATCTGGTGCTGTGTGACGCCGTGCGGCACCCCGCGGTGCTCGCCAAGCAGGCGGTCACGATCGACCACGCTTCGCAGGGCCGCTTCGAGCTCGGCATCGGGTGGGGATCGGTACCCGACGAGCTCGACACGTTCGGCATCGGTGACACGGCGCCGCGGGCGCGCGTCGCGCGATTCGCCGAGACGCTGGCCGTGATCGAGC
>Ga0073934_10008904_pt1 | contig 13122 bp, 9 predicted proteins | sample LarsenN4metaG_FD_76834 | JGI IMG/M metagenome (GOLD analysis project Ga0073934, IMG submission 76834) | Hot spring sediment bacterial and archeal communities from British Columbia, Canada, to study Microbial Dark Matter (Phase II) - Larsen... ...
GACAGAGGACAAATCACAAAAGACAAAGGGCTACTTCTCAATAACCCCCATAATCCAACAGGAAAATTATTCTCAAAACAAGCCATTCTGCCCTATCTAGAGAAATTCGCTTTGGTAGTGGTGGATGAAGCTTTTATGGATTTTCTACCTCCAGATCAACAACAAAGCATAATTGGAGAAGTAGAGAAATATCCCAATTTAGTCATTTTGCGATCGCTCACCAAGTTCTATAGTCTGCCTGGGCTAAGGTTGGGTTATGCGATCGCTCATCCTGACCGTTTGCGGCGTTGGCAGTCTTGGCGCGACCCCTGGCCTGTCAACACTCTTGCCCAAGCCGCAGCAGTTGCTGTAATCGCTGATCAAGACTTTCAGAAGCAAACCTGGACATGGCTAGAACCAACACGAAAGCAGTTGTTTGAGGGTTTAGCCCAAATTCCAGGTTTGCAACCCTTGCCAAGTGCTGCTAACTTTTTACTTGTAAAATCACAGTACTCCAGTCTTGAATTGCAGCAACAACTACTCAAGCATCACCGAATTTTAATTCGCGACTGCTTGAGTTTCCCTGAATTGGGCGATGGCTATTTCCGTGTTGCTGTCCGCTTATCCTCAGAAAACCAGCGTTTATTAGATGCGATCGCTTTAGTCAATAGTCCATAGTTAACAGTCCAATGTTCCAAGTTTCTGACTATTGACAATTGACAATCGACCCTTGACCATTGACCCTTGACTAATGACTCTTGACTACGATGTCGTAATTATTGGTGGCAGTCTTGCAGGGCGTTCTGCTGCTTTGATGGCAACCCAACTCAAAGCTAAAGTTGCTTTAGTAGAAGCCAAAACAGATTATGGATTTATTCATCACCACGTTTTTAGCGAAATCGGCAGGCTTGCCCAACAGGTAAGTAATGCTGCTCAATTCGGAATTGGTATTTCTAAACCATCAGATATTTTTTATCCTACAAATGTCTCTAACGGCACAATTCATAGCTCAACGGAAAACATAGAGGCACTTTCCCAAACAGACTTTTTTACGCCTATACCTTCAGGAAAATCTCAAACGCCTGTGATGTGGTCAGAAGCATTGCTCTACGCTCGTGGTGTGAGTTCTAATCTAGAACAATCCCATTCACCTGCTGTATTAGCAGCTCAAGGTGTCGATGTTGTGATTGGCAAAGGACAATTTCAAGCCTCACCCGATTTAGTATTTGCTGTTAATAATCGTCTACTGCGCGCACGCACCTATTTATTGGCTAGTGGTTCAGTTCCGGTAATTCCAGATATTGAAGGATTGCAAAAAACTGGTTTTCTTACCCTCTCGGAAATTTGGCAGTCTCTAGGCAGTTCTACACCACCCCAAAATTGGGTGATTATTGGTGGTACTCCCCAAAGCGTAGAGGTAGCACAAACTCTGGCGCGTTTGGGTTGTAGTGTTACACTCATAGTTCACCACCCCTCTATCATCCGTCATGCTGACCCTGAAATAGTTCAACTTCTACAGGCACAATTAGAAGCAGAAGGTGTGCGCGTCCTGACAAACACAACAGTAACTCAGGTTCGGCTCATTGAAGATAAAAAATGGCTCCAAGCAGGACACAAAGCCATTGAAACTGATGAAATTTTGGTAGCTACTGCCCGGCAGCCAAATATTGAATCCCTGAATTTAGCAGCTGTGGGTGTAAAATGGCATCAACGCCGCTTAGTAGTGAACGAAAAACTGCAAACAACTAATCACCAGATTTACGCTTGTGGTGATGTTATTGGTGGCTATGAATTTCCTCACATTGCTAATTATGAGGCAGGAATTGCGTTGAAAAATGCTCTATTTTTTCCTTGGAATAAAGTCAATTATCATTCCATTCCTTGGGGAGTTTGTTCTCACCCCATACTGGCTCAAGTTGGTTGGACAGAGGCACAAGCAAAACACCAGTATGGTAAGAATGAAATTATAGTGTTACGACAGTATTTTAAACTCCTGGCAGCAGCTCAAATCCAGGAAGAAACCACAGGTATTTGTAAATTAATTGTTCGACGTAATGGAGAGATTTTAGGATGTGGGGTATTGGGAACAGCAGCAAATGAATTAATTAATATTATTGCTTTAGCGATCGCTCAAAAAATTAAAATCAATCACATAGCAAATTTAGCTGCAATTTTTCCTAGTTTTTCAGAAATTTTAGAACAAACTGCCAGACAGTGGCATCAGCAAAGGTTACAAAATAATACAAAATTGCAAGATTGTTTGGAAAGTTTCTTCCACTTCCGCCGTGATTGGAAAATATGAGTTATATCATGTCCGCTTGAACACTTAATATTATCCGTTGGGTCGGTAATTGGTAATTGGTAATGGGTAATTGGTGATCATTGGTCATTTGTCAATGGTAATTAACTATCAACCACCAACCACCAACCGCCAACCACTAACTACTAACCACTAACTTTTTTTATTTTTTCCTTCTGGGAGCGAAACACTACCAATACCTTGCAAAATCCCACGAACAATTAAACCTAAACCCCGACCAACTATTTTTGTGAGCACAAAGACGACTCCACTCCCTAAGAAAGATAATAGCGATTGCAAACGAGGGGCGATCGCATCACCAAATTCTAGTCCTAGTGTTACCCATAAACGAATTCCTGAAAGTTCAGCTAATTCTTGACGACGAGGAGCATAAATAGAAGTTTTGGCAATACCACGGGGAGCAAATACAAATAGGTCATAGCGACTTTCAAAAATAGCTTTCGGCTCTGTTACTAAATTTTTTATACGATATTTCCAAGATAAACTATTTCTAAAGCGTTCAATTTCTCGTGTGGAAATCAATTTACGATCATAAAAATTTTGCTTAATATCTTCTATATCTCCTAAATAGTTCAGGAGAGGTTGTACTACAGAATTACCTACTTGAATCAACAAGTTTTCTAATAACATTTCTGCCTGTTGATTAGCTTCAAAGCTTCCCGCAGAATAATTAGTATTATCAATAATTAAATCTGTTTGAAATAACAAGTAAGAAAATAAATCGATAACTAAGGGAATTTGGTTGAGAATGCCTGTTTGTACTACTCCAGAACTTTGTAATATCACATTGATAATTTCGATCTGATTATTACCAAATCTTACACGAGAAAATTTCCCAAAAAATTCTGTAGAAACTTCCTTCCATAATTCATGTAAAATTGCACTTTTGATGTCAGATAGTTGATTAATTTCAATTTGGGAATTACGCAGATCATCTAAAGTATCAGCAAGTTTTTGCAAAATCAAATAAAGTAATTCTCGTTTTTTATCTGGGCGCAAGATGTCAATTTCTAAAGACACATCTGTAACATTTTGCAATGGTAATTGTAGTTTATTTAGGCAAGATGTAAATATTGTTGCTTGCAGCGCTCTGGGGCTAAGTAGGGAGGGAGTTTTTGGAGTGATGGTGCGATCGCTAGGGATATTTACTACGGGTAGTGGTAATTGTTCAGCAGCTTGAGGTTGACTTTGGTCGTTGATTTGCCTAGGTTGTGGTGTTGCTAATAAATGATTGATCAACCAACGAGCTGCTAACAACTCCCGTCGCTGTCCAGCTAACACTGCTCGTTCTAATATCGGCTGTCCAGGAATCTGCAATTTTGCTGTTACTGCTGCTAAATTAGTATCTATTTGGGTATTTCCTGACAAACGGAGGTTTTCTAATAGCCGAGTGAAAAAATGGTGGGGAGATGGGGTGGTGGGCAGATGGGGAGATGGGGTCTGTGTTGTTGTGTCGTTGAAGACATACCAGTAAGAACGACCAGCTACTATTTCTTGCATAATGTCAACTAATTCGGTAACTGGTGTTCCTTTGGGACAGTAACCTTCTATACCAATAGACTTGGCTGCCAACAGTAGCCCTTGGTCTTGCACAGAACTTAGCAACAAAATAGGCAAGTTTGGATACTGTGTTTTGATTTGCCGACACAGTTGTAAACCTATTTGCTGACTGTGGAGAGAGCGACTATTACCTAGTTCTAAGATTACTAAATTTATACTTTTGAGGTCTTGTTGGGCAAGTTCTGCTAAAACCTGCAAAGCAGCAGTATTTGTTTCTACCTCCGATACTACTTGCAAGTTAGAAAATTCTTCTAAAGCGACCCGTAATCCTAGCCGGAAGATGGGGTCTTGGTCAACTAGCAATAATTTTAGAGGGCGATCGCTCATAATTTAAACTATACTGTGATGCTGTTTGTAGTTAATGGGAAACAGCTTCGATACTTCACCTATTCTCCCTATTCTTACCGAAGCAATTTTAGATTCAGAATTGAGATGTCCGAATACTCAATTGTCTCATCTATCGTTTATCGGTGTGTATTCAGTGGTCATTCGATTTTAAATTTTGGATTTTGGATTACTCTGTACCATCAAAGATTATCGGTCAATTCCAAATTCATCCAAATTCAATGAATGTGTTTTTGAACTGAAAAAGATCGATGATAATTGCCATATACAGACAAATACTATGTAATTGATTAACTAAATGAGCTTGAGTATTCGGCATTGGCTAGCAGAAAATTATATTGAAATCTCCGATATTAGCGGATTATCACCAGGACAGATGGTGAGTATAGCCTTCCGTATTGTTCAGGATATGGAAGTAAAAAGTCTCATACCTTTGGACATTTGTACTTTAGCAGAAGTGTTAGAACTACCCTTGGCTACTGTGTGGCAGGACATAAGAGTCTTTGCTCAATTGACAGAAAGTCTGCTGCGGACAATTTCTCATAAAAAGCCATTAAAACGTAACGAAGGCACATGGCTAGCATTTCAAATAGCCTATCTTCGAGGCTTACAGCAAGTTTTCGCTCAAGAAAAAAGCTTACAAAGACCTTGGTTAAACCAGATAATGCTTTGGGATAGTAGAACAGAAAACGGAGACAAGAAAGACACAGGCGATTTATTAAAAACTCCTGTGCGACTCCTACAAGATACCCAACTGCAAGGACTCCTCAAAACTCTCCGCCCCGGTAAACTCACGGATACTCAAGCTGAACAAGCTTTAAGTTTAGTAGCAGATTCATTACTGGTACAGCAAATAGATAATGCTGTCAAAGCCTGGTTTGTTGCCAATGGAGTGGAGGAAGCAGAAAGTAAATTAATCACGAAACGCTTGCAAAATTCACTGTTTGGACACTTACTAGCAGTGATAGCAGAAAACGCACCACCTTTAGCGCAACTACAAAAATTCGTTGGATTAGGAAATTCATACCCTGTTAATTCCACTGACAAACATCTGCAAATTTCCGAGACTGGCTTATATGTAAGTGACAAAATTGACTTGTTGCGGGAACTCTACCGAGCTAGTTTAATGCAGAGACAATCAGAAACATTATTTATGGAATCCTTTGCTCTCAAGGATATTTATGTTCCCCTGAATGGTTTACCAATCAATGATAGTGATTCGCAACCAGAACAAAAAACAGTTGAAGCGATTGATTTAATGACATGGGTGCGACAACAACTGGTTGATTTAGATACTATTGCTGTGATTGAGTCGGAACCTGGCTATGGCAAAACTAGTTTCTGTCAAATGTGGACAGCAGTTGCAGCAAAAGAACTTTACCCTGCATGGATACCGATATTAATTCGCCTCAAGGATGTTAAGTACGGTAAAACTTTAGCAGCAACCTTAAACTCTGGTTTTGCTCTTAATCGTTATATCCACCTTGGTGATTGGCTGCAACAAGACTATCCTCCTTGTTTGCTTGTGTTAGATGGTTTAGATGAACTACCACCTGCTAGTCAGGGTAATCAGGCAAAAATCATTTTGATGCAGCAGTTGTTTAGCTTGCAGTCTCAGTCTCGGCATAAGATTGTTTTGACTAGTACTTCACAAGCTTTACAGGAAATCATTCAAGAACTAGAACAACCATTGCCATTGTGCCGAATTAGTATTCAACCTTGGGAACAGGAAGAGTGGAGACAATGGTTTCAACTATGGGCGCAAGTCCAATCTTTGCCTATTGCTCAAAATTTCTTTACGTTCCTCAAACAATCAGGATTATTCTCAGCTACATCCAAGCTACCGGAACTTTCAGCCCTTGTCCGTCAACCCCTGATGCTTTATTTATTAGGAGTGTTGCATCGAGACGGACTTCTGGATGAGCAGATATTACTATTAGCTACTAAGACTCAAGCAGCTAACAGCGCTACTGTTTTATGGGAAATTCACCAACGGCTGAGTCGATGGTTATTAGGATATCCCCAAACTGGTGGTATTAAAACAATACTGCTGCGTTCAGGTTCGACTTATATCCACCGCACACAAGACGCGATCGCTAATCTGCTGCAAAACCGTCATCCCCAAGATGTACTCGAACATATGCAAGCGATCGCACTACAAATATTGCACTCCCAACGCCATCAAATTACTTTAGAACCCAGCCACAAGAACCTCCCAGCCTTTTATTTTCAGAGTCAACACTCAACCTTCCCGCCTTACACTCCTCACCTGCAAACTGAATTCTCTCACCCCAAATTAGGAGAATTCCTCTGTACTCAGGCTATTGTTGTTCAACTGAAGTTACTTATTCAACGTCAAGAAAACGCTTATGGTGAATTTACCTTCGTGCTAGAGTCTGCTAGTAGCGTTGCTCAGCAGCTTTACAATTTATTTGGTTTTGGAATTGTTTCCCCGGAATTGGAAAATTTGGTGATTGAGGGTTTGCGACGAGAACCACAGGATGAATTTTCTTTTGAATTGTTGTGCGATCGCTTGCTATCTTTTTGGTATGGCTATTGTCGAGGTCGTTGGTTGGATGAAGGTATTGCACACAAAGCATTCGCTCATTTTCAAGCATTGCAAAACCCTGCAAATGTAGAACAGATTCATGCAGCAGTGGGACTGAATGTATTTTTATTACTTTGTGCTTGTCACCAACAAACCAAAACTACTTTTTGGCCTTGTGGTAATCCAGAAAGTTTGTCTGAATTTTATTCACAAGCATTAATAATATTAATTGCCAGGACAAAAGTTTTACATCCAGCTGCTTTCGCAAAACGTCTGCAATCAACATCCCTCACTTGTCTCAACTTATCAGGCGCTGATTTGTCACAAGCAATGTTAGCTGGTGTCAATTTTGGGCAAATAGATTTATCTAATGCTAATTTCATGGGAGCCAATTTAGTTGGAGCTAATTTGCAGGATGCAAACCTAGCAGGTGCTAACCTGACTGGTGCTAACCTCACAGACGCAAATTTATCAGGTGCAAACCTAGCGAGTGCTAACTTGACTGGTGCTAACCTCACAGGCGCAAATCTTCAGTCAACGAATCTCACCAATACCTGCTTATTTCAAGCTGTTCTGCAAGAAACTGACAAAGAAATTGCCATACTTAATGGTGCAATCTTTTCAATTAAAGATTTTCAAACTATCAAAAAATTACTATCCAAATCTACTTGTATTAATAATATTAATTCTTATGAAAAAACAGCCCCTTGGTTAAATAATGATGCCATTGGAAATATTATTGAAAGTGCAGAAGGTGAGCCAATGATGTCTGGTGATTTATATGAAGATTATGCTGATGATGAGACAGTATTGGGATAGTTGGTTGGTAGTGGTCATTTGTCACTAGGGATTGGGAATTGGGCATTTTTGCGATTTTGGATGAGATTGCAATCCAAAATCTAAAATCTAAAATTTCTTGTCTCCCCTGTCCTCCTTGTTCACCTTCCCATCCCCGATTCCTCTTCTTACGAATTTCGGTAGCCGTAAAAATTAATACTATAGTCTGTAATTTTAACGCCTGTTTGTTCTTCAACCAAACGAATAATTTCTTCCGGTAATGTTATGTGAACATCTATAATTTGGTTTGTATCCAAACAGTTAACATGGCTGTGGGAATCACTGATATTACCGTACAGACGTCCGTCACAGCGTTCAATACATTCAATAATGCCACCGGAAGATAAGGCTTCTAAATTTTGATATACAGAAGTGTGACCGATCGCTTTACCTTGTTGATTGAGGCGATCGTAAATTTCTCTAGCAGAAAGATGCTCTTTTGCTTGCCAAAGTAATTCGAGAATATAGCGACGTTGGCGACTAACACGCATACCCTGCGTTTGACACTGGTCTATTGCATCTTCTAAGGAACGAATGGGTTTTTTAGATATTGTCGGTTTTTGCATATTGATGCTTGTTAACTGTTTTAGTAATTTTTTTTCTTTTGAATGTTTATTTGTTATTTTATATTTTTAGGGTTTATGTACTTCCTGGTCAGTTTGAAACTGTGTTGCTACGAGTAATTGCTGCGGAAATCACAGATCGCCGAGAGGAATTTTTATATTCCTTGACAATTTTGCAGTCACACCTTAATATAAAACAAACTCATTACAACTTTAGCTTAAAATTATTGTAAATGTCTACTTTAATTGGCAATGTAAGAGCTTGACTCACCTTTTCGTACAACTTAATAATTGCTGAATTATCACAGCTGCATATTTGCAATTTATTGGTATAAAAATTTAAAGACAGCTGGGCTATGCAAGCTGTCTTTTTGAAAAAATTTATTTAAAGCAGTGGTTCAAACTACTTGCCACCAACCAAAAGTCGGGCCAATAAAACGAATTGTTACCCAGGCTGCAACCATAATACCAATACCAATCCAAGCACCACGAGAAGTCCATTTGACAAATAGTTCTGCTTGTGATTTTGTGATCGGAACCCAAGGCATAATGCGTTCTTGTTGAGCTTGACCGTATTTTTCTCCCAGTGCTTCTTTACGACGTTTTGCTTCACCCATTTACTTCACCTACGACTAAAATTCCAAATGTTTTTTCTATTAAATAACAGTTGTGTATTTTGTTGTTTGTTGATTGTTGATTGTTGTACCCTGAACTGATACAAATGCTTTGCCCCTACCATCAACCACAAACACAACTTTTATGAGTCGTCCTTACTATGTTGGGAAAATAAGCTGGGATCAAGATAGTTAATACGCGCTAAGGGACTCAGAGCAGTTAATATTTGAGCGCCATAGCTACGGTTGATGACTCGACTATCAAGCAAAGCTACAATACCTTGACTTTCTCGGACTGGGGCGATCGCTCTTTGTAATTCGTTTAAAGCAGATGGCAATAAGTATAAACGAAACCAGTCTTGATGCGATCGCTTATAGTGGGCAACTCTTCCTGCTACCAAGGGATGTTCAAGAGATGGTAAAGGTAGAGTCGCGATGATAATCAATTGTGGTGCAGGCAAAACTTTTTGATGTTCGCGCCAAAATTCCCAACCACTAATTAAAATCCCATTTTCATCTAAACAAGTTTTTTCTACCTGGACTCGCGAACCAAATTCCGAAGCTAAGATTGCTCCGACTTGGGACTTCAATGGTACATCTCCCACCAACACCACCGTCAATCCTGGCGATGTTGCACTCAGACAAACCAGCGTCCGCACTTTGTGAATAAATGCTGCTTGAAATTCTGGGGTATTGGGTAAGGGTAACTGGTACGGTATGTAAAGTTGAATCGCTTCCGTTTGACTATCCGAGAACTTTAAACAAGTCAACTCCTCACCTAACCCAAGGTGTTGGCGAAAAATAGGAGCCTCGGTTTCTGGTTCTAGGGAACTACCAATCAATACCACAGGCTGTCGCTGCCAAATCGGGGTCAGTATTTCTGCGATATCAATTGGGGCGCTGTGTAAAGAAAATAAACCTTGACGACGGGCAATAGTGGCCCAGAGGAGAGATGGGGTGGTGGGGCGATGGGGAACTCGGGCCCCCCACTCCCCCAAGGGAGTGGGGATTAGGGGCAATGGGGGGGTAAGGGAACAACAGTGCTGGAATTGTTGCCAAAACTGTTTCCAAGCATCGGGGAGAGTATCTATGTCTAAATTTGAATAAAGACTGCTCAATATTTCTGTTTCTGCTTGGGAAATCAAATAACATTCGTAGGGATTTGCAGGATGCTGGAATAGTTCGTGTGTTAGTTTTGCTCGTACAGAGCGAATTTCCTCAGCAATGTGTGGGTAGCCAAGTATCAGTTGATCCCAATCATGGGCTTCCCAAGTGATGGTGAGTTGATCACGCGCCCAAACTTCTAAATCGTCTACGCCATCAATAATCGTAGGAATGCCAGCCGGAAATTTTTCCTGGGGTGTTAGTTGTGCTTTTAACCAAGCTTGAGGTGAAATCAAAAATAATCCTTGAAAGTCACCACCAGGCCAAGCATCACCTATTCTAATAGCCTTGTTAATTCCCAGCCATTGCTGCAAGCGGGGAATTTCTACTTTCACAAGACGTTGCTGCACAACTTCAGCAGCAACGATAATCACAGGGCTATGCCACATCAAAGCTGATGCCACAAAGCTTGTACGATACCGCCCTTGATAGCTGCAAGCTGCACCTACTTGAATCAGGGCGCTACGTCCCAGGCGCAAGGCGCGTGCAACCAACCGTGCCATCGTTAAATGATGGGGCCAGGAAGGGAAACCCGCCTGCGATCGCAGGAAGTTATGTAATGATAAATGAACTTCTGCCTCAATCACACGCTTTTCATCCCATACAAAGTGATTTTACTTGTAACAGCCCCATTTCTATTATGTTGTTAGTTGTTAGTTGATAGTTGTTAGTTTTCTGGAATTTTCCCACTAACAAACACCCACCAACAAAGAACCACTGACATTATTACCGTAAATTATGGCAACCTATACAGGAATTTCCAGCGAAGCTTTTAGACACCCCTTAGATCGGCAAGCAGAGCAAGCCTTGCGTAGTTTACCGGGATTTGATTTAGTTGCCCGTAAACTCATGGAATTTATCTACGAGCGCCCGCAGTTAATCTATTTAATGGGCAACACCATCCAAGTTGGGCCTCGTCAATACTCCACTATTTACCAGATTTTTCGGGAATGTGTGCGGGATTTGGATATTTATCCAGAGCCAGCACTGTTTTTATCACAAAATCCCCAAGCTGATAGCTATGCGCTGGGGCAAGAACATCCTTATATAGTCATAAATACAGGGATTTTAGACTTACTAAACGAAGCCGAAATTAGGGCGGTGTTAGCCCATGAACTGGGGCATATTAAATGTGGTCATACTATTTTAATTCAAATGGCGATGGGGGCGATGAGTGCTGCTTCTGCCCTTGGTAGATTTACTTTTGGTATAGGTAATTTTGTTACACCAGCATTAATTTATGCTTTTTTTGAATGGCGACGCAAAGCAGAGTTATCAGCAGATCGAGCCGCATTATTGTTAGTAGATGACTTGAATACTGTGATGTCATCAATTATGAAAACTACAGGTGGCAGTATAAAATATGCCAATGAATGTAGTTTACAAGAGTTAATTCGTCAGTCAGAAAATTATCAGGTGCTTGACGAAGATGAATTGAATCAAGTCTATAAATTTTTGGTTTACAGTGGTAGTCAAAGCGAAATGCTGAGCCATCCTTTCCCTGTAGAACGCTTACATTATCTACAGGAGTGGGCAGTTTCAACAGAATATCAGCAGATCAAGCAAGGAAATTACATGCGATCGCCTGCATCTGGAGCAGTGGATGTGAAAGCGACGGAAAATGCTGCCCGAAACGAAGAAATCGAAAAATTACGACAAAAAATTGCACAATTGCAAAGAGAGATTGACAGAATGAAAAAATCAGATTAAGTGAAGATTGGGGATTTTCCTAAAGGAGAGGCTACGCGTAGACGCGAAGCTGACCAGACAAAAGAATTGTCTCATCTTTTCTGCTTTTATATTTGTCTGGCGCACAAATGTACTATATTTAAGCTGCCATTCCCGTTCTAATACAGGGCTGTTTGGCTACATGTGTTTTGGTTCAAAACACAAACTTGGTGTCGAGTCGCTCCTACTGTTTTCCTTTCCTCAAATCCTACTATCTAGGTAGTTACTAAAAATTTGTGAATATGAAGTTCAAATTTATCAAGCTTCTATGTATCTTCAGTATAATTTTTCTGCTTGTCGTCTTATCACCAACAACTGCTTCGGCTTCCCTAGTTAATTTTAGTACAAACTCTCCTGTAGCTATTGCTCCGGCAACTCAATCATCTTTAGAGATCAACTTTACCCCACAAATACGGCAACAACTCCAAGCAGTACGTCAACGCCGCAATCGAGAAATTCAAAAAGTTTTGGACTCATCTCAACTGAGTGAATTAACTCGCAACCTACGTTCTGGTGATAACTTTCATCAAGCGCTAGACAAACTTAATTTGCAAGGCGATCAGAAGGAAATGGTAGAGGCGATCGTGAAAATTTGTGATTTGAAAACAAAAGCTATACTATCTCGTTATTCACAGCAAAAAGGGAAATAACTACCGATTTTACAAAGGAGTCTCAAAGCTCAAACTTTGATGACGGGTTCCAAATCTTGCGATCATTATTGATGAGATACATAAGTTGATTGAGAAGGTTCCTAGTCAGGACTTTAGTCCTTAAAATTAAGCGATTTATCGCTCACTACAAACCTCTCATAATTTGCGATCGCAACTAAACAAAAACAAAAGCTCCTCCAGTTGGGAGGGGGCTTTTTTATGTATCTGACAAACTAGAGAAGATTAGCCGTTGATCGCAGGAGCAGTCAATGCAACAGGAGCAACATCGCCACTAGCTAAGTCGAGGGGGAAGTTGTGAGCATTACGCTCGTGCATAACTTCCATACCCAAGTTAGCGCGGTTGATGATGTCTGCCCAAGTGTTGATCACGCGACCCTGAGAGTCAATCACTGACTGGATAAACAATACTCCCTTTTTGTTATTTGCGCTGATACTTCATTCCCGGTTTTTGTAAGACTAAACCCATCAATTCCAGCTGCAACAACGCACTAGAAACAACACTCGCAGGCATACCTGTTTGTTGGATAATCATATCAAAAGCCAAAGATTCAGAAGAAATTACATTTATTACTTGTTGCAGTTCTGGTGGCAAATCAGGCAGGATCAATTGTTGTGGTTCTGGGGACACAGAAACAGAATCTATTGTTGGTATAGCTCCCAGCATTCTTAACAATTCATCTAATTCTTTGAGAATGGGAGCAGCACCTTGACTAAGTAACTTTAAGCATCCTTGGGATGGATAATCATCAACTCTACCCGGTAAGACATAAACATCTCTACCAAATTCATTCGC
>Ga0073934_10008905_pt1 | contig 13121 bp, 11 predicted proteins | sample LarsenN4metaG_FD_76834 | JGI IMG/M metagenome (GOLD analysis project Ga0073934, IMG submission 76834) | Hot spring sediment bacterial and archeal communities from British Columbia, Canada, to study Microbial Dark Matter (Phase II) - Larsen... ...
AGGTCGGCAATGAGGTCGGCGTTTTGTTTGGAGACCGAGATGGCGGCCGCCCAGGATGCGGCAGTCCAATAAAGCAGAGGCACGTCGGCCTTGCGCGTGGTGGCGAGTGCTTGGGCGGGGTCAGCCCGAAGGGCCTTCTCGAAGCCGGGGTGGGCTACCTCCAGACCACGCAGTCCATAGTTTCGCGCCCGCAGGTAGAGGCGTTGAGCCCGGGCCCGCAGCGCCAGCGCCGCAGCGGGATCCCGCTCCTCGGTTTCGTCGGCTTCCTGCTGCACGAATGCGTAACTGTATTGGGCGAAGCCGCTGGCCGAGGCGAGCAGCAGACCTCTGTGCTTCGGGCTTTCGGCCAGAAGGCTCTCCATCAGTTTGAGGCTGAAAGGTACGGCGGCCTTCACCAGGTCGGGGTCGTCGTCCGCGGCGAAGGTCGTCCCGCCGGAAGCGAGGGCGTCGCCTACTTTGTTCACCGCCATCTTCTTAATGGAACAACCGGTGCTGGTCACTGCCAGGAACCCAGCGAGCAGAAAAACCCAACGGCTTGCGGTCAATAACGTTGCCACGAGCCGACATCTGATGATACGGGCGGCTTCGGGGTCTCGCCCCGGCAGAGCGCGGGAGACCATGGCTCGCGTGTTACTTCTGGCACCAAAGCAGCCGTAAAGGATTGCTCTGGAATTGGATACTGCCAGCGCCTGACCGGGCTCACATGCGCTGCTGAAAGGAATGGCAGCCTGGGAGCCAATGTGGCATGAATCGCCGTCTTTTAATGGGTGCTCGCTCAGCAGCAAGGAAGGCCCATCGGCCGGTTCACATTCGGAATGTCTCTTCAGGGTCTGTCTCACAGGCACAGCTTGTATCATCAAAGCGCGAGGTCTTGGCAATTGATATTTCAGCGTCCGGCATTGAAAAAAGCAATCCGGGGCGCCCGGTAGAGAATAGAAAAACCCCGGTCGGTTACCCGACCGGGGCTGAAAGCAGAGTCAGCGAACGCGGCGCAGACTTACCGCACGAAGCGGCGGCGCATCATGGCCAGACCGGCCATCGCGAGGCCCAGCATCGCTACCGTCGCTCCGGCATCCGGAACGCGGCGGAAGTTCTTATCCTTGCTGATGATGAACGTTTGGCCAGGGGCGATTGAGACATCCCACTGGAAAGCCCAGGCAATGTCGTCATTGTTTTGGTCGACGTTGTTACTGAGGTTGTAAGCCCCGCCCTCAATCTGGTTGACCAGCGTGTACCAATTATCAATTTCCCACCTCGAGGGCGCGGGAGTGGCAACCGTCTCGGTCAAATACCCCTGAGAGCCTGATATTGCGACGGTGTTGGCGTTGACCAATGCACCCCAGTCGGCCAAGTTCGGGCTGAGATCGAAGTCCGAATACTGGAAGAACCTGAAGTTCAGTGTTCTGCCATTGATGTTCTGAATTCGAATCGTCTCGGCGATATCGGCCGTTCCAGACCCGGGAGAGCCACCAGTGATGGTATAAAGAACATCAATCTCGAACCCATTGCCCATGAAGACAACTTCAGCAACCCGGCCACTGGGCGAAACTCCGGACCGCGAAGTGTCGAGTGTCAGGGTGGAAATAGACTCATTGGGAGCGGTGTCACCAATCCGATACCAGAACCACTGACGATACAGAATCGAATCGCCGTCCACCAACCAGTTATACATGCCGTAGGTGGTGTCAATGACGGCCGAACTATTCCCGTTGTTGATGTTGTAAACGGCGGCCCGCGCGGTGGTCAATGTGAGCGCCACGCCCGCGACCGCAACCAACAGGAGCTGTTTCATCGTTTTCATTTTGTGCCTTTCTTTGTTACTTCCGTTTCTTGACTCTGCTTTGCTTTGGCCACGCATGAACTGCGCGGCGAATGAACTTGAGCAACTGTCGGGCCAAACTTCTATTTACTTCGGATACAATAACGCAAGATATTGTTGGTTAGCATGATACAAGTTTTAGTTTTGTATGTTTGCAAACGAATGCCACCCGGCGGTTCACCGAGAATGTAAGCAGCGCCGACACTTCTAGCTGGTATCGCAGGAGGTTTTACCGAATTATACACACAACTACCTACCCATTAATCACTTGTGTAATAGTTCCACAGTGTTAAGATGTTCGACGCTTTCCATTCCACTGCCCACTCGAGGCCAAGACCGTTAACCCGCCGGGGATTGAATCCGCAATTCATTAATGAACAATGATCTATAGCGATTGAACCCCTTGGTTCCCTTAAAGAGCTGGTCCGCTTCCATCATTGAAACTTTGGACCTGGCTCACGGCTTGCAGCCGCGTCGCATCGGCTTCGCGGTGGGGTAGGATTCGGATTCTCTAAAGATGCCTGGAGGCTTTTTGAAAAAGTGCAACGCGGTTGCCTGGCAATGCAAAAGGGCCAGCGGGAGCGGGTGAGGTTGTTCAAAAGTGAAATTGAGGCTGGATGGTGGCGGATGCGGCGCACTCTGTGCGCCAGGGTTGCCCCTCCCATCGGGTGGAAGCGGGTCACGCACGGGCTCTTTTGCTTTGCCGGTCTCGCTAGTGACGGCAAGGGCCAGAACTCAGAAAAAGAGTTGGCATTTGCCGACGGTGGGGGGCAACAATGCCGCCGCTGATTATGAGCGCGAATGTTCCGGCGGATTTGAAGTACGCGAAGTCACATGAATGGGTCCGGGTAGAGGGGGACACGGCCACCGTGGGAATCACAGACCATGCCCAGCACGAGTTGACGGATATCGTGTTTGTGGAACTGCCGGCTGTGGGCCGCCAGCTCAAGGCCGGAGAGCCGTGCGCGGTCGTGGAGTCTGTGAAGACGGCGAGTGATATTTACTCGCCGCTGTCCGGCGAGGTGGTGGCGGTGAATCAGGCCATCACGCAAAGGCCCGCCCTGGTGAACGAAGCGCCGCATGGCGACGGTTGGTTTTTCAAGCTCAGGCTGAGCAACCCGGGCGAACTGAACGCGCTGCTCTCACCCGCCGAGTACGCAAAGCTCATTGGTGGCTAAACTGCCTTCTGCGCTACGAGAACCAAGAGCCAGGCAAGTGGTCCGATCTGTTTACGGAGGGTGGCCGAGCCACGCCCGAGGTTGGATTTCAAATAACCGGTCTCGGTTGGCGTAGGTGGACGGGGGTGCGGCTTGCCTTCTGCAAGGCACAGAAGTCAGAAAGGATTCGCCGAACTGGATAGGCAGGCTACACTCGATTCATGAGAATCGTTGGTCATCGGCATCGTCGCGACGAGCCGGGACCATTGCCGCCGGCCGAAGCCGTGCGCCGGGCAGGCATCCTGCAAGCGCAAACGGATCTCTCAATCCGTATCCGCAGCCGCGCGGCTTTGTGTTCAAGGCCTGGACGCTCTCATTGCCAGCAAGGAAACCTACCGTGATAGGACGCTTGGGATTGGGCGCGGCTGCTGGAACTGAAACGCCGCCAGGCTGAGCAGGGTACGGGTTAAATCGTCCTTCGACTGCCTGCTGGGGGGACGATTCACCTGCGCCTTTTTCCCTTCCGATAGCTTGCCGTGATGGCGGCTTTTTCGGCGAGGGCTTTGGCGGGGCCGGCGGCCAGTCCGAACTGGCGTTTGAGCTCGCGGATCTGGTCGCGGAGAAGCGCAGCTTTCTCGAATTCCAGGTTGTTGGCCGCCGCCAGCATCTCCTCCTCCAATTCGCGCAGGGTCTCGGTGACATCAAAATTGCCGGCGGCCTCATTGAGAACCGAGGCGGCCTGCTCTTTGGCGGTGGCGTCGCTGGAAAGGCTCTGCTCGATGGCACGGACCACGCTGCGCGGGGTGATACCGTGTTCCTTGTTGTAAGCGATTTGCCTCTGGCGGCGATATTCGGAGACGGCAAGGAATTTCCGGATGCTCTGCGTCTTCACATCGGCGTAAAGAATGACCTCGCCGTTGAGGTGGCGGGCGGCGCGTCCGGCGGTCTGGATGAGGCTGGTGGCGCTGCGGAGGTAGCCCTCTTTGTCGGCGTCGAGGATGGCGACCAGAGAGACCTCGGGCAGGTCGAGGCCCTCGCGCAACAGGTTGATGCCCACCAGGACATCGAACTCGCCCTTGCGCAGGGCCCGCAGGATTTCGACGCGCTCGATGGCGTCAATTTCGCTATGGAGGTAGCGGACATTGATGCCGATATCCCGCAAGTAGTCGGTCAACTCTTCGGCCGTGCGCTTGGTCAGGGTGGTGACGAGCACACGCTCTTTCTTTTCCACGCGCTTGCGCGCTTCTTCAATCAGATCGTCAATCTGCCCGGCCAGCGGCTTGAGGGTGATTTTGGGATCCACCAATCCGGTGGGGCGCACGATCAACTCGACGACCCCAGGCGTTTCGGTTTCCTCCGGGACGGGAGCGCCTGAAGGCCTTGGCGAGGAGGGCACCTGTCCCGAGCGGGCGGCATCCTGCCGCGCCCATTCCAGTTCCTGCGGGCCCGGGGTGGCGCTCACGTAGATGGTCTGGCCCTGCATGGCCTGGAACTCCTCAAAGTTGAGGGGCCGGTTGTCCAGGGCGCTGGGCAGGCGAAAGCCGTAGTCCACCAACACCGTCTTGCGTGAGCGGTCACCGGCGTACATGCCCCCGATCTGGGGCACGGTGGCGTGCGATTCGTCAATGACCAGCAGATAGTCCTTGGGAAAGAAATCCAGGAGGGTGGTGGGGCGCGACCCCGGCGGGCGGCCAGCGATGTGCCGGGAATAATTTTCGATACCCGAGCAAAAGCCCATCTCCTCCAGCATCTCGAGATCGTACTCGGTGCGCATTTTGATGCGCTGGGCTTCGATGAGCTTGCCCTGCTTTTCAAACCAGGCGATGCGCTCGCCCAGTTCCTCGCGGATGCTGACCAGGGCGGGCTTCATTTTCGCAGCGGGGGTGACAAACTGTTTGCCGGGAAAGATTGTCACGTCCGAAAGCTCGGCCAGCTTGTGGCCGGTCAGCGGGTCGAACCGTGTCAGCCGCTCGATTTCCTCCCCGAAGAACTCGATCCGCAAGGCGTCCTCGGTGTAGGCCGGGCACACCTCCACCACATCCCCCCGCACCCGGAAGTGGCCGCGGGTGAACTCGATGTCATTGCGCGTGTATTGCAGGTCCACCAGCTTGGCCAGCACCGTGTCGCGTCCGATAGCCTGCCCGACCCGCAGCGGAATGACCATGGCCTCGTAATCCTCCTTGCTGCCGATGCCGTAAATGCAGGACACGCTGGCCACGACAATCACATCCCGACGCGCAAACAGCGCGCTCATGGTTGAGAGCCGCATCCGCTCGATGGCCTCGTTGATGGACGAATCCTTCTCGATGAAGGTGTCCGTGCGCGGGATGTAGGCCTCGGGCTGGTAGTAATCAAAGTAGGAGATGAAGTACTCCACGGCGTTGCGGGGGAAGAATCCCTTGAACTCAGCGTAAAGCTGGGCGGCCAGAGTCTTATTGTGAGAGAGGACCAGGGTGGGCTTGTTCACCTGCGCGATCACGTTGGCGATGGTGAATGTTTTGCCGGAACCCGTCACGCCGAGCAGCACCTGATGTTGGGCGCCCGCCCGCAGACCTTTGACCAGTCTGGCGATGGCCTGCGGCTGGTCGCCGGCTGGCGCGAAAGAAGAGACAAGATCAAACATGGCTCAGACCCGGCGGAGGACGGCGCATTTTCCGCGACGCACCGCCCGGAGGAGGCAGTTGGCCGACCCGCCGCAAGGGGCCCAGGAGGCAGACCACACCACATTGGTCTGAGGACATTCATGGGCTCCACGGCGAAGACGCCGTGATGGAGACCGCCTCCTGGCTGGCCAGGCAGGCCCCCGCCGCGGCGCGAACGAAAGTCGCTGTGCGACACCACGCCGGAGTGTCTGAACCGGACCTTGCAGCGCCGCCGGCGGAACCCGCCGGCCGTCATGTCGCGCCCCGTGCGTTCGCATGAGCGCAGCGTTGCAGCAAATCCGCCCAGCGTCAACGGGGCAGCCGTGGGGTTACACTGCTCGCCCGTTCCACGGTTGCAGGTTCTCCGCCCGGGTGGTCTTTCCCTTCGAACGCTCGCAAGGCGCTTCATCGAGCCCCTCCACAATCCGGCAGCACCGGGTGCCCGCCACGGCGCTCGACACAGACGGCAGTCGGCCGTTTTGGCGGATATAAACAATATCTTATATTTCACTTTACGACGCCGCATTATGGGGTACGTTGCGGCAACAAGAGTCAGCCCATGATTCAGTAGCTCTGTTCGCGGTGAGTTCGGCGCCGCCGGAATATCTGTCGTCAGGGATCGCTGAGAAGGGGTGTGATGCCATGAGCCCACCAAACTCTTCGGGGGCCGCGCCTGGGCCTATCCGCCCGCCTTCTTTGGCAGTAGGCTGGCTGGCTTCGCGCCCTGGTCTGGCGTGGGTGGTGCTCGCTGGCGGGCTTCTGAGCACCCTGGCGGCAAGCCTGGCTGCCTGGGAACAGAGGCGGGCCCGGGACGAGTTGCGTTTCGTGGCCCAGACGGAGTACATGCGCGGGGCGGTTGCGGAACAACTCAACCGCTGTCTGGACATGCTTCGCGCCGCCGCAGGCTTGTTTGCGGCCAGTGAAACCGTGCAGCCGGATGAGTGGCGGCGTTTTGCCGAGGGGCTCGGGCTGGAGCGCAACTTTCCCGCGGTGCGGGCCCTCGGTTATGCTGAGAAACTCCCGGCGGCGGAGATCTCGCAGCGCATCGAGAATCTCCGCCGGCACGCCACGGAGAATGGCCGCCCAGCTTTTGCGGAGGTCTGGCCTGCTTCCAACCGCGAGACCTGCTACGTGGTCACCATGGTGGAGCCACTGCCGCGCAATTGGACCGCACTCGGGTTCGATCTTGCCAGCGACCCCGCCCGCCGGAGGGCTGCCGACCATGCGGCGGAGAGCGGGGAACCTGCCATGACGCCCCCGCTGGAACTGGTGCAGGCTTCGGGGAGTCCGGGTGTGCTGATGCTGCTGGCAGTTGAACCGCCCGAAAAAAGCCCTCCCGGCCTCCGCAACCCGGGATCGGCCCCGTGCGGATGGGTTTATGCCGCCGTGGTGGTGCCGGATGTCCTTGCAGAAGTAGAGCGACGCACAGGACGGGAAGTCGCCATGGAGGTTTTTGATGGTCCGGCGGCCTCTCCTGGCGCTGAACTGGGGCGGGTGGGACCCCTGCTGGTGGCGAGGGAGAACGATTCCTCGAAGCTTCACCAGCGTGAATCCCGGTTGACCTGCTGCAATCGGCTCTGGACCTTCCGTTTCCGGGCTCTGAGCTCGACCGGACTTGCGGCCTGGTTTGCCGCCCCCGGCCCACTGGGAGCAGCCTCCCTTGGCCTGTGCATTAGCGCCATGGCTTTCATGGTTTTCCGCACCCTTTCCGAGACCCGGACGCGAGCTGAGGCAATCGCCAGGCGCATGACCGCTGAGCTGCAGCTCTTGAACCAGGCGGTGGAAAGCGCCAACGATGGAGTTTTCATTCTCGACGCCGCACAGCCGGACTGGCCTATTCTCTATACGAACCCAGCGTTTCAACGGATGTTCGAGGGCGGCCCGAGCGCCTCCCGCTCCGGTCACACCAGCCTCCGGCTGTGCGGAGCGCCTGATGAAACAAACCTCGCCGTCATTCCTGCTCAACTCAAGGCCGGCTCTTGCGGCCACACTGTCCTTCAAACCCGGCGCAGTGACGGCTCGGTATTCTGGGCCGAATACAGCGTCGCCCCTCTGCGAAACGAGTCCGGCCAGATCACGCATTACGTGGGTATCGTCGAGGACGTGACCATACGCAAGGAAGCGGAGGAGAAACTGAGCCGTGCCTGTCTGGAGCTGGCCCGCATTCAAGAAGTCCTCCGGGCCAAAATCAATGAACTCAAGTGCTCGCATGAGGACCTGCAACGCACCCAGGATCAGTTGATTCAGGCCGCCAAACTCGAGTCAGTCGGAACGCTGGCGGCAAGTGTGGCCCATGAGGTCAAGAACCCGCTCCAGTCCATTCTGATCGGGCTCGACTACCTGAGACACCGCCTGCGGGATCGGGTGGACGAGCCCACCCGCATGGTTCTGCAGGACATGAGCGATGCGGTCAAGCGGGCTGATTTCATCGTCAGAGAATTGCTCCACTTCTCCGCCAACACATCCTTTGAACCTCATCCCGAGGACCTCAATGCGATCCTCGAACGGTCCCTCGGCCTGATCCAGCCGCAACTCTGCGCGTCCCGATCGGTGGTCATTCGCCACCTGGAAACCAATCTTCCCCCCGTGCAGGTGGACAAGGGCAGAATCGAACAGGTCTTCATCAACCTGTTCCTGAACGCTCTTCAAGCCATGAGCGACCATGGCACCTTGATCATCCGGACGCACGCCGTGCGCGTGGACGGGGCCGCAGGATTGGACCTTCCCCCCGGCGGGTTGATTGGGCGAAGCGGCACCGTGGTCATCGTCTCTGTGCAGGATACCGGGCCGGGCATTGCTGCGGAACATCTTCCCCGCGTTTTCGAGCCCTTCTTCACCACCAAACCGCAGGGTCTCGGGACGGGGCTCGGCCTGGCGGTGGCGAAACGCATCCTGGATCTGCATGCAGGCTGGATCCAGGCGGCCAACGCTCCTGAAGGAGGGGCGCTGTTCACGGTCGTGCTGCCCGCCTGCGATATCGAACCCCAGGAACCCCATGAAACGCATTCTGGTTGTGGATGATGAACAGGCGGCCGCCAGGCTGCTCAAGGCAGCCCTTGAGCTAACGGGCGACTACCAGGCGCGTGTGGTTCACACTCCCGAAGACGCGCTCGATGCCATCCGGGAGTTCCAACCGCATCTGGTGCTGCTGGACATCATCATGCCAGGGATGCTTGGAGGTGACGTGGCTCAGGCCATCCGCTCCGACCCGGCCATCGGCGACATCCCGATCGTGTTCCTGACCGCCGCGTTCCAGCCCCATCTGGTGCGCGAGCACGAGGGCGTGGCGCCATCCGACCCCTGCGTCGCCAAACCGGCCGATCTGGCGGAAATCATCCGCGTCATCGAACGCCACGCGCGTCGGGAACCGCCTTCTCATCTCGCGTCCTCCGCCCCCCCCACCCCGCCGCCTCAACCATGAAACCCCCGCCGCCAGCGGCCATGCCCCAGGGAAACTTCGCTGTTGCTTTTCGGCTGCGCGTTCTCCTGGTGGACGATGAAATACGGTTTTGCCGTTTGCTCAAGGCTGCTCTGGAGCAGACCGGCCGCTACGTTGTCGAAACCGAGAACCGGCCGACCCACGCCCTGCAAAAGGCGTTGGAGTTCCGGCCGCAGGTTGTCCTGATGGATGTCATGATGCCCGAAATGGATGGCGGGGAATTGGCCGCTCTGTTCAAAGCCAACCCTCGACTGGGCGCGACCCCGATCGTGTTTCTCACCGCCGCCGTCAAACGCGCTGAATTGTCCGCCCACAGCGGAGAAGTCGGCGGCTGCCGATTTCTCGCCAAACCGGTGGCCCTTCATGAGGTGATGGCTTGTCTCGATCAGTATGGGAGTTCCTGATCGCCGCCTATCCAAACCGGCCGGAGGATCGCCGCAACGGCAGCGTCGCGCTTGGGTCAGCCCTCGATCTCTTCCGGGGCCAACAGCCGCGCCGCCCTCCAGGAAGAACTAGAACTGGCGCGACAGAGTCAATTGCACGGCCAGCCAGTCCCGATCGCGGTAGAGGTTGGCGAAGCTGCCCGGGCCCTGGCTGCGTGTGGGCTCGTAATGAGTGAAGTAAGGTCCGATCAGCAGCCGGGCCGCCGTGCGGCTGCCCTGCCAGCGCAGCCCCAACGCGACCTGCCAGGTCTGGAGCGGTGGCGCGGCGTTGTTCACTCCAGGAAGGGCTTGTTCGTATTGCCCGGTGTCCTGGTAATACCGGCCCACGAGACTGACAAACCAGGTTTCGCGCCAGTCCCGCTCGACCGACAAGGCCGTCCACCAGGCGTCGAAACCAGGCGCCTCTGTGGCGCCGCCCAGCAGAAGGCGCGCCACCCAGCGCTCGGATACAGCCCAGTTGAGTGAGCTCTGCAGGGTGAAGCGGGGTTGGCGTGCGGTGGTGTCCGCCACCTGGACCTCTTGCAGGGCGCGCCAGCGGCTTCCAAGCACGTTCTCGAGGGTCAGTCGCCCGCTCCACGTGTCGAGCTGGTCCGTGTTGGGCTCGAGCCTCAGGGGGTAGTAGTGCAGGTTGATATTGTAGCCGGGAGCCACGCGGTCGTGGGCATAACGTCCTTCAATCTGGGCATAGGCCAGCCCGGGCAGATAGTCCCACCGAATGCCCGCCGAAGCGTGGGCACCCCAAGGATCCGGTTCCTGGTAACCCACTGTGCCATAGCGGGGAGACAATCCCGCTTCCAACTGGCGGTAGAATTGGTTCAACCACAGCGAACGGTACTCCGCAAAACCGTCGTAGGCGCCGGCGGCTCCCACCAGCTTCCAGCGCGGGGCCAGGTCAAGGCGCGTGCGAAGATTCACTCCCCAGTGTTCGTCCTCAACCTCCTCCTCCTTCAAGACCGCGTAAATCCGCGAACCGAACGGCGGCTCCGGGGCATAGCGCATGCCGATGTGGCCGTGATAAAAGAGAAATGCCCAATCGCTGGCGCGGCGCGTCTGCCGATACTCAATCAGCGCGTCGGTGAGGAGAATGTCCGACGCGATCAGACCACTGAAATCCAGGGTTCCCTGGTGAGTGACGGCGGCGGCGCTCGCGGCGGCCGGGCTGGCATCGTCTGGGTTGGGGGTCCCGATCGCCCCGCCGCCCGCCGCGGCCCGAATGGCCGCCGCGGCTGTGACCAGCGCCATGATCCATGACTGGATGGGGGGGCGAGTCACTTGCAGCAACTGGCCCCGGCCGACTGGGCTCCACCGGAAAGGGCGTAGCCCGGTTCGACTTGAGGAAAAAGCCGGTTCTGATTGCGAAACACCAGGGACTCGGAAAACTCCATATTCGGCTTCTCCGTCAGACGCCGGTCGCGGCTTGCCGCCGTAGTGCAGCCGGTGCACCAGCCGGCGATCAAGGCCAGCACAACGGCCAGCGGACAAAAACCGGCGGCCCGCAGCCTGGATTCGATAACACTGGACATGCGTCTCGAGCACGGGCTGACCAAGGCGCAGGAAGCGCATACCCGGCTGCCTGGGTCTGCCAACGGCTCTCCCTCTTTACCCCGGCCGCGCCGATTTCCCGCAAACAAAAAGGCGGAAGGTTGCCTTCCGCCTCCTGCACCCGTTCCTGACGCCGCTCAGGAGAGTCTGGCCAGGGTCTCCTTGATGGCCTTGAAGTTGGGCAAATCCTTTGGAGTCGGCGTCTGCTCGCTGTATTGCACCACACCGTTCTTATCAATGACGAATGCGGCGCGAGCCGAGGTCGAGCCGAAGCCCATCAGGTCCGGCAGCAGAACCCCGTAATCGGCTGCCACCTTCTTGTTGAGGTCACTGGCCAGGGGCACGGTGATTTTCTCCTTTTGCGCCCAGGCCTCCTGGGCAAACGGGCTGTCCACGCTGATCCCGATGACATCGGCGTTGAGGTTGGCGTATTGGGAAAAGCCCGCGCTGATCTCGCACATTTCCGTGGTGCAGACCCCGGTAAAGGCGAGGGGGAAGAACAGCAGAACGGTGTTCTTGTTTCCAAAATTGTTGCTCAGCTTGATTTCGGAGACTCCCGACGGCCCCTTGGTCTTGAGGGTGAAGTCAGGCGCTTTGGATCCCACAGGTATCGGCATAATCGTTGAGTAAGTCAGGTTTTTCTCAGTTTTTTCACTCTAATGACAGAGTCACCTATAGTGCCGGCCTGGCGGGTTGTCAAACGGGGCTGGCGGCAGGCTCGGGGCCGCCCCGGGAACCTCCGGGGTGGTTTTCGAACGAGCGGTCGCCTCAAGGGGCCTGGGGCGCCGGCCGCAAGGTTGGTGGCGGAGCGGTCAACCCCTGCCCCTCTTTCCTGACCAGGTTGTTTTCGAGCCGCCTCTTGACCACGGCCAGAGCCCCATTGGTAATCCGATCCAGATGTTTCCGGGCTTCTTCGAGGCGGCCCGCCATGATGTTCACCCGGGCCAGATGGACTTCCACGCCCTGGCGCTCCTCATCGGTGGGTGCCAGGCGCAGCGCCGTCTTCCAGGCCTCAATGGCCTCCTCGTAATAGGCATCTTCCAGTTTCGGAGGGGGATCCTTCGAGTCCCGTCCGAGGAGGCTCAGGCCGTAATAAGTCTGGGCGAAATCCGTGGCCAACAGGAAATTGCCCGGGTCCCGGGCCATGGCCTTGCGATACAGAGCCAAAACCCGGTTGCGAAGCTGGGTTCCGTTGAGCTCATAATACGCCGCCGCCTCGGGATGGTGCACGTAGATGGCCGCTGCAAGATTCTGGTAATAAAGAGCTTCGGATTCTCTCAGGCTGATGGCTTTTTCATAGCACTCGAACGCCTTGCGGGGGCGTCCATTGTGGCTGTGGTAATTCCCAAGGTTATTCCACACGGCCGGATCGCCCGGATCCAATTCCAGCGCCTTTTCCCACTCCCGGGCGGCCCGTTCCTCCTCGCCCATATCCGTGAGCAGGCTCCCATAAGCGGACAGGGCCTTGACATGTTTGGGGTGGTCCCGAAGAAAGCGCTCGTAGAGCCGGCAGACCAGTTCCAGACGCTGGCGGATTCTGGTACTGATGGGAGGCTGTTGGGCCCGGCTGGCGGCATCAACCTTTTCGTCCTCGTCCATCCACCGCTCGATCTCCTCCCGCGCCGCGTCGTCCAGATCCATCAGTCGTTGAAACTCCCGCTCGACCGCCTCCGCGGATGATACGGCTGGCGGTGGCGTCACTGTGCCCTTGGAGTCGCCGGAGGCTCCTGCCGCTGGCCCAGCGGCCAGCAAAAAAAGGAAAAACAGGCTCGCGCACGTTATCATCGAAGCCCGAGGGTAACACAGGCGGTCGTGATGAACAACTCCTCCGCGCCCGGCATGAGTCCGAGCCGGGCGCGTGGCGCCGAGCGCTATTATGCTCAAAGCAAAGCCTTCTTATGATCCCGATTTTCTTGTTCCCTTTTCGCGACCGCCACCTATTATCGCTCGTTCGGCGGCGGGGCCACTTCCCGCAGCCCAAACACGAATTAAGAAACAACGTTATGCCACTGACACACACACGAGACCTGTTTGCAAAAGCCCTGAAGGGCAAGTACGCCCTCGGCGCTTTTAATGTGA
>Ga0073934_10008906_pt1 | contig 13120 bp, 12 predicted proteins | sample LarsenN4metaG_FD_76834 | JGI IMG/M metagenome (GOLD analysis project Ga0073934, IMG submission 76834) | Hot spring sediment bacterial and archeal communities from British Columbia, Canada, to study Microbial Dark Matter (Phase II) - Larsen... ...
AGGTCCCGTATGATCCAGCGTCTGCTCGATGGGAAATACTCCGGTGTAGGGCACCAGCCCGTACGTCGGTTTAAGTCCGTAGGTCCCGCTCCACGAGCTGGGAATGCGGATCGAGCCTCCCTGATCCCCTCCTATGGACATATCACAATCCCCGTGGGCGACCAGGGCCGCACTCCCGCTGGAAGAGCCTCCTGCATGGTGCTTAGGATTGTGAGGATTGAGGACGGGGCCGGTGGCCGAGGTGTGCGACCCTCCCGAGAAGCACAAGTCCTCACAGACCGCCTTCCCAATGATCTCCCCCCCTGCATCGAGGATACGGGTTACCAGGGTGGCATCTACATCGGGGACAAACCCTTCCAGAATGGCCGATCCGTTCATCATGGGAACCCCTGCCACACATACATTATCCTTGATGGCAATCTTCTTACCGGCCAGTTTGCCGGTATTGGCCCCTTTAATGGAACATCTCCAATACCAGGCATTGAGGGGGTTTTCCTGGGGGGAAGGTCGATAGCCGGGTTTACGATCGTACTTCACCGGAAGTTTAGGCTCGGGAAGCTCCGCGATCCGTCGGTAAGAGGCCAGAGGCCCTTCCATCAGCTCCAGAAAAGCTTCCAGCTCCTCGGGGCTCAAATTTAAATAGTATTGGCGGGCGATGGCATCCAATTCTTCGATGGTCGGGGGAGTCACTCCCTGGGTATTGCTCCCGATGGTTTTGGCCTGCGCCTCCCGCGCCAGAGGGTTCAAGATACCGGTGGGAATGCCTGCCATGAGGCCAGCGGCAAATCCCAGCTTAAGCCATTCACGACGACTTAAAGCGAACGATCCATGGAAATGGGTGGGTTCCGTCATAAGACACCTCCTGTTGGGTTACGGTTTGATTTTAAATGCCTCCAGTTCTTACGAAGACCTGTCAAGGATCGATTTTTAACTTTTTTAAGGTGAGAGTCAACAAATTTAAGGAGGGGTAACAAAAAATAACTGGGATCCCCGGGTCCCAAGCCAGGTTTTTATTGACAAAACTTTAACGGGGAGGCCACAATATAACGGAAAAGTAAAAGGCAAGGGCAAGAAGAGACAAAGGCAAAAATAAAAAAGGACGTCAAGGCGAAAGGTAAGGGGAAGCGCCGGGAAATCGGCTCCTTCGCGGAAGTATCTCCGTGGAACTTAAAGATGGAGAAACCTCCCGCAGGAAAGAAGCCCTATCTTTACCTTGGGTCTTTTGATTTAACCCATGAAGATCAAACAGGTCAAAACGACCTTGCTCTCCCTCCCCTTGAAGCGAGAGCTGGCTACATCGATTCATCGAGTGAGCAGGGTGGAAACGGTCCTGGTGGAGGTTGTGACCGAGAGTGGTCTGGAGGGATTCGGTCTGGTGTTTGCGTTTACGCGGGGCCAAGCCCGGGCTATGAAAGCTATGGTCGAAGATTTAGCCCAGGGGATCGTCGGCGAAGAGGCCGTCTTTGTGGAAAAAATATGGGAGAAGATGTGGAAGCGGATCAATTTTGTAGGGTGGAGCGGCTTAGCGGTTATGGCCATGTGCCCCATTGATGTGGCCCTTTGGGATATCGTGGGAAAGGCTGCAAAAATGCCCCTCTACAAGATCTTTGGAGGATACCGCGACAAATTGCTTCTCTACCAGAGTGAGGGGCAGTGGCTGTCCTACTCGAAAGAAGATTTGATCGCGGAAGCCCGGGAATTTGTAGATCAGGGATTTAAAGCGATCAAGGTACGGATCGGGAAGCCGACCCTGCAGGAGGATCTGGACCGGGTCGAAGCGGTACGGAAGGCGGTCGGAGACCGGATTCTCCTCTGTGCGGATGCCAACCAGGGTTTTACCGTGAACCACGCCATCGAGCTGGGAAAACGATTGGCGGATTACAACCTCTATTGGTACGAGGAGCCGGTGCCCGTGAACGATCTAGAGGGGAGCGCCCGGATCGCCGAAGCCGTGGAGATTCCCCTGGCCAGCGGAGAAACCGTCTACACCCGGGACGGGATTTTGCACATGCTGCGGCAACGAGCTGCCGATATCTTGATGCCGGATCTGGCCCGCATGGGGGGAATTACGGAGTGGCGAAAGGCAGCTGCCCTGATAGATTCCTTCCATGTGCCGGTTTCTCCCCATATTTTTACGGAATTTACGGCCCACGCTGCCGCCGCCGCTCCCCAGGTCATCATCACGGAATACATGCCCTGGTTCGATGAGCTGGTCGTCGACCCCTTCAAAATCGAGGAGGGATACCTGGTTCTTCCCGAAGAACCCGGTCTCGGGCTGGTTTTAAACCCCAGGGCGGTAGAAAAATATGCCGTCAGGGAATGAGGGGAGGGGGTGGAAGGGTGGAAGGGTGGAAGGGTGGAAGGTGGAAGGTGGAAGGTGGAAGGTGGAAGGTTTTAACTCGACCCTGTTAAATGACCGAAAAAGCCCCAGCGGGGCGACCTGTTTGTAGCCAATACGGTCTCGACCCTGTTAAATGACCGAAAAAGCCCCAGCGGGGCGACCTGTTTGTAGCCAATACGGTCCCACCCCCGAATCTTTTAGCTCCGTAGGAGCGACCTGTATAAAAACGATGCCGGAATTTCACAGCCGCCCCTATGGGGCTTAGGGTCAGGTAGGATCGTTGCTACAAACAGATCGCTCCTACGGAGCTCTTAAGGTTAAAACCTCATTTAACAGGGTCGAGTTAAGGTTGAAGGTTGAAAATGGGAGGTTGGAGGAGGGAAGGTTAAGTAAAAAAGTATACCATAAAACCTACCCCTTTCAGAGTATCCCACAAATCTCCTAAAAGCCTTTTTTATCAAAGACGTCCAAGAGATATACGTAATGCATAGCCTGCGAGGGAAGGGGGGTTGGGGAATTAGGTCCAAAAATATCCTTGAGGGCGCGGGGTTCTGAGGGTAATTTCGGTAACCCTCTTTCTTCCACCCTCCGCTTCCCCCTTCTTAAAAGGAGGTTTTCTGTGCTGAAAGTAACTAAGAATATGGTTCTGCCTACCACCATCACGGGGTCTTATCCGCGTCCTTACTGGTTTACTAAGAGCCTTGGGGGACGACCGTTTAAGGTGGCCCTCGGAGATTCTATCTTTCGGGAGCAGTATGTGGATGCGGTCACCTGCATCATCAACGAGCAAGAGCGCGCAGGTCTGGATATCGTCACCGATGGGGATTCTCGCTTTGATCTGGCGGTGGGGGGGAAGTCCTGGTTTTTTTATGTCATCGAGCGCCTGGGCGGCATCGAAGGCCATTATGATACTTCGCCGGTCTGGGCCAAAGCCCTCAAACATCGTCCGGGTCACATCCTCTGGGAAGTTCAAGAGGCTTACCAACCTCCAGCCGTTACAGGTAAGGTCACCCGAGGGCCCTTACAGTACGCGGCTCTCTGGAAAGTGGCCCAACGCCTGACCGCCAAGCCGGTGAAGTTTGGAACCATCAGCGCCGATTGCCTTCCTTCCATGCTTTGGAACCAGTACTATCCTACCCGGAAAGACCTTATCCTGGCGCTGGCTCAGGTTATGAACGAGGAGCTAAAAGAGCTGGCGGCGGAAGGCTGTCCCCTCATTCAACTAGAAGAACCTCCCCACCATATGGCTGCCCAAGATCCAGAAACGACCGACAAAGACCTGGAGTTTCTCACCGAGACCTTTAATAAACAAGTCGAAGGGGTCGATGCAGAGATCTGGGCGCATACCTGCTGGGGAAATCCCAACCAACAGTCCGTCTTCTGGGAAAGACCCAGTTACGAGCGGGCCCTGCCTCATCTCCTCCGGTTGAACGCGGACGTGATCACCTTTGAATGCGCCAGCACCGGGGGTAAAGACCTTCATCTCTTTGGCAAGTATAAAACCGATAAAAAAATTGCCATCGGCGTGGTAAGCCATACCAATACGGTGGTGGAACCTCCGGAAGTCGTTGCCAACTTGATCCGAAAAGCCCTGGAGTATATTCCGCCGGAACGTCTGGTCATCTCCACCGATTGCGGGTTCGGTCGAGAAGGACTGGCCCGCAGGATCGCCTTTTACAAATGTGTCGCCCTGGTCCAAGGAACCAACCTGGTCCGTAAGGAGCTAGGGCTTCCGGAAGTCTACGTCCGCGCCGCAGATCCTAAACTGGCCTTCTTCGATGTAAATAAAATACAGGGACAGCCCAGGGTTTAAGAGCCTGCCCGAAAAATGTAGAGCGAGCCGCTTATGCATAACAGCGTTTCCCGCTCCCCCTCGCTCTTGGGATAAGCTCTAAGTCCCAGAGGTCGTAAATACCCCCCACGGATACAGGGGAATTTGGGTCCGCCAAAACCTGGAAATAAGCAAAAAAGAAGGGCGGATAGGGCCGGATGGCAAAATTAAAACTTACAGGCAAAAAATCTGCTTGACAACGTAATCTGAGATTTTCATAATAGGCCTGCTTAGTTCGCCGGAAAACTATCCCTTCCACCAGACCAAGGATAGCGCCAACCTCGAGGTGCTAGAGGAAGGGTTGAAGCGGCCAGGCACCTCGAAGCGTTTTGGCCCAAAGAGACCCTGCAGCCCCACGCCCGAACCATCTATAAAACCTTCGCTAAGCAATCACCTGGGACCCGTTTGTAACTGGATGAAAGAGCGTGGGAGTCCCGGGGATTATGTGCTGATACAAGGGGATTTTGGGGCCGTCTATATAAAGGTTAATTTTGCGTTTTCCGTTGATTTAATCCCCGTTTATTCCACCACCGAGCGGGAGGTGGTGGAGAAGGCCATGCCGGATAACACGGTAAGATCGGGACGGGTGTTCAGGTATAGAAGGAATTTTCTAGAAATTAAGGCTTTGAGAGAACCTCGTTATGAGGACTTGGATGGGTGCCTTTACAGAAATTACTTAGTTCTTCTCTGATTTCCACTATTTACTTATAGTAAAGTCATCAATAGGAGTGAAGGGTTTCGGAATTATAAGCTACGTGAGACCCTGATTTTATTGAAATGGATAGGGAGCTGTAGCATGACTCAAGCACTGGTAGCATTAGATACGGATAGGATCAAGGATTACGTTTTTGCTACTGGAAAGTTGGCCGAGATCCGTGGTGCAAGTGCGTTACTCGACTATTTGAACCGGGAAGAAATGCCGTGCCTGGTAAGAGGCGAGAAAATATATGCGCATGGTGGAAGTGGTTTGTTCGTTGTACCAAGTAACCAGGCTGAGACTTCCATTCAATCAGTGCAAAAGCATTATCAAGAGGCAACAGAGAGCGCTACAGTTACAGGTGCCAAAATTGAGTTACCTTCGAATTTTGAGGAGGAGAGCAATCTGCGTCCTTACTGGCGGCGACTCAGCCTGCAGTTACGCGCAGCCAAAGAACGTAACGCTAGTCCAACCAGTATAGTCACTCACTCCTTCTTGCGACCATGTGTCTCATGTGGGAGCTACCACGCAGCCAACACCTACTTCGAAGCAGATGCTGTACGACCTGTTTTGCTTTGTCAGAGTTGCTATATCAAGCATCGCGAAGATCAACAGATCAAAGGTGAAATTCCCAAGCTTGTTAGAGGAGAGCTTCCACCACGCCCCAACCGTCTATGGCACCGGTTAGTGAGTGAACTGCAACAGGCCAATTATTCCTTCAAGGGTCTCAGCCGACCCGAAGACTTCGATGCGCTTGGTAAGCAGTCCTCCCCAAAGGACTATCTAGGCTTGATCTATGCGGATGGAGATGATATGGGCCGTAATCTCGAGGGGATACCCTCCCTCAAGGAGATGCGTCGTTTCGCAAGAGCTGTGGACGAAGGGATCTATGGGGCCGTGAAGCATGCCATCTTGGGTCACTTGCAACCTGAACCTGGAGCTAACTCGCTGCCCTTTGATGTGCTGTTATTAGGCGGTGATGACCTGGTTATAGTAACTACCGCTCATACTGCGGTTGAGGTAGCTTTAACTGTGATGGAGCAGTTTCCCGCTCTAACCGAAGAGTACTGCGGACAACGTCTAAGCCTATCGGTGGCAGTTATATGGGCCCATATTAAGTTTCCTCTCGGCTCGCTAGTGGAGTTAGCCGAGAGTACCCTGAAGTTTGCTAAGAAGGAAAGGGCGAAACGCAGACTGACAGAGGGCCTATTGAACTTTTTGGTGGTCAGTAGTCCTAACCATCTAGATTTTGGGGATTACTATAAATCCACCCTTAAGGAGGAACACCTAAATGAAACTCTTTATCGTACCATGCGCCCGTATACTATGAGGGAAATGCATAGATTGGTCCAGGCTAAGCGGGATCTGGCCACTGCCTCCCGTGGAAAATTAGAACAGCTACGCTCAGCCCTGTTCAAGAGGCGACACCAGGCCATGCTGGAAGGACTGATTACCCTGCTACGTTGGCGTGACGTGGAGCAGCAGCAGCACATTCGACAACTGATGAGTGACTTCGCCGCAGATCAGACAGAGCTCTTCCCCTGGATCCGGCGTAATAGTCATACTTACCACACACCGCTGCTCGATTTGGTAGAGTTGTTCGATTTCATTCCCTGAGGAGGTAATTCATGATACGAACTGACCAAATTAGGATTAACTACAAGTTGACGTTCAAGGCTCCTTTTCTCTTTGGCATCGGTTTACGCAAAGGGCTTATACACCGTACAGCTAGCCGGGATGCCAAGGGATATCTATACGTGCCAGGTTCCACGATTAAGGGAGTGCTACGTGAGCGCTGCGAACATCTGGCCCGGTTGTTTAATCTCAAGATACGCGCACCTCATGGGGAACGAAGTGCTCTGGCTGAGTTCAACCCTAACGCGAGCCTTGTAGACCGTATCTTCGGTTCACGCTTTCGGCCCGGTAGACTCTACTTTGACGATGCAAGTATGTCTCAGGAAGACCAGGCGCTTTTTGATGGGGAGCAAGAGCCTAAGAGGTACCTGGATAAGCAGATTCAGCAACGTACTCAGGTAAGCATTTCACGGCTGACCCACACGGCCAGACCAGAATTCCTCTACACAAGCGAATTCGGGTTGCACTATCTCCACTTTGAAGGCCAGATCTATGGCTGGCTACAGGACTTCAGTCTCCCAGACGATTCAAGGGGCACTTATGCATCGTTATTGCTACTAGCTGGGCTGTGTTCCCTCGACCGGTTAGGTGGAAATAAATCCACTGGGGCAGGACAATTCACTTGGGAGATTCTTAAGCTCCAGATCAACGGGGAAATGCAACAACGGGATACCTGGCTCGAGAAACTTGTGGATTTGGAGTATTATGAAATAGCCCAGGGGTTAGAACAGGGTGAAAGCTAGATTGTTATTGACAGCCCAAACACCTCTCTCTATGCGAGCCGGACGAGAAAGAGAACAGGCCGGTACCCTATCTTACATTCCGGGCACGGTGTTGTTAGGTGCTCTAGCATTCGCACACACCGTATTACGGCCAGGTCAACACGATGAGTTCGCTGAATTTTTCCTGCGAGGAAATGTATGGTTTGGCAACCTCTACCCGGCTAACTTTGAGCACCCAGATCTGGCTGATGACACACAACCGGTATATCCGGTCCCGCACACAGCTTATACGTGCAAACGTTTTCCGGGTTTTCTCTTCGGTGCCGATCAGGAACGGGATCCCAGGCATGGTGTCTGGGATCACCTGATTCCCTGGGCGCTCTTTGTCCTCAGTGGAGGGGAGTATACCGACTTGCTCGATGCCAACAAGCAATGCCGGTATCCAGGTTGTAATGAGGGGGTTGACCGGGCTGATGGATTCTACCGCCGAGGATTGGGAGCATCACAGATTGGTAAAGCTGAGATTAGGAAGGGTATCCGTACACGCACCGGCATCAGCCGACTCACCGGAGTAGCGGCTGAGGGGATTTTATATAGTCGAGAGGTGTTACACGAAGATAGCCGATTCTGGGGAACCCTAACCGTTGCAACCCCGGATCTTGAGAAGACTTTACAAAACTTTGTTGAAGAAGCTGCCTGGGAAGGATTATTGCGCCTAGGGAATAATCGTACGCGGGGTTTTGGGCGGGCTATCATCTCCCAATTCCGATTTTACCAGGAAGAAATAGCCAACGATCTGGCTGAGAGGGCAAGAGCTTTTAACACAAAGCTTCAAACAGCGGCGAAAACGGCAGGAATCATTGTACCCCACCCCTTCTACTTGCCAATAACGCTCGTCTCCGACGCTATCCTCTACGATCAGCTGCTACGTTACCAGCTCCAGCTAACGGGTGACTACCTGAATAGAGTGTGGGGCATCCCAGGGGCAGAGTTAATCTATCAGAATGCTGGACGGCGGCAAGTTACCGGCTGGAACGAGCTGTGGGGCCTGCCCAAAGCTGACGAGTGGGCTATTTCTATGGGTTCTGTGTTTCTTTTCGGCTTATTGGCTGAGCCAGACTTTGAGGTGTTGGCCCGGGCACAAAGGGAAGGAATGGGTGCACGTCGTAGGGAAGGATTCGGCCAGGTACGTGTGGCCGATCCATTTCATCAGGAGGTAAGTCCACTATGAACGCCCAACAACGCCTGAAATTGATGCGAGAGGTGGCTGTCCAGGCAGACCAGTTTTACGAAGACGCACAACACTTTGGACGAACGGCTGTGCAAAGCGACCTAAAGAAACATCAATTGAAAAACTTGGAGAGCATTGCCGATACTGCCTTGAAGGTTTCCGATGTACTGGATCATATCAAAACTCAAACGGGTAAACATAAGGAATGGCGACAGCGGAACTTCGGCTCTGATCTGCTAAACTATATCCACCATCAGCTAATGTCCAGACGAAACCAAGTTTGTGGAGCCCTAAACATCCCTACAGACAGACTGGAAGCTCAGACCGTCTACCTGTATCTAATTCGAGCCTTCCTACGGCAATTGATTGCCCAGTACGAGTATGCTGCAGTAGGGGATCAATCCATATGAAACTAACTCAAGCACAACTTCAACAGATCAGGCTCATTAGCGATACAGACCTGTACCGGGACGCCGAACGTTTCCTGACAGAGCGTGGCGTAGTCGAGCGAAGCCAGGTCCAAGGGCTCCAAGACTTCGCCCGATCCTTCAGCGAACTGGAACAGTTTGTCAAGCATCAAAGTGAGCGGGATTGGCAGGGTCGGAAGGAACATTATGGCAGTTTCTATAAGGCTTTGAGCCAATATCTCCAAGAGCTTCGTCAACGCGTCAAAATACGATACCAGCTTGTGCCAGAGGATCTTGCAAAGAAAGAAGCAAAGGAGCAGGTCGATTTCTTCGTCGGCCTCCTAGCCCAAGAATTCCTGCAGCATTTGACCTCGGAACTGATTTACAGAAACATTTAAGCAATGAAACTGTGGCTTAAAGATAAGGAGCGGATATGATCTCCTCTGGCACCAAGGTACCTAAAGACAAGGAGTTATAAACCATGCGAGCTTTTCAACGACGATATCTCTTCATCGGTGATCTTGTGCTGAGGACTGGGTTGCATGTTGGAGGGGGCGAAGTTAGCCTGAGTGCCAGTGACAGCCCCGTGGTACGCACGCCAGATGGCCAACCCTACATTCCGGGTTCCAGCTTCAAGGGGGTCTTTCGGAGCACCGTAGAAAGGTTAGCGACTACAGTCGGACTGCGAAGCTGTGGCTTGATGGAAGGCCAGGGATGTCCAGGCGCTCCAGGTAGCGAAGAACAAGCGCGTTTCAATGATCTCCGAGAGGGAAAGGATGAGGCAACTCTGCTCGAGTACCTGACCAGAGGGGTCCCTATCAACGGTCAAACGATTCGCCTGTGCGACACGTGCTGGTTGTTTGGTTCTCCGTATGTAGCTTCGAAAATCAGTTTCAGCGATCTGTATTTGGCCGAGGACATAGAAGGTATCGTCCAGGTGCGCGACGGAGTAGCAATTGACCGGGATAGTGAGAAACAGGTATCCGGTCTTCTGTACAACTATGAAGTCGTAGCTCCTACAACTCCCTTCAGGATGGAGATTCTACTTGAGGACCCTACGGATACCGATCTTCGGCTAACCTGTCTGGGATTAAGCGAATTCCTCAGCGGGTTTGGAGGACTAGGGGGAAGACGTTCACGAGGATTAGGGCGCTGTGATCTAATGAATTTGAAAATCTACGAGCTTGACTTAACTGCAGAGGATACCCGTGAGCGGGCAAGACGCTTACAGAGGTATCTACGGGGTACAACGCCAGAGGCGAAGATGATACTCCTAAGTGATGCACTTGGTTTTATCAATGCTCAAATTGCGGCCCTACTGGCTTGAGGAGGAAGGATTATGTTAAAGAGGCTGGTGAATGAGGCTCGCTTCAAGTTACTCATTAAAGCTACAGGACCTTTGCTGATTAAGTCGGGCCATGCGACCATCACTGGACCGGATATGACCCCCGTGCTGACCTATCGGAACGGAGAGTGGCAGGTGTATTTACCTGGTAGTTCCCTTAAGGGGGTCTTCCGTAGCCATCTGGAGAAGGTGTGCCGTACTTTGCGAGATGAGGTAGTCTGCAATCCGTTCTTGAAACTAAAAGATGTTTCTCGTGCGGAGAATGGGCGTCTGGTCTGTTCGGATTATACCCATGTTGCATGCAGCGATAAGTTCGAGATACGAGGTCTGGAGACGGAGAAAAGGTTTGAAGTCGCTGATCGGACCAAATGGCGCCATCTCAACCCAGAGAAGTTGATCAACTCCGAAGTGTACGCTGACTCCTGTCCTGTTTGCCGGTTATTCGGTTCTACCTCTTATATCGGGCGGGTTAGTATTGGCGATGCTCACCTGGTGGATGTGGCGCGTCCCAGACCCACCGAGTCACGTGATGGGGTAGGTATCGACCGACTGACCGGTGGGGCTGCACATGGTGCCAAGTTTGAGCTGGAAGTCGTATCCACCGGTACGACTTTCGAGACGGAGATCCTCGTGCGCAACTTCGAAACCTGGCAGTTGGGGATGCTCCTGCTGGTGGTACAGGATCTGGCCGATGGATTAGTACGAGTGGGTTCTGGGCGATCCAGAGGGTTGGGAGCGGTAAAGGGACAAATCAATCAGGTTACAATTGCATATCTGGGCAATGTCGTCAACAAACCGCCCGGTGAGGTCTGGGGCCTAGGGAGGTTTTTATTAGAGGAAGATGGGTATGCCCGATATGGAACCTGGCCCGACGACTTAATGACCATCGAACCTAATCCCATTGAGTCCCGGCAGGGTATTCGTCGGGTTGCCACCTTTGAAGAAACTCCTCTAGCTGATCTGCAAAGTAAGTCCATCGCCGCTTTTGTACAACGTATTCAAGACTGGCAGGTGCCACAAACAATGTCTTTTGCACACTTGCAATTTGAGGAAAGATGAGCTATGGCGGACACAATCTATTGGGCTCGACTGGAAAGCTTGACCGATATAATTGCCGCTCTCCCTACGAGCAAAGAAACGCTTATGCTGTTGGAACGGGTGCCGATGGTCTGGCTGGAGAAAGACGCATGTGTAAACGGATTACGCCTGGAACCCTTTAACCCGGCAGTCAATTTCAACCTGTGGGAGCGGGGACGAATCTTCAATCCCATCTTTGAGCTGCGGTGGGAGCAAGTCGATGGTTTCTTCCAGGCCATCTACTGCGGCCAAGAAGTTAGTCTCCCAGGCTTCCAGTTGGCCGAGGAGCTGAGGCTACCCACCCTTTCCTCGAAGACGCGTAGTTATTTTCTATGGGGAACAAGGGTCAAAGAAGATGATCTGGGACTTATTGGTCTGCCGACCAATACCCAGGTCTTTGTCGAACTCCAGGTACCAAGGCTATTACGTTACCCGGTGTCGCCACAAGCAAAACGGGTCAAGTTACAGGTTCGTGAATATCGAGATGTAACGGGTACCTTGGTCTACTATCGCTTCCAAAAATTGGAGGAAGTCCATGAATCCCTATGACTTCGTGCGTATCGATTGGACAAAAGAGGTCCAACGGCGGCCAGCCGTATCCCACGATCGTTTTACTGAAGGGTTGTGCGGCCATATGGAAGGAACCATTACCACCCTGACACCGTTTTTCATCCCCCATACAGAGGATCTAAAGCACAAGGATACACGGCTGCGCTCCAACTATCCCATCACTTTTGCCCGTAACACCTCAGGACAATATATCCTCCCAGGCAGTTCCCTCAAGGGGCTGTTCCGCAGCCTGGTAGAAACCCTCGGGCCAGGGTGTTGGTGGTTGTACGATGGACGCTACCGCGATAATGTCGACTATACCGATGAATTGCCCAGGGCTTTCAAGCAATGCGCTCAAGCCGATAGCCTATGTATCGCCTGTCGGCTATTTGGACTTATCAACAGCAATACACTACGGTTAGGACAAGTGGGCTTCGAGGACGCGGTCTGTGATGCACCAATCCCTTATCACCCAATCTACACGCCTATCTTAGATACACCCAAGCCACGCCATCGGGCATGGTATCTAGAGGCATCAGGAGATCGAGTAGCCGGTCGCAAGTTCTTCTTCCATGCTGATAAAATTCGAACCGAGGGCCAGCTCAAGGCCAGCAAGCAAGGTGAAGTGCTCAATCAGTACATCCATCCTATCGGGAAAGGTAGTATGTTCACCTTTTCGGCTCACTTTAACAATATAAAACCTGACGAGTGGCCGACACTGCTATACGCCCTGACACTGGAACGCAAAGATTGGGGGCATGGCCGAGATGTACGCCACAAAATGGGTTACGCCAAACCGGCCGGGCTGGGCAGCATTGAAGTGCAGTTAACTAAACTGACCTTGGTAGATTATCGTCAGCGCTACACAGCCTCTGACAGGGGTACTAAGGTTTATGAAGCCCATCATTTACGGGACTACATTAATAACCAGATTCAGCCTTTGCTCAATGCCAATACGATCACATTGCAAGACCTGCGTCGCATCTGGAGCTGGCCGCCAGCGCCTGGTGTTGCCTATCGCTATCCTGATCGTAATTGGTTCAACACGAACCCTAACACTCCAATCAGCCATACACCTTAGGAGGTCATGATATGGCCGATGTACTTATCGCTACCCTGGGCGAATCGCCCATTGTGGTTACAGCTATGGTCAAGGCTTTGCGTGAACTGAAGAACATCTCTATCCAGACGCTTCACGCGCTCTATCCAGGTATCGAAACGGAGCGTCTTATTGAGTTAGGGTGCGATATGGTTGAAGAGCACCTAAGGGACGTGTGCCCGATAC
>Ga0073934_10008907_pt1 | contig 13120 bp, 6 predicted proteins | sample LarsenN4metaG_FD_76834 | JGI IMG/M metagenome (GOLD analysis project Ga0073934, IMG submission 76834) | Hot spring sediment bacterial and archeal communities from British Columbia, Canada, to study Microbial Dark Matter (Phase II) - Larsen... ...
CGGCGGGGGTGGGTCTGCCGGGCTTCCCGGCCCTATGGGCGGGCTAGGTGGGAGTCATGCTTATGGCCCTCTCCCGGGCGACGAGGAAATCCCACAGGTGGAGCTCCAGATTTATGGCCTCGTCACCATTTACGAAAGCCCAGATGCCATCCAGCGCATCGCTGAGGAGAGGAAGAACGCCGCCGCAACGCCGCAACCAGGAACATAAGGCTCTCGCAAGGTCCGAAGCTGGTCTGCTCGACGTCTGGCAAGTGAACGAACCAAGGAGCTGAATGATGGCCGCGAAGGGGCTTGATTTCAAAGAAATTGGCATGAAGTACGGGGAACGAATCGGTCTCGGAATCGGCCTCCTCTTCATGGCCTTCCTTGTGTTCCGCTCCTTCATGTTGGAGACGTCCAACGTGAAGCCGGAGAAAATCCGCAAGGACGAAATGAACGCTAGCAACCGGGTCGAGCAGCACCCCGTGAAGCAAGAGGAGTTGATCCCGCCAGGAACGATCACGCCCGAAGCGATCGTGCAACTCATGAGCACCGTGCAGAAGAGCATTCAGGGCGGAGCGCATTCGTTCCAGTTCGCCAACATCATCACCTTCCCCGAGCAGGAAACCTTCCGCAACAAGCCGAAGGTTCTGGCGCCAACGCAGATAGCCGGCGTGCCGCATCACTTTGCCTTCCGCGTGCGAGACATTCGGAACGTGAACGGGAAGGAGATGGTCCTGATCGCCGTACCCGCAGACAAGAGCAAGGCCATCGAGTTCAAGGAACCTGACAAGGAAAAGGATCCGCTCGGTTGGAAAGCCTGGAACGACCGACGCAAGCGGGAGGAAGAGCAGAAGAAGCGCTTCCAGTCCGGTAGCGGCGTATTCGGCCCCGGTGGCGGATTCGGCCCTGGTGGCGGTTTCGGCCCAGGCGGCGGCCTGGGACCTGGACCTGGCGCAGGCGGCGGCATCGGCCCGGGTGGCGGCCTGGGGCCCGGACCTGGTGCAGGTGGCGGCGTCGGCCCCGGCGGCGGTCTACCACCAGGCGGCTTCCCTGGACTGCCAGGCGGCGGTGGCGGAGCCGGAGGGGACACGAGTTGGACCGGTCAGTGGATTCCGGCCGATCAGGTCAAGCCAGAGCACACCCTGGGTGAGAATATCTACCCTGCCCGTGGGGCGCTCATCTACGGCAGCTTCCCGCACAAGGCCCAAATGGAGGAAATTGCTCGGCAAATCAAGAAGGATGTAAGCGAACTTCCCCTGTACTACAAGGCGATTGAAATTCAGCGCCGCGAGCTGGTACTCAAGGGCACCCGGCTTCCGGATGGCACCATCGTTCAACAGGACATGGTCAAGCTTCCGCAGGATCGGTCTTTGAAGCCCCTGAACCAGGTCCCCGAGAATCCGGTTACGGACGAGGAAATTGCAGCAGCGGGTTGGTATGACCTGAATCCGCGAGTCCTCGGCATGATTGTCGGACTCTCAGTAGACCTGGAAGAAGAGCAGGATCCAGTTCGCAAGAGCCTGATGGGGTTGTCCACCGGTCTTGTCATGAAGTTGCCCAAGCCGCTCCGCGGCGCCTACCCAGATGTGATCCCGAAACTGCCCGAACTGGAGAACACGCTGAAGATCATTGTTGACGAGTACAAGGGCAAAGTGCCGACTCCGCCACGCGATCCTCGCCTGGGCAACCAGGACAGCTTCGATCCGTTCGGCAACAACGACACCTCGGGGGATAGCAAGGCAAGCGGAGACAAGACCAGCTCGGGGCAAGGCAACCAACCTTCGACCAGCGAAGCCCTGTTCCCTGGCAACACGATGCTGCGCTTTCTCGATCTCCAGTTCGAGGGCCTGCCGCCGACCGGCCGGACCTTCGAGTATCGTGTCCGCGTCGTCATCTCCAACCCGAACTTTGGCGAAGTGAACGTCAGCGTTCCTGAATACGCCAAGGATCCTGAGTTGCGTGGCCCCTGGAGCCCGAGCACGCGCGTCACGTTCCCCGAGGAAACGTACCTCTACGCCGACGAACGCCTCCGTGATGCAAGCGATCCGAACAAGAACGATCGGATCAACGCGGACCGCGTGCCGGTGCAACTCATCAAGTGGCTCGGCATTGTGCCGCGTCTCGGTCAGAACCAGGCCGAGGAGCGCGTGGGAGAATGGTGGGTAGACCGCGTGATGGCCTATCGAGGTGAGTACGTCGGGGTTGGGCGAGTCGCCAATGAACCACCGGTCAAACTTGCTCCCGGCCAGGTAGCAAAAACCGTGGATGGCATTAAGCTCGTCGTCTGGGTCGCCACGACACCGGACCCCGAAACCAAACGCATGGGCATGGAGACCATCCAGCCTGTTCGTACGGATGCGCTTTACACCAAGACCATGCTCGTTGATTTCGACGGCGGCAAGTGGACCCGCCAGAATTACAAGCGCGGCTTTGACGAGGATGCGCCGGCGGAAATGCTGCTGGTCGATGCAACGACAGGCAAGCTCTCCGCGCGAACGCAACTTAAAGACAAGGCAGACCCCCAGCGCGTCAGCTACTTCGATAAGTGGAAGCCCTGGTATGAAGCCGTCCTGAAACGGTACGAGGAGAAGTCCAAAACCAACACCACCGCTCCGAGCGATCGGTTTGGCGTTGGCGGGGGCGATCGCAAGTAACTGGCCGAAGACGAGTTGGATGACGTAACCTGTGGGGGTGCGCCGTATGCGGTGCGCCCCCTCTTGGTTTGGATTCCTCATCCCAGTCAACGCGAGAAACGCCCATGTGTCCAGAATCACGGGAGGGTTTCGCCACGCGTTCAACAGGGCCAGAGTCGCTGGAAGAAAGCAGCATTCCAGTTACCACGCGCTCGACCGAGGTCGGGCTTGGGAATCAGTCCAGTTACTCAGGTTCGACTGGCCTGGGCTCGGAATCTGAGCCACCGCTGCCGCAGATCGAGGGGTACGAGGTGCTGAAGCGCCTTGGCCGGGGCGGCATGGGCGTGGTTTACCAGGCGCGCGATTGCAAGCTCGACCGGATCGTTGCTCTGAAGATGATCCTCAACGAGCGCGAACACCGCGCCGCGGACCTCCGGCGATTCCTGTCCGAAAGTGAGCTGATTGCCAAGCTCCAGCATCCAAACATCGTTCAGATCTATGGCTTGGGCCAGCACAACGGCCGGCTCTATTTCGCCATGGAGTTTGTTCCAGGGGGGAATCTCGCTGAGCGAATCAACGGCACCCCCTGGCCTTCCCCAATCGAAGCTGCGGCACTGGTGGAATCCATGGCCTGCGCGGTCCATCATGCTCACACGCTGGGGATCGTGCACCGTGATCTCAAGCCGGCCAACATTCTGCTGGCCCCGAAGACTTGCGACCCCAGTTCGGTCGCTGGCTGGCAGCGTCCTGGCTATCGCATGAACAGCTCGGACACGCCGTGTCCCGAACCCAAGATTACGGATTTCGGGCTCGCCAAGTTACTTCACTCAGCCAACGAAGTAACTCAGACAGGCGAGTTGCTTGGGACTCCCAGTTACATGGCGCCGGAGATCGCAGCCGGGCAACCCCATGCGGCCAGCTTTGCGATGGATGTCTACGGTCTGGGAGCAATTCTTTACCACCTCCTGACAGGCCAGCCGCCCCATAGGGGTGTGACGGTTCTGGAAACGCTGGAACGCGTCAAGTCTGCCGAGCCGCCCGCGCCGCGCTCTTTGAATCGGGGCATCCCGCTCGACCTCGAGACGATCTGCCTGAAGTGCCTGCAAAAGGAGCCTGCCGCCCGTTATCCCACGGCTGAAGCCCTGGCGGACGACCTCCGTCGTTTCCTCGAAGATGAGCCGATTTCGGCCCGCCCAGTGACTTCATGGGAGCGAGCCTTCAGGTGGTGCCGAAAGAACCGCATCGTCGCCAGCCTGGCTGCGGCCGCGCTGGTGTTCCTCTTCGGTGGTTTGCTCGGCATGACCTTGCTCTGGGGTAACGCGGTAGCAGGCTGGCGGCAGGCTGTCGCTGCCAAGCAAGAGGCTGAACGCCATCAGGAGGCTGCTCAAGAGAACGCCGAACTCGCCGAGGGAAGGTTTGTGCTGGCGCTCGAGAAAGCTCAAGAGGCGGCACGGGAGCGCGAAGAAGCGGCCAGGGAGGCCAAACGAGCTAACCAGGCATTGCAACTGCTCGCTGGCCTGTTCAGAACGGCCGATCCTCTCGATCTGGATGGCGTTCCCTTCTTTATCCCCAAGCAGGTAGGCGAAAACCTGACCTCAGAGCAGCTACTCGAACGCGCCCTGGATCGAATCAAGCTGGAGTTGCAACTAGACGAGCTGGCTCAGGCCAAGCTCGAGCAAACGATCGGCCAGATTTTCCTGGTCCGGGGCAAGCCTGATAAGGCGGAAGGACCGCTTCTGCACGCTGTCGAAGTGAATCGCCGCCGGCTGCCGCCCGACCACCCGGATCTCGCGTTAAGCATCTTCAGTCTAGGCTCATTGCACCACGAACGCGGTCGATACGAGCAAGCCCATGACGCCTACAAGGAAGCCCTGGGAATTCAGCGAAGCAACCCAAGCGCAAACCGTAGCGATGTCGCCATGACCATGTTCCGCCTTGCCTGGCTGCTTACGCAGATGGAGGAGTACGAGGCGAGCGAGAAGCTCTATCTGGAGCTCATCGAGTATCGCCAGCACCACATGCCCAATGACCTCCTGGGTTTGGCATTAGCACAGGTAGGCCTGGGCGCCCTCTATCTCGACCTGGGCGACTTTCAGGCCGCGCTTCGTCCCTGCGGGCAGGCTCTGATCGACCTGCGCAAGGCTGCCGGAGGGAGCCCACTCACCGAGGCCATGGGGCAGTTTCAGCAAGCGATGATTCAACGCGAGCTCCTGGGAAACTTCGCTGAGGCAGAAGTTCAACTAACGAAATGCGTCGAAACGGTTCGACGCGAACTCGGTCCGCTGCATCCATTCACAGGGTTGGCGCTTCACGAGCGGGCCATGACCCTCTGGAAGCTCAAAAAATTCCCTGAGGCTGAGCGCGACTTTGTCGACTGCATGAAAGTTGCTCGAACGATCGGTCTACAGCATCCCAAGATCGACGTTCTCCTGAGCAACTTCGGGCTGTTTTTGCACGAGCAAGGTCGGCCCCAGGACGTTGATGCCCTCTTCGACGAAGTCCGTGATAGTCGGATCGAGCTTCTGGGCGCCAGCCACCATCTGGTTGCCGACCTCCTGATGAACCATGGGCTACTACTGGCCGAACGTAACGATCGGACGGGCCAGGAAGCCAGGTTGCGCGAAGCGCTCGATCTCTACCGGCAGGCGTCTGGAAGTCCTCGGAGAGCCATGGTCGATTGCTTGTACAACCTTGCACTTTGCCTGGGCGAGGAGCGTGCAGCCGAGGCGGAGCAGCTTCTGCTCGAAGCCGCACAAACCCGCCGCAGCCTTGGCAAAGGGAAAGGTGTAGGACTTGCCGAGATTCTGACGGCCCTGGCGTCCGCCCGGATGGACCAGCAAAAGTTCGACGATGTGGAGGGACCGCTCCGCGAGGCCCTGAAATTGCAAACGGCGGTTCCGATTGTAGACAGAGATGCACTCCGCTGGACCTGGATGGAGATGAGCCGCTGGCAACGGGCCGTGTCTGATTCGACTGCCGCCTTGGAGTCATTGACCGAGGCGCGGAAGCTATCGCGGGGCAGGTCGCGTGCGCTCTTCGAAGTCGCTTGCGGCATGTCGGAGTGCATCACCGACAAGGCCAGCGAGAACGCTCGACTTCATGCCCGGAACGCCGCCATTGCCACTCTGAACGAAGCCGTCGCGGCAGGCTTTCGCAACAAGTCCGCCCTGCAAACGCACGCATCCCTCCAGCCCCTGCGCTCCGATCCGGCGTTCCAGGCCGTGCTCGACAGGCTGCCCAAACCGATGCCCATGACCAGGCGACCTGGTTAGCACAAACGGCCATTACTTCTTCAGAAAGGGTACCGGCTTCAGTTCGATCTTCTTGATCGACTGCAAGTACTCGAGCACCGGCTCGGCTTCTTTGCCGCCCACCTGGGCGTGGAAGTGGAGGCTGAAGCCGTGCGGGCCTCGTGCGTCGATGAGCTTTGGCTGCAGAGTCAGGAACGCTTTCACGGCGTCGAGCTGTCCCAGCATGGCGGCACAGAACAGGTCGGGTCTTGCTCCCTTTTCGAGCAGGAACTCGACTATGTCGCGCCGTCCCATGTGAGCCGCACCGCCCAGTCCGGTTTCCCAATCGCCGCCGCCCCAGTCCATGGTGGAGTTGATCAGGGCCGGCTCTTTCTCGAGCAACTGCTTGACCATGCCAAGATCGGAGTGGGCGAAGATGACGAAGTCCTGGACCAGGAGTCGATTGATCTGAGGTTTCTTCCACGAAGGCTTGAAACTGGGCGGCGCGTAGGTGCGCTCGAAGGCCGCTTCGACCGGACCCGAGGGCGCGGCCTTGTTCTGGTCAATCATCGGCTTGTCCTCCATGGCAACCAGCTCCTGGGCGCCTCCCAGCAGGGCGGCGCCAGCAAGGGTTGCAAAAGTCCGTCGCGTTACGTGAGTGGTCATGCTCGGCTCCTGGAAGTCGGAATAGCTGAATTCTGCGTGTCCGAGGAACGCAAGGAATTGTTAGCTGGCCTCGCCTTCGGTTTGAAACTGTTGCCCTGCAGCGTGTGCCCCACAATGCTCTTCTCGAGCTCGACGATCAAGTAGACCGCCAGACCAAACGCTGCAAGTACGGGCCACATCTCCCACCGCAGGGGGGCCGTGTGAAAGAGCTGGTTCATGGGCGGCGCATAGGTCAGTAGAAGTTGCAGCGCCAGCATCCCCAGTGAGCCCCAGATCACCGCTGGGTTGGAAAACACACCGATTCGAAACATGGATCGCGTCAGGGATCGGCAATTGAAGAGGTAGAACATTTCGCCGATCACGATGACGTTGGTGGCCAGGGTCTGGGCTTCGGCCTCGGTTGCTCCGACCATCATCAGCCAGTTGAACAACCCGAAACCGCCGATCAGGAGAAGCGCGCTCACCAGACAGACCCGCATAATCAATCCGAAGCCAAGGATGGGAGCGTTGGATTCGCGAGGGGGCCGGTCCATGATGCCAGGCTCTTTCGGCTCGAAAGCCAGCATGAGCCCCAGCAGCACGGCCGTGGTCATGTTGATCCACAGGATCTGCACCGGAGCGATGGGCAGCGTGGTCCCGAGCACGATCGCAGCCAGGATGATCAAGCCTTCGCCAAAGTTGGTGGGCAAGGTCCAGACGATGAACTTGGTCAGGTTGTCGAAGATGCCGCGGCCCTCCTCGACAGCCGCTTCGATGGTGGCGAAGTTGTCGTCGGTCAGCACCATGTCCGCTGCTTCGCGGGCAACATCGGTGCCCGTCTTGCCCATGGCAACGCCGATGTCCGCCTGCTTCAGGGCCGGGGCGTCATTGACGCCGTCGCCGGTCATGGCGACGACATGCCCGCGCGTCTGCAGGGCCTTTACCAGGCGGAGCTTCTGCTCTGGCGCCACGCGGGCGAAGACGGCCGCTTCCTCCACCAGGTCAACGAGGGTTTCCTCGCTGTACTCCGCAAGTTCCTGGCCTGTGATTGCCGACACGGCCTGGTTCTCTCGGGTCACCGCCCCGTTGATTCCAAGCTGTGCAGCGATTGCCGACGCGGTCAGGGCGTGGTCTCCAGTAATCATTTTCACGCGAATGCCCGCCGACTGGCAGGCACGAATGGCCGCAATTGCCTCGGCGCGGGGCGGATCGATCATCGCTTGCAGTCCGAGAAAGTGCATGTCCTGGGCGATGTCCTCGTGCGACAGGCTGGGCTTATGGGCAGGGAAGTCCTTGCGCGCAAGGGCCAGCACTCGCAGCCCCCGAGCCGCCAGCGCGGTCACCTCCTCTTGAATGACCGCGGGATCGAGCTGCCGCGGCAGCCCAGCCCGATCCAGTGCACTGGAACATCGCTTGAGGATGGCCTCGACAGCTCCCTTGGCGTAGGCGACTCTCGGCCGATCCGCGCCCTGATCGTGCAGCGTCGCCATGTACTGGTGCTCGGATTCGAAAGGGATCGTGTCGAGCCGAGGCAACTCCTCGCGAAGGACGGCTGGATCGAGGCCAGCCTTGGCGGCAATGACCAGCAACGCTCCCTCGGTGGGGTCTCCCTGGATGGTCCAGCCGGCGTCAGTCTTGAGGAGCTGCGAGTCATTGCACAATGCGCCGGCCCGCAAGCAGTCAAGCAACGCCACACGCCCGTACATGTTGGTCACCGTCAGGCCCGTGTCGAGTGCCTCACGGGCAGGCGAGATGCAGCCCTCGGGAGCGTAGCCGGTTCCAGTGACCTTGAAAGCTTCGTGCCCAGCAACGACGGCGGTTACCGTCATCTGATTCTCGGTCAAGGTTCCGGTCTTGTCGGAGCAGATGACCGTCGTGCTTCCCAGGGTCTCAACGGCCGGCAGCTTGCGGATGATGGCTCGCCGGCGCGCCATGCGGGCCACGCCGATTGCCAGCGTGATGGTGACCGCGGCGGGCAAACCTTCGGGAATCGCGGCCACCGCCAGGGCCACGGATGCTAGAAACAGCTCAACGAACGGCTGGCCACGCAGCGTGCCGATGGCGAAGTTCACCACCGCGAGCAGCAGAATGATGAACAGCAGAATCTTGCTGAACTCAGCGATGCGGCGAGTCAGCGGCGTCTGGATGTCATCCGCCTTGGCGATCAACTCGGAGATGCGGCCCACCTCGGTCCGGTCGCCGGTCGCAACGACCACTGCCGTGGCCGTGCCGAATGTCACCAGCGTGGAGCCATAGACCATGTTGGCGCGATCCGCCAGCGGAGTCTGCTCGGGCAACTCACCCAGGGTCTTCTCTACCGGCACCGACTCGCCGGTGAGCGCCGCCTCGGCAACCTGCAAATCTCGGCAACGGAGCAGTCGAGCGTCGGCAGGAGTCTTGTCCCCCGATTGCAAAAGGATGATGTCTCCTGGCACGATCTCGGCGGAGTTCACGCGAACTTTCTTGCCGCCGCGCAGGACTGTCGCCTCGGTCACCAGCGTGCGGGCTAGCGCGCCGATGGCCTTTAGCGCCTTGGATTCTTGAACGAACCCGATGATCGCATTGATAAAGACAACCCCGAAGATCACCGCCGCGTCGACATACTCGCCCAGAAGCACCGTGACGACTGAAGAGGCTAGCAGGATGTAGATCAGCGGTTGGTGGAACTGGAGCAAGAAGCGGATCACGGGGCCGTGGCCGCGACGCTGGCTCACGATATTTCTTCCGAATGTCGCCAGGCGCTGGGCCGCCTCCGCCTCATCCAGGCCTCTCTCTGCCGAACTCCGCAGGACTTCCAGGACTCGCTCGACGGAAAGCTGATGCCAGGCGATCTCGGCGTTAAGGGACTTGAGCTGGGTCATGTCCGTGGTGCTCCAGATGAAGGATAAGCGTCCGTGTCCACTCGGTTCGAAAGACTACTGGTCTTCGAAGCCGTAGAACTGGAGCAGCGCGTGGAGCAGATTGACCATGGCGCCTTTCTTCTTCACGCAGATCACGGGACGATCGCTATGGCTGCAGACAATGTCTGCGACATGGCCCAGCAGGAAATTGGCGGGCTGAGTTCGGCCATGGGAGCCCATGACAATGAGCCTGGCGTCGATCTCCTGCGCCACGTCGAGAATGGTCTTGGCCACATTCTCGCCCAAATCGTAGCGGATCGTCCAGGAGACGCCGTGGAAGTCTATCTGGGGCCGCAGATGCTCCCAGCGTTCCTGGGCGTTGTGCTTCATGATCTCCGCGAACTCCTCGTAGGTGCGGCCGCTCTTGTGCCAGCCCAGCGGAACATCGTACGTGTGCTGAAGCGTCAGCGAGGCTTGCGGCATGGCCTGGGCGATCGCACAAGCTACATCCAGGGACTCGCGGGCAAAGTCAGAGAAATCAATCGGCACGAGGATGCGGTCGTAGCTGGGAGTCGTGCCCGGCGGAATGATGAACACCGAGCATGGCGACTTGCGCATCAGTTGGAGTGCGGTATGGCTGAGCGGGTCGTGCGTGAGGGCCGGCCGACTGCTCAGGCAGAACAGATCAGCCGATTTCTGGCTTGCCAGGCGGATGAGCTCAAGCGCCAGAGGCCCCTGCCTGGCCACGGCCTGGAACTTTGTCTCGGCTGGGAATAGGCTCCGGTTCTCCTCGATGAGCTTCGCCAGTTGGCTCTCAATCTCCTCATCCCGCGGCAGAAAGTCGACCTTCTCGGTTGCTGGCGGGTCGAACGATGGCGCGACGTGAGCCACGTACACCGCCTTGGACCTGGCTGCCTGGGCGAAACAAGCCGCATGCCGGAGCGTGGTGGCATCGCGATCGTCGAGGGCCGCGCCAACGAGGATGGTCTGGTACCGCTTCAAGCCATGCCCCTCCAGGTATCCGCTCTTCGTGCCTGCCTGCTTCTTTGGTACATGAACCCTCGGTCGAGCCAGGGGTTTCCAGGGCAGCGGTCCATCCAGTCCCTCTTCATCCTACCGCTGGAACTACTTCGGGTCGAGGCATGCGGCCGAGGATCTACGGTCCGCGTCGCGATCGAATTGACGCAAGGTCATCGGCATGGGATGGCAGATGCGGCCAGGGTGCCGTATGCTTTCTGAAACGCAATTCCCAGGAACCGAACTGGCGGATGCGCCGGATGACGACCGCCGATCCTCTCGAGAGGAGGGAGCCATGCGACAGCTAACCACCGAGGATTTCGTCAGCTTGCTCGCCCCGCAGGAGCCGCCGTGCATCTCACTCTACCAGCCGACGCACCGCCATCATCCAGACAACCAGCAGGATCCCATTCGCTACCGCAACCTGCTTCGGGACATGGAGAACTCGCTCCGCGAGAGGTACCCCACCCGCGAAGTCCGCTCCTTGCTCGAGCGTTTTCAAGCACTGGCGCGGGACGAATTCTTCTGGAACTACCGAACGGACGGTCTGGCCATTCTCGCAGCTCATGATCGCTTCCAGATCTTCGAGCTTCAGAGAACTGTTCCTGAACGGTTAATAGTGGCGGATAGCTTCCACACCAAGCCGCTGCTGCGCATCCTGCAGTCAGCGGACCGCTACCAGGTGCTCTGCTTGACGCGGCAGGACGCCAGGCTTTTCGAAGGCAACCGCGACGCTCTCGATCCCGTGGAGCTCAAGAATGTTCCCGCAACACTGACGGAGGCCCTGGGCGACCGCGTCACCAGCCCCCGGCAGTCGGTTCACTCCGTCGGTACGCAGGCGTCCGTGCACCATGGGCAGGGCGGCCGCAAGGACGAGATCGAGAACGACATGATCCGGTTCTTCCGCGTCATCGATCGTGGCATTCTCGAGAATCACTCCAAGCCTTCAGGCCTGCCGCTCATGCTGGCGGCGCTGGCCGAGTATCACGCTCCGTTCCGCGAAATCAGCCACAATCCGTATCTCATGGCGGAAGGGCTGCAGGTCAACCCGTCTGCCTTGAGCGTGGAAGAGTTGTGCAAACAGGCGTGGCAGAAGGTTGAGCCAATCTATCTCGCTCGCCTGGCCAAGCTGGTGGACAACTTCCAGGTCGCCCGTTCACGGCAGCAAGGTTCGGACGATCTGGCCCAGGTTGCGGAGGCCACGGCCGCGGGGCGAGTCGGGACCTTGCTCGTGGAGGCGGACCGCGTTGTGCCGGGCAAGCTGGACCTGCAATCCGGCAAGATCACTCCCGCCGAGCTCGCCGATCCGAGCGTGGACGACGTGCTCGACGACATCGCCGAGACCGTCCTGCGCATGAAGGGCGAAGTCGTCGTCGTGCCGCGCGAGCGCATGCCGACCACAACGGGCCTGGCGGCGACCTATCGCTTCTGAGGGTTTGGCGCGTTGACCGAGGATGGTCAATTCAGTCGGCCTGGTTGGCCTTGCGGTGATTCTGAGGCTCACCCCTGCGGTCATTGGGCTCATGGGCTACGGCGCCTCCATGTTCAGCCTGCTGCACTTGCAGGCCGAGCCGCCGGCATGAGCCGCTGCGCCTGGCCGCTCCGCGTCAACCCAACCAGCTCGGGCCGATTCCTGCCGGCGGCAAACGGACCACGCTCACGCTGCTGATGTGCGAATGCGCCCGGACTTCGTTGAGCGCTTCCTCGGAGGGGAGCGAGTCGAGATTGAGCACGGCGATTGCTTCTCCGCCTGGCGTCTGTCGGCCGACGGTCATCTGGGCGATGTTCACCCCGTGCTTGCCGAAGATCGTCCCAATGAAGCCAATGAGCCCTGGGACGTCGCGGTGCGAGAAGATCAGCAGGGTGCCGTCAAGAAAGGTGTCCAGCCGAAACGGGCCGAGTTGAACGAGCCGGAGGTACTGGTTGCCGAACAGCGTCCCCGCGGCGATGTAGAGCTTCTTTTCTGTCTCCACCTCGATGCGAAGGGTCGTGCTGAAATCGCCGCGCGTGCGGCTGCTCTGTTCGACCAGTTCGATACCACGCTCGCGGGCCAGCAGTTCGGCATTGACCACGTTGACGTACTCCGCCAGGCGCGACTCAAGCAGCCCCGCTGCGAAGGCCGCCGTGACCAGCCGCGTGTTCTTGTCGGCAATCTCACCCCGATAGTGCAGGACGCACCGGCGGATCGCTCCCTGGCTCATCTGGGCATGCAACAGGCCGAGCCTCCAGGCGAGGTTCAAGTACTGGCGCAGGTCCTCCAGTTCCGCACGATCGACCGCGGCCATGTTCACGGCAAACTGCACGACTCCGCGAATCAGAAAGTCCGCCATGAGCTGGGCTGCTTCCAGGGCCACGGAGCGCTGGGCTTCAACAGTGGAAGCCCCCAGGTGCGGCGTGCAGATCACGTTGGGCATGTGCAGCAGCGGGTGGTCCGCTGGGGGCGGCTCCACTTCGAAAACGTCCAGGGCGGCCGCACCGACCTGCCCGCTCCTCAGCGCCTCTGCCAGGGCCTGTTCATTGACCAATCCGCCGCGGGCACAGTTGATGACCCATGCCCCGCGCTTGAGCAAGCCGAGTTCCCTCGCTCCAATCAGCTCCCGCGTTTCGGCCGTGAGCGGGACGTGCAGCGTCAGCACGTCGCACCGTGCCAGCACTCCGCCGACATCGCTCGCCGCCTCGACGCCGAGCTGGGCGGCCCGCTCCGCCGTGAGAAACGGATCGTAGCCCACGACCTTCATGTCCAGTGCGAGGGCGCGCCGCGCCACCTCGCGCC
>Ga0073934_10008908_pt1 | contig 13119 bp, 6 predicted proteins | sample LarsenN4metaG_FD_76834 | JGI IMG/M metagenome (GOLD analysis project Ga0073934, IMG submission 76834) | Hot spring sediment bacterial and archeal communities from British Columbia, Canada, to study Microbial Dark Matter (Phase II) - Larsen... ...
CAAGACCTTCTTCGGCGGATCGGTCGAGCGGGCGGTCGCGGCGCTGCTCGGCCAGCAGAAGCTCACGCCCGAAGAGCTCCACCGCCTGGCGGCGCTCATCGACCGCGCCAGAAAGGAGGGGCGATGACCGCGGTCGTGGTGCTCGCTCTTCGGGTCACCGTCGTACTGGCGGCTGCCCTCGCCGCAACGGCATGCATGAATCGCGCGGCGGCGGCGACGCGCCACGCGATCTGGACGGTGGCGGTCGCCGGCGCGCTGCTGCTGCCGCTTGCCGCCGCCCTGCTGCCGGCGTGGCGAGTGCTTCCGGAGGTCCGGACGGGCGCTGCGGACGGCGGATCGTGGAGCGCGGTCATCATTCCCGTTGCGCGCGTACCGGCGGAGCCGCGCGCCTTCGGGATTCAGCGGTCGGTTGAACGCGAAAACCGCTTCAGCGCCGGACGGGCGATTCCGCTCCTTTGGCTCGGCGTGTCGCTGGTGCTTCTGACGAGGATTGCCGCCGATGCGGCGGCGATTCGCCGGATCATCCGTCATGCACGTCCGGCGCCCCGATGGCGCGCGCTCCTCGACGAGATCGGCGGGCGAGACCCCGCGGCCCTGCGCATCCGGGTCCTGGTGAGCCCGGACGTCGCGATGCCGATGGCGTGGGGCGGGTCGAAGCCGGTTGTCCTCCTCCCGACCGACGCGTGCCACTGGCCGGACGAGCGCGCGCGCGCGGTCCTCCTGCACGAGCTGGCACACGTGCTGCGGCGCGACTGCCAGACCCACACACTCGCTCGCGTGCTGGCGGCGATTCACTGGGGCAATCCGTTCGCCTGGATCGCCCTGAACGCGATGACGCGCGAACGTGAGCGCGCGTGCGACGACTTCGTGCTGGAGCAGGGCACCGCTCCCGCGGAGTACGCCCGTCATCTGCTCGACGTCGCCCGCGACGGCGCGCTCGGGCGCGCCTCCGCCATCGCGCCAGCCATGGCCCGCCGCTCGGAGCTCGAGGGACGGCTGCTGTCGATTCTGCTGCCGCACGCACGGCGCCCCGCAAGAGCGGTGCGCGCGATTGCTGCGGCCCTGACGGCGGCGCTCACCCTTGCTGCCGCCACATCGGCGCCCGCCTCGCCGGCGCCGCACGCACATGCGGCACGCCTGTCGCCGTCGGGCGCGTACGCCGCCTGGGAGTGGTCGCTCGCCGACGGAACGACGCCGTCAGCGCGGCGGAAGGCGGCGCGGCAGGAAGTCCGGCTGCGCGATCTGGCCGACGCGGCGCGTTCGAATCGGGACGAGCGGACGCGCGAGCACGCGACCATGGCGCTCGCGCTTCGGCCCGGATCGGAGGTCGTCGACCCGCTGCTCGCCGCCCTGAAAGACGCATCGAGTCAGGTTCGCGAGAAAGCCGCGGTCGGCCTCGCACTTCGGCGCGATCCCCGGGTGCTCGAGGCGCTGCTCGCGGCCGCAGGCGATCCGGATTCGCAGGTCCGGGAGAAAGTGATCCTCGCGCTGAGCCTCTCGGGAGACCCTCGTGCGCTCGAGGCCATCACCCGCGCGCTCGACGATTCCGATCCCCAGGTGCGGGAAAAGGCGGCGAGCGGCCTGTCGCTGTTCTCGCTCGGTTCGCTCGTCGGCCGCACTGTCACACGTCAACCATAGGAGCGTCATGGAAACGGTCCTGCAGGACGTCCGCTTCGCAGTGCGTTCGTTCGTCCGCTCGCCCCGCTTTACCCTTCCGGCCGTGATGGCGCTGGCACTGGGGATTGGCTCGACGTCCGCGATCTTCAGCGTCGTGCAGGGGGTGCTGCTCGAGCCGCTGCCGTACAGGGATCCGGAGCGGATCGTCTCGATCTGGGAGCACAACCTGCGCCGCAACCGTCCGCGCAACGTCGTGGGCGCCGCCAACTTCGTGGCGTGGCAGGAGCGAAGCCGCTCCCTGGAGCACTTCGCGCTCGTCGGCCCGGCGCGCCTGAACCTGATGATCGGCAATCAGCCGGAGGAGATTGCCGGATTGTTCGCCTCGTCGGCGCTGTTCTCGGCGCTTGGCGTCGAGCCGCGGCTCGGCCGCTCCTATACCGCCTCCGAGGACGAGGACGGCCGCGACCGCGTCATCGTGCTCGGGCACGAGTTCTGGATGTCGCGATTCGGTGGCCGGAATGAGGTGCTGGGCACGACCCTCGTCGCCAACGGCCTTCCCCGCGTCATTGTCGGTGTCATGCCTCAGGGCTTTACCGTCGAGGGTCAGCGGGCCGACTTCCTGATCCCGTACGGCTGGACGCTCGAGCGCCTCCGCAGCGCACCGGGCCGCGGCAGCTCGCACGCCATCGCGCGGCTGCGCGACGGCGTCACGTTCGAGCAGGCGGAGGCCGAGATGAAGGGGATCGCGTCGCAGCTCGAACGGGAATTCCCCGAGCGCAACACCGGCTGGTCCGTGAGCGTCGTCCCGATCCACGAGCTGATGGTCGAACAGATTCGACCGGCGATTCTCGTCCTCGGCGCCGCGGTCGCGCTGGTGCTCCTCATCGCCTGCGTGAACGTGGCCAACCTTCTGCTCGCCCGAGGCACGTCGAGGGAGCGGGAGCTCGGCGTTCGCACCGCGCTTGGCGCCGGACGCGCGCGGCTGGTGCGTCAGATGCTCAGCGAGAGTCTGCTGCTCGGGCTCGCCGGCGGTGTGGCCGGTCTGCTGCTGGCCGTGTTCTTCCACCGCGGGCTTCTGAGCCTCGTGGCCGACAGCATCCCGGTGCCGCGGCTCGATCAGGTCAGGCTCGACGGAACGGCGTTGGCGTTCACGTTGGCCCTGTCACTTGCGACGGGGCTGCTGTTCGGCATCGTTCCGGCGATGATGGCGTCGAGCCACGCCAGTGACAGGCTCCGCGAGGGAGGGCGGCATGGCGCAGGGCCTCGCGCACGCAGGACGCTGGGGGCGCTGGTCGTACTGGAGGTAGCACTGTCGCTCGTCCTCCTCGCCGGGGCCGGGCTTCTCATTCGCAGCTTCCTGCGGCTCCAGCAGGTGGATCCCGGCTTTCGGTCGGAGGGACTGCTGACCGCCCGCGTGCAGCTGCCCGCGGCGCGCTACGACAGCGCGCGCGTGTCGAGCGGCTTCTATACGGATGCCGTCGCGCGCGTCTCGGCGCTCCCTGGCGTCACGTCGGCGGCTGCGATCTCCTTTCTGCCGTTCACGGGCCTCGGCATCGGCACCAGTTTCTCTCTGGCCGACCGCCCGCAGCCCGCACCGGGCGATCTGCCGGTGACCGACGTTCGGCCCGTCACGCCGCGCTTCTTCCGCACGATGGGCATTCCGCACCTGGCGGGGCGCGACTTCTCCGATTCGGATACGACCGACGGTCCGCTCGTCGCAATCGTGAGCGAGAGCCTGGTACGCCGCTACTTTCCCGGAGAGAACCCGCTCGGCCGCCCGCTGCAGGTGGCCATCGGCCGCCCCGGCGGCATGCGCGTGCAGATCGTCGGCATCGTCGGCGACATCAGGTTGACCTCGCTCGACGGCGACATCCGTCCCACCGTCTACCTTCCCCACACACAACTGGCCATCGGGCTGATGACGCTGGTCGCCCGCACGGAACAGGACCCGCGCGCGCTGGTGAACGGCGTCGCCTCGGCTGTACGCGCGATCGATCCGGAGCTCCCGCTTGCCGACGTGCGAACGATGGAGGAGGTGGTGGATGCGACGCTGACGCGGCCACGAACCGTGGCAGTGCTGCTGGCGGCGTTTGCGGCCATGGCGCTCGCGCTGGCGGCGGTAGGGGTCTACGGCGTCATGGCGTACTCCGTTGCCCAGCGCATGCAGGAGATTGGCGTCCGTATGGCGCTCGGCGCCACGCCGAAGTCGGTCTTCCGGCTCATCCTGAGTCAGGGGGTGCGACTCGTCGCGATCGGAGTCGCCCTTGGCGTCCTCGCGGCGGCCGGCCTGACGCGGCTGCTCGACACGCTGCTGTTCCAGACGGAGCCGGTCGATCCGTGGACGTTTGGCGCCACGTCGGCGCTTCTCATGACCATCGCGGCGCTCGCCAGCTATATCCCGGCGCGGCGCGGCACGCGCGTGGCGCCCGTTGACGCCCTCCGGGCGGAATAGTCGGCGAACTTGCGTCGTTACCGCGCGGCCGTTTCCCTCATCGGCAGCGCCGGGGCTTGAGAATCCAGGGCCGCGGCCCTTCGCGCGCGAACGCACGCACCCGCTCGTCGTTGAACAGCCCCACGAAGGGCGGGACCGGCAGGGTGGTTTCCTGCGCTCGGTCGCGCATCGCGAGCTTGTCGCGAAAGCGCCGCGGCTCTCTCGAGATCGAAATCGTCGAGCGGGACAACGGGCTGCGCGGCGCGGCTGCACCGCTCGCGTGCGCCAGAACGGAGCGCGGAGACACCGCGCTCCGACCGGCTCGCGGAAGGCGACGACCCGGAGTTCGACAGCCGCCCGAACGGCTATTTCTTCGGGATCGTCCAGTAGTAGACGGTCCGGCCGTTGACGTTCAGCGTCTGCTCCGGCTTCCAGTCGCCCATGTCGAACGCGTGCGACACCACGCGCGTGCCGGGCTTCAACTCCTTCATCAACTTCGGCATCAGCTTGAGATTGAGCGACGGCAGCAGGTAGAGCGTCACGACGGTCGCCTCGCTGATGTCGGTGGTGAACAGATCCTGGTTCAGGAACTTCACCTTGTCCGTCACGCCGGCCGCCTGCGCGTTCGCGTTGGCCTCCTTGATCCGTTGCGGATCGATGTCGATGCCGACGCCGCGCGCGCCGTACTTCTTTGCCGCGGTCACGGGAATGCGGCCGTCGCCGGATCCGAGGTCGTATACGACGTCGTTCCTGGTGACCTTCGCGACTTCGAGCATCGCGTCCACCACCTCCTGCGGCGTCGGGACGAAGATGACGTCGGGCGAACGGAGCGGCGCTTGCGTCGTGGTGGATTGCGCTGCGGCTGGGCCGGCCAGGGCAGTCATGAGGACGGTGCACACGGTCAGCGTACGAAGTGTCATGGGCCTCCTCGAAAGCTTGGGGATTATACCCGCGGCGCCGCGGAGTCCCTGCGCACCGGCGGCGGCACGGCCGTTCGGGGCGCGCGCTCGACGCGCACGCGCGCATTTAAGACGTGGCCGGCGGGAAAACGGGCGCGAAGAAATGGCAAAGCAGCGGAGGGCGGCCGATTTGGCCCCTGATGCAACAACGCCCCGCGATCGGAGGATCGCGGGGCGTCCGCAGTGCCGTCGAAACGAGCTCTAGAAGCCGACCACCACACCCACGCGGGCGATCCGCGGGCTGAGGTTCTGGGCCAGCGCGTTGAACCGAGTGGACGTGATGTCGTTCACGCGGACGAGCGCCGTGTTCGCATTGAACAGGTTGAACACGTCCAGAATCAGCCGGATGTTGGCCTGGGCGAACGTGAACTGCTTCGCCGCCCGCACGTCCGTGTTCCAGAGGTTCGGATAGCGGAACGTGTCGATCTCGGGGCTGAGCAGCACCGTCAGCGCCTGATCGGCGCCGAGCGTCGCCGCCGTTCCGCGCCGCACGACCGGGAACGGATACCCCTGCCGTCCGAACACGTTGGCGCTGAGCTCGATCCCGTACGGCGCCTGGTACATCGCGTTGGCGTTGAACTGCCATTTCGCGTTGATGTAGATGGTGCCCGACCCGCTGCCGCCCGACTGGGGTGCGAACTGGCCGCCGTTCTTCAGCGGCTCCGTCACGGTCGGCGTTGGATTGCCGTTGGTGTCGTACATGCCGTTCGGGTCGTCGAAGTGCTCGCGCGCGTTGTTCCACGCGAAGCCGACGCGGCCCATCCAGCGATTCGACAGGCGCTTGTTCAACCCGATCTCGAGCCCGTGATAGTCGGTGTAGTACCCCGGAACATTCGTCGTGACGAAGCCGTTGCCCCCGGCAGCCACCGCGACCGGGTCGGGACGCCAGGTGGCCACGTTATACGGCACGCCTCCGTCGAGCGGAATCGTGCCCGAGAAACCGGCCGTCTGGATGTAGTCGTCGCGGTCGACCCCCACACGCGGGGTAATCGCGCCGCTGAAGTTGCCGAACAGGTCGGTCGTCCGCGTATAGCTGTAGTTGACCGTCACCGCGAGGTTCGGCATCAGCTCGCGGTCCACCCCAGCCACGATCGAGCTGGTGATCGGAGCCTTCAGATCCGGATCGAGCTGGTTGGCCGACGTCACCGCGGTCGGGTTCGCCGGATTGAAGCCGCCGGCCGACGTGATGAACTGCGTCAGGTCCACCTCGTTGGCCTGCGCGAAGTGGTCGCCGTTGAGGTCGGTCCAGCGGTACGTCGCCGACCCCGCGGTCGAGCTCGGGTTGCGGACACCGACCGTGCCGGTGTTGAGCTGACCGGCGTACCGGCTGAAGCTGGCGCGCGCGATCGTCTTCCGCGCTTCGTCGAGCGCGTACGTGATGCCCACGCGCGGCGACCAGTTGTTCCACGTGAACGGCGTCTTGTATCCCTCGAACACCACTCCAGGCACGACGTTCGGGAAGGCCGGGTTCGCCCGCGTCTCGCTCGGCAGCGCCTCGCCGTCCTGTCGATCGAAGCGCAGCCCGACGTCGATCGTCGCGCGCTGGATCGAGATCGTGTCGCCCACGTAGAAGTTCAGGTAGTTGGTCTGGTTGCCGCCGCGCCCCTCACGGAAGACCTGGGCCTGGTTGTTCCCCGCCTGCTCGATCGCCAGGATCATGTTCCCCGGCCAGAGCGTCCCGCTGATGGCTTTCGTGGTGCGATACCCGAATCCGTACTTCACGTCGTGCGAGCCGCCCAGGCCGGTGAAAAACGACTGGGCGTCGATGTTCACAATCTTCTGCGGGCGGACGTTCAGGCTCTGGTTGATCGAGCCGTACGACTGCGCGGTCACGAAGCTGCGTCCGGCCTGCATGTCGAGGCCGCCGATGGGCTCGAGCGTGAAGCCGGTGTTGTAGTACGCGTACTTGCCCGACACGAACAGGTTGGTTCCGAACACGTGATCGTCGGCGATCTTCCAGAGGCCGTGGAGCGGGTTGTCCTCGTACGCGTTGTCCTGGTGGTAGGTGGCGGTCGGAGCGTCGAACAAGATGCCGGTCGTCCCGGGGCTCCGGCCGTCCTTGATCTTGAACCCGTCGAAGTAGAGGAAGCTGACCATGTCGGACTTGGTCGCCTGCCAGTTCAGCTTCACCGTCGGGTTCTTCAGCTGCGTCCGATCGATCAACGATCCGGCCCGGCGCACCAGGCGCACGTCCTGGATGGAGTACGACGCGTAAAACCACGCCTTGTCGCGCAGGATCGGTCCGCCCAGCTCGGCGCCGTAGTCCGAGATCTGCTTGTTGTGGTCGGTCGTTTCTGCTGTGACGCCCGCAGCCTTCAGCTCATCGGGCACGTTCGACCACTCCATGTTCTCATCGTCGTAGTAGAGGCGGACGCTGCCGTTGAAGTCGTTGGTGCCGCGCTTGACGACGAAGTTGAGGCCCATGCCGCCGGTGCGCGACTTGATGTCGTTGCCCGCGGTCGAAACCTGGATCTCCTCGAAGTTGTCGTAGTTGAAGTAGGTCGGCGACGCGCCGGTCGCGGCCATGTCGGTGACCTCGACGCCGTCGAGCGTCCAGCTCGCATCCTGCGGGCGCGTGCCCTTCGACGCGAAGTTCGACTGCTGACCCGTCTCGTTGCCGCCGATGTTCACGCGGTCCACGAGCACACCCGGCACGCTCCGCATCAGGGCGAACGGGTCGCGCGAGGTCGGAATCTTCTGCAGCTCGTCGGAGGTGAAGTTCGTGGCCGTGCCGGTGGCTTTCGTGTCGATGATCGGCGACTCGCCCGACACGGTGATCGTCTCTTCGAGCGCCGCCACACGCATCTGCAGCGCAAGGTCGGTCGTCGCACCGACGCGCACCACGACGGCTTCCTGGACGACCGTCGCAAACCCCTGGAGCGCCGCCGACACCTTGTAGGGACCGGGCGCCAGGTTCAGAAACCGGAACTTGCCGGCTTCATCGGTGACCGTGGTGTTGGTCCGGTCGAGACCGGTGATGGTGACCGTCACACCGGGGAGCACACCACCCTGCTCGTCGGTCACGGTGCCGGAGAGCGTGCCGCCCCCGAGCTGTGCGAACGCCGTTGATGCCGTCCACAGCATCAGCGCGATCGCCATGAATAGACGTTTCATTGCAACCAGCCTCCTTGAACTCAACGCAAAATGAGCGAGTGAATAACCCAAGCGACGCAGAGCATCCCTCGTACCTGCCGCTCGTGCGGCAGCCCGGATGTGCCGGAAAGCCGGCAGCCGGTGTCACGAGTGCGGCAAACCACGAAGACAGAACGGGTTAGGTCGTCGTCGCGACCGCCGGCTGCCGCGCACGTGGGACAGGTGGTGTGACGGATGACCACACGCGATTCAAGGAGTCGTAGCGGCGATCTGACGCGCCGAATCGCCCAGGGACGAACGCCACGGCTCGTGTGCTGCTGAAAGGCGGAACGCACATGAGCTGCTGCTCAGCCGTGCTCCGCACGGACGCAGGCATTTTTGTGCATATCGCCCAGGTTGATCTGGCGCTCGTCGCCGGTACAGTCGTTGATCGTGCGGCTCGCCATGCTGGTGCTCGCCTCGATCCTTCTGACCGGTTGCACGACCACGGCTCGTACGACCGGCGCCGGTGAACCGGAGCGCACGGTTCGAGTTTCACCGGGTGAGTTTGGTTCCACCGTGACAGCGAACGTGGGTGACGTGCTCGTCGTGACGCCGCCCGCCCGCTTCGACGAGTGGACGCTCGACTTCTCGACTGACATCCTTCGCTCGCTCGACACCGCTGCCGGGCGCCGGACGCCGCCGCCACGAGGATGGACCTTTGCGGTCGTCGGTGCCGGCACGACCGATCTCGCCTGCACGCCGTACGTCTCCGGGGGTGGCGCGCCCAACGCGCCTCGCTTTGCCGTCACGATTACCGCCCAATGAACCCGCATCTTCGCGCGCTTCTCGCCGCGCTGCTGCTCGTCGTGTCCCCCGTCGCGGCACCGATCGATTCCGATCGCGAACGGCCGCTGATGCCCGTACGAGCAGACAAGCCCGGCGAGGCCATCGCCTTCCGGGCGCTCTCGCTCGCAGACGACCGCGGGCGCATCGCACCCGAGGGGCTGATGCGGGCGAAGGCGCATGTCGCCGCCATGCGGGCCGCCAGAGCCCAGCGGCGGCGTGCCGTGCGCGAGCCGCGGACGGACGATCCGGCCGGCGGCACGGCAGAGGCCGGAACGACCGCCGGCAGCGTCGATTCGCAGCCGGTTGCCGCCGCCCTCGCGCGCGATGGATGGACTGCGCTCGGGCCAGGAAACATCGGCGGCCGCGTCCGGTCGGTTGCGATCGATCCGGCAGCGCCGGACACGATGTTCGCCGGCAGCGTCGGCGGCGGAATCTGGAAGACGGTGGATGGAGGCGCCGCATGGGAACCGGTCAGCGATTTCATGGCGAACCTCGCGGTGACATCGATCGTGTTCCACCCGGGAAACCGCCTCGTCATGTACGCGGGCACCGGCGAGGGCTTCGACAATATCGACGCGATCCGCGGCGCAGGCGTGTTCAAGAGCACCGACGGAGGCGCGAGCTGGGCCCAGCTTCCCTCGACGGCCACTGCGAGCTTCCATCACGTGCTGCGGCTGGCCATGTCACCCGACGGCAAGGTGCTGCTCGCGGGGACGACCGCGGGCCTCTTCCGAAGCGCCGACGGCGGCGCCACGTTCGCGCGCATCGCCGGCGCGCCGGCTGCGGCGGACATCGATTTTCATCCGACCAACGCCCTGCGGGCGGTGGCGGGCGACCGCGCCGGCCAGGTCTGGTTCACGTCTGACGGCGGAGTCACGTGGGCGAAGGCGTCGCTCACTCTGCCTGCCGGGGCGGCAGGCTCGCTTCGCGCGGAAGTGGCGTACGCGCGCGGAACCCCGTCGGTGGTGTACGCCGTCGTCGATGCCGACGGCGGCGCCGTGTACCGGAGCGGAGACGGCGGCCTCTCGTTCGTGCAGACGTATGCGAACGGGCCGGTGGAACTGCTCGAGAACGGGCAGGGGTGGTACGACCTCGCGCTCTGGGTGAATCCTCGAGACGGCAACGATCTCCTCGTCGGCGGCGTGAATCTGTTCAGAAGCCGCGACGGCGGCCACACGTTCACGCCGGTCAGCGACCCCTACGGCCTTCACGTCGATCAGCACGTCATCGTGGAGCACCCGCGGTTCGACGACACCTCCAATCGCGTGCTGTACATCGGCAACGATGGAGGTGTGTACCGCGTGCCCGATCTGGCGCGCCTCACCTCGACGACGAACGCGTGGTACGACGAGCTGAACAACCGCCTCGCCATTACGCAGTTCTACGGCGCGGCCGGCAATCCGGCGACGGGGGTGATCGTCGGCGGAACGCAGGACAACGGCACGCTCGTCTACAACCCCTCCGCAGGCACCGAAGGGTGGAGCGCCATGTTCGGCGGCGACGGCGGCTTCGCCGCGTCCGATCCGACCGATCCGAACTACTTCTACGGTGAGTACGTGTACCTGCAGATCCATCGCAGCACGAACGGCGGGCTCACGTCGAAGTTCATTTACGCCGGTCTGAGCGACGCGGGACGCGATGCGAACTTCATCGCCCCATTCGTGCTCGATCCGAACGAGCCCAGGCGCCTGCTCGCCGGCGGGCGCAGTCTGTGGCGCAGCGACGACATCAGAGCGGCGGCACCGGCCTGGCGCGCGATCAAGACCGCGGCCGCCAGCAACATCAGCGCGATTGCCGTCGCGCCGGGGAACTCCGATATCGTGTGGGTCGGCCACAACAACGGCGACGTCTACCGCACCACGAACGGACGGGCAGCCTCGCCGACCTGGACCAAAGTCGATCCGCTCACGTTCCCCAACCGGTTCATCACCCGCATCACGATCGATCCGTTCGACGCTGGGGTCGCGTACGTCGCGTTTGGCGGCTTCGTGGACGGGAACATCCAGCGGACGCTGAATGGGGGCGCCACCTGGGAGGACGCGACCGGCACGGGCACGACGGGCCTGCCCTTTGCCCCGGTCCGCGACGTCGAAGTCGATCCTTCCGACCCGAGCGTCCTCTGGGCCGCGACCGAAGTGGGCATCTTCTCCAGCAGCGATCGTGGTGCGACCTGGGATCCGACGCAGGACGGGCCGGCCAACGTCTCGGTCGAAGAGTTGTTCGTACTCGGCGATTATCTGTATGCGGTCACGCACGGCCGGGGATTGTTCCGGCATGCCCTGTCGACGGCCGCCAGCGCGCCAGCGGTGTCCTTCTCGCCGGCGAGCCGCGCGTACCCCTCGGCGTACGTTGGAACCTCGACCGCCTCGTCGCCGATGACGGTCGTGAGTTCCGGCACCGCCCCCCTCGCGATCGCGGCGGTGTCGATCGCCGGCACCCATGGCGCTGACTTCATCGTCACGACGAACGGCTGCGCCAATGCCGTACTGCCGCCCGGCTCCACCTGCACGATTCAGGTCGCCTTCCGTCCCACGGCGGCGGGACGACGCTCCGCGCGGCTGTCGGTCTCGAGCAACGCCGCTGGCAGCCCGCACACCGCGGCGCTGACGGGAGATGGTCTGGCGCCCACTTCGCCGGGCGGTACGCTGCCGGCGCCCTGGGCTTCCCGAGACATCGGCGCGGTGGGCGTTGCCGGCTCGGCCGCGTACTCCTCGGGCACTTATACCGTGGCGGGCGCCGGGGCGGACATCTGGGGCACCGCCGATGCGTTCCGATTCGTCTATCAGCCGCTCTCGGGCGACGGCTCCATTGTCGCGAGGGTGGGCTCGGTCGAGAGCTCCGCGGCGTGGGTCAAAGCCGGCGTGATGGTCCGGCAGTCGCTCACGGCGGGATCCGCCCACGCTTTCATGCTCGTGTCCGCGGCGAAAGGGCTGGCCTTTCAACGGCGAACCGCTGCGGGTGGACTCTCCACACACACGTCGGCAGGCGCCGGCGCCGCGCCGAGGTGGGTGCGCCTGCAGCGCCGCGGACAAGTGGTGACCGCTTTCCATTCGACCGATGGCATCAGCTGGACGCCCGCCGGGCAGGACACGATCGCGCTGTCCGGGACCGTGTACGTCGGGCTTGCCGTCAGCAGCCATGACCGCTCTCGAACCGCGACGGCGACCTTCAATAGTGTTGCCGTCACGTCGGGCCTGCTCCCGGCCGGGTGGCAGTCGCGTGATATCGGCAGTGTGGGCGCCGCCGGTTCCGCGAGGGAAAGCGGGGGGACGTACACCATTCGCGGCGCGGGAGCCGACGTCTGGGGCACCGCGGACGCGTTCCATTTCGCGTACACCCCTCTCTCGGGCGACGGCACGATCGTCGCGCGCGTGGCGACGGTTCAGGGTACGCGTGCCTGGACGAAGATTGGCGTCATGATGCGCGGAAGCACGGCGGCCAACGCCGCCCATGCCTTCATGCTGGTGTCGCTCGGCAAAGGGCTCGCGTTCCAACGGCGCACCGCCGCGGGCGCGCTGTCGGTACACACCTCGGGGGGCAGCGGCACGGCGCCGCGATGGGTGAGGCTCGCGCGCGCGGGAAACGTCATCACGGCGTCGGCATCGGTGGACGGCACGATCTGGACGACCGTGGGGCGCGACACGTTCTCACTGCCGTCGTCGATCCTGGTCGGCCTCGCCGCGCACAGCCACGACGTGACGACCCTTGCGACCGGCACCTTTACGAACGTGCGCCTGTTCCGTCCCTAGTGCGACGGGCGGCTCCACGGCCGCGGGCGCGGCGTGCCGGCAGGTAGCACGCCAGCCGCCGGCCTATCCCACCTTCATGACGCGCGGATCGAGCCGCGAGCTCATCATGGACCCGGTTCCAGGTTCGGGTCGGAAGCCGCCGCCGGACGGTTCCCGCCCGCCGTTATGCTGTCTGTATGGCTATCGTGGTGCAGAAATACGGCGGCAGCAGCGTGGCGGACGTCGAGAAGCTCAAGCGCGTGGCCGAGCGCGTCGTGCGCACGCGCCGGCAGGGACATGACGTCGTGGTCGTCGTTTCCGCCATGGGGGATACGACGGACGACCTGCTGGCCATGGCGAAGCGCGTCTCGCCCAATCCGGATCGCCGGGAGCTGGACATGCTGCTCACGGCCGGGGAGCGTATTTCGATGGCGCTGCTGTCGATGGCCATCCGGGAGCTGGG
>Ga0073934_10008909_pt1 | contig 13119 bp, 13 predicted proteins | sample LarsenN4metaG_FD_76834 | JGI IMG/M metagenome (GOLD analysis project Ga0073934, IMG submission 76834) | Hot spring sediment bacterial and archeal communities from British Columbia, Canada, to study Microbial Dark Matter (Phase II) - Larsen... ...
CGGCCGGCCGTCGTTATCGTTTACCGACCGAAGCCGAGTGGGAGCGCGCGTGCCGGGCAGGCAAGGATGACATACCGTTTCACTATGGATTTGCCCTCTCCTCGGACCATGCGAACGTCAATGACCGTGCCCCCGACGGTAAGGCGAAGTTTGCCGAGAGTCTCCTTCAAACAAGGAAGGTCGGAAGCTATCGTCCAAACGCCTTCGGCCTCTACGACATGCACGGCAACGTGCTGGAGTGGTGCGAAGACGCGTATGCGGATTACCCTGCGCCCGGGGTGGAGCGCACCGACTCGATAACGGTTGGCAAACCAGGCGCAGATCGCATCATGCGAGGCGGGCACTTTTACAGTCCGGCCGTCGGAGCCCGTTCGGCGGCGCGTTACGTGTTTGCGCCGACCATGCGGCAGGATTGCTTTGGTTTCCGTGTGGTCTGCGAGAAGTTGAAGAAAGAATGATCCGTTTCCTGTTCTCACGTCATTTCCAACCAAGAAGGTGGCGCCATGGCCAAAACCAGAACGAAAAGGGCCGTCAGCAGAATCACTCGAAATCGGTGGGCGGCGGCCAGCACGGTGCTGCCCGAGGGCACCAACCACTTGCCCACGCTTGAGCCGCCTCCGCCGGCGACCGCTCATCCAGGCCAAACGATCACCGGCGGTTTTGCGGGCAACGATCCGGACGGCGACACACTGACTTATACGCGCGTGCCGGGGGGCCCGACGGGGCCGGTCAATGTCGATTCCGCCACGGGGCTCGTCACCTATGGCCAGATTCCGTGGGCAGACCTGGGCAACCAGGCGATTGTCGTCACGGTTGATGATGGGAATGGCGGCACCGCCACGAACTCCTGGAGCGTCACGGTGCAGGATCAGTCCCCGATGTTCACAACGATGATGGTGCCGCCGGCCACTCACCATGTTTCGTATCAATGCTTTTTCAACGCGTCTGATCCGGAAGGGGACACACTGACCTGGTCGCTCACCGATAATACCCAGGCGCCTGGGTCGTCAATCGATCCCAACAACGGCCGCTTCACCTGGCCCGACCCGACACCACAGGGGCAGGTCACGGTTACGGCGAGAGTCGAGGAAGTGCAGAACTCCAACGCGTTTGCCGTGCGGTCGTTCATGATTCGAGTGATGTGATTCGCCCCTCTTCGGCCCTTTATTGAAAAGACAATTGGCCCCGCTCGTTCGTTCAACAATAGAAATGTCTAGGTAGTCGAGTAACCCTATTGCTTGGTCCTCTCAACGGCAATGGAGGGCGCTATGCCGAATAATGCTCCTCAACTGATGGCACCCCTGAGGCGAAGACACACCCTGGCTGGACGGTCCACGGGGGGTTTAGCGGAGTCGATCCTGATGGCGATACGCTCACGTATTCCTTCCACACAGCTCCGGATACGGCGGTGCTCGATGTCGAGACTGGTCGCGTCAGTTGGACGCCGACATGGGACGATCTAGGCATCAACCTGATCGCTGTGACGGTGTCTGATGGGAATGGTGGAACCGCCACTGAGGGATTGACCGTTGTCGTCGAAGACCGTAGCCCAGCGTTTACAACGACCACTGTGCTTAATGCATACCGGGGCAAGCCTTACCATCATTATTTCAACGCCACTGATCCGGAGGGCGACAGGTTAAAGTGGAAACTCGATGCCGCGACGGTACCGCCCGGCGCTTCCATTGGCGCAGACACGGGACGATTCTCGTGGCCGAGCCCAGGGCCAGAAGGCCAGACGAGTGTGACCGCCCGCGTGGAGGGAGCTGAAAATGAGTCAGCATCTGCTGTTCGCAGTTTCGCGATCAGAGTAGTGTCTCCACCGTAATTGGCAGCTTTTAGCCTCTCTCACTTGAGCGAGCGTGAGAATCGGATCCGATTACTTGAAGCTCTCCAATTCAGTTCGACTCCGTTCTAAAAGGAAGTCCTCCCATGGCCAAAACCCGCGTCAAAGCAAAAAAGGCGGTCAAGCGCCAGCCCGCCAAAGCCAAGCGCCAGCCAGCGAAAAAAGCAAAACGCCAGACCGCCGTGCGCACGGCGACGATGCCCAATACCCCTCCCACGCTCCAGGCGCCGGGCATGGTCAAAACTCACCCTGGGCGGACCATCATCGGCGGCTTTGCGGGAAACGACGCCGACGGCGATACGCTCAAGCACACGATCATCTCCGGCCCTTCGGAGGCCAGCATCAACCAGAACACGGGCCTGGTGACGTACGGCCCAATCCCCTGGCGGGATTTGGGCCTGCAATCGGTCGTGTGCCGGGTCAGGGATAACGGGACACCGCCCAGGTTCGCCGTCGCGACCTGGAACGTCATCGTGGAAGATGTGCCGCCGGTTTTCACGACGACGGCGCTTCCCACGGCGGTGCAGGGGGTGCCGTATCAGTGCTACTTCCACGCCTCGGATGTGGAGGCGGACACGCTACGGTGGTCGCTCGAGCAGGGGCCGCCCGGATCGTCGATTAACGCCAAGACGGGCCGATTCAAGTGGCCTAACCCGCAGCCCGTCGGCACGCGCACGGTCGTCGTGCGCGTGCGGGAAAAAGGGAGCCAGAAGGCGCATTCCGTGCAGTCATTCGAGATTCACGTGATCGACGCGGCGTCCCTCGATCCGACGCCAGCCGAGCGGCTTCTGACTTCCACGCCGACCAACGGCGAGCCGGAGGGTGAGGGGACCGCCAGTCCTCTGCCTGAAGCGCCGTACGAGCCGGCGGGCGACTTGGGTCGTTAACGAGCCCGGCGTCATTTGCCAACCCTCTGGCGGTGAGTTGAACCATCGTTGTGACACATCGTTGTGACACGGTCTCCCCCCTCACCCTCGTTGTGACACGGTCTCCCGACCGTGTCACCCGAACGACGGAAGGTCTGTCACCCGAAGTCTCCTAACGAAGCTGCCCTGAAATGGAGACCTTCGGTCGACATTAGTGGCACGGTCGGGAGACCGTGCCACAACGGCGACCTTCGGTCGACATTAGTGGCACGGTCGGGAGACCGTGCCACAACGCGTGAGCCACAACATGTGGTCGCGTCTCTCCGAGACGCGAAGGCGAGTCGCGGAGAGACTCGCCCACGTGTGACGCCCGTCACGCCACGGCACGACGCTTCACAACGGGGCGGCATGCCATTTGCTCGCTCTCCTCGCATCCTGGAAATTCGATTTTCAAGGGGCAACCGAGGAGAGAGGCCATGAAGCGAATCACTTGTGCCCTAGCGGCGCTGGCGTGTGCCCTGTGGGCCGTCGAGGCATCGGCCGCCAACCCGTACCGCGATCGGCACTTCACGCACTACGCGCTGCATGATCTCAATGACTTGCAGGACTTCCATCGGCGTAGCTATGCCGTCGAAGCTCCGGTGACCTGGTGGTCGGACCGGTCGACGCTCGAGGAAGTGACGCCGGTGCCGCCCTACGGGGAGCTGCCGCCGGTGCCGATGCCGCCGCAATACGAACATCGCCGCCGCGACTACGAGTATTACCGGTGGATCATGCCGGCCAGCGTGCCGCCGTACCCGCTGCGGCGGACCGACCTGGACACGTCGCCGAGCGACCGGCCGATAAGGCTCGAAACGCCGCCCCCGGCCGGCACGCCGAGCTCGTACAACAATTCGCGGTAACCCGGGCAGACGGCGACGCGGTCGCGCGGCGGGTGCGCTCGATCAAGGAATAGGACAGAAGGCAGGGAACGGAAGGCAACGAAGAGCACCAAGAAAGTTGGACTTCTTGGCCCATCTTCGTTGCCTTTGTTTGCTTTTGTTTAGATAAGTCCTGAGTCCCGCCCCGACCGCAGTTTGCAAGGAACCCAGCGGCGCTGCTCGCGAGGCGTTTGAAATCTTGTATGGAGGCATGCGCCATGGGCAAGACGCTGACCAAGCAGCCGGCGACTTCGGCGGCCGATTTTCTGCCGGAGGAGCGGACGCTTCCGGCCCTGCGAGAGGCGGCGGCTGCCTGCCAAGGCTGTGAACTCTACCGCAGCGCGACGCAGACGGTTTTCGGTGAAGGTCCGCAGCGCGCCGAGGCGGTGCTGGTGGGGGAAGTGCCGGGCGATCAGGAAGACCTCGAGGGCCGGCCCTTCGTCGGGCCGGCGGGGCGGGTCTTGGCCGAGGTGCTCAAGGAGGCCGGCCTTGAGCGCCAGCAAGTTTACGTGACTAACGCGGTCAAGCACTTCAAGTGGGAGCCGCGCGGCAAGCGGCGGCTCCACAAGAAACCGGGCCGGCGCGAGATCGTCGCTTGCCGGCCCTGGCTCGTGGCCGAGCTGCTCGCGGTGCGGCCCAAGCTGCTCGTTTTGCTGGGGGCCACAGCGGCTCAATCGCTCCTGGGGACCGCCTTCCGCATCACACAGCGGCGGGGCGAAATCTTCACTACCGAGTGGGCCCGCTGCACGATGGCCACGCACCATCCCTCGGCCGTGCTCCGCGCTCCGGAGAAGATCGACCGCGACCGCAGGAGGGCCGAGATGCTCGCGGACATGCGCGGCGCCGTGGCGGCGGTCAGAGCCGTGGCTTGAGCCTTCTGTCCGGCGAAACACACCAGCCCGACGCGCAAGCGAGGGAGAATCGCCGTCCAAACTTGCGCTCCCTCGCGTGCGATCTCGCGCTTCGGGCTAGTACTCACGACCCTTCGCATGCCGCGCCGGGCGACGTTATTCTAAGTTGAAGGGGCTTCCCCGTCCAAATGGCGTAACGTGCCGGTTCCATGACCGATTTGCTCAGACAAGAGATCGCGGCGACCGCCGATCTGGTCGTGGTCAAAGTCGGCACGCGCGTGTTGACCCATGCTGATGGCAAGCTGAACGAAGAACGCGTCACCGAACTGGCCGGCGAAATCCATGAACTTTGGGAGTCTGGCCGAAAAGTTGTGCTCGTCAGCTCAGGCGCCGTGGGGGCGGGCATGGGGCGGCTGGCCTTGGACGCTCGTCCAAGAGACTTAGCCAGCCTGCAAGCCGTCGCCGCCATCGGCCAAAGCAAGCTCATCGAATCGTACGATCGGGCGTTGGCCTCCCACGGTCGTCACGCTGGCCAGGTTCTTCTGACCGCCGACGACCTTAACCACCGCGCACGCTACCTCAATGTGCGCAACACCCTTTTCGCCTTGCTCGAGCGCGGCGCCGTCCCGGTGATCAACGAAAACGACACGGTCGCCGTGGAAGAACTGCAAACGACGTTCGGCGACAACGATCGGCTGGCCGCCATGGTCGCCAACCTGATCCGCGCCCCGCTGCTCGTTTTGCTATCGGATGTCGAAGGACTCTACGACCGAGCGCCATCCGACCCGGCCGCCCGCGTCATCGGCACGGTGCCGCAGATCGATCAATCCACGTGGGCGCTTGTCAAAGACCTGAGGACCGGCGTGAGCAAAGGGGGCATGGCCAGCAAGCTTGCCGCGGCGCGGATGTGCACGGCCGCCGGCGAAAACGTGATCATCGCCAGCGGCCGACGCGTCGGCGTGCTCCAGCAGATCATGGCCGGCGAGCCGGTCGGCACGCTGTTCCTCGCTCAAGGGCAGAGCATTCCTTCGCGCAAGCGGTGGATCGGGTTCACGGTGCCGCCGCGCGGCGAGCTGCGGCTAGATCACGGGGCGAGTCAGGCCATCGGCCGCCAGGGTCGCAGCCTGTTGCCCATCGGAATCGCGGACGTGCAAGGGCACTTCACCAAGGGGGATGTCGTGGCCCTGTGCGACAGCCAGGGGCAAGAAATCGCCCGCGGGCTCACCAATTACTCCTCTGACGAAATCCGCCGTATCCGTGGGCTGCGCAGCGAGCAGATCGCCGGCGTCCTGGGGCATTGCCCTTACGAAGAGGTGGTGCACCGCGACAACCTAGCCATTACCGGCTGAAGCGGCGACGCGACGGAGAAGGGTCGTTCACCGGTTCACTGGTCTCGTTCACTGGCCTTTGGCGAGCTCTTTCTTGATGGCTGCCTCGAGCTCTGGGGGACGGAAGCCCTTGGGGCCGCGCTCCCCTTGATAGGCGATCTTGCCGTCGCGACCGACAAGATAGAGCCGGTCAGGAGAACCGTTGTAATCGCGGTTTACCTTGTCATCCAGATTGTCGATCAGAGTAGGGATGCGGATCTCAAGCTTGGTGCACATCTGCGTAGCGACGCCGAGGCGTTCTTCGAAGCTGGTCGGCTGCTTGACGAGGATGCCAGCCTTGGTGTTTTCGTTGGCTTGCTTGCCGTCGATAGGATGGGCCTCGCGGATATAGACGATGTAAAACTCGACCTGCTTGCCGTACTGATCGTACATCTTCTCCAAGACGTCCACCTGACGCCGAAACGGCGGTCAGGTATACGAGCCGAAGATCAGCGCCACCGGCTTTTGGCCGCGGAAAGCGCTGAGTTTGACCGATTGTTTCCCGTCGAGGCTCTTGAGCTCAAAATCGGGAGCGGGGGCGCCCGGCCGAAGGCGATCCGGGGCCGGCTTGCGGTCAGGCGCCTTCTTCTTTGCCGCGGCGGGACGAGGCGGCTTGCGCGACGCCTCCTGCGCTCCGGGCGATCCGCCTTCCAAGAAAACCGCGAGTGCGCATACACACGTCAAACTCAAAGACCTATGGAGCATGACGGCTAGCCTATGTGGGTCACATTTCCAGTCCACTAATCTAGATGCGCTCCACGGGCGGCTTATTCTTTCGTCCCCCGAGAATGGAGTAAGCGCCTCCGTGTCAGAACGAGCCAATCCGCTTAGAAGGAGGCATTCTGGCCTTTCCTTCCGCGGCGTCTTATACAGGCCATTCTCCTAGCGGCCTGAATCAGCGGGATGCAAGCAGCGGCCCAGTGGCGGATCAAGCTTTGGTGCGGGCCAGGTGTTTCTTTATGGCCGCCTCGAGCCCAGCCGGATCGAATCCGCTTGGTTCCGGAGCTCCTTGATAGGCGACGCGCCCCTGGGCGTCGATGAGATAGAGGCGGTCGAACGTAACGTCATAGGCGCGGCTGGTTGTATTCTCCATGTTGTCCACCAGCGTCGGGATATCGATGTCCAGGCGCCGGCACATCTGAAGCGCGACGCCCGCACGCTCCTCCTCGGTCGCAGGCTGCTGGATATCGATCCCCTCGGCCAGGTTCGCCTCCGCGATCGGGTCGCCGTGGGCATCGCGCGCGTGCGCCTCGCGGATGTAGACCAGGTAGAACTCGACCTCGTCCTGATAGCTCTCGTAGAGCGCTTGCAGGGCGTCAGCCTGACGCCGAAAGGGTGGTCACGTACACGAGCCGAAGATCAGGGCCACCGGCTTATGGCCGCGAAACTGCCGCAGCTCGACCGTCTCCTCCCCCTGCATCGTCCTTAGGCGAAAGTCCGGCGCGATGTCCCCCGACTTCAAAGGCTTGTAAGAGTCGGCATTGGCTGCCGCTACCGGCGAATTGTCCAGCGGCGTAACGCTTCGCGCGTGTCTCCAAGCCAGCCCTAGAGGCACTGCCACACACACGAAGAGGGCGATGATTCCCAGAATGCGGAACATGGAACATCAAGTAGACAATGTCTGACGGGGCTAGTGCGCGCATTTGCCAAGGGTTAGCGACGACCGAAGCCATCGGTCGCCGTTTCGCAGCGAGCGAATTCAATAACTTTAGTAACCCCTGGCTCGCCCGAGACGCCGGTTTATTCACGGGATTTGGCGCGGAATTCCCAGTAAAATCCACGAAACGCGCTTATCGACAGCGCACGCCGATCATGCGGGATGGTCGTGGCAGCGGGCTGTCGAGATCCACAATCGAGTCCCGGCTCACGAGACGTCTTCGGAGCAGGCGAATATGGAAGTGCTATGGGCCATCGCTGGTGCGGTCGCCGGAGCGGCGATTCTCGCGCTGCTGGGCTGGGCCGTCTTCGGCCGCCGGTCGCTGGTCGAGGATTTGCCGCAGGTCATAAACCGCTTCCAGCACCAGCGCGCATCGTTGGAGCGTGAGCTGTTCCGCCGCGCCGCCGCATCGGGCAGGCCGCGCGGCCTGAGATGGAAAAACTGCGACTTCGATCCGCAAGTCACCCTTGCGCGCCAGCGAGATGACCAGAGCATTCTTGCCTTTGTCGGCGTGACCATCTCCTTCGAAGCGATCCCAGGCGGCCCCATGGAAGACGTCGAGGCCGTCGGCAACCTGCGCGCTGGCACGGTCGTCTTTACGTATGAGCGTGGACAGTGGAAAACAGACGGCCGCGTGCTCTTCAACCTCGATCCACAAGACGCCCTGCGGCGCTACGAGGGGCGCGTCGAGATCATCGAGCGATAAAGCGGTGCGATCACGCCGCCTTGCGATGCAGTCTCGGCTGCGACTCGGCCAGACGATTGACTTCGCCAAGGGCCAGTCGCACAAACCGCGACCCCTCGCCGTTGCCGCCCGGCTCCTCGACATAAACGAGCGAACGGCGGTGCAACATGCGCGGCACATAACGCCAGGCGTGGCGAAGCGATTCCCAGTCAGCGTCTAACGTGACGACGAGAAGATCGGTCCCGGTAAGGGAGTTGGCCACCCGCGTTAGCGCGCTCAAGGGGTCGCCCGGCACGAGCTGAATCGCAGCGCCCGTCGGCCGCAGGTGCTGATAAGCTTCCTTGATCGACAAGCCCGGTGCGCTCTCCGCATCGCGCGATTCAAAAGGATCGATGGCCGTATAGCGCACGATCGAATTGCCGCAGGAGGCGAGTTGGATCATGCGCCGCGCGCGACGGCCGCTCCCCATTCCGATTTCCACGATGTTCGCGACGCCGTGGCGGCGGATGGCCCTGTAAAGACAACGATCACTAGCAGGCCGCGAGAAGTTGGCGAGAAAGAAGTACTTGAACTGGCGGAGAATGCCCAAGGCCTCGATCCTTGAGGAGCCGCGAAGTGGACCGTATGGGTTGCTTCGGCGATCGCCGCTACTGACGTTCAACCACGTGGTGGGCGGCAAACTCTTCTTGAGGAATTGGACCAATTTGCCAAAGTCGCTCAGTTTGGCGTTGGGCAGACGTGCCACGCAGCTAGCAGCTTCTGACCGTGCAAGAATCCAAAGCACCCTTCTCCGTTTAAGCGGCGCCGAGCTCCGGTTGTAAGGGCCGCAAGCTTTCGCCCATCGGTGCTGCTGGAAAAACCGATTCGATCGTTGCGGGCGGCCAGGTTTCGCTGACCGGTCAACTTTGCCAGGTTTGACAGCCGATTTCCTGTCCTAGAGTTGGAAGCTAGCGGCGGCAGTGGGGCCGCGGAGCGTGCGCCGATGCCCGAAGGGCCGTCCGGCGCCAATCGGTTGGGTTATGAAATCGAGGAGATTCGGTCGTGGCAAAAGTCAAAGAGAGCGCCCCATCGGTGGATCGGCGTGGCAAAGACCGGCGTAAGATCGATCGCCGCAAGCAGGCGACCCCGGTCGCTGTGGACCGCCGGCAAAATGATCGCCGCAAGGCGCCCCGCCGCCGGCAGATTGACCCGACAACCTGCGAGCGCGACTACACCAACGACGAAATCGAGTTCATGAACGCCATGGACGACTATAAGCGCCGCAGCGGGCGGATGTTCCCCACTTGCAGCGAAGTCTTGGAGGTCGTGCGGGCGCTGGGGTACGAGAAGAAACCAGGCGCCTCGAAGCCGCAGTCGGCAGATGATTCAGCCGCGTGGCACACGAACGATCGGCAAGCCAGCGGGGGATTACACGCCAGGCATACGCCGGAAGGGCAAAAGACCGGTTTGTGAGCCGTCCATCCCGACGCCGGGTAGCGTCGCGGGCGCCATCGCTGTCATTATCCAATGGTACAAGCCAGCGCCTTGCTGGCTTTCATTGCTTTCGGGCCCCCCCGAAGGCTTTTTTGCAAACGCATCAACAGCCGCCTTCGCTCTGCCGAAGAAAAGGAAGAGATGGCCCGCATCGCGCCGTACTCGGGCTTGCTATCACGGTGAGCTGATGGCTTAAACGCCACGGTGCTATGCGGCCGCCCTTCGGCAACTCCTCACGTGACTTCACGTCAAGCTTCTGGCGCCGGTTCGGCGTCGTGAATTCGGCTTGTAAGCTGCTGACCGTTTCAGTATCTCTACCCCGCTTCGGAACTCCGGGGAGACCGTCTCGAGTGACGTTGTGCGCTCGAGGCTGCTCTCCGCGTCCGGCCGTGCGGGAAGAGTAACGCGGCCGGCGAGTCCTTTCCCATTTGAACGTAGCTCCTCGCGCGTCGCGTCATGGAGAGACGCTCCCGATCTACCGGCGGTTGCGCCGCTCGGCGCACGACGCGCAGGGTCTGCGCGCTGGTGGTCGTTTCAGCCGTGGCAGTCCTCTGGCCATGCGCCTGGCTGGCCGGCCAACAGCCCGGACAGGGAGAAGCGGTCGCCGACGTGCGGATCGTGGGCAACTCCACCGTCGAGCTGGCCAAGATCGTGCCCTACATCAAGACGCGCGCGGGCCGGCCCTATGATTCGCAGGTCGTGCTGGAAGACATCCGCCGGCTGAACCGTTCGCGGATGTTCGCCAGCGTCAGCACCGAGAACCGCCGTGACGACTCTGGCGGCCTCGTCGTCATCTTCCGCGTCGTCGAGCGGCCCGTTCTGCAATACGTGAAGTACATCGGGCTGCGCAACGCGCTGGAAAAGAACATGGAGGAGGAAACGAACCTCAAAGTCGGCGAGCCGGTCGATCCCTACGCCGTCACCGAAGGCAAGCGGAAAATCGAGGAATGGTACAAGGCCAAGGGCTTCAACCTCGTGCAAGTGACCATCATCGAGGGAACTAAGGCGACCGACCGCGGCGCACAATACCTCATCCATGAAGGGCCGCAGCAGCAGATCTCCAAAATCGAGTTCGTCGGCAACACGATCGTCACCGGCAGCCGGCTGCGGACGCAGATTCAAACCGGATCGGTCTGGTTTGGCTATTTCTGGGGGTACCTCGACCGGGCCAAGCTGGAAGAGGATGAACGAATCCTCGAACGGTATTACAAAAACCTGGGCTTTCTCACGGCCAGAATCAGGGCCGACTTGGATTTCGACGAGACGCAGACTTATTGCACGCTGCGGTTCGTGGTGGACGAAGGCCCGCGCTGTAAGATCGACAACGTGAGGTTCATTGGCGTCAACAAGTTCCGCGTCGAAGACCTGGAAAGCATGCTCGAGCTCAAGCCGGGGCAGTTCTTTGACGGCACGATGCTGGCGCGCGACAAGGCGATCGTCGAACAAATCTACGGCAGCTACGGCTACGCTTTCGCCAACGTGAAGACTGAGCCGCAGGTCCTCGAGGATGCTAGCCGGATGGACCTGGTCTATGTGATCGAGGAGGGGAAGCGCTACCGCGTGGGTGACATCCGGCCGCAGATCGAAGGGGAAAAACCGCACACGAACTTGCGCACGGTGCTCAATCGCATCGAACTTCAGCCGGGCGACATCCTGGATGTGCGCAAGCTCCGCCGCAGTGAAGTCCGCTTGCAGCGGTCGCAGTTGTTCGCGGTCGATCCGGCCCGCGGCATCCGGCCGCATATCGTCGTCCAGCCGGCGGATGAAATGGACGGCGAGATGATCGCCTCGAAGAAAGGCGCCTCCAGCAGCGGCACGTCGACTGGTTCTGCGTCCGCTGGTTCCACGTCCACTGGTTCCACGGGCCGGTCGCTCGCAAGCCCTGGCCGATCGAGCAGCGCCGGCGGCGGCTTTCGCGGTCAAAGCCCTGATGATCGGCGCCCGCAGGATGTTTGGGTTCCTCTGACCGTCGTCGGCCACTTTAACCCCAATGCACCTCCGGCGCCGGCTCCGGCCGTTGATGAGCGCGAACTTCCGTCCCTCGACGCTCTGCCTGATGGCCGCTTGCCGCCCCCTTTGAAGGTCGAGCCAAAGCCATTGGCCCTTTCGCCCCCGGCCGCCGGACCAGCACACGCTCCAACACTTCCCGCGTCGGCGGCGCCTCGGTTCCGCCCCTGGGGAACCGTACCGCTCCCTCCACGCTAGCCGCGACGCATGTTCCAACGCTCGCTCCATTCCCGATTCCGCGGCGCACTAGCTTGCATGGCGATTGCGCTAACAGCGGGCCTGGTCGGCGGTCTTGCGATTGCGAAGCAACCGCCGCGCTCCTGGGATTCGTCCGATAGGGCGGCTGCACTGCCGTCTGCGACTCCGGTCAATTCGTGGGGCAGTCCAGCTGCTTCAGCGGGAGGAGGCGCGGTTCGCGCCCAGAGTCCTGATTACGACAACCCCAATCCAAATCCCATCGGCCCCTATCCAGGGCCGGCTCCGATTCCGCCGCCGAGCGGCTTCAACACGCCGCCGGCCGTCATTCTGCCGCCCGGCTCGACTGCGCCGCCGGTTGTCGGACCGCCGCCAGCAGGCACACTACCGCCAGGCTTCGTCGGCCCGGCCGGCGCTGGGGAGAACATTGGCGGCGACGTGCTCGGGGCGCCGGGACCTGACGGAGGCACCCTGATTCCGCCCGGCGGATTGATCCAGCCCTTCGAGGACGAGGGGCAAGCGATCATCATTCCGCAAGTGCAAGAAACGCAAACCGGCCGTTTCAGCGTCGGCGTGGGCGTCAACTCCGACGCCGGCGTGCTGGGCAATATCGTGTTGGAAGAGCAGAACTTCTCGATTTTCAACTGGCCGAATCGTCCCAGCGACATCATCTATGGCAATGCCTTCCGCGGCGACGGTCAGCACTTCCGCATCGAGGCGGTGCCAGGCAACGAGCTACAGCGGTACACGGTCACATTCCACGAACCTTATCTGTTCGATACGCCCTTCAGCTTCGGCACCAACGGCTTTTACTACACGCGCTTCTTCGAGGACTGGCGCGAGCGGCGCGTGGGCGGGAATATCACCTCGGGATACCAGGTGCAGCCGGACCTCTCACTGGCCCTTACGCTGCGTGCCGAGCAGGTCCACCTGAGCCATCCCCGCTTGCCCACGCCGCCGGAGGTCGCCGAAGTCGTGGGGGACAACGATCTCTTCACCGGCAAGATCACGCTCCTGCAAGACACGCGCGACAACGCATTCCTGCCGACCGAAGGGTACATGCTGGAATTGGCTTACGAACAGGCGTTCGGCGAGTTCACTTACCCGCGCGGCACGGTGGACGCCCGGACCTATTTCCTCATCCACCAGCGGCCCGACCGCTCGGGCCGTCACGTGGTTAGCTTGCGGGGCCGGGCAGGCGTCACGGGGAATAATACGCCCGTGTTCGAGCGGTTCTTCGTGGGCGGCACGA
>Ga0073934_10008912_pt1 | contig 13114 bp, 13 predicted proteins | sample LarsenN4metaG_FD_76834 | JGI IMG/M metagenome (GOLD analysis project Ga0073934, IMG submission 76834) | Hot spring sediment bacterial and archeal communities from British Columbia, Canada, to study Microbial Dark Matter (Phase II) - Larsen... ...
CGGAACGACCGTGAGACTCGGAGCCGCGCGAGACAGCGCCGGCCACGTTCCCGCGGCGATAAACGCCGCGGCTTTGACAGATCGGAGCCGCGGCGTCCAAGGCGTAGGAGCCCACGGTCACCTTGTCCGTGCCGCCGACCCGGCTGTCGGGACAGGACATGGTCCAGCGGCGGCGAAGCCCGCCGGCGCACGCCGGCTCAACGGGAGCGGTCAAGCGACTCCGCGGCTCCGCTCGGCGGGGCGGCCGACGGCTGAGGGCTCGGCCTGCCCGTCGCGTTGTTGACCGAACGGCGCCGGTTATAATGCGCTGTTTCTCGTGCAAGGGACGCACGACCTGAGGCGCGTGGCTTTTCCAAGGAGCAACACATGGCAACCGCGAATGGTGAGTTCCCCACGGTGCTCGGCCCGGACGCCGTCTTCAAAGGGGAATTACAGTTTGACAAGAGCGTCAAGGTGCTGGGCCGCTTCGAAGGCTCCATCCAGTCTAAAGGGCGGCTGCTGGTCGCCCAGGGGGCCAAGCTCAAGGCCGACGTGCAGGCCGGCGACGTGGAGATCGAGGGCGACATCGACGGCAACGTGACCACCAGCAACAAGGTACTGCTCAAGGCGTCCGCCAAGCTGCGCGGCGACCTACGGACGGCCCGCCTGGAGGTCAACGAGGGGGCCATCTTCGTGGGCAATTGCGTGGTCGGGCCAATCGACGGAGGCAAAGAGGCGGACAGACGGGCCCCGGAGGCTCCGGAAGCCCAGGAGCAGAAGCCCAAGGCCTCCCCCCAGCCCGCACTGGCCGGACAGAAGAGATAGCGTGGCCGGCGGACGCCCGGCGGCGAGCCCCTGCCGGCGGCTCCGGAAACCGGTATGAGTCGCTTTGCCAGCAAGCCTCGCTCGGAGCGGCGGACCGTCCTTTGTACTCACTGCAACGGGCCGATTGAGACGGCGGCGAGGGCCATGTCCATCTTCTGTCCGCACTGCCGCAAGCGGGTGATCCTGGAGAACTACACCATCAAGAGCTATCACGCGGACCGCTCCTTCGCCACCTGCGGGGACGTGCTCGTGGAACGCGGGGGGACGCTGTCGGCGCCCATTCTGGTCAACCGCCTGACGGTCAAGGGACAGGTCTGGGGCAGCGTCCAGGCCCGCGAACGCGTCGAAGTAGCCAAGACCGGACTGGTCAAAGGGCCCATCAAGGCGCCGTGTCTGGTGGTCAAGGACGGCGGGGTGATCGTCGGCCGGTGCGAGATCGGTCTGCCTTCGGCGGCGGTGGGCGGGCCAGCGCGCCCTGTCAGCACGGGGCAGGTCGCCTTACGTCCGCTCACCTGAAGACCGGCGAGTCCCACCCGTGAGACTCAACCGCCCGTCCAGACGCCGGAATCCCACTCGCTCCCTCCGGCAGTCGCGCGCCGCGACGTACGCGGCCGCCGGCCTGCTCGCCCTGACGGGCGGCGGCTGTGCATCGCCGGAACGGCCGGCTGACGGCCTCCAGCAAGCTCGGTCGCAGAAACCCCCGGCGGCGACGCTGTGGTCATGGCAGCGGGACCTTGTCGGGGGCGGACTGGATCCGGACACACGGATCAGACACGCCCTGCCCCAAAGTCTGGAAGCCTGGGTCGGCGCCTCGACCATCTTCCGGGAGGACTTCGAGAGTCATCGGGCGGGACAGCCTGACACATGGGAGCTGGTGGGATTCCCCGATGTCCGCGTGCTCACCGATCCCGATCCCCAGGGCGCCGGACGATTCGTCATGCTCGCCGGTGTGCCCGACGAGGGTCCTGCCGGCATCGCCTGGGAGCTTCCGGCTTCTCTGCTGGCCGGACAGACCATCCTGTGCCAGCTCAATGCGCGTCTGGCCAATCCCTGGGCGGCGCGGCGCCTGGGCATCCCCCGCGTGGAGTTTCTTGTGGAGTCGGCGGACGGGACGAGGCGGCCGGTGCCCTGGCCGATTCTTGATCGAAGCTCGCCCGGCTGGGAGCCGCAGCAGTTCCTCTGGTCGGCCCCCACGGACCTGGGCCGCGTCCAACTGCGACTGGTGCACGACGAGGCCGTGGCGGCCGTCGGGTTTGACGAATTCGTCCTCACTGCAGTGGACCCCGAGGCCGGCATCGGGCCGCGAATCGTTTCGCGCGTGGGAGACAACATTCTATCCGGCGGCGACTTCGAGGTGGGGGTCAAGCGGTTCTCGGTCACGGGAGCCGAGTCGCGTCTGCCCGCCGAATGGTATTTCGACTCCGACGCCGCCCTGGGCACGCAAGCCCTGTTCATTCCTCTGCGCTTGGAAGCGGTTCGCGTGACCTTCGGCCCGGTGATCTTCGCCCGCACCGACGACTACGTCTTCTGCTTCCAGGCCAAGGGTACGGACGGACTGCGCTGCGCCGCGTCGCTGGTCGGGTTGTCCAACGGTGGGCAGCCGCGGTTCGAGCCTGTCACACCCCAGTGGCAACGGTACCAGGAAACGATCCGCGTGCCCGCGGAAAGATTCGGGCGGACGGGCTTCATCGAACTGCTCGTCCTGCCACCCGAGCAGTCCGGCCAGCGCTTCGGCCTGTGGCTTGACGCCGTGGCTCTTTCGCGCGGACGGGCGGGCGAGGTCTATGCGGCTCCCAACGAATGCGAACTGGGCATCGTGGATCGATGGGACAACCCCCTGGACCTGGCTCGCGTCCTGCACCTGGATCAGTCGCCTTCCTTCGTGATCCGCGGTGTCAACTACGCCGATCATCCACGCGACTGCCTGCTGGCCATCGACATCACCGACGGGCTGGACCGCGTGGTCGCCTCGCACACCCTGCCCGTGCGCTTAGCCGCCCGCAGCCGCCACGATCACGCGCTCAAGCCGACGCTGCCGGCGGGGTATTACCGCATCCTGGCGACGCTCTGGCCGGGCTCGATCGGCCAGGGTCAACCCCTGAGCCAGGCCGAGCGGAGTTTTGTTCTTTGTGATCTGCTGGACCCGGTCCCCCGTGGCGCCCCGTGTGGGATGAACGTGTCCGGCCAGTTCTGCTCTCGCCGGCTCACGCAACTGGGCATCGGCTGGGTGCGATGGCGTCCGGACCTCCGCGCCCGCATCTCCGCGGGCGACTTCCTTGCACTCTGCCGCGAGCAGGCCCTGGAGGTTCTGTTGGCCGGCGGCCAGGAGGCACCGGAGGTGTCGGGAGCGCAGGGCCCTTCACCGCTGATTGGGCGTGAGTTGCCCGGGTCCTCGTTGCCTGCTGGGACGCAAAGCTCACGCGCCGTCGAACTCAGGCCGGGGCGGAACCGCCTCGTCGTGGACAGCGACGCTCTGGTTGTCAGCCCCTCATGGGGCGGGTCCGGACTCGATGGAGAGCCGGTTTCTACCCGGGGCCTCGCACAGGCTGTGGTTTTTCGGGAGGAGGCGCTTCCTGAGTCGATCGAACCGGCCGTTGTTTCCGTGCGCCGGGCTGTGGCGGGCGGAGTGCTCCCGCCGCTGTGGGAGTTGGCGATGCCCGCCCCCTTGGTAAGCAACTATGCGCTGGAGCGGGCTATCGCGCTGACTTCCCCTGCCGCGGGCAGCATTAGCGCATGGACTGACGACCCAGGGTGGGCGACGTCGCTCAGCATCCGCCGCTACGTCCTGCGGCAGTGGGCCGGCGTGCATCGCGTAGCCCTCCATACGGAGCCAGCCCTTGGCGGAATCGTCCCCTCGCTGATGGCCGAGTACGATCACTCCCCAACCCCTCTGGTGGCGGCCCTTGACTTCATGAACAACCTGCTCAATTCCGCCCAGCCCCTGGCCTGGTTTGATCACGGGGAGGTGCGCGTCCTCTGCTTTGACCGACCGGATCAGAGCACCGTGGGCGTGATCTGGCGGCCGTTCGGGCGCCGGCCAACCTGGGTTCCGCTCACGGGCATGGCCGGTCTGGTCCAGGTGCGAAACATGTTCGGCTCGCCCGAGATCCATCGTGTCGCCGGAACGGACTTGTTTGTACCTGCCTCCCAGTACGTGTGCTATCTGCTCTGCCCGCAGCAGCATCGGGCAGCTCTGCTGGAAGCGCTGGCCTCCCTGGAGCGGGACCGTCCGTTTGCCGCCCCCAGGCCGACGATCGGTCAGGAGCCGCGGACCACGGAGAGCCGTTGATTCAGAGCACCGCGTCGGTATGATGCTTTCGACTCGCCGGATGCGAGCAGCCGTCACACCCCAGAAAGGAGGCTTGTCATGCCACGATCGTTCGCCCGAACCGCTTGCGGATTGTCCCTGGTGCCGTTTGTCCTGGCCGGGTGCGAGGACAAGAAGAAGACCATGCAACAGGACGCCCAGCAGGCGGCCGCCGACCCGGCCACCGATTATCTGGAACCGGAGCCGGCGGCGCAGTTTGAGCCCACCGCTCCCGGCACCGCCTACTCCGGGAGCAGCACGGGGGCGGTTCCTTCCGGTGCGCGAGTACACACCGTCCAGCCCAAGGAAACGCTTTCCAGCATCGCCTATCAGTACTACGGTGTGAAGAACTGGCGCAAGATCTACGAGGCCAACCGCGAACGGATTTCCGACCCGAACAAGATTCATCCGGGCATGAAACTGATCATCCCCTAGTCTGCGGTGAAGGTCGCCCGGAAACCTCGCCAGTGCACCGAGCCCCCCGGCGAGCCGCTGGATCGCCCCGTGCGATACCTCAAGGGCGTCGGGCCGCGACTGTCCGCCGATCTGGCGCGACTCGGCATCGCCACCGCCTCGGACCTGCTGAACTGGTTTCCCATCCGCTACGCGGATCGCGGCCCATTGACGCCGATCGACGCCCTGGCCGAGGGCCAGCCGGCCACCGTCCGGGCACAGATCGTTCGCCTGTGGTCGGGGCTTCGGCCAGGCACACGCCGCAACTTTGTCCGCGCTCGGGTCGAGGACGCGTCGGGCTGCCTGCTCGTGACTTGGTTCAACGCACCGTACATGGCCGACCGCCTTCGGGTCGGCCGATGGGCGGACCTCAGCGGACGGCCGAGACTGGACGGCGCTCAACGGGAGCTGGTGAATCCGGCCTGCCGCATATTGGAGCAAAACGCACACGGCTCGGCCGCGCCCGAACCGCCGCGCTATCGGCCGGTTTATTCAGCCGGCGGCGGACTCTCCTCCGGCCAGATTGCCCGGATCATCGCTCGGTCTCTGGAGGAGCTGACCGGCAACCTGCCCGAGTGGTTGCCGGCCGATGCCCTTCGACGCCATGGACTGATGCCCCGGCGGCAGGCCTATCGGGCCATCCACCAACCGCCCGGCCTGGACACGGCGGCCGCCGCCCGCAGACGGCTGACGTTTGACGAATGCCTTGTCCTGCAACTGGCCGTCGGCCTGCGGCGCTGGCGATGGCGTGAGACCCGGTCCGCCCCGCGGTTGGAGCTGACCCCGCGGATCGAGGAACGGATTCGCGCCCGTCTTCCTTTCGCACTGACGGCCGCACAGCAGCGCGTGGTGCGGGAAGTCGCCGCCGACCTGGGTCGCGTCAGCCCCATGGCCCGCCTGCTGCAGGGTGACGTGGGCAGCGGCAAGACCATCGTAGCCGTGTGGGCGGTGCTGCAGACCATTGCCTGCCGTCACCAGGTGGCCATCCTGGCTCCGACCGCCGTGCTGGCCGAACAGCACTTTGGTCGGATCACCGCGATGCTGCGGGAGAGCCGCGTGCGCTGCGCTCTGCTGCTGGGAGGTGGCGGCAGGGCGGGGCGTTCCGCTCATCTGAAGCAACTGCGGGCCGGCGCATTGGACCTGGTGATCGGAACGCACGCCCTGCTGGAAGAGCCGGTGGTCTTCGCCCGGCTCGGTCTGGTGGTCATCGACGAACAACACCGTTTCGGCGTGCGCCAGCGGGCGGCGCTGCTGAGTAAAGGAAGGGCCCCGCATTGTCTGGTGATGACCGCCACGCCGATCCCCCGCACGCTGATGATGACCGTCTTCGGCGACCTGGACGTCTCGGTCATCGACGAGCTGCCCCCGGGACGACGAACGGTTGAGACCCGCGTCGTGGACGAACTGAATCTGCCGGCTGTGTGGCAAGCGGTCGGGCATCGCCTCGCCGCCGGCCAGCAGGCCTTCATCGTGTACCCGCTGGTTGAAGAGAGCGATGCTCTTCCGCTGGGCGCCGCCCGCGAGGAGGCCCGGCGGCTGCAGCGCGGCGTCTTCGCCGGCCATCGCGTCGGACTGCTGCACGGACGCATGCGGCCGCAGGAGAAGCATGCCACCATGGAGGCCTTTCACCGCGGCGAGCTGGCCGTGCTGGTCTGCACCACGGTGGTCGAGGTGGGCGTGGACGTGCCCACCGCCACGGTGATGGTGATCCGCCACGCCGACCGCTACGGGCTGGCCCAGCTTCATCAGCTTCGCGGCCGGATCGGCCGGGGCCATCAACCCGGATTGTGCTTCCTGGTCACGGATAGCCGAGCCCCCGGCGTTGGCGAGCGGCTGGACGTGCTGTGCCGCACCAGCGACGGGTTCGTCATCGCCGAGGAGGACCTGCGTCTGAGGGGTCCGGGGGAACTGCTCGGCCCGCGTCAACACGGCATGCCCCGTTTCCGCCTGTTCCGCCCGCTGGAGGATCAGGAGGTCTTCCGCGCCGCCCGTGCCGAGGCCAACCGCATCCTGGGCGACGATCCGGGACTGGTGTCCGCGCCCAACCTGCCCCTCCGAAAAACGCTCAAGGAACAGTACGCTGATGCACTGCTGCCGTCGGCGGACTGAAAGCCTCTCCCCCGGCTTGACCCGCCTTCGGCGAACTGTTAGGCTTTCCCCCATTGCGGGCCGAGTTCCATGTGCCGCACGCTGCGGAAGGAGTTTATCTCATGCTTCGTCTGATCATCGCTTCCGTTTTTTGGGCTTGGGTTGCGCTGGCCGCGGCCCAGGAGCCCGCCAACGATCCCGGCGCCGAACTGAAAGCGATCACCGATGAGTATGACAAGGCGGCCGAAGCGTTCTGGGAGCAGTTCGAAAAGACCCGCGAGGAAAAAAAGGACGCCGAGCCGGACATGAGCAAGCATCCGGCCCGGCAGTTCCTGCCCCGCGTGGAAGCCTTCGCCAAGAAGCACGCGGGGCAGCCGGCGGCCATCCCGGCCCTGTGCTGGATTATCGAGAACAGCCAGGACGCTGTTCCGGGATCAGAGGACAAGCTCCCGGCGGTCGGCGAATGGGCCTTCGAGCAGATCACCACCGTCCACGCCGGTCAGAAAGAGGTCGCCGACGCCCTGCGTACGCTGAGCCGCAGTTCGTGGGTCCTCGGCGAGCAGAAAGTTGTCCCCGCCCTGGAACGAATAGAATCCGCCAACCCGGAACCGGGCGTCAAAGCTTCGGCGCTGTTCTACCAGGGCGTGGTGTACCACGGATACGACCCCAAGCCGGAGGCGGTGGCCAAGTCCCGGCCGCTGTTCGAACGCGTCCTCAAGGAGTTCCCCGACTCCGAGGCGGCCAAGAAATGCGAGCCGTTTCTCTTTGAGATCAACAATCTGCAGGTGGGGATGAAAGCCCCGGAACTGGAAGGTACGGACGCGGAGGGCAAAACCATTACTCTTTCGTCGCTCCGCGGACAAGTCGTCGTGCTGGACTTCTTCGGGTTCTGGTGAGGACCCTGCGTCGCCATGATCCCCCATGAAAGGGAGATGGTGAAGCGTCTGGCCGACAAACCCTTCACCCTACTGGGGATCAACAGCGATGAGAGCCGGTCGGTTCTCCAGAAGAAGATGGCCGAACACGAGGTCAACTGGCCCTGCATCCATGACGGCTCGCCGGGACAGGGTCCCGTGGCCAAGAAGTGGAACGTGCGCGGCTGGCCGACGATCTACGTGCTGGACAAAACGGGAACCATCCGACATCGCGGGCTGCGGGACAAGGAACTGGAAGAGGCCGTCGTCGCCCTGCTGAACGAGGGCAGGTGACGACCGCCCGGCGGATCGCCCGTCGACGAAGAGGTGGCGGGAATGCTCAGCGCCCAACAGGTGCTTGATCGGAACTTCCTGGAGATACGGGCCAACCTGATCGTCGTGGCGGCGGCCCTGGACCGGATCGATCGGGCCGCCGGCGCCGACCGCGTCCGCGCCGATCCTCGCGTGACCGGGATCGGCAAAGCCCTCAAGGCCCTGATGGAAGGCGCCCCCAACCGGGCGGAAAGCGTGCAGATGGTGTTTTCGGAGGGCTACGACCCGAACTGGGCCCGCCCCAGGGCGGGTTCACGCTGACCGTCGCCGCCCCGACGCGCACTGCGGGTGATTCGCCTGCTGGATACGATGGGTCCTGTCTCCATGAGCTACATCGACCCCCACATTCACATGGTCTCCCGCGTCACCGACGACTATCAGCGGCTGGCTCAGGCAGGCTGCGAGATGGTCAGCGAGCCGGCCTTCTGGGCCGGTTTCGACCGTGGCTCGGCAGCCGCCTTCGCCAGCTACTTTCGACATCTCATCGAGTTTGAGCCCCAACGGGCCGCCCGGTACGGCATCCGGCATCTGTGCTGGCTGTGCATCAACGCCAAAGAGGCCGAGGACGTGCCCCTGGCCCGCGAGGTCATCTGTCTGATCCCGCCGCTGCTGGACCGGCCCAACGTGCTGGGCATCGGCGAGATCGGGCTGAACAAGAACACGCGCAACGAAGCCACGGTATTCATGGAACAACTGTCCATGGCCGCCGATCTGAACGAGCTGGTGCTCGTGCACACGCCCCACCTGGAGGACAAGTACAAAGGCACGCGGATGATCCTGGACATGATCCGCGAGCTGGGGCGCATCGCTCCAGAACGCGTGCTCATCGACCACGTGGAGGAACACACCATCAAGCCGGCCCTGGAGGCCGGACATTGGGCCGGCATGACCCTCTATCCGGTAACCAAGTGCACGCCGGCCCGTGCCGCGGACATGATCGAGGGCTACGGGCCCGACCGACTGATGATCAACTCTGCCGGCGACTGGGGCCCCTCCAATCCCATGGCCGTCCCGGAATGCGTGGCCGAGATGAAGGCCCGGGCCTGGCCCCCCCAGACCATCCGCAAGGTGACCTACGAAAACCCGCTGGCGTTCTTCTCCCAGTGCAAACGCTGGAAGGGTTGAACCTTCCCCAGCGGACCGGCGGCTCGCCTCCTGGGCCGTGCGGCTATAATTTGCGTCGTCGCACCGCCAGGTTTACCGGCGAAACACATGGCCAAGCGAGATTATTACGACATTCTGGGCGTTTCCCGGAAGGCGTCCGCCGAGGAGATCCAGCGCGCCTATCGCAAGCTGGCCAAGCAGTACCACCCTGACCGCAACAAGTCCGACCCCCGGGCGGCGGACAAGTTCAAGGAAGTGCAGGAAGCCTACGACGCGCTCTCCGATCCCCAGCGCCGCAGGACGTACGATCAGTTCGGACTGGCGGGCATTCATGGCGGACCCGGGCCGGAGGAAGTGCATTTCAGCGCCGGCCCGCGCGGGCAGCGGGTTTACAAGTGGTCGTCGTCGGGGGGCATCGATCCGGGGGACCTGGAGGACCTGTTCGGCTCCATCGGCGAGGGCGAGGACTTCTTCGAGCGCATCACGGGCCGGGGCTTCGCCAACCGCCGGGGTCGGCGCCGCACGCGGGTGCGGCCGGCCGAGGAGGTCCCCCCGGGGCAGGACGCCGAGCAGACGGCCAACCTCTCCTTCGAGCAGGCGGTGCGGGGGACGTCCATCGAGCTGGACATCGTGGGCGCCGAGGGGGACCGGTCCTCCCACGAACGACTGACGGTGCGCATCCCGCCGGGCGTCGTTGACGGGCAGCGAATCCGCGTCCGCGGCAAGGGCCTTGCCGGTGTGCCGGGCGGTCCGCGCGGCGACCTGTACCTTGTCTGCCGGGTCCGAGCCCACCCCTACTTCGAACGCCAGGGCGAGGACATCTACCTGACGTTGCCCATCTCCGTGACCGAGGCCTGTACCGGCACCAAGGTGGAGATTCCCACGCTGGACGGACCGACGATGCTCACCATCCCGCCGGGAACAGCCAGTGGCACGAAGCTGCGCCTGCGCGGCCGGGGGGTGGCGCGACCCGGCGGCGGTCAGCGCGGCGACCAGTACGTGGTGGTCAAGATCGTACCGCCCAGGAGCCTGACCGAGCGCCAGCACAGACTGCTGGGCGAATTGGCGGCCAGCTTCGGCGTCCAGGACGATCCCCGGCGGGACGTCCCCTGGAAGCGGTGACCGCAGTGCCCGGGTCGGGCACGAGGAATCTGGGGAGCTTGTCGTGACCGGTCTGGACGCTCCACGTTCACCGCGGCTGGCCGCTGTCCTTCTCCTGCTGGGCGTGGCCATCCTGGTGGTCAGCCTCGGTCTGATCGCCTACGGGGATCGGGACTTGAGGGCCGCGGATCCGATGGACATGGCCCGCTCGGCCGGTCGTGGAGGGCCCACGGCCGGCGCCCAACTGGTGTGGGTCCGCTGGCTGTTCTGGCTGGCGATCCTGCTCTTCGCTCTGGTCATCGTCTTGTCGGCGTTCCTGCGCTGGTCGCGGCACTTCCGGCACGATCTGCTCCGCCGCCCGGACCCGCCCACGCCTTACGTGGACGCCTGGGCCATGCACCGGCCTCCTCCGGCCGAGAACGAACCGCAGGACGGATAGCAGGGCAAGCATCGGGCTGCTCTTCAGCCGAACCGGTCTGGGGTCCGATAGAAGCATTTATTCCCGGCCATGCTGCGGCCGGTTCCAAGGAGCCCTGAAGGTGATCCGTGCTCCCGACGGGCAGGGTAGCTGTCTGATCCTCATGTATCACTACGTGGCCGACCTGACGGGCGGCACGTACAAGGGTCAGCGGGGTCTCTCACCCGAAGAATTCGAAAGTCAGGTGATCGCCCTGAAGAAGCACTTCGATCCGATCACCTGGGAACAATTCCGTTCGCAGCGGGCCAGGGGCAGGGTTGCTGACCGACCTGCGGTCATGTTCAGCTTCGACGACGGTCTGGCCTGCCAGGCCGGGGTAGCGGCGCCGATCCTGGAACGCCACGGGGTTCGCGGCGTGTTCCTCGTGCCGGGTGCGGTTCTGCTCGGGGGGCGCCTCCTCGACGCCCACAGAGTCCATCTGCTGCTGAACGGGCTCGCCCTGGGCGGAGAATCTCTGCTGGGCGCGGTCAAAGATCAGCTTGCTGCTGGGGATCTCGTTAACGACTGGTGGTCCAGGCTGGATCCGGTGAAGGCGGCAAAGGCTTACGCCCACGAGACGTGTCAGTCGCGGCAGCTTCTGAAGTACCTTCTGAACTTCGTGCTGCCGTCGCAGTTGCGAGGGCGAATCCTGGACCGGCTCCTGGCCGACCACGGTGTGAACGAGCAGGAATGGGCCGCTCGCTGGTACGGTCCGCGTGATGCTTGGAAAAAGCTCCAGGACAAGGGGCACACCGTCGGCGGACACGGCTTCGCCCATGAACCGCTCGCCGAGTTGTCGCCCGAAGCGCAGGAGCGCGACCTGACGGCTTCACATGACGCGCTCAAGGACCTGCTGGGACCCGGCGAGCGCCCGATGTCCTATCCGTTCGGAAGCTACGACGCGAACACGACGGTTCTAGCCCGTCGAGCAGGCTTCGAAGCCGCCATGACCACCGTAGAGGGACTGAACGACATGTCCACGGACATGTATCAGCTCCGCCGCGTCGACGGCAGAAAAGAAGACGTCGAGAAAGTCCTGGCGGCCGCGGGAGGCGCGCAGCGATGAGCCGCTTGGCCACCCCAGCTCGGGGCGATCATCCAGCTCCTCCGCGTCTGCCCATGGCCGAGCGGCTGCGGCGGTTCCTGAGCTGCTACTGGCTGCGACCGGAAAACGCCCTGTGGATGACGCTGCGCAGCCAGGTGCTCGACGCCTACCGTTTCGAGCTCCCCAGCCTGGATTTAAGCTGCGGGGACGGCGTGTTCAGTTTCCTGCACGCGGGTGGAGCACTCGACGAGGACTTCGACGTGTTCCGTACAGTCGGGCAGCTTGACAACGTCCGCACTCAGCACGCGGACATGTTCGATCATGTCGATCCGTCCTACGCGCCACGAATCGTGGAGCCGCCGCGCTGGCGCATGACCACCGGAACGGACCACAAGCCGGCCCTTCTCGCCAAAGCGGCCACACTCGGCTTCTACGACGAGCTGGTCGAAGCCGACCACAACCGGCCATTACCGTTGCCGACCGGCCGCTATCGAACCGTCTTCAGCAACTCCATCTATTGGGTCAGTCGCATCGAGCTGCACCTGAGCGAAATCCGCCGTCTCGCCGCTCCCCAGGCCGTTGTTCTGTTGCAGGTCAAGCTCGACTCGATCCGTGACTACACGCTGGCCCGACACGAGCCGGCGCTGGGCAGGAACTGGCTGGACCTGATCGGCCGCGGACGGTTTGAAACCTGGCCGACCATGGGCAGCCTGGCAGACTGGCAGCGGCGATTCGAGGGCGCCGGCTTTGCGATTCGCGACGTACTCCCCTTCGTCACCCGGACGCACGCCCACATCTGGGACATCGGCCTGCGTCCCCTCGCCCCGCTTCTGGTACGGATGGCTAACTCGCTGGAGCCGGCCACTCGCCGGTCCGTCAAGCGCGATTGGGTCGAGCTGCTCACCGAATTGCTCCTGCCCTTCGCCCGCCCGGACTGTGACCTGTTCGCCGAGCGCGGCGAACCGGCCGAGGTTCTGTTTGTGCTGACCCGCAGGTGACCCCGGTCGCGTAACCTACGGCACGAGTGTGACGCGTGGTTCGACCTCGACCTTGCGGGCGGCGTAGCGCGGGAACAGCCCGTCTTCGATGAGCTGGTAGAGCTTCACCACCTGTTCCGGGTGGTAGTCTTTGCGCAGGTACAGCCGCGGGTTGGGCACCGCCCACTGCGGCACAGCCCGTACGCCTCCTGCCTCCCACTCCCGCAGCGTGCGCTTCAGCAGCTCAATCCCCACGCCGATGGCCTTGCAGCCGGCGGTGTGCGGCATGTCCTCGGCGGTGATGTCCGGCCTGCCCTGGTGGATGATCGGCCCGCTGTCGATGCCCGCGTCGATCAGGTGGATGGTGGCCCCGACGTACTGCGGCTCGTCGTTGAGCAGAGGGTAGAAGTTGGTCGCCGTCCCTCGGTAGTACGGGGAGAGCCCCAGATGCAGGTTGATCATCCTGCCGGCCCAGGCGTCCAGCAGAGGCGGCCGGATGAGACTGGTGCCGTAGACGACCACCACCTCCGC
>Ga0073934_10008913_pt1 | contig 13113 bp, 11 predicted proteins | sample LarsenN4metaG_FD_76834 | JGI IMG/M metagenome (GOLD analysis project Ga0073934, IMG submission 76834) | Hot spring sediment bacterial and archeal communities from British Columbia, Canada, to study Microbial Dark Matter (Phase II) - Larsen... ...
AACTGGATCGCCCGCGTGATCACCGACCTGCTGCACGACAGCTCGGACTACATGACGCAAGTCCCCGCCGGATAACGGCCGAACGCGTTCGTCGAAATCAATGAGGAAATCGGAACTACTGAATCTGCAAACTCGTGAGGAATTGCAGACCTGGAATCCAGGATTACCCAGCGCACGCTGTCTCGCCTGGTCGCCCGCGGAGGGCGTGCTCGCCATTGGTGGACACGGCAACCGCGTGAAGCTCTGGGACGTAGGCAACGGAAAAGAACTGGCCACGCTCGTGGGGGGAAATACTTCCATCCAATCGCTGGCGTTCACTCCCGACGGAAAGCGGCTGGTGGCGGGCACCATGTCGGCGGAACAGCCGCAGATTCCCGGCGAAGTGCTCGTTTGGGATGTGCCATCGAAACAACTCAGCAAGACATTCACCGGGCATCGGTTGGGCATCTGGAAAGTCGTCGTAACGCCCGACGGACGGCGAATTGCCTCGGCCAGTGACGATGGCACCGTTCGTATCTGGCAGGGGCAGTGAAGTCGGCTCCCTATCGTGCGGCTTAGGTCGCGCATCAGTAGCAGCCTGTCGAAAAACACGCTGGATGACGAAAAATCGGGTCGGGAAAGCGCGGACCGAACCTCCCGCCCATCGGATGCTTCGCGCCGGTGAGCTGGCCTGACCCGCGCCGTGTGACCGCCCAGGATTGTTCACTCCGTTTTTTCGACGAGCGTCATGTCCTTGAGAGAAACGGTACCCGGCTCGAACCCCACCACCACGCTGATGCGGTTCTTCTTGCTGACTACGTCGGTCGCACGGAAGCGGAATTCGTATTCGCGATACTCCTTGCCGAGCGTGAGCTGCTCGCCGAGACCAACCTGGTGCCAGTCTTCCTGGTCGATCATGGCATTGACTCCGATGAGGCAGCTCGAATCGCATTTGGCTTGGAACTTCAGGATGTACGTTTGACCTTCCTTGAGATCCAGGCCGGTTTGCACCGCCTGCAGATGCCAATCGGTGCCCGTGATCTTGGTGGCGCGAAGCACAAGGGCGTCGCCATCGGCCTTGATTTCCCCCTTAGCGCCTTCGTGCTCTTCCCAACGCCAGGAGTCGACCTTGTTGGTGGGCTTGAGGAGGTTCTTGGGTTCATCCGCGAACGCAAGCAGGCCGGCCAGGAGGCAGAATGACGTGGCGAGTTTCATGATGGGGCTCCCACAGGGAAGTGATGCACTTGTCGTCTTCAAGACACGCTTTCACGCCGATTGGCGGACGCTTGGCGACTATTGACCGGAGCACGCGAGTCTGACAGCTGCCCGTCCTGCAGCAACGGCTCGCACCGGATGGTGTATTTCAGTTCTTGCACAGGTGGCGACCAGGGCGAGTGCTGCCATCCCGGTCCGCGTCCAGTGCTTCGCGCGGCGGTCCTCATTTGTCAGGAATCCGATTGAGCGTGTAGTACGCCTCCTGGTGCAGCAGCGGCAGTCCGGTGGCTGACCGCACCCCCGCGGACACCAGTTCGTGGATGTGCCCTTCCTGCAGGCCGTCGATGACCAGCCGGACGGATTTTGCGTCTTCGGAGACGGTCGCCGACGTGATCGTCGGAGTGGTGAAGTCCACCTCCGGACTGCCGTAAGGCGCCTGATAGATGTACGTGTAGGTCTGCAGTTTGTACGAAGCAACTTCGCCGGCTGTTTCGCGGTTGACCAGGTGGGTAAACGTCAACTCGAAGCCGTCCGGCTTGGCGCGCATTTCGTGGATCTCGAAGGGTGTCTGGCCGGACCAGTCGAGTCGCTCCAGCGCAAACGGCTTGTTGCCGCGCGAACCCCAGCCGCGGTTGGTGCCGCCGACGAAGAGCGAAGAACCCCCCCGTTCCCCCCCGGAGACAGTGGGGGCGAAGAGCAGCGCGAGCGTGCCTGAGCCAAAGCCCTCGCGGAACGGGAAGCACGCTCCCTGGTAGTGGCCGTCGACCTTTTCGAGGAAACACCGCATCACCGTGCTGTTGGTCTGGTCGCCGACGAACATTTGCCCGGCGAACGGCCCGAACCTGCCGGACGTCGTGTCGCAGGCCACGCCGCTGGCCGACTGGCCCATTTTCTTGTAGGGAAACAGAATCGCCGGCGGTTCGTACTCCGGAATCCTGTCCGCTTCTGTCATGAACCGGCTGCCTGACTGCGGCTCTTGCGGACGCAGTCCCATCGCCGCCTTTACCTCGGGCAGGTCGTACCACTTGAATCCTCCGGGATGCCCGACGAACTTGCCGGGCACAAGGTGCTTCAGCGAACACGTGCCGTTCCAGGGGCCCTGGTTGTCGGTATAGAACATTTCGCCCGCGGCGTTCATGCCGATGCCGCCTGGTGAGCGGATGCCGCTGCAGGTGGGGATCGACTTGCCGTCGGTCGTGATCCGCAAGCACCAACCGCGGTACTTCGCCTCGCTGCTGAAGGAGCCGGTGAGGCACAGCGCGACCCACAGGTTGCCGTCGCGGTCGAACTTCGATCCGAAGGCGTACTCGTGGTAGTCGCCGCTGACTTCCCAATCGTCATTGACGATTTCGAACACGTCGGCGATGCCATCGCCGTTCGAGTCCCGGATCCGCGACACATCGCCGCGCTGCGTGACGTACAGCCAGCCATCGCGCCACGCCAGGCCCAGCACTTCGTGCAATCCGTGGGCGAACCGCGACCACTTCATTGCTTCCGGCGTGCCGAACGGTTGATCCACCAGCCAGACTTCGCCACGCCGCGTAGACACGGCGAGTTTGCCGTCCGGCAACAATTCCAGAGCTCCGACTTCAAGAGAGATGTCCTTGGGGACGGCGAACGTGGCAAGGGTATAGTAGCTCGATTCGGTCGGTGCGTCGGCAGCGACCGCGGACCAGGCTAGGCCCGCCACGACCAACAAACTGAACAAGCGAACCATTCGCCATGGCCTTTAGCAGGAGGGAGTCCCGTGACTTTACCCGATACAGACGGGGCCAGACAATCGCCACTGCAAGGCTACTCAGGGCGATTCAGTTGTCGAAGTTGAGCAAGCTGTAGGGTGATGCCGAGTCCGCGAGGCTCATCGTAAGTGCTTGCCAGCGGGTGAGCCTCGCGGACTCGGCGTCACCTTACTTTCAACAATTGAATCACCCTGCAAGGCTCCTACGGTGGGGGCGGTTGCCCCTCAATACTCGTGGGCCTCCCCCGCGCTCGCTTCGAACGATTGCAGTGTGGATCTCTTCACCTGGCGAATCACTTTGTTGTCCACTTCGGCCCGGAGCTTGGCGACGGCTTCATCGATGGGAAGGGCGCCGAGCTCGCCGTCGATGCGGTCGCGGAGGCTGACGGTGCCGTTGTCCTGGTCGCGGCCGCCGACCACCAGCATATAGGGGATCAGCTCCACCTGGGCATCGCGAATTTTGGCATTAATCTTGCAGCTGCGGAGGTCGCTGCCGACGCGGAAGCCGGCGTCGCGAAAGCGCTCGTCGACTTGCCGGGCGTAGTCCTCGAATTTCTCGCCAATCGACATCACGCGGACTTGCTCCGGCGCCAGCCACAACGGAAATGCACCGGCGAAGTGCTCGATCAGCATCCCGGTAAACCGTTCCATGGAACCGAACGGCGCGCGGTGGATCATCACCGGGCGGTGGGCCTGGTTGTCGGCACCGACGTATTCGAGCTGGAATCGCTCGGGCAAGTTGTAGTCGAGCTGCACGGTGCCCAGTTGCCATTCGCGGCCGATGGCGTCGCGGACCATGAAGTCCGTTTTCGGACCATAGAAGGCTGCCTCGCCTGGGCATTCGGTGAAGCGCAGTCCCACTTCGGTGAGCACCTTTCGAAGAGTGCTTTCCGCTTTCTTCCAGAGTTCTGGCGCGCCGACATACTTATCGGAGGCCGGGTCGCGGGTGGACAGTTGCACGCGGTAGTCTTCGAGTCCGACGCTGCCCAACACGAACTTCACGAGGTCCAGGGTGTCCTTGAATTCCCGTTCGACCTGCTCCGGCGTGCAGAACAAGTGGGCATCGTCCTGGGTCAGACCGCGGACGCGCAACAGGCCGTTCAGCTCGCCCGACTGCTCGTGACGATAGACGGTGCCGAATTCCGCCAGACGCACCGGCAAGTCGCGATAGCTCCGCGGCTGCGCTTTGTAGATCTGCACGTGATGCGGGCAGTTCATCGGCTTGAGGAGATACCGCTCCTGCTGTTTCTCCCAGGCGCGCAGGAACGCAACTTTATCTTCGGTCGGTCCGCCCTGCGGCAAGCCGCGGAGGTCGATGTGCAGGAGGCTCGCAGTTTCGATGAGTTTGCGTTCATCATCCGCGCCGAGCGTTCCGTCCTGGAGCTTGCGGATCCAGAAGTCGACGAGCTGTCCGCCTTCGTGCCCGAAGATGGGGCTGAACTGTGACTCGCGGTAGTACGGAAAGTGACCGCTGGTCTCGTACATTTCCACGCGGCCGATGTGCGGGGTGTACACGGGCTGGTAGCCGCGCTTCAACAACTCCTGCTTGATGAACTCTTCCAGCAGCGAGCGGACGGTGGCCCCCTTCGGCATCCACAGGCACAAGCCCTGTCCCACGTCGTTGCTGATGGCAAACAGCCCTAACTGCTTGCCCAGCACGCGATGGTCGCGGCGCTTGGCCTCGTTGACCTGCTCCAGGTACGCGTCGAGATCCTTCTGCGAGAACCAGGCGGTGCCGTACAGCCGCTGCAGTTGCCGACCCTTCGCGTCTCCTTTCCAGTAAGCCCCGGCGACCGACAGCAGTTTGAACGCCTTGATGCGTTTGGGATCGGGCACGTGCGGGCCGCGGCAGAGGTCGACGAATTCTCCCTGCCGATAGAAGCTGACAGTGGGGTGGTCCTTGAGTCCCGTCTGGATGTGCTCCACTTTCAGCGATTGCTTCATGCCCTGGAGCATCCTCATCGCTTCTTCGCGGTCGGTGACGAACCGCTCGAAGGGCTCCCCTTCTGCCACGATCTTCGCCATTTCGGCTTCAATGCGCGGAAAGTCATCCTCGCTGATCTGGTGCGAGAGCGCCATGTCGTAGTAGTAACCGTGGCCGGTCGTGGGGCCGAACGCCAGCTCCACGCCGGGGAACAGCCGCATCACGGCGCGGGCCATCACGTGGGCGCAGGAGTGCCGCAGGATGCCCAGCGACGCGGCGTCTTTGTCGGTGAGGATCTGCACGGGAAGCGGTCGCTCGTCCGAGACTTCGGCGAGCGGCTTCATGAGATCGACGACGTCGCCGGCGACGCGGGCACCGAGCGCCGACTGGGCAAGCCGGGGATGGATTTTCTGGGCCACATCCAGGGCGGTGGCGTCGTCGGCGAATTCGTGCACTGATCCGTCAGGCAAACGGACGGAAAGCATTGAGTCGGACCTTCGGTATCGGGAACAAACAATAACGTCAGCCAAAACTATCCGCGGAGGATGGCAAATCCGCAAGGGACCGAAATCATGCGTGGCTGACGCCGCGGCAACTGCCGAGGTTCGCTTCACTGGGTTGGTTGACGCAGGTCGGCGATGCTCGCTGTTGCAACGGTGACAACGCTCGCGGACTCATCACTCAACGTTCAACCCGCTGCCGGTGCGAGCAGGTGAACCGCCAACCGACGGCCACGATAGGGTTCCGGCTCTACGAGCGTTGTAAGCCGCCAGCCGCTGGGAACATCGAGCAGGCGCAACTCCTGGCCGCTCCAATCGACGATCACCATTCGCGATGCGGGATGCGACCGCTCGCGGACCAGGGTTTCGGTGAGCTTGGGATCCCATCCGGACGCCTGCGAGACCGCCGCATTGGGCCAGAGGGAGCACACGAGGTACCGCAGCCGCGGGCCATCGCCACGGTGAGGGACGATCAGCGACGCCTGGGAGATGTTGGTCACCACCTGCAATCGTTGCCGGACTCGGAGCCAGACGTTGCGATCCGGGGAGGGACGCGTCACGGACCAGCTCATCGCCGCATGACCACACACTGTTGCGATGGCGGCGATGGCCACCCACCGGCGGATTTCCGCTTCGCTCCAAGCCAGCGTTGAGCGGCGAAGCCCCACGGCCAGTGGCGCACTGGCCAGGACCAGGATTCCGAACGCCGCGCCTACGATCACGCCGATGCTCAAAGTGCCCGTTGCCATCCAGCACACCTGGCCAATCATCACCATCAGTGCCATGAGGATCAGTTGCCACGTGGCTTCGCGTTGCAGGACACAGTTCAACCCGTGGGCGGCCAGCAATGTGGCGGGCAGCAGTGCAAACGTTTCCCACAGTCGGATAACCCCGGGATCTTCCACGCCGCTGAAGCAAAGGGCGAACCGGACAGCGGCCGCGGCTACGTTCCAGACGACCAACCAGCGCGCCAGCTCCGCTTCCGGCGATTGACGCCGCGACCAGCCAAGCTTGGCCTCCGTCACCAGCCCCACCAGCCACCAACCTCCCAGCGCCACCGAGCGATGCAGCCAGCGCTCCAGGCTGAGGCGGGGAGGAACGTGGTCCCACGGCAGCGGCTGGGGACCGCCCTGCCCCACGAGCCATGCCGAGAGGAAGGGCCAACCGTACTCGGCGAGTTGCATCGCAACCCACCAGAATCCGAGGGCGCCGCCGGTCAACACAAGAATCCCCAGACTGGCGAACGCGAAACCGAGCTTCGATCGTGATCTCACAGTTCCGGCTTTGGATCGTGACGGTTCCTCAGAGCGCAGGCTCGACCAGATGGTCCATGCGGCCACCACGGCGACAAACGCCAGCGCCAGCGAACCGCCCGCGAGCAGCAACAATCCCCACGCGATGCCCGCCATCAGCAGTCGAAACGAGACAACGTCGCGCCGGTCGTTGAGGTGTCCCCATAAAGCCCACGAGGTCACCGTCAGCAGAACGAAGCAGAGTGCGTCGGGAGTACCGGTTTGCACGGTCAGCAGCAATTGCGGATGCAGCGACAGACAGATGGCGACGATCAGCGCCCACCGTGCGCCGCCCGTTTCATCGGCGAACAGGTAGCTCACGGCAATGCCGGCCATCGCGCACAGGCATGCCACCATCAACAGCGAACCAACCGACCCTGGTGGCCAAGCAGCCAGAAGAGGGGCAGTCAGCCACGAGTACAGCGGCGGCGCAAAGTTCAATGGAACGTCCGGCCACTCCGTGGCCGGGGACAACCACTGCGTGAGCTGCCGGGCATACCGCACCGAAATCGCCCTCAACCCCCAGGCGGCGGTCTCATCGTCGAGGGATGCGCGAGCCGCAGCGATTAATGGCGGCGCGACGGCGGCCAGGATCACCAGCGGCAAAAACCAGTGGGCTCGGCGGAGCATCGGCGCGACGTCGCGCGGAGGTTCCGCTGTCAGCCGAAGCAACTCGGCGTCGTCGATCACCCGCACCATGGCCGCTCCTTGCGGCCCATCATACCGCGGCGCGTTCCAACTGAAGAGCCGCGGAACGATTCCTTGCTCGTGCCGGTCCGCACGTTCAGAAATCTTGATACAACCGATACGACCCCTACAGCCGTGTTAATCGATTCAAACAGTGCCCACGGCATAATCGGGAAGACAGATGCCGCGTTGTCTACCACAACCCTTTGTCTCATCGGCAGATGGAACGCGATTCGGGTTGTAACGATTACGAGGGTTGCGCCGATGGCACCGTTTCTGCAACTGATAGGGATTGTACGGTTTGAACCGGACGTGAGGTTTGCAGCAGTTGTACTGCGAATAAGGCCACAATCCGGTGCTCGCATGCCGTCACGTCGAGACGGCTCTTCCCTTGTGTTCGAGCGTGTGGGGCGACCTGAGAGACCGTTCCCGCACTGAGGTGGGCGTCGGCTGGGTGTGTGGCCCGGGACGACGCCAGAGCGGCTGTCGGCCGCGCGCGGTGGTTTCGTGGCGAGCCAGGCGCCTCAGCGCCCGGTACTGCTCGGAGACGCCAACCGCGGCACGACCGCCGGCTGAACTTCACCGCCCCGTCGTGGGCGCGTTCCCATTCCATTGCGACGAGGACCGACCAATGGTACGCAATTTGGCGAGCTGGTGGTTTGATGAAAACGGCCTGGTGATCTCGGCGGAACTGGTCATTGTGTTGACCGTGGTGGTGATCGGACTCATCGTCGGCCTGGCCCACGTGCAGGCCGCTGTGGTGACAGAACTGCAAGGCACCGCTGCGGCGTTTTCCAGCCTCAATCAATCGTTCGCATTCACGGGATTCCAGGGCTGCCCCAAAGCCGCGTTTCGAACGAGCTGGACCGCGGGCTCGTTCTTCTTCGACACGTTTGCCACCTGCGTGGGAACCGGCGGGGCGACCGGCACCACTTGCGAAATCTTCGCGGGGGCACCGGCGGTCGTGACCGGGCCGTCCACGGTCGTGGCGCCGGAGACTGTGTGTCCAACGTGCGTGCCGGATGGCCCCCGCCTGGAAGAACCGTGCGTAAGCTGTCCGCCCGCAAATGGCGTTCTGCCTCCGGCGCCGAAGCCAGAGATCCCGATGGGGCCAGTCCCCCAGAACCTTCCACAGCAGTGACGGCGATTGCCGTCGGAGTCCGGCCCGTTCGAGACGCCGGGGTTCTGGAGGCAAGTTGCCGCTTGTTCACTCATGTGAACGTTATTCTCGCGGCGACACGAACAATCGGTTCAATTTGCGGAATGCGTAAATTCGGCGCCATCGCCGCCATCGGTGCAATACGGACGAGCGCAACAATCTCTTCCATCCGTATATCTCGTACGATCGCTACAACTTGCAACGAGTCGATTCTGCTCGTAGGGATGTTGCCGGCTGTAACGGTTGAACCGGTGGCACGCATTCTGCGTTGTCTGCGAGCTGTTCGGGTTAAGCAGCCCGTTCCGACCGAGGCGGCCATCATCGACGGCAACATCTTGGCACTCGGACTCGCGTCCGGGGGCTGAGTTCCTCGGAGGGCAGACTGTGGCCGCAGTCTGCCCTCTTTTTTCTGCACAGCAATTCGCCGGCAAGAAGTCGGCACGCTGATCACGGCGGCGCAGAGCGCCGTCGCCGCGATGTCCGGGCCCGGCATTGCGAACCACACGGCAGAGCCGGACCGGTACGCCAGGCCACACCCCGGCGTGCCGCGCGACGAGCGTCTCTCTCCACCTCAGTGTTGTCTCTCAGCTTTCAGAAAGGTCGTTCCCATGTTGAAGTCTCTGCTTCGAGACGAAGCCGGCGCCGTGATCAGCGCCGAACTGGTGCTCGTGCTCACCATCGTGGTGATTGGCGTGATCGTTGGCCTGAGCGAAGTGGCCGTCGCGATCAACACCGAATTGAACGACATCTCGAACGCCATCGGGGCGCTCGACCAGTCGTTCTTCTTCACCGGCTTCCATGCCATCAACGACAAGGTCAAGAGTGCCGTGAGCGGCTCGCGTTTCGTGGACGTCCACGAAGAGTGCGACAACAACACCAGTTGCGACTTGATTTGCGGTCCGCCAACGGTGCCGACCTGCGGCTGACCGTCTATCGCAACTGAACCGTGACTGATGCCCGCTCGCCGCGGGGAGCGTCGAAACGCTCCCCGCGGCGATTCCCTTTGACGACTGTTTCATTCCTGTGCGATTCAACCGCTACAACCGATACATTGTGTTTCATCCGTGGAACCTGCACAGCACGATTCGCGGGCTTCGTTGGCAGAATCGTGCGAGACGGCCCAATCGTCTCGGTCAGAAGAACCGCACATGCGGGAACAACTTGCGCAGCACGATGTCCGATGATAGCGATTGTGCACGATGTGAGCGAAAGGGCGATGGCACGGGTTCTGCAGGTTTTGACGAATCGACGGCGCCCCCGGATTGGTCGACGATTGCGGGCATCGGGATTGGCCTGATGTCCGGCTGGCTGCGATCATCGTGACGATCGGTGCGAAGCCGCGGGGTTGGCGCAGGCTGCCGGACGCACTCGTTGTGCGCTCGGATCGCTTCAGGCTCTGAGCGCCAAGCCTGACGGTTTGTTGAATTTCGTCAACAGCGCCCGGCGCGTCGCGGACGCCCGGCGTGACAACTGCGCCGACGCCTCCGTGTGTGCCGGCGTTGCCGCAGCCTCTTCCCGCACCGCATGTTGCGCGGGCGACATCCATCGGCTGGCAGTCACCGCTCCTCCAGGCGGCACGATCGCCCTGACCGACTGGCATGGCACATGCGATCCCCTGCTCTCCATCAACACGGTCGCGTGCTCAGTTGCGACCGCTGAATGATGCGTTGCCAGGTTCTCAGGCGGCATCGTCAGAAGAGGTTCAATCCTCTCGCGGCGAGCCGCCTGCGAAAGCGTTCGTTCTCTCATTCCTCTCAGACACTCCACGACCGTTGCGAGCAACGGTCGTAAGTTCACCCTGCAGGTGATCGGGCCCGCCTGTCGGCCAACGGTCGGGTCCAACCGCCACCGGAACGTGGTTCCGCGGTGGTCGCCATCGGGAGGCTGAAAGTTTCAGCCTCCCAGAAGCGCCGTGCATCCGGTCCTGCCAGACCCGCACGGCGGTGTTTCCTCCATTCCACACAGGAACTCAGTCCATGTTGCGCAAGTTGTTTAACGATGAATCTGGTGCGGTAATCTCTGCCGAGCTCGTGCTCGTGCTCACGATCCTGGTGATTGGCGTGATCGTCGGTCTGTCGGAAGTGGCCGTCGCGGTCAACACCGAACTGAACGACATCTCGAACGCCATTGGGGCGCTCGACCAGAGCTTCAACTTCACCGGTTTCCACGGAACTGGCGTGAAGGCGAAGAGCGACGTTGCTGGTTCGAAGTTCACGGACGCCCACGACGCCTGTGACCAGAATTCTGACTGCGACCTGGTTTGCGGGCCGCCCACGACCGATACGTGTGGTTGATCCTGTCCTGGTGGCTTGACCGTTACCGCGACTTGTGTGACCCGGCGCCGAGTGCATCTCGACGCCGGGTCTTTGTGTTTTCCGATCCCGTGACTCAACTCGGCCTCATCGCAGAATCCCCAACATTTGGCACGCGATGCGCAGAAGGAACCGTTGCCAGTCCGGCATCCACTCCTGCAATCGCTGCAGCACGAAAATCCGGCTGGCGCAATGTTGCAGTGCCTGGCGATTTGCGCCGAATTGCCCGAAACGCCGTTCGCAGACGGCGTGTGGCGTTTCGTCACAACAATGAAGCGCCGCTATTGACGCCGTGTTGAGTTTCGGCAACGCGCCCGCACGTGCGTCGGCGTGTGTTGCGGGATTCCACACGCCTGGCCGTATCACACGAGGTGCGCAGCATCTGCGGCGCCGGCAAGGCGTTACCGCGGCCGATGAGCGGCGGAGCGCGCGTGATGCGGAATCGCCACATGCCGGCACGGCACACGGAATGCGAACCTGTGGGCCTTAGCGTCGCAAAGATCTGAGGCGACGCGCAAGCCCCTCTTGAGTCGCAGGCGGACGCGAAAAACTTCCGTACGTCTGCGTCTGACGCTCCCGGTTTGACTCCTGGGATTCCCGGCTGACGGATGCCCGTCGGCCGCGAGCTTGTTTCTGCGCAGGAAGTGGAACCGTTCCGGCGGCCACCGGGACGGTGCCGTCGACGTGGGATGACCATTCCACGACGCCGGCGAGGATGGGCCTGGCTGCTTGTGTGGCAGGCAGGCGGCGCCGCGTCGTGGTCCCGGCCAGGTCACGCACGGCCACAGTTCAGATCTATTTCACATGACAGAGGAACTCAGTCCATGTTGCGCAAGTTGTATAACGATGAATCGGGTGCCGTGATCTCGGCCGAGCTCGTGCTCGTGCTGACGATCCTGGTGATCGGCGTGATCGTCGGCCTGTCCGAAGTCGCCGTCGCGGTCAACACTGAGCTGAACGACATCTCGAACGCGATTGGCGCGATCAGCCAGAGCTACTTCTACACCGGTTTTCGCGGCACGGGGGTGAAGAGCAAGAGCGAAACGGCCGGATCCCGCTGGACCGACTTCCACGATGCCTGCGACCAGAATTCCGATTGCGACCTGGTGTGCGGTCCTCCGGCGGTCGACACCTGCGGTTGATCCTGGGTCTGTCAGTCTCGTTTCATCGAAGCCCGGCTTCTCTCGCAGAAGCCGGGCTTCTTCTATTATGGAACTCAGCGGTCGGAACGGCACGTTATTAATCCTCAACACGTGCGTTGACGTTTCGCAACGCGCCATTCCGTCGAATGCGGACGGCCTTTGGCGATAACGCCAGTGGTAATAAGGGATTGCCTAACTGCAGCAGTGTGGCGAGCGCGTGACAAAGCGCCTCGCGTGGCAGACAACGCCGCTTGGCAGGTGAATGGCCGAATTAACACCGGCGAATCGGGCGCAACGCGCCGTCACGCTGAAAGAAAATCGCGCAACACGCTCGCCGGTTCGTGGGTTCGGGCCACTCCGTGGCGTCTGCCGGGCACTGTGGATGGGCTCGCTGGCACACTCGCTGCGTGACGCGGAGTCCCACACGGACCACGCTGCGGTGATCTCGCCTGGTTGGCCAACAGCGAAATGCGCCGGCTCTAACGTCCGTCGCGGTCAGATCGATATTTCCTCTGCCACACCTTGTCTGGGAGACAATTTGCATGAAGACTCTGCGCGCCTTGTGGAATGATGAAGCCGGCGTGGTCGTGTCCGCCGAACTGGTGCTCGTGCTCACCATCACCGTGTTGGCGATGGTGGTCGGACTCAGCGAAGTCGCTGTCGCCATCAACACAGAGCTGAACGACCTCTCAAATGCCTTCGGCGCCCTCGATCAGTCCTTCTTCTTCACCGGCTTCCATGCCTGCGACTATAACAGTGGCAAGGTGAAGAGCTTCGCGGCTGGCAGTAAGTGGTCCGATTCGCACGACGACTGCGATGACAACAGTTCGTGCGACCTCGTCTGCGGTCCGCCGTCGAGCGAGACATGCGGCTGATGCCGCGGTGGTTCCGGTGCCGTGTCTCCTCTTAGGACGGATTTCCAATCCGTCCTAGTTTTTTGCGGTCGGACTGGAAGACCATCTTATGGCGCGCCGCGCGACTTGTTCAGCAGGTCAATTGCCAGCGCCACCGAAACCGCCCCGTAGACCGCCGCGCAGCCTAGTGTAGTGTCTCTCAATAGTGAGAACTTATTTGGAACTTATTTAACGGGCTGGCGTCCGACTCTTCCACCGGGGAGGATCGACGCCATGCGGATTGCCGTTGCCATCACGTTGACCGAAGAAGA
>Ga0073934_10008914_pt1 | contig 13112 bp, 10 predicted proteins | sample LarsenN4metaG_FD_76834 | JGI IMG/M metagenome (GOLD analysis project Ga0073934, IMG submission 76834) | Hot spring sediment bacterial and archeal communities from British Columbia, Canada, to study Microbial Dark Matter (Phase II) - Larsen... ...
ACCGGCAGTTCCTGTTCCGCAAGACCGCCTGGCGATTGCAGGCCGACGAGGAAGGCTGGCAGCCTGACCAAGTTCGCGAACTGGCGCGCGGCATCGCGCGGAACTCACCGCTGCGGAACCGGGTGATCACCAACGTCAAGAAGCGAGGCGCTGGTCTCCCGCCCGAACAGACCGCCGTTGCGGCGATCGAGCCCGATCACGATCCGCGGCTGCCCATGCCGGGCGGGTTGATTGTGAAGCAGTACAAGGGCAGTACTCACGTCGTGCAGGTCCTCGATGACGGGCGATCCCGGCCTTGCTGCCGGTATTCGCAAGACGTGAACTGCAGTTGGAGGGGCTGGCGTTCGGGCTGGTGACAGCGACGTTCGGCTTCGGTGCGCTGGCAGGTGCGACGATCCTGAATCAGTTACGAGCGCGACTATCCGCAGAATCAATCGTCATTGGGATGTCACTCGTTTTGGTCGCGGCCGCGGTCCCTGTTAACAGCAGGGGCGGCATGGGTGTCGATGGTGGCGATGTTTGGAGTGAGCACGGGATCGGCCTCGCCGGCCTGGGTTCTGTCGCGCTCGCTTTCGGTGTACTTACTCATATTTCAAGGCGGTGCTGCGCTGGACGGTATCCTCTGCGGTCAAGTGGCCGCGGCGGCGGGTGCGCTTCGCCTTACTGGCCGCGGGCGCTTTTCTGGTGGCCGGCCTGGCGGCTCGCTTCGTCGCCCGCATGCCGGAGGCGAACCCGCATCAAATAGCGCCTTCGCAGCACTGGCCCAGCCCGCCTGCTGGTGTGTCGCCCTTCGAGAACGGGACGGTACTTTGGGCGAGAGGGACTTGGTGATGGTGATCTTGGTGTGGAGCAGGCCCAGACCTCGCGGGCGGAAGATGCGATAGCGCTCTCTGGTCAACTCGGTCATCAGCGCAGCCAGCTCGCGAAAACTCAACTGATCTCCGGCGATCCCAGCGCGGCCGCTGCTGTGTACGCGGCGGTGTCGTAGGTTCTTTCGAGCGCGGAGCTTTCCCGTTCGGCTGCTTCGTATCCGCCGACGCGGGATTCCAGCCGGAGGTGGTCTATGTAGTCGTCCAGAACTGGCTGCGGAGGCAATGAGCAGCCGGGCATTGTTGAAATGAATCACATTCTCGCAGTCGGGCGTATCACGGCGCGCGAGCGCGACATCGATTTCTTGCAAGGGCACAGGCTCAAGGTTACCCTGATCACACTCCGTCAATTACCGCGGAGCATGGGAATCAACTGCATGTAGATCTGCAGCAGCGCGGGACCAAGCGTAATCACAAAAACTGAGGGCATGATCAGGAAGAATACCGGGAAGATCATCTTCACGCCTAGTTTGCGCGCGGCTTCCTGCGCCTCGTTGCGGCGGCGTGTGCGGAGGTATCGGGCATGCGTGCGCAAGGCCGGCCCCAAGCTGGTGCCAAAACGGTCGGTGTCGATGAGGATGCCGACCAATTTGCGAACCTCAGCACTACCGGTGCGCTGGCCAAGATCGTACAGCACCTCGGCTCGGGAGCGTCCGGCGCGGAGTTCGAGTTGTGCCTGGGTGAACTCGCCTGCAAGTTCCGGATAGAGCGAACGGAGTTCGCGACTGGTTTCGAGGAGCGCGACGTCAAGGGTCTGTCCCGCCTCCACGCTAAGGACCATCAGGTCGAGGGCGGATGGCAGCGCCCGCTCGAGCCGCAAGCTGCGGCTGGCCACGCGTGCGTCCAAGAAGCGGTCAGGCAGTAGAAATCCGAAGCCGGCGCCGCACACGGCCAAAAGAACGGCGATGGTTGGGTCCTCGCGGCCCAGCAGGCCAACCCAGCCCAGACCCAGAGCCAGTAGACAGGCAACGGCGAGTTTGGCTCCGTGGAAAATGTCGGGCGCCTCCGGAGTGCGATAGCCTGCGGCGATCAACTCGCGGCGGATGGTCTGGTCGGAACGCGCCGGTAGGGTAAACGTCTCTCCGATCGTATTCAGCGCGCGCGCGATCCCTCCAGCAATGCCGCCCTGTGGGGGGGGTTGGTTCGCCATGCCGGGACGAGAGGAAGTGCGCCACTCAAACAGCACCAGTGCTCCGAGCACTCCACTCATGACAAAGACAAAGAAGATCGCCAGCAGCGCGGTCTCGCTCATAGCCGTACCCTCGCCAGGCGTTTGATGATGAAGTGCGCCGCTATGTTGGCGACAGCCGCCGAGGTGAGCATCAAGCGCCCCTCGGGACGTTCCAGCAACGCGGCCATATACTGCGGATTGATGACCAGCATCAGCCCGCCGATTGCCAGCGGCATTACCGTCAGCACCATACCGGTGATGCGGCTGTGCGACGAAATGGAGCGGACCTCGCTTTCCAGCGCAACGCCATCCCGCATCGTCTCGCTAAGCCGAGCCAGCACGTCATTCAGCCGTCCCCCCATGCGGTTCTGCATTTTCACGGCGGCGACAAAGAGACGCACTTCCGGCACCGGGATTCGCGCGGCGAGATTCTCCAGGGCGCCATCCCAAGCGACACCAAGGCGCCATTCTTCGCGCGTACGGCGGATCTCGGAAGCCAGCGGCTCAGGATATTCGGTCGCTAGCATCTCGAAAGCTGCACTGAGAGGAAATCCCGCCTTCAGAGCGCGGGATAACGAATCTAAAGCGTCAGGAAAAAGCACGCTGAATCTTGCCAAGCGCTTGGCGCGCCGCTGGAGAATGACCATGTAGGGGGTCGAAGCTGTACCCACAGCCAGAATCAACACCGCCGCCGAAGGTAGCCAGCCGATCTTGCTGAGAACTACGTAACTCACCGTCCCCAGCAAAAGCATACCCGCAGCTACACGGCCAGGAGACCAATCCAGAGCGGCTTCGGCGATGTGACGCTTCAGCGTATGAATCTGGCTGAAGCGGAGCAACAACGAACTCCAAACACCAATTGTGCTGACTGCCTCCTGTTTGAGAATGCTTGACGCGCCGCTTTCGGTGTCCTCAAACGCCAGCAGCGAACTTTGCCCGAGCTTTTGTGCCCGTACGGAGGTGTAGGCCGAGACAAACGTGACGGCAAGCAGAGCCGCGATGAATGCTCCGGCGAACATGCCGAGGACTGTTGTGAACTCAAGCATCGTGTTACGGCTTGGCGATGGAACTGGACAGGACCGTTCCGGCCTTGGGCGCGGCTCCAGGATCATTCGAAGACGCCGCTACTTTCCCCGTCGCGGGCGCAGGAACGAATAGAGAGTTTGGCGCAAGACTGGAATCCACAGCCGTGTCGCTGTCGCTGGGATTGCGCAGGACAAGCCGCAGTTGCATGGCTGCATCGGCGAGGCTAAGCCGGTCGGCGTCGTGCGGAGTCACCAGCAGCGTCACTACCGGCTTATGGTTTTGGAACTGCCCGCCATCAGGACCGCCAACGGACAGCACCTCGATGTTCTGCAGCAAGCGCCGGAGTTGGATCTGTCCGTTACCGGAGTAGCGCGAATCCAAAACCTGAACATCCACCCGGCTACCGGAGCGCAGCATCGCCACAACACCGCCCGATTCACCAGGATGGATGGATACGGCGCGCATTCCCGCCGGGATTGCCAGAGAGACACCGCCCGCCAAACCTCGTGGGGCAAAGTGAGCTTCCCGCAGTGGCATATTTGTTGCTACAGGCTCCAGCAACGTCAACCCCACTGCCTGCTCGATAGCGCCAATCGAATCCGCAGGGGCCTGCTTTGCATTCCAGTCGGCGAGTTTCAGATCGTCCGGTTTGAGAACTGTTCCCCGATCGAGATTACGGGCCGGAACAAGCACGGCACGTACCTGGGCGGCCTGATCGGGCTGCCGTAACCGGGTCACCAGAAGGCCGTAGAAGATCCCCGTTGCAAGTACGGCCGCCACGAAAGCCACCCCGAGCAACGGCATCAGATTCTTTTTCATCACACTCCTCGCGCAACAACCCAGCCTTAGTACAGCATGAGGCGAAACCCGGAGATATCAGCGGGTCTACTTAGACGGAGCCAGCAACACCCTTAAGCGGCAACTTCCTGGTCCAGTCCCGAGGGCCATGTACGGTGGTCGAAAGCGAGGCAATCCCGGCCGAATACTCCAGCGCCGCTCTGAAATCCGACTCAGGATAGGCGGCGCAGAAGGCGCCGTGGAATACATCGCCCGCCCCGAGAGTGTCGACAGCCTGCACCCGCGGCACTGCCAGTTCGATAACCTGCATTTCGCCGCTGAGAACCAGAATCGGGAGGGAACCGCGAGTGATTGCGGCGTTACGAACGCCGCGGCCGGCAAGGAAGTGCAAAACCGATTTGTGGTCTGTGCATCCCGGCGGACGGAAGCCGGACGAAGCGATTACAACTTCGAAGAGTGGCAGCAGTTCCGCTAGAGCCGGTTTCCAGCTTCCGCCGTCCAGGATCAACGGCAGACCAGCCTGTCGAGCCTCATACAGCAGCCGAGCAAGCGTCTCCAGGTAATGCCCGTCAGAGAGCACGAAGGAGTAGTCCTGAAGGGCAAGCGGCGGAATGGTAAGTGCCGCCCCGGAATGGACTCGCGAGGCCGCGGAGATCACGATTCTTTCGCCGCTGTCTTCGGTCACCAGAACCGAAGCGACAGGTGGAGGACTCTCAAAAGCTGGGGCCATTTCGAGCAGACGCACACGGTTCGCCGTAATGTCTTGCTTGATTGCCTCTGAGAGTACGTGTGTTCCGATCGGGCTCAATAGGGTTGCATCGCCGCCCAGAAGCACAAACGTGATGGCGGCATTCGCCGCCGGCCCGCCGGCGTAAACCGACTGCTCCAGGGCGACATTCTTTGAGTCCGGCAACGGCGGAGCACTGACATGGTAGATCAAGTCTAACGTCGAAAGGCCGGCAAACAGCCCGCTCTTATGCAGCGAACCCATGTTTTCAGCGTCGCACTGGATCTGCCTGTCCGGATCGACAGGTAATAGAAATATATGATTGTCCAGGAAGACGGGCGCCTGCTAACCTCCTCCTCATGTCCGGGCGAGTCCAAGTTGAGGGAAGTGCAATGAAGCCGATGTTTCTGCCGGGTGTGGAAAGCCAGCCCAAGCCAGGCCCTTATTACGAAGGTTTGCGGGCGACGCAGCGTAGCGGGGCGGAGTATCCGCAGATCTGGCATCTGTTCGCGTTCTTGCCGTCGGCGACGGAGCACCTGGCACGATTCACTCAGGAGATCATGCGCGGACCGGCTCCGATCAGCCCCGGACTGCGGGAGTTGAACGCAGCTTATACCTCTTACCGCAACGATTGCCCGTTTTGACTGAAATCGCACGCCGCGGTCGCGGTGGAACTGCTGGGAAGCGAGGAGTTGGTTTGGGATGTCCTGCGCGATTTGGAGAGCTCTGGGTTGGGGCCGAAGGAGAAAGCGCTGTTCCGCTTTATCGACAAGGTCAACCACGACTCGCCGCGGATCACGGCGGAGGATATGCAGCCGCTCTATCAGATGGGATGGGACGATGAAGCCATCTACTTTGCCATCACGGTCTGCGCCCTGTTCAATTTCTATAACCGTTGGATTGACGCCACTGGAGTTCATGCGCTCTCCGACGAGGCGCATCGCGAAGGCGGAAAGCGCATGGCTGCGCACGGCTACGTACGATAGGAGATCTACATGCGCGCTGTAAGAGTGGTGGCTGTCGCCGCTGGGCTGATCCTGCTTTTGTACGGGACGGCTTGCGCGGGTTTGTATATTGCCATGCGGCTGCCGCCGGAGCAATTCGGAGCCATCATGTCGCATGTTCCGCCGGTGGCGATGATGATTCTGCCGTTTCAGCCGCTCTGGATGTCGGCGCGCGCCGGCCACCTCAGTGTGGGCGACCCCGCACCCGGCTTCAGCCTGAGCACCGTGGACGGAAGCCGCACAGTGACTTTGTCGCAGGAATGGCGGGAGCGTCCGGTCGTTCTCGTGTTCGGGAGCTACACTTGACCGCCATTTCGCCGGGAGGTTCCCGCGCTCAATAGCCTGTATGAGTCCTATCGCGAGCGGGTAAATTTCTACGTCGTTTACATCCAGGAAGCGCACCCTACCGATTTGTGGCAATTGCCTTCGAATGTCCGCGACAGCGTGCTTTTTCCCTCGCCCCGGACGAATGAAGAGCGAACCTCAACGGCTCAGGCGTGCGTCCGGAAACTTGGCATTCGCATTCCCGCGCTGCTCGACCGCATTGAGAACGGAACCGAAAGAGCTTACACGGCCTGGCCGGATCGAATCTTCATCATCGGAAAAGACGGCTTAATCAAATTCAAGAGCGCGCCTGGGCCGTTTGGCTTCTCCACGAAAGCCTTGGAGAGCGAATTACGCCGTGTCACCGCGAGCAAGTGACGCAGTTCAGTATTCGGCGACGATCTCATACCACGGCGTGGCTTGAGTCAACCTCAGCCGGAACCCGCCGTTGACCGGGTCCACGCTGTCCAGAACGCCCATGCGTTCCCCTTTGCCATCCAACGGGAACACCTGGATCCGGGCCGCCTGCGTCCGCCAGGTGATCACCGTGGGCACATGCTCCATCCAGACCGGCTTTTGTCCGCTGCTACGACTGCCGGAAGGCCGCGTTGCCTGGTCCGGTTCGACGGTGAACCAATCCGTGGTGCCGGGATAAGGAACAATCCGTTGCGGACTGGGAGGATTCGTTCCAGCCATCGTTCGCAAGATGTAACCCGGATTGGAAATGAGAATCCGCCGCGATTCATTGAGTGGCAGATCGTCCAACGAGGTCGCCAGCACTGCGGCGTAAGTCCGCCCGCCCTCGCCGAGTTCGAAATCCATCCAACCCGCACGCACCGGCTTGCCGGCACCAATAGCGCCATAGACACCGGACGCCTTTTCGGACTGAATGACGAAGACGTACGGTGCGCGCTCGAACCGGAGTTGCCCGGTATCGCTGACCAGCGGGAACTCAGGCGTTTGGGTCAACTCCTCGGGCAAGGAAGATTCGCCTGCGTTTGGGTCGAGTTGGATGCCGTGCCGGAATGCGTTCGTCTGCTGATAGCGCGCCGTGTCGGTAAAGTACTGGCCGATACCGCCGTTACGGCGCTGGCGCGTGGCGCGCAGGCGGTCATTGAGAGGCATCGGGATCCGCTTAGGCTCGCGGCTGCTTTCGATGACCCCGCTCCGGAACAGCCAGGCAGCCTGGCCGAACGTAACCCATTTGGTCCAATCGCTGTTGAGGTCGAATCCGCTTGGCACGCCGCTGTCCCAATTCGCATCGTGCGCGTAGGCGAAGTGCATCAGTCCGTCCCAATCCTGGAACGCGGCGAAGGCAGCCACGGTGACATCGGCTTCGGCCGCATACGTGTTGGGCCACGCCTGATTGAACTCGCTCACCGTGTAAGGCTGGCCCGCCACTCTTCTGGCGGCCACGGCGAAAAACGTGCTCAATCCGGAACCCACCGAACTGCTGTCGCGAATACGCCAGTCCCGGTCATCCCAGGCGACATTCGGGAAGTTCGGGTGATCGATGTAGTAGTGTTCGTCGATATAGTCAAGCCCGGCGTGCGAGTCGATGGTCATCGGTCCGCCGAAGCCCATCTGCGTACCTGTCACCGGCACGAGCGAATCTGTTGTTTGGCGAACCTCTGCGAGCATCGCATGCAGGTACGCACGATCGAGCTGAGCAAGGAACAGGAGGTAGTCGTTCGTGCGCGCTTCATTGCTCGCCTCGCCCACGGGCACAAGTTCGACATTTCCAGCTTCGAGCGTCTCCGCTTCATTGAGGCCGCGGCGTCCCGCCCAGCGCAGCGTCGCGTTCCGGACATAAACCGGAGCGGTCGCGTTCTCGACCGAGAGGCCGAATCGCGCGTGCCCTTCCATCGTCAATGAGGCGGTGAAGGGCATGGTGAAGCGTTGCCACTCGCTGCTGACAGCGACATTGCGGCTTGTGGTCTGACGCCAGGGGCTAATGTCCTGTTTCACGTCCCAGGCAACGTTACGCGATTGCCCGGGAGGCAGGTCAGCGCGGATCTCGACCTCGGCGACGTAGGATTCTCCAGCTTGAACGCTAAAGCCAACCTTCTTCAGGATCACCGGCGCGCCACCCCGGTCAACGGTGACCCGGGCGACATCGTCAGAGAGGCGCTCTAATCGAGCCTGGGATGGGCTGTGAACCTCGAGCGACCACCAGCCCGCCGGCAGCAGGTTGGGGCCTGGGTCCTGCGATGCTCCCCAGGATTCACGCAAGCGCTCCGTCGTTTGATATCGCTCTCGCAGGAACTCCTGCCATTGCAATTGCGCGTGTGTCCGGTAGTCCCCAAGCAGGTATGGATCCAGGCGGCCGGTTTGCCAGGAGTAGAGCAGCGAACTCTCATTATTGATCTCAACCATGCCCAAAACCGGGTCGTCGCGAAGACTTAATGCGCTTAGCAGTTCGCGCGTGAAAACCCTCTGCAACTCGATCAGTCGCGGATGCAGGATGTGCAGCGGCTTACTTTGATCGGGAAAGGCTAGGTTGTTGGGCAAAGCCGGAATATTGTCCTGCTCAGGGCGGAAGCGATAGCCCACATGCAGGTTGATGTTGGCGTAAATGCCCTCGGCACGCAAGGCAGCCAGGAAAGCCCGCAGCCGCTCCATTGCTACCGGGTTGAACGTCGGGAAGGGTCCTGTTGAGAGCAGCACGCTGCGTCCGCTGGAGGGCGTTGCGTCGGGCGACGAGTCCATGTGATGGAAGCGCACCAGGTTGATTCCCAGCCGGCGCAGCCGCTTTGCGATACGCGAAGCGTCCTCCACCACCGGGAAGTTGCCGCGGAAGGCCATGTTGACGCCGAAAAGGCGCACCCTTTGGTCGTCGTTTGTATTGGGAAGCAGGTCCGGTCCGACGCGGAAAAAGTGTCCGTCTCGAACAAACAGGCGGTCCTTGGCTTCCAAGGGTTGATTGAGCCAGCTATAGTCGGGTGCGCCGCTTACAGCGTCCTGATCAACGGCGAACTGGAAGAACTGCGGCTGCCCGTGCGCGGCGATGCAGAAAATGAGTACGGCTATCCGGACCAGCACGTCTTAATTCTACCGAAAACGCCTACGTGCGCAGCGGCTCGGCGCCTTCTGTTACGGGCACGTCGAGTTCTTCGTCTTCCGGCGGACGGTGCGCGCGGCGGCAGAACTGCTGGTACAGCAGTGGAAGCAGAAACAGGGTCAGCAAGGTCGATGTGATCAGCCCGCCGATGACTACGGAAGCTAGTGGCCTTTGTACTTCGGCGCCAGTGGAGGTTGCCAGGGCCATCGGCAGGAACCCGAGACTGGCGACCAAGGCGGTCATCAGGACCGGCCGCAGACGCGTCGATGCACCGTCGGTCACGGCACGTTCCAGGTCCATGCCCGAGGCGCGCAGCCGGTCGATATAGCTGACCATCACGATGCCGTTCAACACCGCGACGCCAAACAGCGCAATGAACCCGATGGACGCTGAGAGGTTCAAGTTCAACCCGCGCAGCCAAAGTGCACCAATGCCGCCAACCAGAGCGAAAGGCACGTTGAGCAGAATGAGCAGCGCCTGGCGGCCGGAGCGGAACGTCATGTACAACAACCCGAAAATGATCAGGATGGACGCGGGCACAACCAGGAGCAGCCGGCGCGTGGCCCGCTCCTGATTCTCGAACTGACCGCCCCAATCTATGAAATAGCCAGGCGGCAGTGTCATCTCCCTTTGAAAGCGTTGCTGAGCCTCAGCCACAAAACTGCCCAGGTCTCGACTACGGACGTTGGATTGAACCACAATGCGGCGCTGCCCGTTTTCCCGCGAGATGATCTCCGGGCCTCGCGTCATGGTCACCCGCGCGACACTACCTAGCGGGACGCGTTCGCCTGCGGGAGCGTTTAGGAGTAGGTTGCGAATCGCCGTGTCGTCGCTGCGGTAGTCCTGCGGAAGCCGCACCACAATTCCAAAGCGCCTTTGCCCTTCTATCATTTCGGACACCTGCTTCCCGCCGATGGCCGCATCCATCAGGTCGCGCACGTCCGCGACGTTCAGCGAGTAGCGCGCCAGCGCATCGCGATCGACTTCAATACGCAGTTCGGCAACGCCAGACACGATTTCCATCTGTGCATCAGCGGAGCCGCGCACAGAGCCAATGATCCGCAGGGCACGCTCCGCCAACTGGTCCAACGTTCGCGGGTCCTCACCGAAGATCTTTACCGCGACATCAGCCTTGATACCGGAGATCGTTTCGTCCAGGCGCATCGCCATAGGCTGCGTGAAGTTGCAACTGACGCCGGGCACTGAGGACAACTTCTCGTCCAAGGCGGCGATCAATTCATCCTTGGTGTGGAACCGTTTCCAGTCCTTACGTGATTTCAGTAACACGTAAACGTCGCCCTGATTGATCCCCATCGCCTCTGTGGCGAGGTCAGGCCTGCCGATACGCGTAACCACTCCAGAAACCTCGGGAAACTCCAGAATCAGTTTCTCGATGCGGTTACTGATGTTCACAGATTCCGTCAGTGAGATCCCGGGCAGTTTTCGCGTTTCGACGAGGATGGACCCCTCGTCCAGACGGGCCATAAACTCGCTCCCGAGGAACGGGACGGATGCGAGCGCAACCAACAGCACAGTCACACTGGTTCCTATGGAAAGCGCACGATTGCGCATCACCCACTCAAGAATACGCGTGTAAAGCCGCCGCACGGGAGCAAACCAGCCTTCTCCGTGATGGCCGGAGCCTTTCGCCATCGCAATAGCGGCAGCCGGCGGAACTACAAGCAACGCCAGAATCAGGGAACCGAGCAAAGCGCTGCAAACGGTGATCGCCATCGGCCGGAACATGCGGCCTTCCAGACCTTCCAGAAAGAACACCGGAAGATACACCGCGATGATAATCGCGACGCCGAAAACAATCGGCCGCGCCACTTCATGGGCCGCGAAGCGCACTCGCTCCAAGGCATGGAAACCGCGGTCATCCGGCTTGCGCTCCAGCCGGCGGACGGAGTTTTCCATCATCACAACCGATCCATCGACCACCATGCCAAAGTCGATGGCTCCGAGGCTCATCAGGTTAGCCGAAACACCGAAAACAGCCATGCCTGCGAAGCCCGCCAGCATCGATACAGGGATCACAGCGGCAACCAATAGGGCAGCTCGCACGTTGCCCAGAAAAACGAAAAGCACCGCAATGACCAGCAATCCGCCCTCGAGCAACGCTTTTCGAACGGTGTCGATGGTTCCATCGATGACCATGCTCTGGTCATAGAAGGGCACCACACGGACCCCTTCCGGAAGCTTGACGCTGGCCAACTTGTCCTTCACCCTCTCGATAACGCGTTTGCCGTTTTCGCCCTTGAGCATGATTGCCATGCCGGACACCACTTCGCCCTTCGCATCGCGTGTGGTGGCTCCTTGCCGCGGAACGGCAGTGTGCGCGATCGCCGCCACATCCCGCAGCAACACCGGGGTCCCGGCACTCGCCTTCAGGACAATGCGCTGCAGGTCTTGTACGCCGGCAGCCCGGCCCAGGCCGCGCACCGTGTATTGTTCCGACGCGTGCTCAATGAAGCCTCCGCCGAAATTGGAGTTGTTCTCCGCAATCCGGTCGAACAGGTCTTGCAGAGTGAGCCCGAAACGCTGCAACTTTACCGGGTCGGCCGTCACTTCGTATTGTTTTGTCTCTCCACCCCAACTGTTGACTTCATTGACTCCCGGCACCGTGCGTAAGGCTGGCCGAATCACCCAGTCATGCAGCGTCTTCAATTCCATCGGGCTATGGCCATTGCCCTCCATGGTGTACTGGTAGACTTCGCCGAACGCCGTCGCCATCGGCCCTAACCGCGGCTCGAATCCCGCGGGCAGCCGGCTGCGCGCCTCCTGCAAGCGCTCGTTTACCAGTTGCCGCGCAAACCAGGGGTTGACGCTGTCCTCAAACACCAGCGTGATCATCGACAAACCGAACTTCGAGATGGAACGGATGTTCTCGGTGCGAGGGATTCCCATCAACGTGCTTTCAATGGGAAATGTCACCAGTTGCTCCACTTCCACTGGGGCCATCGACGGGCACTCCGTAATAATGACCACCTGGTTATTGGTCAAGTCGGGAAACGCCTCCACCGGGATCTGGAGCATGTTGTAGACACCGGCGGCGACCATGACAAGCAGTCCCAGGAACACGAACCACCGGTTGCGCAGGTGGAAATCAATAATGCGCGCCAGCACCCGCTATTCCTCCTCGGCCAGTGAGGCTTTCAGCAACTGGGACTTCAGCGTGAAGCTGCCATGGGTCACAACGGTTTCGCCAGGCTTCAGGCCGCTGACGATCTCTACATCACCCTGCACGACCTGTCCCAACAAGACCGGCTTCATCTCGAACTTGCCTGGACCGATCTGGACAAAAACCGCGCTCTGCTGGTTGACGTCCTGCACGCTCGATTGAGGAACGAAAAGACCCTTCTGCGATCCTCCCGCCTCCAGTTCGATCGAAGCGTACATTTCCGGCTTGAGAAGCGATGCGGCATTAGAAAGCTCAATGCGCACCGCGGCAGTACGCGTGGAGGGATCCAGAGCTTCGGCAATCCTGCCCACTTTTCCAACGAAAGTTCTGTCCGGATACGCCTGCACGGAGACGCGAGCCTGCATTCCAGGCCTGATTTTTCCGAGGTGCTCCTCTTGCACGGAAGCGATTGCCCAGAGTGAGCGCAAGTCGGCAATAACGAAGAGCGGGCTGCCTGAATTCACCGCAGTGCCGGCACTGATCATCCGCTCGAGGACAATCCCCGATTCCGGCGCACGCACCGGGATCAGATCCTCTTCGTGCAAGTCTGGGCTGTGAGATTTCGCGGTAACCGGCTCAGAGTGACTGTCCGGCTCGTCGATAGTCACTCCGAGAAACTCAACCAGGTGAAGTCGCGTCCTGGTGACATCAGCTTCGGCGTTGGAAACGGCGACTTCTGCGTTGCGACACTCGGTTTCGGCGTGGTCGACCTGTTCCTGGCTGGCTGCCTTCAACAAGTAGAGCCGGCGCATGCGGTCACGCTGACGCCGGGCGAATTCGAGTTGCGAGTTCAGGCGCGCTCTTTCTCCAACCGCTTTGCGGAACTCGGCGCGCGCTTCGTGGATGTCGTGGCTGTGAATTCGCGCCAGAATGAAACCTTCTGCCACACGATCTCCGGCATTGGCAAAAGTGCGAATCACTTGCCCGTCTGTACGCGCGCCGACCCGCCAA
>Ga0073934_10008917_pt1 | contig 13110 bp, 12 predicted proteins | sample LarsenN4metaG_FD_76834 | JGI IMG/M metagenome (GOLD analysis project Ga0073934, IMG submission 76834) | Hot spring sediment bacterial and archeal communities from British Columbia, Canada, to study Microbial Dark Matter (Phase II) - Larsen... ...
CTCGGCAAGGTCGGCGACATGCTGCAGCGCATGCGCGAGCTGGCGGTGCAAGGCGCCAACGCCTCCAACAACAGCGATGACCGCGCTGCGCTGAATGCCGAAGTGACCCAGCTGCGCCAGGAAATCGACCGTGTCGCCAAGACCACCAGCTTCAACGGCACCAAGCTGCTCGACGGCTCGTTCGCCAACGCCACCTTCCAGGTCGCCGACCCGCTGCAGCTCATGGTCGGCAGCCGGCTCGCCTTCTACCGCGACGAGACCCGCGCGCTGACGCCGGTGCCGGACAACTGGCTGACCGGTTCCAGCATCGACGCCCAGGTCGTGCCCTTCGCGGGGCTGGTCTACGACCTGTCGGACCAGGTTTCCGCCTACGGCTCCTATGCCGAGATCTTCCGCCCGCAGGCCGACCTGGGCGTGGACGGGAAGCCGCTGCCGCCCATCACCGGCACGCAGTACGAGGTGGGTTTGAAGGGCGACTTCATGGACGACGCGCTGACGGCGCGCGGCTCGCTGTTCCTGATCCTGGACGAGAACCGCGCCGTCGCGATCCCCAACTGCGTCGGCTTCCTCTGCAGCGAGGCCGCGGGCGAGGCGCAGAGCCAGGGGTTCGACGGCGAGGTGGTGGGCACGATCCTGCCCGGCTGGGACGTGATCGCGGGCTACGCCTACACCGACACCACGTTCAAGAAGGCCGAGCCGGGCGTCCAGGGCACGCCCTTCGCCCCCTTCGTGCCGCGCCACAGCGGCCAGCTATGGTCGACCTACACCTGGCAGCAGGGCAGCTTGGCCGGCCTGATGGTGGGCGGCGGCCTGAAGGCCGTCAGCTCGTTCCGCGAGGACGTGTTCAAGGCCCAGGGTTACGTGGTCGCCTCGGCCGCCGTGGGCTACACGCTGGGCGACCACGTCTCGGCCAGCCTGCTGGTCGACAACCTGTTCGACGACCAGTACCTGGTGCGCGTCGGCGGCACGAACACCAACAACTTCTTCGGCGAGCCGCGCAGCGTCCTCTTCCAGCTCCGGGCGGAGTGGTAGGCGCTCCTCAGACGTACTTCTCGTGGATGTCCACGGTGGAGCGGACGCCGACGTTCTCCAGGTTCTCCTCCAGCCACTGGTCGGCCGCACGCTGGCCGACGTCGTGCAGGTGGCAGAGGAAGTCCCAGTCGGGGTTGAGCTTGCTGGAGGCGCCCAGCGCGGCCATCTCGGCCTCGGCCTCGATGGCGTGGATGCGCAGCCGGCGGTAGTGGGGCAGGTTCACGCTGCCCTCCTCGATCATCTTCGTGACCGTGGCCACCGTGCGCATCTCGCGCATGAGCGTGGAGTTGAAGCTGATCTCGTTGATGCGGTTCAGGATCTCGCGGCTGGTGCGGGGCACGCCGGGCCGGTTGATCGGATTGACCTGGATGATGACCAAGTCGTCGCAGTCGGTGTTGTGGATCAGCGGATAGACCGACGGGTTGCCGATATAGCCGCCGTCCCAGTAGTGCGCCCCGTCGATTTCCACCGCCTGGAACAGCAGCGGCAGGCAGGCCGAGGCCAGCAGCACGTCCACCGTCAGTTCGTGCGATTCGAAGACGCGCGCCTTGTTGGTCTCGACGTTCGTCGCGGTCACGAACACGCGGATGTCGTCGCGGGCGCGCAGCGCCTCGAAGTCCACCAGCTCGGTCAGGATGTCCCTCAGCGGGTTGACGTTGAGCGGGTTCAACTCGTAGGGCGAGAGCATCCGGGTGATCATGTCGAACACCCAGAAGAGCGGCTGCACATCCAGGTTCCAGTTGCCCACGTACTTGTCCCACTGGGTCTGGCGGAACGGGTTCCAGGCGTCGGTCGCCATGCTGGTGCGCCGCCAGAACTCGCGCATGGCGTCGATGGCGCCCTGCCGGCTGCCCTTGATGAAGCCGTCCACGAACACCACGCCGTTCATGGCGCCGGCGCTGGTGCCGCTGAAGCCCGTCATGTAGATGCGGTGCTCCTGGGCCAAGCGGTCCAGGACGCCCCAGGTGAAGGCGCCGTGCGCGCCGCCGCCCTGCAGCGCCACGTTGATGCGCTTCTTGCCCGCCCCGTCCGACAAGCCTCCGCCCCTCCGGCCCGCCCGTCCTAGCTTTAGCACGGGCCGGCAGCGGGCGTCAGGCGGCGCCTACTTCCTGCGCTTGCGCGCCGCCAGCAGGTTCAGGGTCTCGACGCCCGCCGAGAAGGCGATGGCGAAGTACAGGTAGCCGCGCGGCACGTGGACGTGCAGCCCGTCGGCCACCAGCGCCATTCCCACCAGCAGCAGGAACGACAGCGCCAGCATCTTCACGGTGGGATGGCGGTTCACGAAGCCGCTGACCGGCTCGGCCGCAACCAGCATGACGATGATGGAGATCACCACGGCCGCCACCATCACCTCGATGTGGTCGACCATGCCGACGGCGGTGATGATCGAATCGAGCGAGAAGACGATGTCGAGCAGGATGATCTGCACCAGGGCCGCCCCGAAGGACATGGTGCGGGGCTTCGTCTCGCTGTGCTGGCCCTCGACCATGTGGTGCATCTCGAGCGTGCCCTTGGCGATCAGGAACAGGCCGCCGGCGATCAGCACGATGTCGCGCCACGAGACGATGTGGCTCCACACCTCGAACAGGGGCGCCGTCAGGCCGACGATCCACGAGATGCCGGCCAGCAGGATCAGGCGTCCGACCAGCGCGAGACCCAGGCCCAGCCGCCTGGCGAGGCGCTGCTGGTGCGCCGGCAGGCGGGCCGAGACGATGGACAGGAAGATGACGTTGTCGATGCCCAGCACGACCTCGAGGGCGGTCAGCGTCGCCAGCGACAGCCAGACCTCGGGATCGGACAGCAGCGCCATCATCGTTGGGGGCTCCCTGGGTTGCGGCGACCGCTCATACCCGATGGCCGCCCGCGCCGCCAGGGGGACCGTTAACCATCGGAGGCTGCAGGAAAAAGAAAGGGGCCGGCGAACCGGCCCCAAGGCTAGGCTTGAACAGGGAGGACACCATGTCGGTGCGGGATGGAAGGTGCCCCAACCCCCTTCCGGGGTCAGTGAGGTCCATCACAGATCGGTTAATTCCGCGTTCGCCACGTCCGTCAAGGGCCGGTTAAGCACGTCCTGGCACCCTTCAGGGGCTTCAGACCCGCCCCAGGAGGCGTCCATGCGCTCCCAGGCCCCCGATCAGGCGTTCGCCAGCCGCTACGACACCAAGATCGCCGCCGCCACCGAGGACGCCTTCGATTCCCTGGTGGCCAAGCGCGGCGGCAGCCTGAAGGGCGTCCAGCAGCACGAGTACGAGGAGCTGCGTCGCATGGCCCGCCTGGCCGGCCGCAGCGAGGTGTTCGCCGACGTGAAGGACCTGGAATGGTCCTACGACAAGGAAACCGGGCGTTTCCGCCGCAAGCCGCTGGGTTTCCTGATCGTGGCTGCGTCGGGCGCCGCCGCGGCGGTTCTGGGCGACGAGCTCTACGCCCTCGTCAAGCCGTTCATCTTCGGCGGCGGCTAGGCCTGAGGCGAGGCGGCACCCCGCCGCTTGCGGTTGCAGGTCCGGCCCCGTGCCCTACATCGAGCGGCAGCGGCCCTGGCCGCGCCGCATGGACGCCCCGGGCGTCCTGCGCTAACGTCCCCGCCCCCACGTCCAAGGAACATCGACCGATGAACCGCATGGCCCTGGCCGCGCTCGCGGCGCTCGCCCTCACCCAGGCCGCCCCGGCCGCCCGCGCCTCCGATGCCCAGGGCGTCTTCGCCGTCGAGGGCATTGCCACCGAATCCTGCAGCATCTTCATCCAGGAACGCGACCTGAAGTCCGACCGGTACTTCATGTTCGGCGGCTGGGTGGACGGCTATGTCACCGCCATCAACCAGTACAACGTCGACACCTACGACATCACGACGTGGGAAACGACGGACCTGCTGATGGCCCTCATCGACCGTCACTGCCGCGCCAACCCCGACGACGAGTTCATCGGCGTGGTGGCCGCGATGGCCAAGAAGCTGAACCCCGACCGGCTGCGGGCGCAGTCCCCCGTCATCGACATCGTCGCCGGCGACAAGCAGGGCAAGATGTACCAGGAGGTGCTGGTGCGCGTGCAGCAGGCTCTGATCGACCAGGGCTTCTATACCGGCGCCGCCGACGGCCAGTTCGGCCCGCAGACCCAACAGGCCATCGCCGCCTTCCAGACGGCCAAGCAGTTCGAGGCGACCGGCTTTCCGGACCAGATCACCCTGCTCGCCCTGCTGCGCCCGGGGCCCTAGCGCCGGCGCCGCGCAAGCGGGGCCGCCCGCCTATTCCGCGGCGGCCGCCGGCTCGGCGCGGGTGAAGACTGGCGGGAAGGTCCTGAGTTCGGCCAGCGGGATGTGGCAACGGATGCGATGCCCCGTCGCCGCCTCCTGCATGGGTGGCGGCGTGGTGTCGCAGATCTCGCCGATGCGGCGCGGGCAGCGCGTGCAGAAGCGGCAGCCGCGCGGCGGGTCGATGATGCTGGGCATCTCGCCGGTCAGGCGGATGCGCTGCTGCTTGATCGTGGGATCGGCGATGGGAACGGCCGAGAGCAGCGCCTCGGTGTAGGGGTGGTAGGGCGGCTCGAAGATCGCCGCCGCCGGCCCCTGCTCCATGACCATGCCCAGGTACATGACCACGATGTGGTCCGACAGATAGCGCACCACGCCCAGGTCGTGGCTGATGAACAGCAGCGTCGTGTCGTACTGCTGCTGCACCTCCATCAGCAGGTTGATGACGGCGGCCTGCACCGAGACGTCCAGCGCCGAGACCGGCTCGTCGGCGATCACGATGGTGGGCTTGCCGGCGAAGGCACGTGCGACGGCGATGCGCTGCTTCTGGCCGCCCGACAGCTGGCGCGGCTTGCGCTGGGCGAAGACCGGGGGCAGGCGCACCACGTCCAGCATCTCGGCCACGCGCTGCCGCACCTTGGCCGGGTCCTTCTCGATGCCGAACTTCTTGATGACGCGGGCGATGGCCGAGCCCACCGAGTGGCTCGGGTTCAGCGTGCCGTCGGGGTTCTGGAACACCATCTGCAGCGCGCGTATCAGCTCGGTCTTGCGCTTCTCGACCGGGACGACCGCGATGTTCTCGCCGTCCAGGTCGATGGTGCCGGCGGTGGCCGTCTCCAGGCCGGTCAGCACCTTGGCGAAGGTCGACTTGCCGCAGCCCGACTCGCCCACGATCGCCACCGTGCGGGCCCGCAGGGCCTCGAAGCTGACGCCCTCGTTGGCCTTGACATAGCGCTTGCGCGCGCCGGTCAGCAGCGACAGGAGCGAAGAGTCGCGCTGCTCGTAGAACTTGCTCATGTCGCGCACGGTCAGCACGGGCTGGGAGGCGACGCCGTCGTCCTGGCGGCCCGCGCCCGTCTGGGCATGCTGCTCGATCTCGTTCCACCGGATGCAGCGCACGCCGTGCTCGGAATCGTCGGGCAGCGGCTCGAAGGGGATCGGTCCCACGTCGCACCGGCCCGGCATGGCATAGCTGCAGCGCGGCGCAAAGACGCATCCCTTGGGCCGCTGATGCGGCAGCGAGACCTGCCCGGGAATCGGCGTCAGGGCGCGGGCGCGCTTGTCGGCGCCGATGGTCGGGATGCAGTTGAACAACCCGAACGTGTAGGGATGGCGCGGCTTGGTGAACAGCTCGCCGATCGTGCCTTCCTCGACCAGCTCGCCCGAGTACATGACGCCCACGCGATCGCACACCTTCCGGATGACGCCCAGGTTGTGCGAGATGTAGAGCAGCGCCGTCCCATAGCGCTCGCGCAGCTCGGCGATCAGGTCCAGGACCGCGGCCTCCACCGTCACGTCCAGCGCCGTGGTCGGCTCGTCCAGCAGCAGCAGCGAAGGATTGGTCAGCATCGCCATGGCGATGACGACGCGCTGCTGCTGCCCGCCCGAGATCTGGTGGGGATAGCGCTCCATGACGGCGCGCGGGTCGGGCATGTGGACGTCGCGCAGCACCTTCAGCGCGCGCTCGCTGGCCTCCTTCTCGGAAACGCCCTCGTGGATGATCGGCACCTCCATCAGCTGCCGGCCCACGGTCATGCACGGATTGAGCGCGCTGAACGGCTCCTGGTAGACCATGGCGATCTTGGAGCCGCGGATCTTGCGCAGCTCCTCGTCCGAAAGGCTCGTCATGTCGCGCCCCTCGAACAGGATGCGGCCGCGCACGATGCGCCCCGCCTGGCCCAGGTAGCGCATGATCGCCATGGCCACGGTCGACTTGCCGCAGCCCGATTCGCCGACCAGCCCGTAGCTCTCGCCCCGGCGCACGGTCAGCGAGAAGTCGGGCACGGCCGGAATCTCGCCCGCGCGGATGAAGTACGAGATGCCCAGGTTCTCGATCTGGAGGACCGGGGTGTCCGCCGCGGCGCCGTTGCCCTGCGTGGCTGCCATCGCCGCCTCCCTAGTCCTTGAGCGAGATCTCGCGCAGCCCGTCGGCCATCAGGTTGAACCCGACGACCAGGCTGGAGAGGCAGATCGACGGCAGCAGCGCCATGTGCGGGAAGATGGTCATCAGGGGCGTCGTGTCCTTCACCATGCCGCCCCAGTCGGGATTGGGCGGCGGCAGGCCCAGGCCCAGGAAGCCCAGCACGCCGATCACGATCACGGTGTAGCCGAACCGCAGGCAGGCATCGACGATCAGCGGGCCGCGTGCATTGGGCAGCAGCTCGACAACCATGATGTAGAGCCCGGACTCGCCCCGGATCTGCGCCGCGGCGACGTACTCGTTGGTGCGCAGCTCCAGCACCAGGCCGCGCACGATGCGCCCGATACCGGGCGCGAAGGCCAGGGTCACCGCCACCACGATGTTGAAGGCCGAGGGCCCCACCGTCGTGATGAGGATGATGTAGAGGATCAGGACCGGGAACGAGAGGATGATGTCCGACACGCGGCTGATGAGCGTGTCGACCCAGCCGCGGTAGTAGCCGGCCAGCATGCCGATCAGGCAGCCGAAGAAATAGGCCGACAGCACCGCCACCGGCGCCACGGTGAAGATCGTGGCCGATCCGTGCAGCAGGCGCGAGAGCATGTCGCGCCCGATGTGGTCGGTGCCCAGGATGTGCCCCGGCGAGAACGGGTGCGGGTTGCCCATCGCCTGGAAGTCCTGCGCGTTCGGGTCGTAGGGCGCGAGGACCGGCGCAAGGATCGCCGCCAGCAGCCAGAACAGCACGATGCCCGCCCCGACCATCGCCACCGGGGATTCGCGGATCAGCGCCGCCCCGCGCAGCAATCGCAGGAGCGCTCCGCCCCGTGGCTCGGCCGCCGCCGTGACGCCGGGGCGCGGTTCGATCGCCTGGTCCGTCATGGCTGCCTCACGTGAACCGGATGCGCGGGTTCAGGTACATGTATCCGATGTCGCCGATGAGCTGCGTCGTCACGGCGATGAACAGGGCCACGATGGTGGCCGCCTCCACCGTCGTGATGTCGCCGAACAGCGCCGCCTCCAGCAGCATCCGCCCGAATCCCGGATAGGCGAAGACCACCTCGGTCACCACCACGCCGGTGATCAGGAAGTTGATCTGCAGCAGGATCACCGTGAACGGGGCGATCATGGCGTTGCGCAGGGCGTGCTTCAGGATGACGCGCCGGTAGGGCAGGCCCTTCAGCACCGCCGTGCGGATGTAGGGCCGCGTCATCACTTCGACCATCGAGCCGCGGATCATGCGGGCGACATAGCCGAAGTCGTAGAGAACCAGCACCATCACCGGCAGCACGAGCTGGGAGGCGATGCTCCAGTCGGGCAGCTCCTGCAGCGGCGTCGTGCCGGGCAGCCAGCCGAGCCACACCACGAAGATGGCCACCAGCATGACTCCCGAGGCGAACTCGGGGATCGACGTCAGCGTGATGCCGGTGATCGACAGCGTCCGGTCCAGCGCCGATCCCTCGCGCATCCCGGACAGCACGCCGAACACCAGCGACAGGGGCAGGATGATGGCGAACGCCAGCATCGCCAGCAGCAGAGTGTTGCCCAGCCTGTCCCAGATGATGTCGTTGACCGGCGCCTTGTAGAGCGTCGAATAGCCCAGGTTGCCGAAGTACTGGTGCCCGCGCGGGTCGTGGAACCCGAGGTTCAGCTCGGGATCGGCCAGCGGATCCTCGATGATGCCGGTCAGCACGCCCAGCCAGCGGAAGTAGCGGACCAGCAGCGGGTCGTCGAGCTGCAGCTTCTCGAACAGGATCTGCTTCTGCTCGGCGCTGGCATAGGGCCCAAGCGTCTTGCTCGCCACGTTCCCGGGCGAGAACTCGTTCACCGCATAGACCAGGAACGACGAGACCAGCATGGTCAGAACCATGAGGCCCAGTCGCTTGAGGATGAAGACCGTCACCGGCTGTATGCCCTCCCCTGACGCCCGTCTTTTTATCGTTGGTCGCCCCGGGGTCGGCATGCCCTCCAGCCGCTCCGGGGTCTGGATGCAGGCGATTGTGGGGAAGTACCCCGGCCCTGTCCACCACTGATGGAGGCGCGCCGTCCGGCGCTGGCCCGCGGCGCGGCGGCCCTGCGCTTGACGGCCTGGTTCCGGCCCTCATCATGGCGCGCGCGAGGGCGAGCGGGGTCGGAGAGAATGGCCGAGGCGGCGAAGGCGGGCCGGCAGGAGGGCGAGATCGTCCGGGTTGCCAAGGGCAAGACGGGCGCCGCGACGGTCGCGCGCTGGCTGCACCAGGTGCGCGCGAAGCACGGCCGCGGCTATCTCGCCCAGGTTTGGGACCTGCTGCGCTACCGGCTCTCGGTCCAGCGGGTCGATCCGCTGGAGTACTACGAGTTCAAGCTCTACGAGCCCGCGCGGCGCGAGGACGCGAAGCGCCGTCCCTATGTCGGGATGAAGTCCCGCGGCCTGCTGGCCGCCCGCATCAACAACCTGCTGTGGGCAGCCGTGGGGGACGACAAGCTCGTGACCTACGCCCTGATGCACGGCCTCGGCCACGCGGCGCCGCGCGTCTACGCGATCCACCACCCGTGGCGAACCCACGGCGACGCCGCCGCCCTGCCCGACCGCGCCGCCCTGGAGCGCCATCTGCGCCAGGGCATGCCCTATCCCTTCTTCGGCAAGCCGGTGGATGCCAGCAGCGGCACCGGCGTCGCCGCCGTCCTGGCCTACGAGGCGGCGACCGACAGCCTCGTCTTCCCCGGCGACCGGCGCATGACGGTGCCCGCCTTCGCCGGAGTGGCCGGTCACTTCCTGCGCCGCGGCTACATGTTCCTGGAGCTGCTGAGGCCGCACCCCGCCATTGCCGAGCTGTGCGGCGACCGCGTCTGCACGCTGCGCCTGATGCTGCTGCGCGACGCCGGCAGGGTGTCGGTGCAGGCCGCCGTGTGGAAGATCGCGGTTGGACTCAACATGGCCGACAACAACCAGTTCGGCGGCAACGCCATGACCGGGGTGGACCCCGCGACGGGGCGCATCGGCCGGGTCGTCACCGGCAACGGCCCCGACGAGGTCGAGCTGACGGTCCATCCCGACACGGGCCGCCCCTTTGCCGGTTTCGTCCTGCCGGACTTCCAGGCGGCGGTCGATCTGTGCATCCGGGCCTCGCTGGCCTTCCCCGGCCTGCCCTGGCAGGGCTGGGACGTCGCGCTCACGCCCGCGGGGCCGGTGATCGTCGAGCTCAACACCGCCAGCGGCCTTACCCTGGCCCAGCACGCGCTGGGTCACGGCCTTATGACCGACCGCTTCGCCCGCCTGCTGCGCCAGCCGCGCCCCCGCCTGCGCTACCGGTAGGGCGCTCGGCAGTTCTGCCGGCGACTGCCCGGCTGGAACGATGAGGCGATTGCTGCAATGTTGCTATCCATATCATTCTGGCAACATGGATTGCTCCATGAAGACCACCATCGACATCAGCGATCCGCTGCTGCGCGAGGCACGGGCGGTGGCCGCGCGCGAGGGCACAACCGTGAAGGCGCTGGTCGAGCACGGCCTTCGGGCGGTGCTGAGTGAGCAGGGCAAGCGGCGCAGGACACCCTTCCGGATCCGCAAGGCCAGCTTCAAGGGCGATGGGCTTCGGCCCGAGGCCGCGGCGCTGGGTTGGGGTCGTCTGCAGGAACTGGCCTATGAAGATCGCGGCAGGTAATCGCCGTCGATACCAACATCCTGGTCTACGCCCACCGCGAGGAGTCGGAGTTCCATCCGGCCGCTGTCCGCTGTGTCGCGGCCCTGGCGGAAGGCGCGGCGCCCTGGGCGCTGCCGTGGCCGTGCATCCACGAGTTCCTCGCCATCGTGACGAACCCGCGCATCTTCTTCCACCCCACACCCGCGAACCGGGCGCTCGACCAGGTCGAGGCGTGGCTCGAATCGCCGTCCCTGACGATGCTCTGCGAGCCGGAGACCTACTGGCAGAGCCTGCGAACGCTCGTCGAGAAGGGGCGCATCGCCGGCCCCAGGGTCCACGATGCGCGTATCGCCGCGATCTGCCTGGAGCATAGAGTTCACGCGCTGTGGTTGGCCGACCGCGACTTCAGCCGCTTCGCCGGCCTCAAGGTCGTCAACCCGCTGCTGGGCGCCTGATCCCGCGGGGGCCCCTCGACCGGGCGCCCGCGCAGCCTGTATAGGGGCTCGGTGCCGCCCGCCTCCCCCACCGAACGCCGCGACAAGCCCCTGCTGGGAATCCTGTGCGCGACCGGCGCCATGATTCTGTTCTCGGCCCAGGAGGCGGTCTTCAAGTACCTGTCGTCGGACTACGACGTGATCCAGCTCGTCTTCATGCGCAGCTGGTTCGTGCTGATCCCCACCTTCTTCTTCATCTGGCAGGCGGGAGGGCCGCGAATCCTGGCAGAGGTAAGGCCCGGGCCGCTGCTGCTGCGCGGCTGCCTCAGCTTCGGCGCCTGGGCATGCTACTTCCACGCCATCGCCGTGATCCCGCTGGCTGACGCCTCGGCGCTGGTCTTCGTGGCGCCCGTGGCGGCGACTCTTCTGTCCATCGTCGTGCTGCGCGAACGCGTGGGCCTGCATCGCTGGGCGGCCATCGTGGCAGGATTCGCCGGGGTGCTCGTCATCATCCGGCCCGGCGGCGGCATGTTCCAGGCGGCCGCCCTGCTGGCCCTGGGCTCGGCCTTCTTCTACGCGGCCAACGCCGTGCTGACGCGCAGCCTGACGGCCGAGTTCAAGAGCGCGGCCCTGGTCTTCTACAATGCGCTCATCTTCATGGCGGTGAGCGGCATCGCGCAGCCCTTCGTCTGGCGGACGCCGCTGTGGTCCGACGTGGGCGTGATGGCGGTGACCGGACTGTTCGCCGGCATCGCCCAGTACCTGGTGACGCAGGCCTACCGCCTGGCACCGGTCTCCCTGGTGGCGGGCTTCGACTACACCCACATCGTCTGGGCCACGCTCTTCGGCTACGTCATCTTCCACGACGTCCCCGGGGCCAACGTGCTGGTGGGCGCCGTCATCGTCATTGCGGCCGGCCTCTACATCCTGCACCGCGAGCGCCGCGCCCGCCCGGGCGGAGCCTGATCCGCGCCCGCCCATCCGGTTTGGGTTGCGCCGGCCCCGCGCGCCCCCGTAGATAGGCCCGCCCCTCCGGACCGCAGCGGAGCTCCCGATGAACGCCCTGCGCGACTTCCTGCGCATCGAGACGCTTGCCGGCCTCGCCCTGGTCGCTGCGGCGGCCCTGGCGCTGGCGCTCGACAACACCGGTCTGTCGCGCTTCTACGACGCGCTGCTCGACGTGCCGCTGGCCATCCAGGTGGGCGATTCGGGCCTGGCCAAGCCCCTGGTGCTGTGGATCAACGACGGCCTGATGGCCATCTTCTTCCTGCTGGTCGGGCTGGAGCTGAAGCGGGAGGCGAAGGAGGGCGAGCTGGCCGAGGGAGGCCGGCTTCTGCTGCCCCTGGCCGCCGCCATCGGCGGCATGGCGGCGCCGGCGCTGATCTACGCCGCCGTGAACGCCGGCGATCCCGTGGCGCTGCGCGGCTGGGCCATCCCTTCGGCCACCGACATCGCCTTCACCCTGGCCGTCCTCGCCCTGCTGGGTTCCCGCGTGCCGCTGGCGCTCAAGGTCCTGGTCACCGCCATCGCGATCTTCGACGACGTGGGCGCCATCGCGATCATCGCGGTGTTCTACACGGCCGACCTTTCCATGCTGTCGCTGGCCCTGGCGGGCGCGGGCCTCGTCGTGCTGCTCGCCCTGAACCTCGCCGGCGTGTCCCGCATCACGCCGTACGTGCTGGTCGGCGTGTTCCTGTGGGTGTGCGTGCTGAAGTCCGGCATCCACGCCACCCTGGCCGGCGTGGCGGTCGGCCTGGCCATCCCGCTGCACGGGCGCGGCGGCGGGCACTCGCCGCTGCGCGATCTGGAGCACCGCCTGCATCCCTGGGTAGCCTTCGCCATCGTGCCGCTGTTCGGCTTCGCCAACGCCGGCGTCACGTTCGCCGAGATGCCCAGCGGCGCCCTGTTCGAGGGCGTGCCGCTCGGCACGCTGCTGGGGCTCTTCGTCGGCAAGCCGGTGGGCGTGATGCTGGGCATGGTGCTGATCGTGCGCTTGGGCCTGGCGTCGCTGCCCGAGGGCGTCACCTGGCGCATGGTGCTGGGCGGAGCGATGCTGTGCGGCATCGGCTTCACCATGAGCCTGTTCATCGGATTGCTGGCCTTCGAGGGCGCCGTGGCCCCGGCCGGCGCCGCCGACTATCCTTCGGCCATGCGCCTGGGCGTGCTGGCGGGTTCGCTGCTCTCGGCCGTGCTGGGCTTCCTGGTCCTGCGGGCCGTGGCCAAGCCGCAGCCTGCCTGACCCCCACCCCGCTCCCGGAGACCGCCGTGATCGACCTCTACACTTGGCCCACGCCCAACGGCCACAAGATCCACATCATGCTGGAGGAGACCGGGCTGCCCTACCGCGTCATTCCCGTCGACATCGGGCGCGGCGACCAGTTCAGCCCCGGCTTCCTGAAGATCAGCCCGAACAACAAGATGCCGGCGATGGTCGATCCCGACGGACCGGGCGGCAGGCCGTACTCCATGTTCGAGTCCGGGGCGATGCTGCTCTATCTCGCCGAGAAGACCGGCAGGTTCATGCCCCAGGACAAAGCGGGCCGCTTCCTGGTGACGCAGTGGCTGATGTTCCAGATGGGCTCGATCGGCCCGTTGTTCGGCCAGGCCCACCATTTCCGCTCCTACGCGCCCGAGAAGATC
>Ga0073934_10008918_pt1 | contig 13107 bp, 17 predicted proteins | sample LarsenN4metaG_FD_76834 | JGI IMG/M metagenome (GOLD analysis project Ga0073934, IMG submission 76834) | Hot spring sediment bacterial and archeal communities from British Columbia, Canada, to study Microbial Dark Matter (Phase II) - Larsen... ...
GACTCGGCCGGCTTCAACATCCTCGACGCCAAGGTGCACACCACGCGCGCCGGCTACGCGCTCGACACCTTCCAGGTCACCAGCCCGCAGATGGAGGCACAGGACGCGGCGCACTACCGCGACCTGATCTCGCTGGTGGAGACGCAGCTCGCCGAGGCCGTGGCCGCCACCGGGCCGCTGCCCGAACCCAGCCGCGGCCGGCTGTCGCGGCGCGTGAAGAGCTTCCCGATCACGCCGCGCATCACGCTGCGACCCGACGAGCGCGCCCAGCGCTGGCTGCTCGGCGTATCCACGAGCGACCGCTCCGGCCTGCTGTACGCCATCGCGCGCGTGCTGGCGCGCCACCACGTCAACCTGCAGCTCGCCAAGATCACCACGCTCGGCGAGCGCGTGGAGGACACCTTCCTGATCGACGGGTCGGCCCTGCAGCAGAACAAGATGCAGATCGCCATCGAGAGCGAGCTGCTGGACGCGATCAGTCCCTGATGCCCATCGTCAAGCTTGCAGCCACCGAGGCGCTGGCCCGGCTCGACACCTTCGACGCGGTGATCGACGCCCGCTCGCCGGCCGAGTTCGCGCTCGACCGCCTGCCCGGCGCGTGCAACTGGCCGAGCCTGGACGACGAGCAGCGCGCCCTCGTCGGCACCACCTACAAGCAGGTCTCGCCATTCGAGGCGCGCAAGCGCGGCGCCGTGCTGGTGGCACGCAACATCGCGGCGCACGTCGAACGCGAGGCGATGGACAAGCCGCGCGAATGGCAACCGCTGGTGTACTGCTGGCGCGGCGGCCAGCGCAGCGGTGCGCTGGCCACGGTGCTGTCGTCGATCGGCTGGCGCGTGCACCTGCTCGAGGGCGGCTACCAGGCCTTCCGCCGCGCCGTCGTCGCCGCGCTGGAGGAACTGCCGACGCGCTTCGAGTACCGCGTCGTCTGCGGCGTCACCGGCTCGGGCAAGAGCCGGCTGCTGCAGCGGCTGGCTGCGCGGGGCGCGCAGGTGCTGGACCTGGAGATGCTGGCCAACCACCGCGGCTCGGTTCTCGGCCTGGTGCCGGGCAGCCCGCAGCCGAGCCAGAAGCAGTTCGAGACGCGCGTGTGGGACGCGCTGCGCCGCCTCGAGCCGGCCCGCCCGGTGATCGTCGAGAGCGAGAGCAAGAAGGTCGGCGACCTGCGCGTGCCCGAGGCGCTGATCACGCGCGTGCGCGCCTCGCCCTGCATCCGGCTGGAGCTGCCGCTGGAGGCGCGCGTCGAACTGCTGATGCAGGACTACGACTTCTTCATGCGCGACACCGAGACCTTCTGCGCCCGCCTCGACGCGCTGCGCGTGTTGCGCGGCCACGAGGTGGTGGACGCCTGGCAGGCCCAGGCCCGCGCCGGCGGCACGCGCGAGGTGGTGCGCGACCTGCTCGTGAGCCACTACGACCCGATCTACCGCCAGTCGATGGCGCGCAACTTCGCCGGGCTGGAGGCCCCGCTGGCCACGCTCGAGTGGGACGGCTCCGACGCCTCGCTCGAGTCCGCGGCGCGGCGCATCGCCGCGCTCTGACTACAATCCCGCACGGGTCGGCAGTTCACCCAGGCGTTGCCGCGCTGTCCCCAGCGAGCTCAACCTGCCACGTCCAGCGAGCTTGGTCACGTTCGATGCGTGCGCCGGGCCGGAAGTCGGCAACCCCCGGCGCCTCGTCACCGAGGTTGGCGCATGAACGACGGAAGACCCTCATGCCCCGCACCGCAACCCCGCTGCACGCGAACGACATCTCGTCCTTCGCGAAGTCGCTCGCGCGCGAACTGAAGCAGTCCCACGAACGGCTCCAGCGCCTGCCCGGCCACGTGGAGCTGCTCAACATGCTGGCCCGCGCCGCCGGCCATCGCAACTTCCAGAGCCTGAAGGCGCAGCCGCCGGCCCCGGCGGCGGCACCGCAGCCCGAGGCCGGGCCGCCGGCACTGACCGACACCGCCGCCCGCGCGCTGCGGCAGTTCGATGCGCAGGGCCGCCTCGTGCGCTGGCCGATCCGGTACAGCGTGCAGCGCCTGATGCTGTGGGGCCTGTGGATGCGCTTCGACGGCAAGCGCCGCTACACCGAGCGCGAGGTCAACGAGTTGCTCAAGGCCTGGCACCTGTTCGGCGACCACTGCACGCTGCGCCGCGAACTGGTCGAAACGCAGCTGCTCCAGCGCAGCGACGGCGGCGCCGAGTACCGCAAGCTGCCGCGTCGGCCGGACGGCGAGGCGATGGCGCTGATGCGCGCGCTCAGGCAGCGCGGCTGATCGCGACTCAGGCCTTGAGGAAATGCTCGCGGTAGTAGGCGAGCTCGTCGATCGACTCGTGGATGTCGGCCAGTGCCGTGTGCGCCTGCGCCTTCTTGAAGCCCGCCATGATGTCCGGCTTCCAGCGCTTGGCCAGCTCCTTCAGCGTGCTGACGTCGAGGTTGCGATAGTGGAAGAAGGCTTCCAGCTCGGGCATGTGGATGGCGAGGAAGCGCCGGTCCTGGCAGATGCTGTTGCCGCACATCGGCGACTTGCCCGCCGGGACGTAGCGCTTGAGGAACTCGATCACCTGCGCCGCGGCCGACGCCTCGTCCACCGTGGAGGCCTTCACGCGGTCGATCAGCCCGCTCCTGCCGTGCGTGCCCTTGTTCCAGGCGTCCATCGCGTCGAGCGTGGCGTCGCTCTGGTGGATGGCGAAGACCGGACCTTCGGTGCGCCGGCCGAGTTCGGCGTCGGTCACGACCACCGCGATCTCGATGATGCGGTCGCGCTCGGGGGACAGGCCGGTCATCTCCAGGTCGATCCAGACCAGGTTCTGCTCGCTCGGGCTCAGGGTGTCGCTCATGAAAATCTGCAGGGATGGCGTCGATGCGTCGGGGGGCATTCTCGCAGTTCTACACTTGCGCCCATGCACGCCATGCTCCTCACCTCGTGCTTCATTGCCGCGCTGCTCGCCTCGCTGGCGCTGAAGTACTGGCTCGCCACCCGGCAGATGCGCCACGTCTCGGCGCACCGCGACCGCGTGCCCGACGCCTTCGCCGCCACCCTGCCGCTCGCGGCGCACCAGAAGGCCGCCGACTACACGCTCGCCAAGGGACGCTTCGGTCTGCTGTCCACGGCCTTCGGCGCCGCCGTGCTGCTCGGCTGGACGCTGCTCGGCGGGCTGGACGCGCTCAACGGCGCGGTGCGCGACGCCCTGCAGCCGCGCCTGGGCGACATGGGCTACCAGCTCGCGCTGCTGGCCGCGTTCGCGCTCGTCGCCGGCGCGCTGGACGCCCCGTTCGAAGCCTGGAACACCTTCCGCATCGAGCAGCGCTTCGGCTTCAACCGCATGACCTGGAAGCTCTATCTCGCCGACCTGCTGAAGGGCCTGCTGGTCGGCGCCGTCATCGGGCTGCCGATCGCCGCGCTGATCCTGTGGATCATGGGCGCCACGGGTGCCCTGTGGTGGCTGTGGGCATGGGGCGCCTGGATGGGCTTCAACCTGCTGATCCTGGTGCTCTATCCCACCGTGATCGCGCCGCTGTTCAACAAGTTCGAGCCGCTCGCCGACGAATCGCTCAAGTCCCGCGTTCAGGCGCTGATGGCGCGCTGCGGCTTCACGGCCAAGGGCCTGTTCGTGATGGACGGCAGCCGGCGCTCGGCGCACGCCAATGCCTACTTCACCGGCTTCGGCGCGGCCAAGCGCGTGGTGTTCTTCGACACGCTGCTGAGCAAGCTCACCCCCGGCGAGGTCGAGGCGGTGCTCGCCCACGAACTCGGCCACTTCCGGCACCGCCACGTGCTCAAGCGCATCGCCGCGATGTTCGCGATCAGCCTGGCGGGCTTCGCCCTGCTGGGCTGGATGTCGGGGCAGGCCTGGTTCTACCAGGGACTCGGCGTGGCGCCGAACGTCGCCGCGCCGAACGACGCGCTGGCGCTGCTGCTGTTCCTGCTGGTGACGCCGGTGTTCGGCTACTTCATCTCGCCGCTGCTGGCCAGCCTGTCGCGCCGCCACGAGTTCGAGGCCGACGCCTACGCCTGCCAGCAGGCCAGCGGCACCGACCTGGCCGCGGCGCTGCTGAAGCTGCACGAGGACAACGCCGCCACGCTGACGCCCGACCCGGTGTACGTCAAGTTCTACTACTCGCACCCGCCCGCTTCGGAGCGGCTCGCCGCGATGCAGCGCGGCGCGGGCGCGGCCGCTTGAGCCGGTCCGCCGAGCTCGACCTCGGGCTGGTGGTCGCCGGCCACGGCCGGCACTACACCGTCGAGACGCCGGAGGGTGCCCGGCTGCACTGCACGCCGCGCGGGAAGAAGAGCGAGTGCGTGGTGGGCGACCGCGTGCGCTGGATGGCCACCGGCGCGGGCGAAGGCGTGATCGAGGCGGTGGAACCGCGCCGCAACCTGATGCACCGGCAGGACGAGTGGAAAACCAAGTCCTTCGCCGCCAACCTCGATCAGCTGCTGGTGCTGGTGGCCGCCGAGCCGGTGTTCAGCGAATCGCAGCTGGCGCGTGCGCTCATCGCCGCCGAGGCGGCCGGCATTCCGTCCGCCATCGTGCTCAACAAGGCCGACCTGCCCGCCATTGCGGCGGCGCGCGAGCGCCTGGCCCCTTACAGCGCCATGGGCGTCGCGGTGCACAAGCTGGCCCTGAAGGCCCGTCCCGAGGCGAGCCGCGCGCTGCTCGCGCCGCTGCTTTCGGGCAAGGCGACGCTGGTGCTGGGGCCGAGCGGCACCGGCAAGAGCACGCTCATCAACCTGCTGGTGCCCGACGCGGGGGCGCAGGTGGGCGAGATCTCGCGCTCGCTGAACTCGGGCCGGCACACGACGACGACCACCCAGTGGTACTGGCTCGACGCCGCACGCACGGCGGCGCTGATCGACTCGCCCGGTTTCCAGGAGTTCGGCCTGCGCCAGGTCGAGGCGGCGGAGCTGCCGCGGCTGATGCCCGACTTCCGGTCGCCTTCGACGCAGTGCCGCTTCTACAACTGCACCCACGTGCAGGAGCCCGGCTGCGGTGTCCTGGCCGCGGTGGAACGCGGCGAGATCAGCGCCGCGCGGCATCGCATCTACTGCGAGATCCGCGAGGAGCTGACGCGCACCCGCTACTGACGGCGCGTCAGCCGACCAGGTTGGCGAGCGTCAGCAGGGCCAGCAGCAGCATCCACAGCACCACCGAGCGCCACACCAGGCCGACGATGCTGCGCAGATGTCCGATCACCGGGGGCAGGCCGGGCGTGGAGCCCTCGGCGCCGGCCGCCTCCGGCAGGGCGCCCGCCTCGAAGGTCTTGGAGCGGTCCGGCGTGATGCCCTGGGCGGCACTGCCGCCGAGCTGAACGCCGACCGCGCCCGCCGCGGCGGCCAGGATGATGCCCTCGTTCTCGTGCTTCCACAGCGCCGCGTCGCGCCGCCAGCAGGTGATGGCCTCCTCGAAGTTGCCCACCACCGCGAAGCCGAAGGCCGTCAGGCGGGCCGGCACGCGGTCGATCAGGCCGAACAGCCACTGCGAGCGCTGCATCAGCCGCTCGTTCACCGGCGCGCCGAAGGTGCGGCTCTTGAAGGCCCAGTAGCGGCTCGCCAGTTCGGCCATGCGGTAGAGCACGGCGCCGGCCGGACCGAGGCCGAGCGCGGACAGCAGCACGAACCAGAAGAACACTCCGAACACGTGGCGGTGCGCCGCCAGCAGCGAATGCTCGATCACGTGGCGCAGCAGTTCGGTGCGCGGCAGTTCGCTCGCATCGAGGTGGCGCCACTGGGCGAGCAGGCGGCGCGCCGTGTCCTCGTCGCCGCGCTCCAGCGCGTCGCGGATGTCGGTGAAGTAGTGGCTGAACTGGCGGAAGCCGAGCGTCAGGTAGAGCACGCCCACGTCGAAGGCCAGCGCGAGCAGCAGGCTGAAGTGCCCGATCGCGTGGTAGAGGCCCGCGACCAGCAGGGCGGGCACCAGCACCGTCACGCACCACACCACCCAGGCGTGGTGGTCGCGGCCGGCGTCGAAGTTGCGGCCGGCCCAGCGCATCCAGCCGGTCAGTGCGTCGTGGACGACGTTCTCGCGCGGCAGGGGCTTGAGCTGTTCGATCAGCAGCGCGAACAGGACGGCGAAGAAGCTCATGCCGTTCGATGATACCGGCCGCCCCGCGGACTCAGCGGGCGAGGAAGGCGTAGAGGTTGCGCAGCATGGCCGCGGTGGCCCCCCAGATGAAGTACTCGCGTGGCTGGCCGGTGGCGTCGGTCCCCTGCCAGGGCATGGACAGGAACTGCCGCCGCTGTCCGCCGAACTCGAACTCGTGACGCCGGTGGTGCGCCGGGTCCATCAGAAAGGACAAGGGCACCTCGAAGGCCTCGGCCACCTCGAAGCTGTCGATCGCGAGCGTGAAGCCGGGACGCACCAGGGCCACCACGGGCGTGACGTGGAAGCCGGTGACGGTGGTGTAGACGGGCAGCATGCCGATCACCTCCACGTGCGCCGGCGACAGGCCGACCTCCTCCTCCGCCTCGCGCAAGGCGGTGTGCACCGCGCCGGCGTCGATCTCCTCGGCCCGACCGCCGGGGAAGCTGATCTGGCCGGCGTGGTCGCGCAGGTGTTCGGTGCGGCGCGTCAGCAGCACCGTCACGCCCTGCGCGTGCGCGACCAGCGGCACCAGCACCGACGCTGCGGCCGGCTCGCGGCCATCGAGAACGCGGCCGTCGCCGGCCAGTTCCGGCTCGCCCGGCGCCGACGCCGCGAAGCGCTGCCGCAGCTCGGCCGCACCCAGCCGCGCGGCAGGCACCGCGGGCAGGTGCGCGTCGGTGCCGACCACGGGCACGGCGTGCGGATCGAGGATGCGGGCGCGGCTCATCGGAGGGCGTCAAAGACAAAGCCGCCCCTCGGGGCGGCTTCTTCGCTCACGGCATGGCCGCGATCAGGCCAGCTTTTCCTTGATGCGCGCCGACTTGCCGGAACGCTCGCGCAGGTAGTACAGCTTGGCGCGGCGAACGTCGCCGCGGCGCTTGACCTCGATCGAGGCGATCAGCGGGCTGTAGAGCTGGAAGGTGCGCTCGACGCCTTCGCCGCTGGAGATCTTGCGCACGATGAAGCTGCTGTTCAGGCCGCGGTTGCGCTTGGCGATCACCACGCCCTCGTAGGCCTGCACGCGCTTGCGGGTGCCTTCGACGACGTTGACGTTGACGATGACGGTGTCGCCGGGGGCGAACTCGGGAAGGGTCTTGTTGAGACGGGCGATTTCTTCCCGCTCGAGGGTCTGGATCAGGTCCATCGGTTTCTCCAAGGATCGTGCGCGGGGATGTGGGTGGAATGCGGCGGCCCGGGGCCGCCTTACCCGGCAGAGGATCGAAAAGCCGCAGATTATAGCCCGAGCCCGGACAGGAACTTCTCGTCGGCCGATGTGAGCTTTCCCGCGGCGCGTGCGGCGTCGATCAGGTCGGGGCGCCGCCGCGCCGTCAGTTCGAGCGAGCGCTCGCGGCGCCAGCGCGCGATGTCGGCGTGGTGGCCCGACAGCAGCACCGGCGGCACGGGTCGCGCCGCCGCGCCCTGCCCGAGCACCTCGGGGCGGCTGTAGTGCGGGCAGTCGAGCAGGCCATCGGAGAAGCTGTCCTGCTCGTGCGAGCGCGCGTCGCCGAGCACCCCGTCCTGCAGGCGCGCCACGGCATCGAGCAGCGCCAGCGCCGGCAGCTCGCCCCCGGACAGCACGAAGTCGCCCAGGCTCAACTCGATGTCGACGTGGCGGTCGAGCACGCGCTGGTCGATGCCCTCGTAGCGCCCGCACAGCAGGATGGCGCCCGCGCCGGCGGCGAACTCGCGCACGACCGCCTGGTCGATGCGCCGGCCGGTGGGCGTGAAGTGCACCACCGGCGCCGCGCCCGGGCGATCGGCGCGCACCGCGGCAAGGGCCCGCTCGAGCGGCTCGGCCAGCATCACCATGCCCGGCCCGCCGCCGTAGGGGCGGTCGTCCACCCGGCGATAGTTGTCCTCGGCGAAGTCCCGCAGCGGCCACAGGCGCACGTCCACCTGGCGCGACTCGAAGGCCCGACGCGTCACGCCCACCTGGAGATGCGGACCGAACAGTTCGGGGAACAGGGTGATGACGTCGAATCGCATCGCCGGCGCGACGTCAGTAGTCGAGTCCCCAGTCGACGCGGATGCGGCGCGCCTGGAGGTCGACGTCGTCGACGTACGCGTCGACGAACGGGATCAGCCGTTCCGCGGCTTCGCCCTGCCCTCCTTCGGGCAGCACGCGCAGCACGCTGTGGGCGCCGGTGTCCATCAGGCCGACCACCGTCCCGAGCGGCTGCTGCTCGCGGTTCACCACCGCCAGCCCGATCAGGTCGACCCAGTAGTACTCGCCCTCCCCGGCAGTGGGGAAGCTGGCGCGCGAGACGAACACGCGCGCGCCGCGCAGCGCCTCGGCGGCGTCGCGGTCGTCGATGTCGTGCACGCGGGCGACGATGCCGTCGCCGTGCTCGCGCGCCTCGACGACCTTCAGCACCGGCGGCAGTGCACGGCTGTCGGCACGCGCAGGACGCCCTGCCTGCGGCGGCCGGAGGAACCAGCGCTTGGAGGAGAACAGCGCCTGCGGATCGGCCGCGAAGGCCTGCACCCGGATCCAGCCCTTCACGCCCCAGGCGCCGGCGATGCGGCCCACCTCGACGGCGTCATCGGGCCAGGCCGGCTCGGCAGCGGAGGACGGGAGGTTCACCACGGCCGCTGCCGCGCTCGGAGAGCGACCGCTCAGGCGGCCTTCTTCTTCGCCTCGCCGACCAGGCGCGCGACGGTGGGCGAGAGCTGAGCGCCGTTCTTCATCCAGTGCTCGACGCGGTCGAACGCCACGCGCAGCGGCTGCTCGGCGCCCGAGGCCACGGGGTTGTAGAAGCCCACGCGCTCGATGAAGCGGCCGTCGCGGCGGTTGCGGGAGTCGGCGACGACGATGTTGTAGAAGGGGCGCTTCTTGGCGCCGCCACGTGCGAGTCGGATCACGACCATGACTGTGCTTCCTCAGGAATCTGGGGTGATCCGCGACGCCAGGAGACACGGCTGGAGCCTGCAGATCGATCTCACGGAGTTCGCCCCCGTAGATACGCCGGTCACCCGACCGGCCAGCGGCGAAACCCGGCATTATAGTCGGCTGCGCGAAAGCCACGTCCCACCGAGATGACCGCCTCCTCCCTCGTGATCCGGCCCAGCACCGCGGCCGACCTGCCCGCCATCACCGCCATCTACGCCTGGAACGTCCTGCACGGGACCGGCACCTTCGAGCTGGAGGCGCCGGACGAGGCCGAGATGGCGCGCCGCCGCGACGACGTGCTCGCCAAGGGCCTGCCGTGGCTGGTGGCGGCGCGTGGCGGTCAGGTGCTCGGCTACGCCTACGCCAACCACTTCCGCCCGCGCCGCGCCTACCGGTTCTGCGTGGAGGACTCGATCTACCTCGCCGACGCGGCGCGCGGCCAGGGCGTCGGCCGCCTGTTGCTGGCCGAACTGGTGGCGCGGTGCCAGGGGGCGGGCGCGCGCCAGATGCTGGCCGTGATCGGCGATTCGGCCAATGCCGGCTCGATCGGCGTGCACCGGGCGCTCGGCTTCGAGCACACCGGCGTCCTGCGCGCAGCCGGCTGGAAGTTCGGGCGCTGGCTGGACGTGGTGCTGATGCAGAGGGCCCTCGGCCTGGGCGACCGCAGCGAACCGGTGGATCGCGCATGAATGCCGCGGGTCACTACAGGTCCAAGACGCTCGCGACCTGGATCGCCGTGCTCGGCGGCGCGCTCGGTCTTCATCGGTTCTATCTGCACGGCCTGCGCGACGCGTGGGGCTGGCTGCACGCGCCGCCGACCCTGGCGGGGCTGTACGGCCTGCAGCGCATGAATGAGCTCGGACAGGACGACAAGCTGGCCTGGGCGCTGATCCCGCTGCTCGGGTTCATGCTCGCCGGCGCGATGCTGGCGGCCATCGTCTACGGCCTCACGCCCGACGAGAAGTGGGATGCCCGCCACAACCCCGGCGCGCCGGTGCACGCCACGCGCTGGGGCGCGGTGCTGGGCGTGATCGTCGCGCTCATGCTGGGGGCCGCGGCGCTGATGGCCAGCGTCGCCTTCAGCGGCCAGCGCTACTTCGAGTGGCAGGTCGAGGAAGGCCGCAAGCTCAGCCAGTGAACTGCCGGGCTCAGTCGAACAACGCCAGGCTGACCCAGTAGAAGACCCCGGCCACGAAGGCCGAGGCCGGGATGGTGAAGATCCAGGCCCACACGATGTTGCCGGCGATGCCCCAGCGCACCGAGGAGGCGCGGCGCACCGAGCCGACGCCGACGATGGCGCCCGTGATGGTGTGCGTGGTCGAGACCGGGATGCCCAGGCCGGTGGCGATGAACAGCGTCATCGCGCCGCCCGTCTCGGCGCAGAAGCCCCCCACCGGCTTGAGCTTGGTGATCTTCTGCCCCATGGTCTTGACGATGCGCCAGCCGCCGAACATCGTGCCCAGGCCGATCGCGATGTAGCAGCTCCAGATCACCCAGCCCGGCGGCAGCTTGTCGCTGGCCGAGGTGTAGCCCGCCGCGATGAGCAGCATCCAGATGATGCCGATGGTCTTCTGCGCGTCGTTGCCGCCGTGGCCGAGGCTGTACAGGCCCGCCGAAACGAGCTGCAGGCGCCTGAACCAGTTGTCGATGCGCAAGGGGGGCACGCGCCTGAACAGGTGCGCCACCACCACCATCAGCAGCGAGCCGAGCAGGAAACCGAGCAGCGGCGACACGAAGATGAAGGCAACCGTCTTCAGCACGCCGCCGGCAATGAGCGAACCGGCGCCCGACTTGGCGATCACCGCGCCGACGATGCCGCCGATCAGCGCATGCGAGGAGCTCGAGGGAATGCCGTACCACCAGGTCACCACGTTCCAGGTGATCGCCCCGATCAACGCGCCGAACACCACGTGATGGTCCACCACGCCGGGCACGACGATGCCCTTGCCCACCGTCGCCGCCACCTTGAGCTGGAACACGAAGATCGCGACCACGTTGAAGAAAGCCGCGAACAGCACGGCCTGCTGGGGCTTGAGAACACCGGTGGAGACGACGGTGGCGATCGAGTTGGCCGCGTCGTGGAACCCGTTCATGAAGTCGAACGCCAGCGCCAGCGCGACCAGCAGCGCGACGACCCAGAAGGCGACCTGGATGTTGTCCATGTCAGCGAGGCGCGCAGGCGCCGGTCAGGCGTTCTCGAGGACGATGCCCTCGATCAGGTTGGCCACGTCCTCGCAGCGGTCGGAGATGGACTCGAGCTGTTCGTAGATCGTCTTGAGCTTGATCAGCTCGCGCACGTCCGTCTGCTCGCGGAACAGCTTGGACATCGCGCCGCGCATCACGCGGTCGGCGTCGCTCTCCAGCCTGTCGATCTCCTCACAGGTCTTGATCGCCGCCTCGGCCGTGGCCGGCTGGCTGATCCTGCCCAGCAGCGACACCGCGTGCTGCACGCGCTCGCAGCACTTGGCCGACAGGTCGCCCAAGCGCAGCACCTCGTCGGTCATCGCGCGCACGTCGTACAGCGACATGGTCTCGGTGGCATCCTGCAGCAGGTCGAGGATGTCGTCCATGGCGTTGATCAGGCCATGGATCTGCTCGCGGTCGATGGGCGTGATGAAGGTCTTGTGCAGCAGACGATTGACCTCGGCGGTCACGCGGTCGGCGCTGCGCTCGGCGTTCACCACCTCGTTGGCGTGCTTCTCGCGCAGGTCGAGGTCGGCGTAGTTCTGGATCATCAGGATGAAGGCCCGCGCGCCTTCCACGATGTGCATCCCGTGCTGGTTGAACAGCTCGAAGAAATTGCCTTCTCGCGGCAGCAGCTTGCCGAACAGCATCCCTCACCCCCTCGTGGTCGTCACACGCCAGAAACGGCGGGAGTGTAGCGGTTGCTCAGCTGCGGAAGATGAAGTAGACGGCGCCCACCAGGCACAGTCCCGCCCAGACGAAGTCGAGCTTGAAGGGCTGCTGCATGAAGAACACCGCGAAGGGCACGAACACCGCCAGCGTGATCACCTCCTGCATGATCTTGAGCTGCGCCAGCGAGATGCCGCCGGCGAAGCCGATGCGGTTGGCCGGCACCTGCAGCAGGTACTCGAACAGGGCGATGCCCCAGCTGATCAGCGCCGCGGCGTACCAGGGCTTGTCGGCCAGGTTCTTCAAGTGGCCGTACCAGGCGAAGGTCATGAACACGTTGGACGCTACCAGCAGCAGCACGGTCTGCAACGGCACGGGGATGCTGTTCATGCGGTCAGCCTTTCGATGCGTTGGTCGGCCACGCCGGGCAGCAGCGCGGCCACCGTTCCTCGGCCGGGAAGCTCGCGCCCGGGCGCGAGCTCGGCGAGGGGAGCGAGCACGAAGGCACGCTCGTGCGCGCGCGGGTGCGGCAGGATGAGCTCGGCGCTCGCGATCACTCGATCGTCGTACAGCAGCAGATCGAGGTCGAGCGTGCGCGGCGCATTGCGGTACGGACGCTCGCGACCGTGCGCCTGTTCGATCGCCTGCAGGCGGTGCAGCAGGTCCAGCGGCTCGAGCCCGGTGCGCAACTCGGCGACGGCGTTCAGGTAGTCCGGCCCGCTCGAGTCGATCGGCGCACTGCGCCAGAGGGACGAGCGGCGCACGCCCTCGACGCCCGGCAGCGCCACCAGCGCGGCGAACGCCACCTCCAGCGCGGCGCGGGCGTCGCCCAGGTTGGCGCCCAGGCCGATGTACGCCAGGCTCACGGCGCGTGCGGCTCAGCCGGCGGCTGGCGGGGCGGCCGGCCCCCCTTCGCCGCCGCCGCCGGCGATGCCGCCCGGCTTGCGCCGCCGGCGCCGCCGCTTCTTCGCCGGCTCCCCGCCCTCGGCGCCCGGCGCCGTGGTCCGCCGCGAGCCCTCGCGCCCGCGCGCCTGTTCGATCAGCGCCTCGCGTTCCTCGTCGCTGCCGAGCGAGAAGTCCTCCCACCACTCGGCCAGCTCGGCGTCGATCTCGCCCGCATCGGCGCGCAGGCGCAGGAAGTCGAAGCCGGCGCGGAAGCGCGGCTGCTCCACCAGCGAGTACGGCTGACGACCGCTGCGGCGCTCGAAGCGCGGCTGCATCATCCAGATCTCGCGCATGTCGGCGGCGAGCTTGCCGCGGCCGGAGATGTCGCCGATGCGCGCGTCGAAC
>Ga0073934_10008920_pt1 | contig 13106 bp, 6 predicted proteins | sample LarsenN4metaG_FD_76834 | JGI IMG/M metagenome (GOLD analysis project Ga0073934, IMG submission 76834) | Hot spring sediment bacterial and archeal communities from British Columbia, Canada, to study Microbial Dark Matter (Phase II) - Larsen... ...
CCTCATTCGGGAAATAGTCCATGGTGCCAGTGAAGACGAGGAACTGCCTGTGGGCGAGATCAGGGTCCGCGGGCGAACGCTGGGGGTCGAAGAATTCGGCGTCGACTCCGTTTTCCATGACGCTTGCCGACACAGGACTGGCAAAACTCTGGTACAGTGCCAGTTCCTGCGCGGTGATGAGCCACACGTGGCGCGCCTGACGGCCTTGCCGCGCTTCCACCTGCCGCAACCGCCGGCCTTCCAGTGCGTACGGGTAGGATGGACGGCGCATGCCGGCATAACTGAACCACTTCTCGGAATCCACATCCGCCATGTCCAGGAAGGTGGGGAGTTGGGGAGGCGCAAGGGGCGACATAGCGGCGGTGAAGGCGATCGTGGCTTGAATGGGGAACTGCCGCAGAAGTTCAGCGACCCGGTGCGCCATGCGACGGCCACGGTAATAGGAGGTATTGAGGCAGTCTCCGAAGAGAAAGCGAAGCCCGGCACGGGCCAGGGCTGGAGTGTGTTGGAACGGTTCAGCGTAGACGGAGGCGCACCAGGCTTCCATTGCCCGTGCCTGCTCGATGTCCTGCTCGCCGCGCGCAAAACACACAACGTGCACGCTGTGTCCGAGTTCGGCCAGCCTGCGGACGGTATGGTAGGCTCGAATCTTCTCCCCTTTGTCCGGCGGGTTCGGAACACAGGGCGACAGGTAAAGGAGTTCCATTTAGGGGCCGCCCTAGGCGAGGATAGGCAACACCCCAAGCCGGGCGGCGGCGCTGTCTGAACTGTACTGAGATTGGCTCCGTGGCGCTCTCGTGGTGCTGTTGGGCATAAGGAAGAATCGAACGACTGCCGGCCTCCATGTTCGCTATCGGCAGAATGCGGAGAAATCTTCTCGTGGTCTTCCTCCCGAATTTAACACAACATGCTCAGACCTAAGCCAACCGGACCACCCAGGTTCTGGCTGTTGATCCGCGATCAGCCTCGCGGGCAGTCACGCCGCCGGACCGGGCCTGATCCTGGCTGCTCCACTCCGCGCCGTCTTCGATCCTCTCGCCGCGACCAAGCCCTTCTTCCACGCTGGTCCTCCTCCTCTGGCGCGCTTTGTGTCAGCGGCCGGGCAGCTTCAATGCGGGATGCTATTCTCTAGGATCGGGAACTGGGGGCGGGCCTCCTGGGGCTGATCCGTCACCCAGCGCGTGCCGGCCCCTGGGACCGCGCGCCAACCACAGGAATTGACCCGAGACCCGGCCACCGGGCCGGAGTGGGAACACTCGTTGAACTATCTTGCACCAGCCTTACCGCTCCTCTTGCTCGTGATCTGCCTGTCGCTTGCGGCCGGCGGGCGCAGGGCCCGGCGTTTGGGTTTAGCTGCCGCGGCCATGCTCGTTCTCTGGACCTGGCAGCCTTTCATGTGGTACTTCGCAGCGACGCTGGAGAGTCCTTATCCATCCGCCGCGCTCAAACCTAGCGGGGATGCGCGGAACGCCGGCGCAATTGTCGTGCTCGGCGGGGATGTCACAACTCCGGAGCCACACCGTCCGGTGGCGCACCTCGGGGCGGCGACGGAGACCCGACTTCAATACGCTCTCTGGTTGTACCAGGGGGGGCACCGGATTCCCATCTTGGTAACAGGTGGGTTGACCAAGGGGCAGCGCAGGGTTGGCGAGCTGATGGGGCAGCGTTGATGGGAGGCAGGGGTGCCCCGCGAGCATACTTGGGTCGAGCGGTCAGCCCGGAATACGGACGAGAACGCCCGGTTCAGCGCGAGGATCCTGGAGACCCGCGGAGTGAGGATGATCTTGCTGGTGACGGAGGCCTACCACATGCGCCGTGGCGAGGCGTGCTTCCGGAAGCGGTGATTGGATGTCGTTCCCGCGCCCTGCGCATACCGGAGTCTGGAGATGGACTGGAAGTGGCAAAAGTTGATTCCGGACGCGAGGACGGCGCAGCAAAATGACGAATTGTTGCACGAGTGGGTGGCGCTGCTGGTATACCGTCGACGCGGCCAGCTATGATCACGCACGGAGAAGCCGGGCGGTCATCTCGAGGGTCATCACCCGGCCGAACAGCGCCTTACCCCCGAAGTCCGGCCGCCGGGAGGCGCTGAGGAACTCCGCCAGTGGCTGTTCCCGGTACAACTCTCCGCTCCGCATCTTACGCGGCTCCGACATCATGTCCTGAACCTGGGGCAGCGACCAGAGTTCCTCCAGGGACTGTTTCAGGACCGGAACGGCGCTGTCGCCGCGCAAACGCCGCCGGAGCTTGCGCTTGACATCGGAGAGAAAAGGAGAGACAAAAGCAGGCCAATTGTTCCAGCGCAGGGGTGCGGCGGGATAGCCAGAATCGAGCGGGATTCGTGACAACTCAGGGTCGAGAGTTTCGATGAGCCGGCGGCTCATGCGGTGGCGGAGGCGGAGCGACGGCCTGGCCGAAAGCGCCATCTGCATCACGTCGCGAAATGCGAACGGCGATGCCGCCGGCCACAATCGAAGAGTCGCGCTGGCGATTCGCCCCTGCCACCGCTGCATTCGTAGGGAAAGGTATGCGTGGTCAATGAGGGCGGTGTTGGGAAAGTTGGCCAGGGAAGCGTTAGCGCGATCAAGAATGGCGGCGAAATGGTCGACGATGTCCTCGTTGAAGTCCAGCGCCAGAAATTCTGCGGCAGGCTCGCCAGCGTAGGCAAATCGCGCTGCGGCAAGCTTGCGGGAGGTCAGTTTGCCGCGCCAGCCGATGAACGGGAAAGCAACCTCCCACCAGTAACCCTTACAAATTTCGCCACAAGAACCATTGATGGAGATGTCAAATTGCTGCGACAAGCGGCGGTGCACATCGAGCACGTTGCAGTACAACAGCGCGTCATACTCGCCATCGAGGAGCGCAACGGAGTGTTCGACATCGTCCCAGACGTCAGCGAGTGCAGTGCGCCGCGACTCCTGCTGGCGATGGTCCAGCCGCAACTTCGCGGCGATGAAATTGGCCATGTCCACATCTGGATCGCCCCTCTGACCATTCACCACCGTCGAGAATGGCCGCCCGGTGCCTCGCATGGCCCCGAGAATCGCCCGGGAGTCGAATCCGCCGGTCAAGTCCAGCACCGGATGTGGAAAGTTCCGGCCGATGGTATCCATTGCACCGGACAGCGCCGCCGCCAGACCCGCCGTGTCACCTTCGGAATCGGCGCCATCCCAGAGAACCCGGGTGACATCCCAGTGTTTCCATTGTTGTAGGAAAGTTCCGTTCCGGAATCGCGTCACCGTAGCTGGAGGGAATTTCTCGATCCCCTGGAACAGACTGTTGGTCTCGAAGACTGTACCGGTGGCGAAGAACTCCCGGCACGCAACCGGGTTCCAAGCCGGATCAAGCAACGATGCCAGAACCAGTGAAGAGGTGCAGATCAACAGCACACCACCGGAGAAGGCATGATAGAGATGAACTGTTCCCAGGCGGTCTGTTACTACGATTGCCTCTCCGGATGCCGGATCACCGGATACGACGGCAAAAGCACCCTCGCAGGAGGAGGCTGCCTGTTCCCAAGATAATCCGCCCTGAACGCGCCTTGCCAGCGCTTCAAGGCCGTTTGGGCCGAAATCGCCGTCGCAGAACATCGCGCCGGACATGGCAAACCAGGGTGTGTCATGCCGGCTTCGGTGCCAACCCGCCTGCCCGGGACGGTACAGCTGTGCACAAACAGCCACCTTCCAGCCAGTACCACCGGTATCGATTACGGGGTTCTGGCGGGAAAGGCGAACCAATGCAGCACGGGCAGGGGTCCAGTATTTCTCCAGAGCGGACGCGTCAGGACTGAACGCGGCGAGAAGGGGACCCATACTAGGGCCGGCTATTGCCAGCCGGAATCGGGTCTTCGAGCAACCAGAGAGAGGTCCACGCCATACGGCCGACACCCGGGATCTTGAAGATCAACCTGTCGATCGAATCGAGCATCCGTAATGTACCGTCAAACAGCTTCGTCCCCCGAACCGGGTATGCGAGGAGCGCCAGGAGCACGAACGGCTCCAAACTCACTTTGCGGAAGTACCGGCGTGCGGTAGCGACGTCGGACATCAGCAGCGGATGTTCATCTATGGTGCGCATTTCCGGTGTCCGGCTGCGGTAGAAGTTAATGGCGGGATTGTGCCCCAGCGGTTCATAAAACAGTGCGCAGCCGCCTGGCTTGAGAACCCGGGAAATGGTGGAAAAGGCCCGGTTCACGTCCAAATGATGGATGATCGCACGGCCGCAAACTAAGTCAAACGACGCATCGGCAAAGCTGAGGGCCTCGGCGTCCATCGTATGAAACTCAGTGTTGTCGAAGCCGCCGCTTATGGCACGGCCACGGGCGATCTCAATCGCCACATCCGAAATGTCGATCCCGACCACCTTTTTCGCAACTTTGGCCAACTGGAACGCGTAGGTTCCCGGCCCGCAGCCGTACTCGAGGACCACACTGTCCCTGGCCCGGGCAAGAATCTGTTCAGAGAATGCTTCGGCGCTGTGCCGGGTCACCGCATAGAAGCCGGACATCTCCGCGCGCTTGTCGCCGGCAAAGGCATCGTTGTGAAAACTGCGTTCACGCTCCTTACGTTCTGGATCTGGAAGATCGACTTGCATGATCTGCTTTCTTTAGCGACCGCCCACACGTGTACTGCGTGCCTTCGCCGCGTGCTGTCAGGATACCGCATCAGAGAGCTGAAGCGCTCCCTTCTCTGGTCAATGCCTGATAAGAACATGGGTGGTATTCTCAATTTATGCCGCCGTGTCTCTCCCAGGCGGCATGCGAACGCCGGTCACGGCCCCGGTCTAGGACAATCGATTCTGCCCAATGACCTACCTCAATCCCCTGTTCGTGGTGCTCGTTACCGTAATCGCGATCGGGCTGCTGACCGGTGGGCGGCGTGCCCGGCTCTTCGGGGGAGCCGCCCTGATGTTGCTGGTGTTGTGGAACTGGCCGCCGGCCGTGTCGATCTTCGCAGTTACCCTCGAACGCTGGTACCCATCGGAACCCGCCGGCAAAATGGAACTCACGGCGGATGCCGGGGCAATCGTGGTTCTGAGCGGTGACGTGGAGACTCCGGAGCCGCACCGGCCGATCACACATCTCGGACCTGCCACGGAAATCCGTCTCGAACACGCGTTGTGGCTGTACCGGAAGGGACGGCGGCTGCCGATCCTCGTCACCGGCGGAATCACCAAGGGACAGCGGTCGATCGGTTCCATCATGGCCGACCGGTTAAGAGCCGAAGGGATACCGCCGGAGCACATCCTCCTTGAGGGTGCGGCCGCCAATACCCATCAGAACGCTGTGTTCAGCGCGCGGATCCTGCGCGATCGAGGCATCGGAAAAGTGCTGCTCGTAACTGAGGCTTATCACATGCTCCGTTCAGAAAAGTGCTTCCGGAAACAGGGAATCGAAGTGGTGCCCGCACCGTGTGCCTATCGCACTCTGGAACTGGACTGGCAATGGCTGAAGCTGTTCCCGGACGCCAAGGCCGCCCGGCAGAATGACGAGATAATGCATGAATGGATTGGGTTGATCGCTTACCGACTGCAGGGCCGATTCTAGGCCGTATCGTTGCGGCGCGCGTTCCAACTGGCCAACATCAACAGAGTCCAGAGCTTGCGGTCGTGGTTGCTGAAACCGGATTGATGTTCTGTCCAGAGCCGCCGGGCCTCTTTGCGGTCGATGAACTCGCCGGCCCCGGATGAGAGAACCGTCGTTTCAAACACCTCTCGCAAGCTGGTGCGGAGCCAGTTCGCGAGCGGGATCTGGAAGCCCATTTTGGGCCGCCAGATGACGTCTGCCGGCACCTGGCGTTCGGCGAGCTTCTTGAACATGAATTTGCCGGTTGTACCGCGAAGCTTACACCCGGTGGGCAGCTGGAAAGCCAGCTCGGCAAGGCGGTGATCCAACCAAGGAGCGCGACCCTCCAGCGCGTAGGCCATGGTAGCGCGATCCGCCTTCACGAGGATGTCGCCAGGCAGATAGGTCTCCAGGTCGACCGCCTGGAGTTGTTCCAACGCATTCAAATGAGCGAACTTCTCAAAACGGGCGCGGTAGTCTGCTCGCGGACAATAGCCGCCCAGGGATGCGCGGAAATCCGCCGACAGGATAGCTTCCAAGCTACTGTCACGAAAACCGGTCATCGTGGTGAAATAAGAGTCGCCCACCTCCTGGGAGAGGGCTGTGAGCAGCATTTTGGCACGGAAGGGGCGAGGCAAGTAGTCGAACTTGGGATACAGCCGGCCGGCAAGCCCCAAGACGGGACGCCGGAACCAGGCGGGCAGGACGCCCCTGATGTTGGACTCTATTTGGCCAAACGCGTAGCGGCGATAGCCCGCGAAGACTTCGTCGGCCCCATCGCCGGAGAGCGCCACCGTGACATGCTGACGTGTCATGCGCGCAAGGTACAACATGGGGACCGCCGAGGAATCCGCGAATGGTTCGTCGTAATGCTTCAGGAGTGTCCCAAGCATCTCCATGATGTCTGGATGGATGACCTCCTCATGATGGGCAGTCTGGAACTTCCGGGCCACCAGTCTGGCGTAGTGCGTTTCGTTGTACTCGCGCACCGTGAAGCCAATGGAATAGGTTCTGACATCTCCAGGCTGGTGGCGGGACATGAAACCAACGGCCAGGCTCGAATCCACGCCGCCACTCAGGAAAGCCCCCAGGGGGACGTCGCTGATCATGCGAAGGGCGACCGCATCGGAGGCGATGGCCTCCGCCTTGTCCACCCACTCCTCAATCGTGCGCTGAGGCGGCGGATTTGCGGCAGAGGCGAAAACGGGCTGCCAGTAACGCCTAGGCTCACGGGGGCCTTCCGGGGTGACCAGGAGCGAATGAGCAGCCGGTAGCTTGTGAATATTCCGGTAGATGCTCTTCGGGTCGGGAACGTAGGAGAGGCAGAGGTAATCGGCGACGCTGGTCGGGTCAACGTCAGACGCAAAACCGGGTAGCGCCCGCAGGGCCTTGAGTTCCGAGGCGAAGGCGAAAGAGAACCCCGGGATCGCGCTGGTGTAGTAGAGAGGTTTTTCGCCAAAGCGGTCTCGGGCCAGGAAGAGATGCCGCCGGCGGGTATCCCAAATGGCGAATGCAAACATCCCATTCAGGAATTCGGGCAGACGCTCCCCGACTTCCTCATACAAATGGACGAGAACTTCCGTGTCACTCGTCGTTTTGAATTCGTGGCGCGACTCGAGGTTCATCCTCAACTCGCGGTAGTTGTAGATCTCTCCGTTAAAGATGATCTGGACCGTACCGTCTTCGTTGGCCAACGGCTGAGCGCCGGTAGCGAGGTCGATGATGCTGAGCCTGCGGTGCCCTAGACCGGCAATGCCGTCAGCAAAGAACCCATAGCCGTCTGGGCCGCGGTGCGCAAGGCGATCACACATGCCTTGCAGGTGGACACGCTGCGAGTCAGGTGAATTCCGAGACAGGAAGCCCGCGATGCCGCACATGGTAATTGGTTGGGCAGCCGCAGGAAGATCCCGGCAGAGCAAACAGGTTCATGCCGCCAGCGTTGATTCCGCGGAAACGGAAAAGAAACAGGATCCCGTGCTACCGTTTCTCATTGTAGCGCACTCCCCTCCCATGCAGCCTCGATTGGGCTACATGGGAGGGGCAGTGGCAAAGGATGTCCGCGCGGCAAGGACAAGTCCAAGTGTTCACTTCACTGCGCCCCGTACCGGTCCCCACCAGGTTGTCCACCCTGCCGGCCATGCCGGTGTACACGGCCCATTGCGCATTCACGCGAACTTCGTCCCTCCACGCTTCGATCGCGGCTCACGGGACCGGGTCAGCGGACAGCCACCGGAAGGACGCTGCTGCTGGCGAGTGACACGCCGCCGCTTGTCTTCCAAGTCCAGCGGATGTAGTAGATGGAATCGCGATTCAGCGCGGGCACGGTGACTACACAGGAACCGGCGCACGGCATGGTCACGGATTGACTCAGGTTGTCGGGGCCCAGTCCGTAGGCCACCGTGATGAGCGCCGCATCCGGCAACCGCGGCGGAGCCTTTGCGCTGAATGTCATGTCTGTCGCCCCGGCCACCTCATCCGGTGTGGATAGATCGGTTGAAGGTCCGGTTAGAGTCTCCGAACCGCACAGCAAACCCAAGGTATGCAGACTGCCAGGGTGCAGGCCGCTCGCGGCTGTGAAACGCCAGGCCATCCCGCTGCTGTTTTCCTCCGAGAACAAGATCGACCCAAGACGGGATACCTGGAGGGAACAGCCGGTTTGAGCGGACAATCCACGATAACCGTACCCGATGACAGCGCCGCGGCTGACCACAGCGGTTCTCGCATTCAGCAAGGAGCTTGTCGGCTCGCTCACGTTGATCACGAAGTCCTTGACGGCCGAACCAGTCGCACCGGTGACGGTGATGGTGAACGAGCAGCTTCCGCCCTCCAAAGGCGTGCCCGAAAGCAGACCCGTTGCGGAGGACAGCGACAATCCTGGGCAAGACCCGGAGGAGATCACCCAGTTGTAAGCCGGTGTGCCACCAATTGCCCACAAGGTGAAGCTATAGGGTTGGCCCCGCACGGCGGGAGGCAGCACGTTGGTGGCAATGGTGATCGGCCCTGGACTGATTGCCCGCGGAACGATGGAATTGCGTATGTTGCAGCTATTGCCGGCGCCGGCAGCAGGACGCGCGTACCAGGTAACGTTGTTCCTAAGGTTGCTGGCAAGCCAGCTTTCGGCGGCTTCTCCACCACTTTTGTCGGCGAAAAAGGCGGTTGCCATCCCGGAAATGCAGGGATAGGCGTTGGTTTTGGGAAAGGCCGACATTCCTTGCCAGTTGATCCCGCTTAAGGCGCCGTCATCATAAAGTCCGTGGAACTCGGTAAATGAGGTAACGTGCCCGCCGTCCGATTTTCTGGTGACCGGATACCGTCCCGAGGACAGGGCCGTGAACGGGCAGGAAAGGCAGCCCTCCGTGGACCTGGCCGCTACCAGCCCGTTATAGAACAGCGCCATCCAGTTCAGTATCCTGGTTGCCGGCGCCACGCCGAGTTCCTCAACGCGGCCAAGTCCCATCGCGACATAGTTGACGGGAAATCCGCCGGTGGACTCCAAGGCGAGGCTCTTGTCGATACCGTAGATGAGTGCCTGATCCTGAATGGGCCATCCCTGGGTAAACGCCGGGCCACCCCGGTCGTAGATCTGCAGGGGTGAGAACAATTCGACGCCGCCGCAGCGGGCCGAACCATCGGTACTGACGTTGCGCTGAACGGTGCGTGACCAGTTCCAAATGGCCGTATACGAGGGGTCCGTAGCGCTCGCCGGCAGGTCGCGTTGGCCCTCCAGGCTGGCGATCTGATCGCGTGCAATGGAAGTGAAGTAGGAACCCTCGGCTGATCCATCGGGGCTCATATAGGCGGCCGCGGCAAGCAGCCTCAGATACCAGCCGGTAATTCTGATCTCCCAATTGTTCGTGTCGGTTACCTCGTGAAGAAAGCTCGATCCTGAAGGGTGAATGCGTGGTGGCCCCGCGATCCCCCGTTCGACGACGGCCAGTCTGGAGGCTACGTCCACGTTGAGCACACGGACCCGTTCTTCATTCACGGAACCCGATTCGATGACCGCCGGAAAGGGCCCGGGTGGCGCGCTTCCTTGCGTGAGCATCACATAGTTATCCGAGTATCGCCGGGCAGACACGGTTCCGTAGGTAAGGGACGGCTTACCATCGCTCGTGCGAAACGTCTGGATGGCATACAACCGGGACCAGTCAGAAAAAGCCGAAGGTACGGCGTTCACGCCGTTGAGCTCCACCGTCTCGGTCACAAGCCCCGCCTGTCCGGCTCGAGTCCCGTAAATCCGGACTCTGAAAGGGACATCACGGGCATCGGAAGAACTCAGTAGAATGCCATCGCCAAGTGGATGGTTGAGGAATGAGGAGGGTATCTGCGGTCCAGGGTAGGTGCCGAGGATCCCGCCCCCGGCGAATCTGACCGTAACCACCCCCGTGGGGAGGCCGTCCGGAAACCGGAATCCCTGAAGCGAAACCCAGTTGTTGAGCACAGTCAGCACCGGAGTGGCGCCGTCCAACTGGATCGTCTCTGCAATCACCTGTCCGGAACTAGATGTCCCTTCCAGGTAAACAGTTTGTTGGTCGGCGGCATTGTTGGAAACAATGCTGATTGCCGTCCCCGCCTGTGCGGGTTGGACCATGTTCACGTAAGTGGGAAAGGACGGTCCCGTCCACTTGGATGTGAGCGGAATAAGTTGTGTGGATGAGGCAATCTCGGAGGCCAGTGTACTAGACGTCTTCAAGCAGTTGGAAGCGGGAACTCCACTCACACCGTACTCAAGATTGAGCGGCCCGCGTGCCCAGGGAAGCGTGTCATTAGCGGCATAAGAGTAAGCAGCTCCGTAACCAGCCCAAAACCAGAGTTCCTCCAGAAAGAAGAAGTCGCCGGTCAGCATGTATGGAACCGAAAATGGCTCGAACAGGTGGATCATGCCGAGACGGAAACCGCCCTTTGTCGTGGCCGAAGCGGTGGCTCCACCCGCAATCTTGATGCGCGAAGCGGGGGGGATGGAATTGCCCTGAAGTTTGACGTTTCTCGCGAAATGATTGGGACGGTCGGTTACCGACAAAACCCTCCCCTGGCCGCTGGCGTTGCAGGCCCACGCACAGCCCGCGCTGTCCGGGCGTGTGATTCGTTTGCCTGTGGCACCCTCGCGAAAATGGATGTACCACGAGGCTCCGAGTTCGGCATGCCCGATGACGGAGCGAAACAATCTGTAATCCATCGTCCGGAGGTAGACCGTACTCCAAGCTGGAATGGGTCCATCCTGATCATCGCTCGATGGGGAGCCCTGGGATTTCTCGAGGTTGGCAAAATCGTATATGTCGTGCAGACGTGAGTTCCACAACTGGTAGTGCTCATCGATGGCGATGCTGGGAACCACCAGCGAAGGATTCCTGACTGTGTCGGTATCGAAATTCCAGGACCATCGCGTCGCCTTCAAATACTCTAGGTTATGGTCAATTTCAAGATCGGGTGGTGCGCCGCCGAGCCAGAATTCCTTCGTCCAGCGGGATCCGGCGCGGTGAAAGATTTGTTCGCCGCGTTCGGCGCTGGACGCGTACCGCGTGGCCGGCGAGGCAACACCTGTCTTGAGTACAAGGTGATAGACAAGATCGCCCCATTTCTCTGAATCGGCGGCCTCGCCGATAAAACGCACGCGGACTTTCTGAATCGCGGGCCAGAACGTAGCATGCACAATCGGCCGGAATGATTTATAGGTGGAGTCTGGAGGATCGCTCCATTGGTTGGGGTATACATAACAGCCGGCCGGATTGCCGTTTATGTCGTTGGAGTACGCCGCGCAACCCATTACGGTCGAGTCATTCCATCCTCGCCCGTACACGCCGCCGGAACCGTAAGTGCTGGCGACTACATTGGCGGAGGTGAAAGTGAACGTCGTAGGACTTGTCACTGTAATTGTCCAGTAGCCGTTAACGCCGTTCCAGAGATTCCCATCCGAGTCGCGCACTTCATCGATTGAGATCCGCTGGCCATTCCGTATGGAGTGGGGTTCGGGGGTGGTTACGGTGACAGTGGAGCCGGCGACTGTGACGCCGGAGACCGAACAAACGTGGAGCTCGGTCGCTGTCGCCGAGCAAACACGGATGTCTTCCGCCTGCGGGGTCGACGTTTCATCATGATTCGACACGTTGGAGACACGAATCACCGAGGGGATTGGAATGCCGGTGGTGGTATCCACGGTGATTCGCGAATAGTTCGTGACGTTAGGGGTAATCGACAGTTGCGCCGCGAGCGGGCGGGCGTTGGATTGCGCCCAACCCAGATCATGGGAGCCGGCTGCGTGGTCGGCGATGATGACCGTTTGGGCGATCGAGCCGGAGGTCCACTTCCAAATCGGCCCCGTCTCTGAATCGCTCACGCCGTCCCAGCTCTCCAACACAGCTCGCGCACTGAAACTCTGCGTGGCCTGGCTGCAACCAGCGCAATTGTCCGCCGTCAGTTCCATCACGGCATCGAAGTCATACCCGGCCGAGAGCATGTCCGTCTTGGTGAGCGGAGTTGCCAAACCCGCCGCCTGGTCGGTAAACACACAGGACACCTGCCCGGATGCGCTGAGCGACGGCAGAATGAAGGCAATGATGGCGAACTGCACGGCACCACTGGGATAGCGCTTCTTGACGTCGGCCTGCGTGGGCAACGGAACGCCGTCACAGACAGCCTGGGGTGAATTGGGAATCTCAGAGTCGAGAAACGGGCGGCCGATCTGAATCGGAATATTGGTTTGCGGACTACCCGACTTGTCCTTGATAGTGATCGAATTCGTCTGCGCTGGAAGCGTCGCCGCAAGCGCCAACAGAAGCATCAGAGTTTTCATCGGCTCATCCCCCGCGCCTCAAACTTCACGTAGTCGAGTTCCACCGATCCGGCGGTCGCTCCGCTCGCGTTGACTAAGAAGGCCCCCAGCGTCAGCGCGCTCGTTGGAAGTCCGGATGAGATGACTTGGGGAGTTCCCGAGTCAAGTCTAAATTGTACGTTCCCGGCCAAAGTCGATAATACGCGAATGGTGTGCCATTCCGTATCCGCCGCAATCCCGGTTTCCTGAGTTATAGCGGCGCCGCCACTTCGACTTTCAAACAGGAATTGCGTATCACTCTGCGACGTGTCGTAACGCAGGTATAATCCGTCGTTCGGGGCCGCCGTCGTATTCGAAGCCGGAAAGAAACCGATCCGGAGCCGGGAGTTAGTGGTCTGAGTCAGCTTGAAGCGAACACGCAACTCCCAGCCGGCGTTGGCCGCAAGATTGCTGAACAGTGCCGCACCTCCTTGATCCAATGCAATCCCTGAGCCGCTGTTCGCCGCGGAAGGCGTTTCCAGGCGGAGCACCCCGATCGATGGCCAGGCGCCGGATTGGTAAGAGATCGTTCCCGCTGTGTTGACCGGCCTCACCACCCAGCCAAGAGTTCCAATCAGCGGACTCGTCGATTGCGCCGACGAAGGAAACTCTTCATCAAGAACAACAACTGAGGAATCGAGCGAAGACGTTCCCACGGCACGCCATAGATTGGTCGCCCAGCACACGTAAAGCGTTCCCGTGGCCGTGTCCAGGTAGAAATCCCGTCCCGTGGCA
>Ga0073934_10008921_pt1 | contig 13106 bp, 8 predicted proteins | sample LarsenN4metaG_FD_76834 | JGI IMG/M metagenome (GOLD analysis project Ga0073934, IMG submission 76834) | Hot spring sediment bacterial and archeal communities from British Columbia, Canada, to study Microbial Dark Matter (Phase II) - Larsen... ...
AGGGTAAAGCCCTTGCGCTTGTTGTTTCTGCGGACGAGTTTCATGGGTATCACTCTCTCTTGGGGGCGGGGCGCTGCCGGACTCCACGGGCCCACGAAGCCGGCCGTCGGCTCGGCGGTCGCCCGACCACGTCGGTACATGCGTGTTCTTCCACGCCCGGTGGCGGCATCACAACAGGCAAGGTTCCGGGTTTGAGGGGAGGGGTGGAGGAGCGGGTGGCGACAAGGCCCGCCCTCCGCCCCCTGACTGCCGCCGGGTGCCCTTCATCCCCCTCCCTGCCTATCTGTGGATGACCTTGCTCAGGTTGAAGATGGGCATGTAGAGTGCCAGCAGGATGAAGCCAACAATCACGCCCAGCACCACCGTGAGGATCGGCTCGATCATGCGCGTGAGTCGCTCCACGGTGTACTCGATGTCCCGGTCGTAGAAGGTGGTGATCTGACGCAGCATCTCGTCCAGGTTCCCCGATTCCTCTCCGGCGGCGATCATGCGGGTCACCATGGATGGGAACTGGCCGCTCTGCTCCAGCGGCACGGAGAGGCGCACTCCCTCGTTGACCTTCTGCACGGCATCGGCGATCACGTCGACGAAGAGCACGTTGCCGGTGACCCTTGCGGAGGTCTGGAGGCCGCTGAGAATGGGGACTCCCGCGGAGACCATGGCGCTGAAGGTGCGGGTGAGTCGGGAGATGGCGATCTTGCGGTTGAGCATCCCCAGGAGGGGCATGCGCAGCTTGATCTTGTCGCAGGTCCTGCGCCCCTTCTCCGTCTGTTGCCAGCGCTTGAGCAGCTTCACCCCCGCGAAGAGGGCGATGAAGCAGATGTACCAGTACTTGCGGATGACGCTGCTCATCGAGACCAGCAGGAGCGTGGGCGGCGGCAGCTTGGCGTTGAACTGGTTGTACACGTCGGCGAAGACCGGCACCACGAAGATGAGGAGGAAGGTGACCACGCCCACCGCCGTGACGACCACGGCCATAGGGTAGACAAAGGCGGACTTCACCTTCTCGCGCAGCTGTTGCTCCTTGTCAAGCTGGTCGGCCGCAACCTGCAGGGTCTCGTCCAGCGTTCCCGAGACCTCCCCGGCGCGTGCCAGCGACTGGTACAGCTCGGAGAAGATCTTCGGGTGCTTGGCCAGGGCATCGCTGAACGTGCTCCCTGCCAGCACGTCCTGCCGGATGTCCGTGAGCGTCTGCTTGAGAATGGGATTCTGGGTCTGGGCGATGAGCGTGAACACGGAATCGATGAGCGGCAGGCCCGCCCGCACCAGGGTGGCGAGCTGGCGGCTCATGATGACCATGTCGTTGAGGCTCACCTTCTTGCGGCGGACAGACCCGCCGGCGGCTGCGGAGGAGGCCTTCTGGAGCGCCAGGGTGGTGACGTAGAGGTCTTTGCGGCGCAGCTGCTCGCGCACCGCGCGCTCGTCGACTCCGGCCAGCGTGCCGCGCACCATCTTGCCGGTGCGGTCGCGCGCTACGTACTGAAAAGAAGGCATGTCGGCACCTCGGTTGATGGCTGATGTCTGATGGTTGATGGCTGCCGGGGCCGGCCATCGGCCATCGGCCACGAGCCACCAGCAGACTGCTAGGCTGCGGTCGGCAGCGCGATGGGGGCCTCTCCGGTCTCCTCGGTCATGAGGACCCGGCAGATTTCTTCCACAGTCGTCTCGCCTTCCACCACCTTGCGAATCCCGGCTTCCCTCATGGTGACCATTCCGTCGCGCACGGCCTGCTCCTTGAGGAAGGTTCCTCCGGCGTTGCGCAGCACGCCATCGCGGAGGCCGTCGCTCATGCGCATCACCTCGTAGGCGGCGGTTCTTCCACGGTAGCCGCGGCCGGCGCACTTGGGGCAGCCGCGCCCCCGCCGGAACTGGCCGTGGGCGATCTGATCCTCGCGGAATCCCAGGGCGCGGAGCAGGGCGGGGTCCGGCGAATCGGGCTCGCTGCAGTTGGAGCATATCTTGCGCAGGAGGCGCTGGCCCGCGGCGCCCAAGACGGCGCTGGTGATGAGGAACGGCTCCACGCCCATGTTCTGAAGCCGCACCAGTGCGCCGGGCGCGTCGTTGGTGTGAAGGGTGCTGAAGACGAGGTGGCCCGTCAGGGCGGCCTGCACCGCGATCTCGGCGGTTTCCGTGTCCCGGATTTCGCCCACCATGATCACGTCGGGGTCCTGGCGCACGATGGTGCGCAGTCCGGTCGCGAAGGTGAGTCCAATCTTGGGGTTGGCCTGCATCTGGCTGATGCCGGGCAGGTTGTACTCCACCGGATCCTCCACGGTGATGATGTTGATGGAGACGTCATTGATCTTGTTGAGCGAGGCGTAGAGGGTGGTGGACTTGCCGGAGCCGGTGGGACCGGTGACGAGGATGATGCCGTGGGGCCTGCGAATGAAGGACTCCCACAGGGCCTGCTGGTCGGGGAAGAAGCCGAGCCGGTCCAGCGGCACGGCAATGCCGGACTTGTCCAGCACCCGCATGACCACTTTCTCGCCGTAGATGGTGGGCATCGTCGAGACGCGCAGGTCGAAGTCGATCCCTTCCGAATTGAAGACGATGCGCCCATCCTGAGGCCGTCGGCGCTCGGCGATGTTCAGGTGGGACATGATCTTGATGCGGGAGACGACCGCGGGGTGGTGGTGGGCGGGGATGGTCATCTGCTCGTAGAGGATTCCGTCCATGCGGTAGCGGACGCGGACCGACTTCTCCTGGGGCTCGATGTGGATGTCGGACGCGTTGGCGTTCACCGCACCTGCGATGATGGAGTTGGTGAGGCGGATGATGGGGGCATCCTCCGCCAGGTCCACGAGCTGGTCGACGGACATCTCCGGCTCGGCGGCCGTTGGGTCCGCGTCTTCAATCTCCTTGAGCACCGACTCGGCGGCGTTCTTGACGGAGTAGACCCGGTTGAAGGCGTCCTGGATCTCGGTGTTGAGGGCCAGCATGGGGACGACCTTCATCCCGGTCATGAGGTGGAGGTCGTCGATGACCATGACGTTGAGGGGATCAGCCATGGCCACGTAGAGGCGGCGGCTCTCCTGCTTGAAGGGGAGGACCCGGTGGCGCCGCTGATACTGTTCCGAGACGAGCTCGAGCGCCAGGAGGTCTATCTGGGTTTCGGACAGGTCCACGTAGGGGACGTTGATGGTCTCTTCCAGGGCGGCGCCCACTACCTTGGCGGAGACGGCGCCCATCTCGATGAGAACCTCGCCCAGGAAGCCGCCGGTCTCCTTCTTGCGCTCGAGGGCGGCTTCGAGCTGCGCCTCGGAGATGTGGCCTGCCTGCACGAGTCGCTGTCCGAGCTGGCCCATCATCGCCGCGGCGCCGCTGCTTTGTCGCATCGTGAGTCCTTCCCCGGGGGAGATGGCCCCGCCTCGCGGCAAGGGGCCGGTCTGCTTATTCCGCGAATCCCGGCGAATCCACAGGTGTTTTTGGCGGGCAGCCCCAGCGGCGCGGCGTGGAGCGCGGTCCGCTTGGCAGCGGGCGCCGCGATGGTATGAGGGGCCGGGGCTGGAGGCGGTCAGGCCCCGGGGAAGCCGGATGGTGGTCAGGGGGAGTGAAACCAGGCATGCAGGCCCAGACGTCCATCTAGCGGGAGGAACTCCATGGGACGCAGGCAGACCGACCCTGTGAAGGATATCGTCAGCCGGCTGGCCAGCGGCAAGCCGGCGGTGCGCGCGGTGGCGGAGTCCGAGCTGCGCGGGCTGGGTCCGGAGGCCCTGGAGAGCGTGCTGCGGGTGATGGCGGACGAGGCCCGGGCCCGGAGCGCGAGGAAGCGCATCTTCGTGGTGGCGTTGGCCTTCTATGTGGCGCTCGTGGTGCTGGTGATCACCGTGACGAAGGAGGACGTGGGCGGCTTCTTCGGCTTCTTCAGCGCCTTGATGAGCCTCCTGGCGGTGTCGGAGATGCAGAAGGGAGCGGCCCGCGCCGCAGCGCGCTTCCAGGATCCGCGCTGCGCAGGTCCGCTGGCGGAGGCGCTCGACTTCGGCGACAAGGGACTCCGGGCGGAGGCGGAGAGGGCTCTCATCGGCCTTCTTCCCCGCCTCCGCGCCAGCGATGCGGACCTCCTCTCTCCGGCACAGCGGAAATCCCTGCATCGTGCCCTGGGGCGGCCGAACCAGGAGCTGGCGCTTGCCGTCCTGAGCGCCCTCGAGCAGGTGGGGGACGAATCTTCCCTGGAGGCGGTCCGGCAACTCGCAGAGGCGGCACCAGGCTCGCGGGGCAGGGGGTGGCCGTCTTCCCGCGTGGTGGAGGCGGCACGGGAGTGCCTGCCGGCCCTCGAGGAGCGCGTGGACCGCCTGCGGGCGGGCGCCACGCTTCTGCGGGCGACGGCGGCCCCGGACGATCCGGCCTCCTCCCTGCTGCGGCCCGCGGCGGGCTCGGGAGCCCCTGTCACGGATCAGCTCCTGCGGCCATCAGGCGAAGGGGAGTCCAGCCCGGCGTCTCGCGCACCCCGGAGCGCCGAGTGGGACGGCGGGGAGGCGGTGCCTGCCCCGGCGACTCTGCCCGTGTCCCTCAGCGGGCAGGAGACACCCCGCGCCTGAAGAGCGAGGATGAGGGCCTCGGCCGGCCGCGGCGCCAGGGAGGGCCGCGGCAGCGCCCGGGGACGCCATCGCCAGATTCAGGCTGTCCCTCCCGCGATGGCGGGCGCCAGGTAGATCTGGGAGTCGTGCTTTACGGGAGTGCGCAGGCCGGCATCCGCCTGGACATTGTCCACGAAGACGGCCAGGCCCGGGCGGAGGCGGTCGCCCTCCACCAGCCGGGCCCGGATGCCGGGATGGGCCGCCTCCAAAGCGTCCACCACCTGGCGCAGGGTCGCTCCCTCCACCGTCACCTGGGACTCCCCTCCGGTGAGTTGGCGCAGGGGCGCGGGGATGTGCACCACGGCCATCAGGCCTCCGCCTCGCTGGCCAGAATGGCCTCCAGGACGCGGTCGGGCGTCATGGGAAGCCGCCGCAGGCGCACGCCCACCGCGTCGTAGATTGCGTTGGCGATCGCGGCCGGAGGCGGCACGATGGGCACCTCGCCCGCCCCGCGCACGCCGTAGGGGTGGCCGGGATTGGGCACCTCCACGATGATGCACTCGATGTTGGGCACGTCCAGCGTGGTGGGCATGCGATAGTCCAGCAGGGAGGCGTTGCGCAACCGTCCCGCCTCGTCGTACCAGTAGCCTTCGTGGAGTGCCCAGCCGATTCCCTGGGCCACGCCGCCCTGCATCTGGCCCTCCACGTAGGCAGGGTGGATGGCCCGCCCGGCATCCTGCACGGCGGTGTATCGGATCACATCCACCTTGCCGGTCTCCGGGTCCACCTCCACGTCGGCGATGTGCACAGCGAAGGCGCCGCTGGCGTTGCTGCCCTTGGCGGTGACCGAGACGATGACGTGCTGGCCGTGTTCGGCGAGCAGTTTGGCGGCCTCGGGAACGGTGGCCTGGCGGCCGTCGGCGGAGAAGACGCCCGCGTTCCACGTGATCGCCCCGGGCTCCACCTCCCAGAGGGGTGCCAGCTTGTCGCGGATTTCCGCCTTCATGCGCCGGGCAAGCTCCACGGCGGCCAGGCCGGTGCCGAAGGTGGTGCGGCTGCCGCCGGTGACGTCCGTGTAGCCGATGGTGTCCGTGTCCACCACCTGGGGGCGCACCTGCGCGTAGTCCACGCCGAACTCCTCCGCGAACTGCATGGCCACGGAGGCGCGGGTGCCGCCGATGTCGGTGCTGCCCTCGAGCAGGGAGACGGTTCCATCGGGGTTGAGGCGCCCGGTGCAGGAGGAAGTGCCGTCCCAATTCATCCAGTAGCCGCTGGCGACGCCCCGGCCCCGCCGGCGAAATGCTCCGTCTGGTGCGCTCGCCGTCTTCTGGAGGGGCGAGCGCCAGTGGCCGGAGGCCATGGCGGCCTCGACGCACTCCAGGTGGCCGATTCGGGCATAGGGCGGACCCCAGGGTTTCCAGTCCCCTTCCACGGCGCTGTTGAGCCTGCGGAAATCCAGGGGGTCCATGCCCAGCTTGCGGCAGATCTCGTCCACCACGGTCTCGGTGGCGAACTCGGCCACCGTGGCGCCGGGCGCCCGGTATGCGGCGGACTTGGGCTTGTTCACGACCACGTCGTAGCCGTCGATGCGCACGTTCTTGAGCTTGTAGGGCGCGAAGACGCAGAGGCAGCCCGCGCCGATCGCCGAGCCGGGGTAGGCGCCGGCCTCGTAGGCCAGGAAGGCCTCGGCGGCGGTAATCCTGCCCTCCCGGTCCGCTCCCATCTTCACGCGGATGTAGCTTCCCGGCGTGGGCCCGGTGCCGGTGAGGACCTCGGCCCGGTCCATGGTGATCTTGATGGGTCGTCCGGTCTTGCGCGACAGGACGGCGGCCACGGGCTCCAGGTAGACGTTGATCTTGCCGCCGAATCCACCGCCGATCTCCGTGGGAATGACCCTGATCTCGGACTGGGGGTGCTTGAGGATCTCGGCGCACTGTTCCCGGACGGCGAACGCGCCCTGGGTGCTGGTCCAGATGGTGAGCTGGCCGTCGGCGCGCCACTCTGCCACCGTGGCATGGGGCTCGATGTAGCCCTGATGCACGGTGGCTGTCTCGAACTCGCGCTCGATCACCACGGCGGCCTGGGCGAAGCCCTGCTCCACGTCGCCCTCTTCGGCCAGGTGGCGGGAGGCGATGTTGCTGGGCTGCTCGGACTTCTCGCCGGCGGTGTCGGTGTGGAGGTCCTCATGGAGAAGGGGTGCGTCGGGCTCCATGGCCCTGCGCACGTTCATCACGGGCGGCAGGACCTCGTACTCCACGTCGATGAGGCGGACGGCCTCTGCGGCGATATGGGGGCTGGTGGCGGCCACGGCGGCCACGGCATGGCCCTGGTAGAGCACCTTGCCATGGGCCAGGATGTTGTGGCTGGCGTCGCGCATGTTCACGGCGCCGCCCTCTCCCGCTTCCACCACTCCCGAGGCTTCGGGCAAGTCCCTGGCGGTGATGACGGCCAGGACTCCGGGCACGGCCTCGGCCCTGGCGGTGTCTATGGAGAGAATGCGCGCGTGGGCGTGGGGCGACCGCAGGATCTTGGCGTGGGCCATGCGGGGCAGCTTGACGTCCGCTCCGTAGACGGCGCGGCCAGTCACCTTGTCCACGCCGTCCGGCCGTATGGGGCGCGTTCCGATCACTCGGTACTTGGTCTCGGCAGTCATGGGTGCGGTTCCTGTCTCCATCGCGGGATGTGCATCCGGTCAGGCGGAGGCAGCGCCGGCCGCCTTCTGGACGGCGCGGATGATCTTGTCATACCCGGTGCAGCGGCAGAGGTTGCCTGCCAGCCACCAGCGGATCTCGGCTTCGGTTGGGTGAGGAATCCGATCCAGCAGCGCCTGTGCGGCCACCAGGAATCCGGGGGTGCAGACGCCGCACTGGAGCGCGGCCTCCTCCAGAAAGGCCTGCTGGAGCGGGGTGAGGCCGTCGGGGGAACCCAGCCCCTCGACGGTGGTGACCGTGCTTCCCTGCACCTCCACTCCGAGCACGCAGCACGAGTTCACGAGGCGTCCGTCCAGAATCACGCAGCAGGCACCGCAGTTGCCATTATTGCATCCCTCCTTGGCCCCGGTGAGGCCCAGGCGGTCGCGCAGGACCTCCAGGAGCGACTCCCTCGGCTCGCACAGGAAGTCCACCTCCTCGCCGTTGACGGTGGCGCTCACAGCCACCTTGTCGGACAGTAGGGCTGTTGCCAATGAACCACTCCTCCTGCCCCCTCCCGGAACGGCGGGGGGCATGAACTCGAACCCCGGCGAACGGGGCTGATTTGGAGCGCGGCCTGGCGCCCCGCGCTGAGGCGCCGGGCCCATGTGGCGCCCCATCGCGCCGGCCGCGGCTCAGCACGGGCCGGGCGAGCGTGCCGCGCGGTCCAGGGCGCCCCGGAGGACCCGGCGCACCAGGACGCCCACCAGGTGGCGTCGATGCTCGGCGGTGCCCCGCATGTCCGTGATGGGCCGCGCGGCCCGCTGGGCGATCACCGCGGCACGGGCGAAGCCCTCTTCGGTGGGCTCCTGGCCCACGAGCGACTCGCCCGCGTCCGGGACGAACAGCGGTGTGGGCGCCACCGCGGCAAGGGCGATTCGGGCGGCGCTCACGCGGCCTTGCCCGTCCAGCGCCAGGAAGGCGGCCGCTCCCGCCTCGGCGATGTCCATCTCGTTGCGCGGGATGAACCGCAGGTAGCGGCTCCCCGACCGCGGAGGCGGAGCGGGCAGGTGCAGGGACACGAGCAGCTCGCCGCGCTCCAGCACGTTCTGGCCGGGGCCCGTGCAGAACTTCTCCACGGGGACGCGCCGCTCGCCGCGGGGACCTGCGATGCGGGCCACCGCCGAGAGCACGATGAGCGGCGGGATGGAATCGGCCGCCGGACCCGAGTTGCAGAGGTTGCCGCCCACGGAGGCGCGTCCCTGTATGGCAATGCCGCCGATGATGGTGGCTGCGTCCACCAGTCCCGGGTACGCCCGCTGAATGCCGGGGTGTTCGTAGATGCGGCAACAGGGCACGGCCGCGCCCAGAATCAGCCCCTCCGTCGCGTCGAAGCGCAGCTCCATCAGCTCCGGGATCCGCTTGGCGTCGATGAAGGTGTCGACCTCGCGCACGTGCTCGTTCACCTGTGGGATCAGGTCCGTGCCGCCAGCCAGAACCCGCGCGGAGGGACCGATTTCGCCGAGAATAGCGACGGCCTCGGGCACCGAGGTGGGCGCCGCGTAGCGTATGGCTCTCATGACAGTCCTCGAATCCAGTCCAGCGCGGCGGGCATCGCGGCGGAACGGTCCCCCGGCAGTCCGGCGCGCGCTCTTCATGGGGGGCATTCACCATCGCGCCCGCCGGGTCCTGCCCGGATTCCCCGAGGGATGGCCGCGTTCAGCCTGGCCGGCGGATTGACCCCGGGTGGAGGGGATAGGAAGGGGCGGGGTGAATACGGACCGGCACGGTCGTTGCCGTGGATGCCGCCTGCCGCCGGACCCCCGCAAGCATGAGGAGGCCGCGATGCTCCTGCCCGCGCTGGTGCTGGCTGTCGCTCAAACGAGAGAGCACGCAAGACCCATGAACCTGAATCCCCCTGTGGCCAAGCGCCAGCCCACTGTGCGCGAGATCCATGGAGATCGGCGCGTGGACGACTACCATTGGCTGCGCGAGAAGTCCAGCCCCGAAGTGAGAGCTTGCCTGGAGGCCGAGAACGCGTATGCGGACGCCGTGATGGCTCCCGCGAAGGAGCTGCAGGAGCGGCTGTATCAGGAGATGCTCTCCCATATCAAGCAGACCGACGTGAACGTGCCCTACCGGCACGGCGGCTGGCTGTACTACTCGCGCACGGAGGAGGGCAAGCAGTATCCGATCCACTGCCGGAAGCGTGCGGAGGACGCCCCCGAGGAGGTGACGCTGGATCTGAACGAGCTGGCCAGAGGGGAGAAGTTCATGGCGCTGGGCGCCTGCGCCGTGACCGACGACGGCGGCCTGCTGGCCTACTCCACGGACGTCACCGGATTCCGCCAGTACACCCTGCGCGTGAAGGACCTGCGGAGCGGCAGGACCCTGCCGGACAGGGCGGAGAGGGTGGGGAGCGTCGTGTGGGCCGCGGACGGCAAGACACTCTTCTATACGGTGGAGGACCACGCCAAGCGCCAGTACCGGCTCTACCGCCACGTGCTTGGAGAGAAGGACGACTTCCTGGTCTTCGAGGAGAAGGACGCGCGGTTCAACCTCCACGCCTTCCGGGCCCGGAGTCGGTCCTGCCTCTTCCTGGTTTCCGCAAGCAACACCACCAGCGAGGCCCGCTTCCTTCCCGCGGACCGGCCCGACGGGGAGTGGCGGCTGATCGAGCCGCGCGAGCATGAGCACGAGTACTACCCGGACCATCGGGGCGACCTCCTCTACATCCGCACCAACAGCGGTGGGCGCAACTTCCGCCTGGTGGCCGCGCCGGTGGACAGTCCTGGACGGACCAACTGGAAGGAGCTGGTGGGCCACCGCAAGGACACCATGCTGGAGGAGGTGGAGCTCTTCCGGGATCACGCGGTGCTGATGGAGCGGCGCATGGGCATCCCCCGTGTGCGCGTGCTCGACCTGCGGAGCCGGGATTCCCACTACGTCAAGTTTCCGGAGCCGGTCTACGAGGTGTCGCCGGAGAACAACCGGGAGTGGGAGACGACGCGGTTCCGGTACGCCTATCAGTCGCTCGTCACCCCGCGGTCCATCTTCGACTACGACATGGAGAAGCGGGAATCCACGCTTCTGAAGGAGACGGAGGTGCCGGGGGGATTCAGCCGGGCGAACTACTGCTCCGAGCGCATTTACGCGAAGGCGCCCGACGGGACGCGCGTCCCCATCTCTCTGGTCTACCGCAGGGGGCTGAAAAGGGACGCACGGGCGCCCCTGTACCTGTATGGCTACGGAGCGTATGGCTACCCCCTGTCCGCAGCATTCAACTCCAACCGGCTGACGCTCCTGGATCGGGGATTCGTGTATGCCATCGCCCACGTTCGGGGCGGAGGAGAACTGGGCAAGCGGTGGCACGACGACGGGCGCATGTTCAAGAAGCGCAACACGTTCACCGACTTCATCGCCTGCGCCGAGCACCTGCTTGCCAGGAAGTACGGCGCCCGGGAGAGGCTGGTGATCGAGGGTGCCAGCGCGGGTGGCCTGCTCATGGGGGCGGTCACCAACATGCGGCCGGACCTGTTTCGGGCGGTGCTCTCCAAGGTGCCTTTTGTGGACGTCATCAATACGATGCTGGACGACAACCTTCCGCTCACGGTGGCCGAGTACGAGGAGTGGGGCAACCCCAACCAGAAGGACGACTACGAGTATCTGAAGACCTACTGCCCGTACACGAACCTGCGTCCCGTCGCCTATCCCGCGATCCTGATCCGCACGGCCTTCAACGACAGCCAGGTGATGTATTGGGAGCCAGCCAAGTACGCCGCAAAGCTGCGCACCCTGAAGACCGACTCCAACCCGCTGCTCCTGCGCACGAATCTGGAAGCCGGGCACGGAGGCGCCTCGGGCCGGTACGACTATCTGAGGGAGATCGCCCACGACTTCGCCTTCGCCCTCATGCAGGTGGGAATCGCCAGGTGATCGGCTCACGAACGGCCCCTTGCCGGGGCCTGCGGCCAACCGCCCCGCGGCGGCGGATCCCACCCGGAGGGGCGTCGGCCCGGAGCGCTCCCCGGGGCGGGAAGTGCATGGTCCGACCCAGTTCCGGGCCATGAATGATCCGTTCGCGGATCGCCGGCGGATGCCACGACGGATTGTGCGGCGACCGGGGGTCGTCGCATGGCTGGGACGTGCCCCGCGGCATCGTGGCCGGGGTTCGTCCCTCGTGCCTGGCTGAACGTCAACCCTGCTCGTCCTTGCGGGAGGTCTGCATGCGCTTGTTTGTCCTCGTCTTCGCGGTCGTGCTGGCCCTGCTTTCGGCCGCCGGTGCCTCCGCCGACAGAAAGAAGGTGGTCTTCCTGGCCGGCACCAAGAGCCACGGCCCGGGAGAACACGAGTATGAAAAGGGACTTCGCCTCCTGGCGCGTTGCCTGCGCGAGTCCCCGAACCTCATTGGATTCCAGACCGAGGTCCACCTATACGGCTGGCCAGAGGATCCCCGCACGCTGGACGATGCGGACACCATCGTGCTCTACTCCGACGGGTCGGACCGCGACGAGCAGGCGCATCCCCTGCTGGTGGGCAGCCGGCTGGAGGTGATCGGTCGGCAGATGCGCCGGGGCGCGGGGCTGGTGCTCCTCCACTACTCCACCTTCGCGCCCGTGAAGCGGGGAGGGCCCCAGTATCTGGAGTGGGTGGGCGGCCACTTCGACTACGAGACGGGGACGGCACCCAACCGCTGGCTCTCCCGGATTCAGTTCGCCGAGACCACTCCCTATCCCGCCACGCCGAAGCATCCCATCGCCCGCGGGATAAGCCCCTTCCGGCTGCGTGAGGAGTGGTACTTCAACATGCGGTTCGCGCAATCGGACCGGAGGCGGGTGCCGATTCTCAAGACGGCCATTCCCGGCGTGGCGGAGGACCAGACTGTGGCCTGGGCGATCCAGCGGCGTGACGGCGGACGCGGCTTCGCCTTTACCGGGGGGCACCTGCACAGCAACTGGCAGGTGGAGGGCCTCCGCAGGATGGTGCTGAACGCCATCGTCTGGACCGCCCGGGCCGAGGTGCCCGCCGGGGGAGTGCAGTCCACGGTGGCGCCGGACCAGGACGCGATTCGGGCGCTCATTCTGACCGGGCACAACCACCCGGCCCACGACTGGCGGGCGACGACCCGGGCTCTCCGGGAAGAGCTGGGCCGGGATGGCCGGATGCGGCTCACCGTCTGGGAGGACCCGGAGCGCATGGCCTCCGAGGACCTTTCAGGCTTCGACCTTCTGGTGCTGAACTACCAGAACTGGGAGCGGCCCACCCTCAGCGCGGCGGCCAGGGAGCGGTTTGCGCGATATGTGAGGGAAGGGGGCGGGCTCGTCCTGGTGCACTTTGCCAACGGGACCTGGAACGACTGGCCCGAGTTCGCGGGCCGGATCTCGCGGCGCTACTGGGTGGAGGGCAAGGGGACCCACGACCCCTTCGGCACCTTCCGCGTGCGCGTGCGGCGGCCAGACCACCTGCTCACCCGCGGCCTCGCCGACTTCGACACCACGGACGAGCTGTACTGCGGCATGCCCGGCGATCTGCCCGTAGACCCGCTTCTCACCGGGCAGTCCATCGTGACGAAGCGCGAGGAGCCGCTGGCCTACGCCTGCACGTACGGGCGGGGCCGGGTGTTCCAGACACTGCTGGGCCATTCGGTGGAGGGCATCCGCGCCCCGGCGCACGCGGAGATCCTGCGCCGGGCCGCGGCCTGGGCCGCGGGACGGGAGGTCCTGCCGTTGACCGTGGACGGCAGGGCCGTGGTCTGGACGCCGAACCCTGTGGTTTCTGGCGGGATTCCGGCACGGAACCCGCGCGACGTGGCCTGGCCCTTCGTGGGCGGTGACCGGGGCGGCACGCGTCACTCCCCCCTCGCCCAGATCAACCGGAAGAACGTGGGCCGTCTCGCGGTTGCGTGGACGTATCGGACCGGGGATGCGGACCCGAAGGCGAACACGACGATCGAGTGCAC
>Ga0073934_10008922_pt1 | contig 13104 bp, 12 predicted proteins | sample LarsenN4metaG_FD_76834 | JGI IMG/M metagenome (GOLD analysis project Ga0073934, IMG submission 76834) | Hot spring sediment bacterial and archeal communities from British Columbia, Canada, to study Microbial Dark Matter (Phase II) - Larsen... ...
CCGAGCGGTCACGCCGTAGCGCAGCCAGTCCTCCTCCGCCGCGATCCTGCGCCCGAGCTTATGCTGCTCGCGATCTTCATCGGCCAGAATCTCATCCCGCCAGCTCTCGAACTCGATGAAGCCACGTTCGATGCGCCGTGTCTTTCCCCGATCCAGCCACACGGTGGTCCGCGACAGATTCTGCAGAAAGCGCCGATCGTGGCTGATGAGGACGATCGCCGCCCGCGATGCGGACAGGCGTTCTTCGAGGGCCACGATCGCCGGAAGGTCGAGATGGTTCGTCGGCTCATCAAGAAGCATGATGTCGGGGTCGGATGCGAAAATGCGCACAAGCGCCGCGCGGCGCGCTTCGCCGCCGGAGAGATTGCCGCATTTCGCTTCGGGATCGGCTCCGAGATCGGCGTATAGGCGCGCGAGCTGCGTTGTCGCGCCCGTCGGCGGCAGGCCGGCCTCGACATAGGCGCCGATCGTCTCAAAGCCCGAAAAGTCCGGCTCCTGCGGCAGATAGGCGATGGTCGCGGAAGGGTCGACGAAGCGGTTGGCGCGGTCAGCCTCGAAAAGTCCGCCCGCGATCTTGAGAAGCGTCGATTTTCCCGAGCCGTTGCGGCCGACGAGCGCGATGCGCGCCCGCGGCCCAATGACGAGGCGAGCGTCGTCAAGGAGCGCCTCGCCGCCGAAGGAAAGACGCAGGTTCTCAATAGTTAACAAGGCCGGCGCCATAGGTCGGGCGTCTACAGGCCGCGGCAGCCGCCCGCAATGCAAGGCGGACCATTAAAACCCTGTCAGCGATTCTGCGCGAGGCTCGCCCCATGGAAACGCTGGTCACCTATCTTCGCGAAACGCGAACGACGCCGAAGACATTCGCCAAGCTGATCGGCGTTGACGCCGACCGCCTCGAACGCATGCTTGAGGGGAAAGAGCCCGTCGACGCTGGGATCGCGCAGCGCATGGTGGACGCGACCGGCGGCGCGCTGATCCTTGCGGAGTTGACCGCAGATCAGGCGCGCGCCGACGTCGTTATTGACCTGCGAAACCGATTTGCGTCGGACGACGAAGAGATTGACGTCGGTCGGCTCGAGGCGATCTTGAAACCAAGCCTTGTCTCTTTGCTCGGCGGCGGCCGCAGGCGAGGCGATGATCATCTGCCAGGTCTCGCCGCCGAGGCGGCTGCGCATACTTATGTCGCGCTTTCGACCGTTACGACGCGGCGCGGGGCGGATCGCCTTGCTCAAGCTCTTCGCCCAGTCTTCGCAGAAATTCTCGCAGACTTTGAGGCGCCGGCGTCGCTGACGGCGCGCCTTGAGAAGGAAGCGCGGCGAGCGGCAGCGACTTATTTTCAGGCGCGCTCGGAAAAGCGGCGCGCGTAACCTGAATCGCGTCCGAGCTCGGCCTTAAGAGCGCGAACGCGCGGCGTTTCGCCATCCGCCACATAGAGCGGCCCACCGCGGCTGCGTAGGCCTCTTCGCTCTTGTCGGCCATTTGTCTTCCCGATCCTCGAACGGCGTCCACACGCAGCTGCTGGCGCATGCGCCGACTCACCCTAGGGTTGTGACGTTGCTTTCCAAAGACAACCCACCTCTACTCCAAGGGAGCTAATCAATGGCTAAGGATGTTCGTAGGGAACAACTTGTACTCCTAAAATTTGAGGAAAAACTCGCGGGTCTTGCGGCTTTCGTCGCGGCGAGCGCCGCGACCGCGGCCTCTGCGGCGGACAAGCTTAACAACGGCGCAACCATGAAAGCCTACGATGACATCAGCGCGGCGCTCATTCACCTCGCGGACGTGACGTCTCAGGCTCATCAAGCGCTCCATGCCGGCGCTCTCGAAGCCGGCGCGCGCGCGCTGCAAGCCACTGGCGGCACGCCGAAAGTGTCCGCGACGGAGGCGGTTCGATCAATTCTGGGGATTGGATAGTATTTGGATCCTATGGATCGCTGCTTGCGATTGCGATCCTTGTCACGCGGATTTCGCGGTCGCATTGCCTCATTGCGGCCGCGAACGCGATTGCGCTCGGTTGGTGTGCGACCCTAATCTGGTTCTTTCCCTACGGCCGCGGCGGCGAGACTTGGGGCTACGCGGTCGTCGACGTGGCGCTCGCGGCGTTCTTCCGGCGGTTGTCGCGCGATCGCGTCATCGCGCTTCCCCTCTACTATGTTCACCTTGTCTGCATCGCTCATTACCTCGTAATGACGCTCGTCGGCGCGGAACATTGGTGGATCGCCGCGATCTCCAATCGAATATTCGAGCTCGAAATCGCGTATCTCGTCGGATGCTCGATTTTCAGGCTGCGCCGGCGCGCCAAAGGCAGGAAGGGCGCGCCGATTGCGCGCCCTGATTCCTCGGCGATGACGAGAAAGTTACGCGAAAAGCCTCGCCCAGCGCCGCGCTTCGCGCTTCTTCCAGCCGCCGCGATGCCAAGCGTCCGAGACGATCAGCGGCGCGACGCTCGTCGCCTCCGCAAAGACCATTTGTTCGTGTACGGTCGAGACCTTGCCCCAGCTCGCCGCTTCCTTCAGCGTCGATGAAGAACATGCGCCGTCGCGAACGTCGGCGACGGTGATCTGCACCGCGTATTTATGCATTTCGACGTCGTCATGACCAAGGATCTCCGCGCAGACGACAGTGTCTTGCGCGAAGTTTTTCGGCACGCCGCCGCCGATCATGAACAGCGCAGTCGTGCCTGCCGCGATCTTGATCTCCGTGAGTTCTCGAAAGTCGCCCCCGGAGTCGATGGTCACGTAGGGCTTTTTCGCTTTTCGCCGCTCCACTTGATGCTTGACGACGCCAAAACCCGCGGAACAGTCGGAGAAGGCCGGGACGAAAATGGGCACGCCCTTTTCATAGGCGCGCTGAATGAGCGAGTCCTTTTTCCGGGCGTTGCCGGCCGCAAGCCACTTTCCGATCTCATGAATGAATTCTCGCGACGTATAGGGGCGCGGCTCGAGCTGCTCGCAGATCGCGTAAATCGTATGATCGACGTGCTGGAGTTCCTCCTCGTCGATGTAGGTGTCGTAGATCCGGTCGATGTAAAGCGAGCGAAGCGTATTGTCGTCAGGGATTTCATTCGCTTGATAGTGCTTGAAGCCGAGCGCTTCCAGAAAATCCATGTCGATGATCGACGCGCCGGTCGCGACGATCGCGTCGGCCATGTTGTACTCGACCATGTCCCGCCAGACGTGAAGGCAGCCGCCGGCGCCGGTCGATCCCGCCATGACGAGCCAGGTTGAGCATTTCTCGTCTTCAAGCGCCATGTTGAGGATCTGCGCCGCGCGCGCGGCGTCGCGCGAGGTGAACGACATCTTTCCCCAGGCGTCGATAATCGGCCGCGCGTCAAATTTCGTAATATCGATATGTTCGACCGGGGTGGCGAGCAGCTCGGCTTTGCGATTGTCTGATTTCTTGGTCATGGGGTCGGTCCTTTCAGTCCAGTTTGACACCGGATCCGGGCCGCATCGGTCTCGACGCGCGGAGGGCCGTAACAAGCGCGGCGCAATATAGGGGCGCGCGCGCGCGCGGCAAGGGCCCGTCGGCATAGTCCTCAAATATTATCCGCAGCGAGTTCCCGTGCGGTCAGGCCGTCACGCGCCGGACGAATTCGGCGACGGAGTGTTGCGCGGCGCGGGCCTCTTCAATGTCCCAGTGCATGTGGAAGAGGTGAAACATTCCGTCAAAAACCTGCAGCGTGACGTCCGCGCCGCTGCGCCGCGCCCGTTCGGCGGTCCGAACGCTGTCGCCAAGAAAGACGTCCCGGGCTCCAACTTGGAGGAGAATTGGCGGCGAACCTGAAAAGTCGCCATAGACGGGAGAGATTTCCGGGCTCTTAGGGTCGGCGTCCGGCGCATACATCGATGTCGTCGCAATCGTCGCCGAGCGAGAATCGGCGCCGAAAATCGGATCATTGCCGCGCATTGACCAGTGCGAGTCGCTGCCGGCCGCGCCGTCGAGCACGCCCGAAATCGACACGACCCCGCCGGGGAGGGGCTGACCGCTTCGCCGCCACCGCCAGACGCTGGCAAGGGCGAGCGCGCCGCCTGCGGAGTCGCCGACGAGGACGATCTTCGCCGGCGCGCGGCCGGCGGCGAGGAGGGCGAGATAGGCCGTCTCAATTTCGTCGAGCTGCGTCGGGAAGACATGTTCAGGCGCCAAGGAATAGTCAACGCCGATTGCTTCGCACCCCGATATTTCGCAGCAAGGGAGAATTGCGGCGGCGTTTGTGCGCGGCGATCCGGCGACATAGGCCCCGGCGTGCAAATAGAGAATGAGCGGCGCTTCAGGGCTGGTCCTCGAGGTTCGAAAGCGAACGCAGGCAACGCCCCCGACGTCGACGCTCGAAATGTCAAAGGCGAAATCGAGCTTTGCCGTGAGGGCGGCCCAATCCGATTCGACGATTTCTCGGACAAGCCTTCTCGTCAACGGGTTACGCAAGAGCGCCGTCGGCGGATACTGTCGGCAGGCGTAAAGCGCCTGCCGCGAGTGGGCGCTTAGATGCGACCCGAATTGCTTTCGCCTTACTCCAGCCACGTCTCCCACCCACGCGGAATCAAATCGCGTCCACCCAAGTGGACGGACGCGATGAAAACTAGCGGGCGGGTTTCAAATATTTGGTTAACACGGCGGGCCGCATATTAATACTGCAATATTTCTACGCCCGCGCAGTCTTCAGCGCGACGACGTTTTCGACTTCAAGCGCCTCGCCGTACATCGACATCATAGGCGCATCCTCGACGACAGCCTCGACATATTCGCCAAAGCCGTTGAACCGCGTCGCAAGCGCCGCCCCGTAAGCGCCGGTTTGCCCAAATTCGATGTAATCGCCTTCGTGGACGTCTGACGGCAAGAGGAACGGTCCCTTCAGCGTATCGATCGAATCGCAAGTCGGCCCGTAAAGGCGGAACGGCTTCAGCACACGCCGCGGGCCCTTCTTCGCGCGAAGCAGCCGCGTCGGGTAGACAAGCCCGTCATGGGCCGCATCAAAGAGCGCGCCGTAGGCGCCGTCGTTCAAGTATAGCGCTTCGCCCTTTCTGAGTTCGACGCGAACGATGTGGCTGCCGGCCTCGGCGCAGATTGCGCGTCCCGGTTCGCACCAAAGATCAGCGTTCTCGAGGACGGGCATTGATTCAAACGCCGCAGCGATCTCCTCGATGTAGGTCCTGAGCGGCGGCGGCGAAAGCTGCGGATAGGCGACGGGAAATCCGCCGCCGACATCGACGATATCGACCGTCACCTGCGCCTGACGGATCAGATCGGAAACGATTTCCATCGCCGCCCGATAGGCCTCCGGCCGCATGCATTGCGACCCGACATGGAAAGAAACGCCGAGTTCCTCGGAAGCGGCGCGCGCCTGTCGGAGCAAAAGCACGGCTTCTGGTCCTGAAGCGCCGAATTTCCCGTTCAGCTTGTGCTGGGCGTAGTCAGACGACACGGCGATACGAACGACAAGGTGAAGATCCTTGGCGCCATTCGTCTCCTTGATGATCTTGTCGAGTTCATCGAGGCTGTCGAGCGAGAAGATGCGCGCGCCGAAGTCAAAATAGGCTTTGCGGATCGCCTGCCGCGATTTCACGGGATGCATGAAGGCGATCCGCGCGTCCGGACAGCGCGAAGCGACGGTTTCGATTTCATTGAGGGACGCTGCGTCGAAGGAACGGACGCCGGCTGCGTAAACGGCGTCGATAATCTGCGGGTGCGGGTTCGCCTTGACGGCGTAGAGCACGTCGCCCGGAAAACTGCGCACAAAGAACTCGGCCGCCTTCTTGGCGGCTCCGGGGCGCAAGCAGTGGACGGGCAATTCCGGCTGGTCCGCTAGGACCAGCGCAAGCGCAGACTGGTGTCTGTCCATTTCATGGAACCTCGCAAGTTAGTCCAACCAAGACGCCAATCTTGCGGAGAGGTCCCATGGGATTGACGAACCGCGCACATATGAGTGTTCGCCGGGTTTTGTAAAGATTTGCTGAAAGAAAATTTGCGCCGCCGATCAACGACTTGACGGAGACGGCTTGGCAGCAGCTGCGGAAGTGGGCTGCTAACATGTTGTAATTGCTCCATTATTTTTCTGAAGCGCTTGCCGCGCGGGAAAGACCGCGGCAAGATTTCCGATCGTAACATCGTGACGCGCGCGAGGCTGCTCGTCGGGCGCTGATCAAGGAAGGTGCGTTGTATGAGTTCGAGGTCGCCGCTTGCCCTGCAACTGAAGGGTTACAGGCTCGCCACCGCAGAGATCTGCTATTATCTGCCGGACCATCCGAAACTTCTGCAGACCTATGTCTGGCAGGATTACGACTTGGCCCCCCGCTATCCGGAGCTCGTGCGCTTCCTCGATTTCTGGGTGCGGGAAATTGAAGGACGGCTCCATTCCGTTCGCCTGACCGGAAAGGAAGTCATCTCGGCCGCCGAGATGCGGGTCGGTACGCTGTTTCAGATCCAGTAGGCGTTAAAGGCGAGCAGCGGGCAGGTCGGAATCCGCTCGCGAGACTTTGCTGGCGCCCTGCGGCCGCCCACAGCGGCGTGCGCTAAAGTGTGCGCGGTTCAGCGCGCAAACGCCGCGACAAACAATGACCAGAGCAAGCGCCCCGATTCCGAATCATGGCGCGAAGCTCTAGGCGAAACGTCGCCTGAGCATTTCCAAGATTTCCGCCGCAAATGTCGACAACGTGTCGTCGCGCGCGCCCATGACGACGATACGATCGCCGGGCCGGGCGAGTTCAAGAATCCGGTCACCGCAGGCCTCGCGCGTCGGAAGCGCTTCCGCCTGACCGCCGCGAAGCGTGACACCGACGACAATGTCGCGGCTTCCGACGCTTCGATCGACCGTGCCCCCGAAATAAACCGGCTCCGGCATGAGCAGCACGTCGTCCGCGTGAAGATGCGTCACGAAACAGTCGATGAATTCGGACCTCATCTTTTTCAGCGGCCCGAAGCCGTGCGGCTGGAACATGACTACGAGGCGCCCGGGAAATTCGTGGAGCGTCTTCAAGGTAGCTGCGATCTTGTCCGGGTTGTGGCCGAAATCGTCAATGACAGTGACGCCGCCCGCCTCACCGACGAATTCAAAGCGCCGCCTTACGCCCTCGAAGGACGACAGCGCCCGAGCAGCGTCAACGAACGGGATGCCTGCCGCTGTCGCCGCTGCGATTGCTGCGAGCGCGTTTGAAACATTGTGGCGGCCGGGCGCCTTCAACGAAACCCCGATCTGTTCGCCGCCCCGATGATCGATCGCCATGAACGAAACGCCAAAGGGCGTCGGCGTAATCGCAATTGCCCCGTAATCGCCGTCGGACGCGCCGATCGAATAGGTGAGCGCGCGCTTTGCGCGATATGCAAGGCGCGTCGTTTCGTCATTGTCGAGATTGAGGATCGCAATATCCGCCCTGGCGATGAAGTCGCCGAACAGCGTTCGCAGCTCATCCATCGTCTTATGATCAAGCGACACGTTGTTTAGAACGGAGATTTTCGGCTGATAGAGCGCAATTGTGCCGTCGCTTTCGTCAAGTTCGCTGATGAAGGCGTCGCCGCCGCCGACAAGGGCGCTTGCGAACAGCGCGCCGTCGGACGCGAAATTCCTCATGACTGCGCCGTTCATCACCGTCGGATTGCGGCCTGCGACGTGGAATATCCAGGCGATCATTGCGGTGGTCGTCGACTTTCCAGACGTGCCGGCGACGCCGATCGGCAACACCGCCGCGTTGAAGAGTTCAGCGAGCAGCGCCGCACGGCTCATACGCGGCGCGCCGAGCCGGATCGCGGCCTGAACGTCTGGCACGGTCTCCTCAACGGCGGCGGACGCAACAAGGGTCTGATCGCGACTCGTCAAACCGGACCCATCCTGGGGGAAGAGGTCAATGCCTCGCGCCCGCAGGTAATCAAACTTCGGAGCGGTCCGGCCCTGGTCGAGCGCGCGGTCCGATCCGGAGACGGCATGGCCCCTGGCGGCGAGTATAAGCGCCAGCGGCAGCATGCCGCTGCCGCCGATCCCGCAGAGAAAATATTGACGCTTTTCACCCATCCTTGAAGGACCCTAAAACAGTTTTCCGAACAACATCTTATTAGAGGGATGAGTCAACGCCATGGCGAGAGCCGCCCGATCGATTGCTGTCGTCGCCCCGGCGAACCGGCTCGCGCCCGAAGCGGCTGAGAAAGTCGCCAGCCTTGCCCGCGCCGCCTTTGGCGAGGGCCTCAGGCTGCATTTCCATCCGCAGTGCTTTCTTTCATCCGGCCACTTCGCCGGCCCTGATGAAGCGCGATCGGCCGCATTTCTCGAAGTCGCCAACAATCCCGCCTATCACGCCGTGTGGTTTGCGCGCGGAGGCTACGGCGCCTGCCGGCTTGATGACGCCCTATTCGGCAAGCTCAACCGCGCCGCGCATGTGAAGGACTATCTCGGCTACAGCGACATGGGCGTCATTCTCGGCCGCCTTGCCCGCGAGGGCGTCGGACGGTCCGCCCACGGACCGATGCCGACGGACGTCAGCCGTCCGGGCGGCGAGGCGGCCGTGCTCCGCGCGCTCGCCTGGCTGGTCGACCGCGACGCCACGGCGCTTGAGCCGAATTGGCGCGCCGACGCTCCCGCCTATGCGTTCAATCTCACCGTGCTCAGCAATCTGCTGGGGACGCGATCGGAACCGAACTTCAAAGGCGCCGTCCTGATGATTGAAGATGTCGACGAGCATCTATATCGAACCGATCGCGCGATGTTTCACGTCACGTCGAATGATAACGTGCGTCGCTGCGCCGGCTTGCGCCTCGGGCGCTTCAGCAAGATACCGGAAAACGATCCGCCGTTTGAAATGACGGTCCGCGAGATTGTCGAATTCTGGTGCCAGCGCGCCGGGATTCGATTTCTGGGCGAGGCGGATGTCGGTCATGACGCCGACAACAAGATCGTTCCATTTCCGACGTCAATCGCATTGACCTCCTGATATGGGACAAATTCCACATTGCAGCGCATGCGGCCGAACGACGACCTTCTTGCACGGCGCAGTCGGGTTTGGCGGCATTGACCCCTTTGGCGAGGGCGCCCAGTGTGCGCGCGCTATCGCGGCGACGGGAGACTGGACTTGATTTTCGGCCTCGACGCATTTGCGCCGTTTATCGCCGGCGCCGTCATTATCGTCTTGTTTGTCCTCTTCGCCGTTGAGTGGCGGCCGCCGGAGGTGACAGCGCTCGGCGCCGTCGCCGCATTTCTGATCGTCGGCCTGCTCACTCCGGAAGATCTCGTCAAATCGCTCGCGAATTCAGCGCCAGTGACGATCGGCGCCATGTTCATAATGTCCGCGGCGCTTGTGCGGACCGGCGTTCTTGACGAGCTCGCGCGGACTTTGATCAGTCGCGTCGGCTCCCGTCCAAGTCTCGCGATCTTCGGCTATCTCGTCATCGTCGCGGCGCTGTCCGCCTTCATGAACAACACGCCGCTCGTGATGATGATGATACCGGTGGCGCTGGCGCTCGCCGAGCAGGTGAAGGAAGCGCCGTCCCGGCACATGATTCCTCTTTCATACGTCGCTGTGCTCGGCGGCATGGTGACGATGATCGGAACATCCACCAACATTCTCGTCGACGGCGTCGCGCGTGACGCCGGCATGGCGCCTTTCAATATTTTTGAGATCGCGCCTGTCGGCGTTCCAATAGCCGTCGCGGGTCTTCTGTTTGTCTTCGTCTTTCGCAGGCTCCTTCCCGAGCGGATCTCGATGGCGTCGCTGCTCGGGCAGAACGAATCGCCGCGCTTCATTGTCGAGCTCGCGATCGAAAGCCAAAGCCCGCATATCGGCGAGCGCGCGGTCGAGGTTAAAGACTTCAATCAGTCTGACAGCCGTCTTGTGGACGTTGTTCGCGGCGACGCTTCGCTTCGGCGGGAAATGGACCAGGTCGTGCTCCAGGAAGGCGACATCGTCGTTCTGAAATCGCCGATGAAGGAAATCTTGGGCTTCAAGCAGTCTCCGGACATCAAGACGCCGGACGGCGGTCTGCAGCCGCTCAGCGCGCGCTCGTCGATTCTCGTCGAAGTCCTCCTTGGTCCAGGCGCCGCTTTTATCGGCAAGACCCTTCGACATTTGCGCCTGCGACGCCGGTATGGCGTTTATCCGGTCGCGCTCCACCGAAAGAGCGAAAACCTCGCGGACCGGTTCGAATACACCCCGCTTGAAATCGGCGACACGCTGCTTATCGAGGGCGCGCCCGAGGACTTGAAGCGGCTTTGCGACGACAACAGTCTCACCAACATTTCGATGCCGCGGGAGCGCGCGGTGAAGAAGAGTCACGCGCCGATCGCGATCGCGACCTTATTTGCGGTTGTCGCGCTTGCGACGGTCGGCGTCATGGACATTTCCGGACTCGCGCCGATCGGCGCCGCGGTCGTCCTCCTGACGCGCTGCGTCGAAGCGGACGAGGCCTTCAGTTCGGTCGACTGGCGCATCCTGATCTTGATCATCGCGATGCTTGCGATCGGCAAGGCGCTCGACAACTCAGGGCTGATCCAGGGGATTGTGCAAGGCGCTGCGCCGATCCTTGCGCAAACGTCGCCCCTTGTCGCGCTGGCGCTCGTCTACATTCTGTCGATGTTTCTGACGGAGCTCATTTCCAACAACGCGGTCGCCGTCATCGTGACGCCGATCGCGATCGGCCTCGCCCAGTCGCTCGGCGTCGATCCGCGCCCCTTTGTCGTAGCCGTCATGTTCTCCGCAACCTGCGCGTTCATGACCCCGTTCGGCTATCAGACGAACACGCTCGTCTACAGCGTCGGCGGGTACAAATTCGCCGATTACCTGCGGCTTGGAACGCCGCTGAACCTGATTACGGCGACGATGGCAATAGCTCTAATTCCGGTATTCTGGCCGTTCTGATTTGCATTTCGGACGGCCTTCGCTAGTGTCGCCGCCGCGTCTCGCCGGGCGGATCGGCCCGATAAGGAGTTGACGATGAAATTGAGGGTGATGATCGCATCGGCGCTCGCCGCGGCGTTTCTGGCCGCGCCGGCTTGCGCGAAGAAAGACGAAACAAAGCCCGCGCCGAAATCGACCTCGGCAGCCTCAGCGGCAGGGCCGTCAGAGAGCGCGCCGCCGGCTTCAGCCGCGGTCGATCCGGCCAAGCTCGCCGCCGATAACGCGGCGAAGTCGGAGAAATTCCTCGCGGATAATGCGGGACGCGAAGGCGTGAAATCGACGCCCTCCGGCCTGCAGTACATGGCGCTTTCCGAAGGTCCGGCGGACGGCGTCGCTCCCAAGGCGGAGGATATTGTCGTCGTTCATTATGTGGGCACGCTGACGGACGGCACGGAGTTCGACTCGTCGGTCAGAAGGGGGGCGGCAGCGAAATTTCCGTTGAACCGGGTCATTCCCGGCTGGACCGAGGGCGTGCAGCTCATGACTGAGGGCGACAAATACCGGTTCTTCATCCCGCCCGAACTCGCATACGGCGAAAAAGGGGCGCCCGGCGCGATCGGTCCGAACGAAGCGCTTATCTTTGACGTCGAACTTCTCCGCGTGTCGGGGCCGGAGCGCAATCTCGCCGCCGCGAAGAAGTTTCTTGATGAAAATGCAAAGAAAGCCGGCGTCAAATCGACGAAATCCGGCCTTCAATATGAGGTGCTCGCAGAAGGTCCCGCTGGCGGGCGCACGCCGTCCGACGCCAACAAGGTCAGCGTGCACTATGAGGGCCGGCTTCTGGACGGCTCGGTGTTCGATTCATCCTATGATCGCGGCGAACCGATCGAGTTTCCGCTCGCGGGCGTCATCGCCGGATGGACCGAGGGGCTTCAGTTGATGAGCGAGGGCGACAAGTATCGCCTCTTCATTCCTCCGGCGCTCGGCTACGGCGAACAGGGAACGCCGGGCGGGCCGATCGGCCCCAATGAAGCGCTGGTCTTCGATGTCGAGCTTTTGAAAGTGATAGACTGATCGACGCGCGGCGGACGCGGCGAGAAAAGGGCGCCTTCGGGCGCCCTTTATTTCTTTCCGAGCAGGCTCGAACCCCGGCTGAACACGAAATAGACAATGACGCCGGCCGCCATCCAGATAAAGAAGAACTGCTTTGTGATCGCTTCAAGGCTCGTGAACAGATAGAGACAGCCGAGAATCGCGAGCGGACACACGATGACGGCGAACGGCGTTCTGAACGGCCGGTCACGCTTCGGCTCCGTTCTTCGAAGTATAAGGACTGCGGCCGCCGTCGCGATGAAGGCGGCAAGCGTTCCGGCGTTCGCAAGGGCGGCAATGTCTTCAAGCGGCACTAGGCCGGCGATGATCGCGCAGACGACCGCCGTCACCACAGTCATTGCGACCGGCGCGCCGCTCTTCTTGTCGACGGTGGCGAGTTGGCGCGGCAAGAGGCCGTCTCGCGCCATGACAAAGAAGATGCGGCTCTGACCGAACATGAAGGCGAGGATGACGGTCGGTATGCCGATGACGACCGCGAGGCCCAGAATCGAAGCGACCTGCGGATAACCGATCTCGCGCAGGATAAGCGCAAGCGGTTCGCCGGAGCCTGCAAAGTCGGCGAAAGGAACCGCGCCGACGGCCGCCGCGCACACGGCCATGTAGATCAGCGTGCAGATCGCCATCGAGCCGATGATTCCGATGGAGAGATTCTTGCCGGGGTTCTTTGTCTCTTCTGCGGCCGTCGACACCGCATCGAACCCATAGAAGGCGAAGAATGTGATCGCCGCCGCCGACATGACGCCCCGCGGAACGGCTTCGCCGTCAACGATCGCCGTCGTCGCCGGAAATCCGTATGGCATGAAGGGTTCGAAATTGGCGGCGTTAAAATGGAGAAATGCGAGAACAATGAACGCCGCCAGCGCCGCGAGCTTGACGATCACGAGAAGAGCGTTGACGTTCGCGCTTTCGCGCGTGCCGACGATCAGCAAGCCGGCGACGACGCCGACGATTGCGATCGCCGGGAGGTTGACGAGGCCTCCCTGCTGGGGGCCGACGGAAAGCGCGGTCGGCAGGTCGAGGCCGACGCTGTCGAGGAACCCAACTGCATAACCGGACCACCCGACCGCGACAGCCGAGCCGACGACCGTATATTCAAGAATGAGCGCCCAGCCGATTATCCACGCCGGCAATTCTCCCATCGACGCATAGGCGTAGGTGTAGGCGCTTCCTGACGCCG
>Ga0073934_10008923_pt1 | contig 13102 bp, 16 predicted proteins | sample LarsenN4metaG_FD_76834 | JGI IMG/M metagenome (GOLD analysis project Ga0073934, IMG submission 76834) | Hot spring sediment bacterial and archeal communities from British Columbia, Canada, to study Microbial Dark Matter (Phase II) - Larsen... ...
CTTGCTGAAAAACAGCCATCTCGCCGCCGTCCTCGCAAGCCGCCTTGTGCGGCGTAGCGCTGTTTATGCCCGGTGTTTGGGTGCTACGCCTCCGCGGGGCTTTCTGCGGGTGCGACGATCTGACTATTTTTGAACAGCTGATCTTGCAATAACCTGCTGCGATAGATAATCCAGTAGTTACATATGGTTAGGTGCTGTGCGGAGCTCTTTTCCTTGACCGGTCGGCCGGTGTTGTGCTATAAAACCGGCTCGCCCGAAAGGAGGTGCCATGGCATCGTTGAACCTGCGAGGTGCGCTGACGATCTGCTGTACGATCGCCCAGCTCCTCTCACCGGTCCAGACGCTACCGCTGCAGGCCGGTGAAACCGTCCCTGCAAGCACCACACAAGGACCCGTTGCACCGCAGGCAGAAGAGACGAAGGGGATTGACGGGATCGCCTCGTATTACGCCAAACGCTACAACGGCAGACGAACCAACTCGGGGCATCGCTACGACCCCAAAAAACTGACGGCTGCCCACCCCTCGCTTCCCCACGGAACCAGGGTCAGGGTTGTCAACCTGGCCAATGACAAAGAGGTCATCGTAACAGTCAACGATCGCTGCCGCCCCCGTAAATTTCCGTTCATCGATCTTTCCCGGGCGGCGGCAAAACAACTCGGATTTCTCGGCAAAGGGATTGCCAAGGTTCGCATCATCCCGCTTGACGAAGAGTCCACATAACAAAAAAATCAGGGCGAAAACAGGACGAGGCCGAGAGCAGATTGCTCCCGGCCTCTTCACTTTTGGGCTGAAAGAGAAAACTTTTGCCCGGATGCTGTTTCTGCTAACATGCGTGGCCGACTGCAAAGGGGCGTCAGACCATGAACAGACCAGGCAAACCGGCAAAAAAGTACTCCCAGGCGGCCCGCCTGCACGACATCATCCGCCTGATCGAGTCCCGCCACGGCATCTCCATCGAGGAGCTTGCCGAGGAGAGCGGGGTGAACCGCCGAACGATTCACCGCGATCTGAACGCCATTTCTGATGCCGGCTATCCCCTGACTGCCGAGTGGTCCGGCGATCGCAAGCTCTACCGCTTCATCACCGGCTTTCGCGATGTGCCCCCGGTCAGTTTCTCCCTCCAGGAGCTGCTCACTCTCTACTTCCTCCGCTCCAGCCTGGACATTCTGAAAGGGACCCCCTTCCATGACGACCTGGCGGCCATCTTCCGCAAGGTCAACTCGGTGCTGCCGCCGCGCTATGCCGCCCATCTGGAGCGGATATCCCGCATCACCGTCCCCCTTCTGCAGGGGCAGCGGGACTACTCCCGCGCGGCCGCAGTCCTGAACGAGCTGCGCCAGGCGCTTCTCTACCAGAACCGGGTCAGGGTCAGCTATCGCATCCCCTCACGCCAGGGGGTGGAAGAATACCATGTCGATCCTTATACCCTGGTGTTCTACAAGGGGGGGCTCTACCTCGTCGGTTATGCCCATAACCGGCGGTCGGTGCGGACCTTTGCCGTGGAGCGTATCGAGTCCCTGACCGTTGAACGGGAACGGTTCGAGATCATGGACAACTACCAGCCCGAGGAGCAGTTCCGGGGGGCTTTCGGCATCGTCAGCGAAGAGCCCTCCCGAGTGCGGGTGCGGTTCAGCCGGGAGATCGCCCACGCCATTGCCGAGCGGACCTGGCACCCGAGCCAGAGGGTCGAGACACTCCCTGACGGAGGGGTAGAACTCTCGTTCACGGCCGGCGGACGGATGGAGATCCTCTCCTGGGTCCTCTCCTACGGCAGCATGGCCGAACTGCTGGAACCGGCGGAGCTGCGGGCCGAACTGGCCCGGACCGTTGCGGTCATGGCTGCCGCCTACTCCCCCCCGCATTGACAAAAACACCCCCATGCTCTATAACTTGCGATCAGGAGACGAGAGTGGAAGCAGCTGACGACAGAGTCTTACGGAACATCCTCCGGCAGCGGATCAAGGCCCGCGGGAGCATCACCTTTGCCGACTACATGGCCGCCTGCCTCTACGAACCGGGCCTGGGGTACTATACCTCGCCGGGGCGCAAGGTCGGGGCCGAGGGTGACTTCTATACCAGCAGCAACGTGCATCGGGTGTTCGGCCGTCTCCTCGCCCGGGAGATCGTCAGCATGTGGCACACCATGGGGCGTCCGGCGAATTTCCAGGTCGTCGAGGTCGGGGCCGCAAACGGCCGTCTCTCGGCAGACATCATGGATGCAGTTGCCGAGCTTGAACCGGCCCTGTACGCCACCGTCACCTGCCGACTGATCGAGGCGGAGCCGTCGCTTGTGGAAAGCCAGCGGGCCATGCTTTCCGACCATCTCCCCCGCCTGGCCTGGAGCAGTCCGGAGGAGCTGGCAGCCGGCACCCTGGAGATAACCGGCTGCCTGGTGACCAACGAGCTGGTGGATGCCCTGCCGGTGCACCTGGTGGAGATGACGACTGACGGACTGCGGGAAGTGATGGTGACTGCCGAGGGGGGAGAGTTCCGTGAAGAGCTCGCTTTCCCGTCGACCCCGGCGATCGACGCCTACCTGAAGCGGATCGGGGTTACCCTGAGCGCCGGCCAGCGGGCCGAGATCCATCTTGCCGCAGACCGGTGGCTGCAGGGGGTCGCCCGCTCCCTGCAGCGGGGGTTCGTCATCACCATCGATTACGGATATCAGGCTGAAGAGCTCTACAGCCCGATGCGCAAGAACGGCACCCTGCTCTGCTATTACCGCCACCATGTCGAAGAGGATCCCTATATCCGGGTCGGCCGGCAGGACATCACCACCCATGTGGACTTCACCTCGCTGGTCCGGTGCGGCGAGGATGCGGGTCTGAAGACCTTCTGGTACGGGGAGCAGTACCGTTTTCTCATGGCCGCCGGCATGATGGAGGAACTGCTTGCCCTCGAGGCCCGTCCGGCGCCGGAGGAGACGCGGATCAAGGACCGGCTGGCGCTGAAAAAACTGATGCTCCCCGACGGCGGCATGGGGGATACCTTCAAGGTGCTGGTGCAGGGGAAAGGGGTCGACCGACCCGAACTCCTCTGCCTGGGGGACTGGACTTCCAGGCTGCAGGGGGTGTGATGGGGCGGTTGAAAGCCATAGTGTTCGACCTGGACGGTACCCTCTATACCAGCAGGGGACTTGCGGCTGAGATTCATCGGGCAGCCTGTCTCGCCCTGTCCCTGCAGCTGGGAGCAGGAATGGAAGAGGCGGAGAGCCGCCTGGCGGCGACAAAGTGGACCATTTCTTCCCGCACCGGCCGTGAGGCGACCCTGAGCGCCGCCTGCGCGGAGATGGGGTGTGACATCCGGGCATTGCATCGGTGTCTTGTGGAGATGATAGTTCCCGAGCCGTTCCTCCAGAGAGACGAACGGGTCATTGCCATGCTTGCCAGGCTTGCCGTCGAACATGGTCTCTATGTATATACCAACAATAACCGTCCCCTGGCAGGGCGGATAATGGCCGCCCTCGGGGTTGACGAGTTCTTCCCCACGATCTTCACCATCGAGGACCTGTGGCGCTCGAAACCCGACAGGGTGGCACTGGAGGCGGTCTATGCCGCCATCGATGCCGAACCCCCCGAATGCCTCTTTGTCGGCGACCGGTACGACGTGGACCTTCGCCTGCCAAAGGAGCTGGGGAGCGCGGTCTATCTGACGAAAACCGTCGACGAACTTTTGCAGCTGGAGGGGTACGTCGCCGGACTGAACGTTTGATTCACGACCGCTGTAGTCGGTCCGTGGATAACCAAGGAGGAGCTATATGATGATCGATGAGGTAAAAAAGGTACTGGATATGGTCCGTCCCGCTCTTCAGGCGGATGGTGGCGATGTGGAACTGGTGGAGGTCACCGACGATGGTGTTGTCAAGGTTAAACTCGTGGGGGCCTGCGGTCACTGCCCCATGTCCACCATGACCCTGAAAATGGGGATCGAGAGGACATTGAAGGAGAAGGTTCCCGGAGTGAAAGAGGTCGTTGCGGCCTGACCTGCATGGGGCGGCGCTTTGCCGCCCTGTTATTTATTGATCGAGGGCTTGCAGAATGTCCCTTATCCGTCCCCTGCGCAGATTCCGTCGCCCGCTTACAGCCAGGTTTTTCGACCGGTTCCGGCGCAACACGGCGGCCGAATTCACCCGGGGGAATTCCCTCGCCCTGCTCCGGAGCGGCAGTGATTTCTTCGGCGAGCTGTTCGCCGCGCTTGAGCAGGCTACCCGCTCCATCTACCTGGAATTCTATATCATCCATGACGACAGGACCGGATCGCGACTGGCCGCCATTCTGCAGAAGGCGGTATCGCGGGGGGTTGAAGTCTGTCTCCTCTACGATTACATCGGCTGTTTCGATACTCCGGCATCCTACTTCCGTTCGCTGGAAAAGAGCGGCGTCAAATGCGTCGCGTTCAACCCTCCCCCTTTTCGCCACGGCATCAGCTGGTTTGACAAGCGGGACCATCGCAAGATCGTCATCATCGACAACCGGGTCGCTTTTGCCGGTGGCATGAATGTCGGCGACGAGTATGCCGGCAGGGATCAGGCTTTTCCCTGGCGTGATGTGGGGATGCGGATCGAGGGTGGGGCGGTGGGCTCTCTGTTCGCGCTCTTTCGCGAGAGCTGGCAGGGAGAGTCGTCCCTGCCGCTCGGGGAGAGCCGGCCCGGTGACTTCACCACGGCATACGGCGAGGACGATGTCGCCATTGTCAGCGGCAGTCCCCACCACAACCGCTCAAGGATCCGCGCCGCGTTTCGCATGGCCATGGCTGCCGCGACGGAGAGCATCATGATCCAGACTCCCTATTTCGTCCCCGGACCCCGCTTCATCAGGGCAATGCTCAGGGCGGTACGGGACGGCGTCAGGGTCCAGCTGCTGCTTCCCGCCCGCAGCGACGTCCCCCTGGTCCGGCTGGTGAACCGCAGCTCCTATGCCACCCTCATAAGGGGGGGAATCGAGGTCTACGAACGGCTGGGAACGATCCTGCATGCCAAGACCATGCTGATCGACGGCCACTGGTCGGTGATCGGTTCGGCCAATCTGGATCATCGCAGTTTCCATCGCAACTACGAAGTGAACGTCATTGTCGCAAGCCACGACTTCGGCAGGCAGGTAGGAGATATGTTCAACGACGATCTGAGCTGTTCCCGGCGAATCTCCCTGGAAGAGCACGAGCGCCGGGGAATCATGGTCAGGCTGCTGGAGCGGCTGATGGCGACGGTCAACTGGTTTCTCTGATAAAGATTGTCTCAGGAGGTTTTAAGGATAATGCTGGACCAATCGTTGCAACTTGATCCCGTACTGCGGGAGCGGATCAATGCGATTCCCCTGCTGAAGGCTCTCGGCATAACAATGAAGGAGATAGGGGAGAGCCATGCCGTCATGGAAGTGACGGTCGGGGAGATCCATGGGAACAACATGGGTGGTGCCCACGGCGGGCTTATTGCGACCCTGGCGGACACGGCCTCGTTCTTCCCCCGTCCGCTGGTCCCCTCCGGCCTGGTCTGCACTACCACCACCCTGAATGTGACCTATGTCCGGCCCGCCGCCATCGGCGAGACGCTGACGGCCCGCTCCGAGCTGCTGCACCTGGGGAGGCGGATGGCCAGCGTGGGCTGCCGCATCGTCAATGGCGAGGGGAAACTGATTGCCCACAGCAGCGCAACCCTGATGGTGCTTTCCGCGCCGGATGGAAAGGAGAGTTCATGAAGTCCCTCCATAACCTGGCAATCGCCCTCTGGACAGGCGGAAACGCCATTTTCACCCTGCTTCTCACCCCGATACTCTTCAGGACGGAGAGCCGCGACACCGCGGCTCGGATCGTCGGCAATCTCTTCCCCGCCTACTTCCGCTGGGGGATCGCCTGCGGCATGGTTGCCCTTCTCTGCCGCCTGGCAGGGAGCGGCGCGGGCCGGAGGCTGCCCCTGCTTCTGCTGGTGGTCATGCTGGCAATCACCTCGTTCCAGGCGCTCTACATCGAGCCCCGCGCAGCCGAGCTGAAACGGCAAATCGGCTCCTTCGAAACCACTCCCAAGGATCATCCGCTTCGCCGGGAGTTTTCCCGCCTCCACGGCATCTCCGCCGCCTGCAACCTGACAGTCCTGGCCGGCGGCGTCATCCTGGTGGTGCTGCCGTGATGGATACTCTGCAGTCGGCACACCTCTGGGAGAAGCTGACCGGCGAACTGGCGGCGCAGCAGCCGTTCATGGAGATGCTCACCCGGAGCCTGACCAGCGATTATCGCTCCAGGGGCGGGGGCATTTTCTGTGCGCGAGGGTGCAGCGGCTGCTGCACCCTCGTGGTGAACTGCACCCTGACCGAGGCGGTCACCATCGCCGCCGCTCTGGACGAGGGGCAGTCAGTCCTGGTGGACGCCTATGTGGCGCGCCTCCGGGAGTTGGTGGTTGGCGCCGGCGACCTGAAGGCGTACCTGCGGATTCACCGGCACTCGTCGGGCGGTTGCCCCCTGCTGGAGCGGGACGGTGCCTGCGGGGTCTATGCCGTGCGTCCGTTCTCCTGCCGGGCGCTTCTCTCTACCAGGGAGAGCCGCTGGTGTTCGGCTGATTTCGCCTCGTTATCCCCGGCGGAGAAACAGGCATTTGTGGAGAGTCTGGACCGGGAGGCGGTCGCATTTCCCATGCACTACCTGGCTGCCAGCAGGGATGCCGCCTCCGGGCTTGAAAACCGGCTTTCCGTCCGCCTGGCGGAGACATTCGGCTTTTCGGTCTACGGCAACATGCCCGTGCTGGTTCACCTGGCAAAGCGGCATGACCTGGCGCGGGTCGTTTCCACCGGCAGGGACGCCGTGGAGGAACTCCTGGCGCGGGTTGGCCTGGACAACCCCCTGCTGCTGCAACTGGAGGGGGTATGAGAGCCACCTCCGGCAACCTCCTGGCGGGCCTCCCTCTGCCGGGGAGGGACGAGATTTTTCAGGAGATCCTGCAGCGCCCCGGGGTGAGGATCGAGCGGATCGTCTCCTCCGGCCAGGCCACCCCCACAGGAGAGTGGTACTGCCAGGGGTGGGACGAGTGGGTGCTGCTGCTGGCAGGCTCCGCCGGCCTCTTGCTGGAGGGTGAGGCTGAGCCCCGCCTCCTTCGCCCGGGCGACTACCTGTTTCTTCCGGCCCGATGCCGCCACCGGGTTGACTGGACCGATCCGGGTGTGCAGACCGTCTGGCTGGCGGTTCATTTTGCCGATTCCCGATGATGCCCCTTCAGCGTTGCTGCTTCCGGGGGGTTATTCCGCTCCGCTTCCCCTTCAACTGTGGCTCCAGGACTCATTTCGCCGCAGCCGGAAACTCGCCCTGCGGGCTCAGACAGTCCGCCTGCTTTCCGCTCCATTTCGTCAGGAGCCACGACGCTTCGGGGAAAGTCGCTCCATAACCCCCCGGAAGCCGCGACAGCGGGAAACAACAAGGTGATGTTTTATGCCAAGCTACATCGAACCGCTCTTCCGCCCACCCAGCGAGGCCCACAGCCTGATCTTCCAGATCACGATCGGCTGCTCACAGAACAGTTGCGCCTTCTGCGGCATGTACAAGATGAAGACATTCCGCATCCGACCTGTCGATGAGATAAGCGCCGAAATAAAGTCAATTCCGATACAACATCGACAGTATGTGCAGCGAGTGTTTCTTGCCGATGGTGATGCGCTGGTCTACCCGCAAAAGGGACTTGTTCAAATCCTTGATACCTTGGCGGAGACATTTCCTCGCCTCACCAGAGTCGGAGCCTATGCCTCCCCCAACAGCCTGACGACAAAGAGTGAAGAAGAGCTTGCCATCCTCCAGAACAGGAAGCTGCGCATTCTCTATTTTGGCCTGGAAAGCGGAGATCCGGAAACGCTCAGGGCGGTCAGGAAAGGCTATGGGCCGGAGGAGATGCTTAGCCTCTGCCGTAAAGCGCAGCAGGCGGGGTTCAAGCTTTCCGTCACCGCCATCCTTGGCCTTGCCGGGCAGGTACGCAGCAGCGAACATGCCCTTGCCACGGCTGCATGGATAAATGAACTTTCTCCGGAATATTTTTCGCTTCTGACCATGTTCAAGCGCCACAACGATGACTGGTTCGCAGCGATCAAGCCCCTGACCCACGGCCAGGTTCTTGAGGAGGCATTGACCATGCTACGCAGCCTGGAGCCGCAACGCACCATACTCAGATCCAACCACGTGTCAAATTTTCTCAATCTGGCCGGGAGCTACCCGAAGGACCGGCAGCGATTGATTGGGACTGCTGAAGCGGCACTGGCAGAGGCTTCGAGGCATCAGTCCTGGTTCAACAGCGTTTCCGATTACCAGGAGGAGTATTACTAGCAGAGAGAAGTTTTGAGTTCGCTGGATGCACGCTTTGTCTTGAATCCGGAGCAGGTTCAAGCCCCGTACAGCTGCTGAACCCTTCTTGCAAGACGAACAATCGGAGGCCAGTCATGACTAGTTATGTCCTGACCATGGGCCAGATGGTTGCGCAGGGATTCCAGATCCTTGAGCACTTTCTTTGCGGCTGAAGTGGAGCTGAAACCTGCAGCTTCGGTGAATTCCGGATGTTCTAAGGCCAGCTGCATCTTGTCGGAAAATTGCAGGCAGTCGAGCAGGTCTGCAGAGTATCCGCGCCGGATTCGCTCGCTCTGGAGTTGGCGTGCCTTTTCCAGACGACCCTCGCTGACCAGCCCAACCCAGCCATCGTCCGGCCAGTCGGCCCGGATCAGCTCAACAATCTGCACCTCGATCAGGATGATGAGTCCGAAGAGCCACATCCGCACAACCGGTTTCTCAATGTCCCCCCTGCCTATGATGCCGATGACTGACCCTTCCAGCTCGACGAAGCAGTAGGTGAAATGGGTCAGGACATGAATAACGTCAGTAAATGATGATTCCAGGCCAACCAGCTGCCGCTGATCGATCTGCCGTATTCTAAGCAGCTGTTCTCCTGTACGCTCGTCGCGGGTCATGTATCCTGTGACCAGCCCGCTTTTCCGTACCCCTGCGATGGCGGCGTTTGCCCATGGCCATTTGCCGGGAGAGAGCCGGTTTATTGTTTCAGCATCAAAGGATAAAAGCGGTTCCTGTATGTCCCGGGCAGCAAATGCTTCAGTAAATAGGTGTATGCCGTGCCTGGATTTCGTGCGCATGCTGCTTAATGCTTCGAAGGGCTGCTCCTTCTGATCGAAAGCGGAGGAAGGTATGTGGTCCAGTTTGGCATCATAGGTAGAAATCAGTTTTGTGGCCTTCGCATACAACCCGCGGTCACCCTCAGTCAGTACCTCCAGGAGAGCCTTCATCTCATTCATGTACACGCGTCCGAATCGCTGGTCATGGCGGCAAATGTCCTCGCAATTGTCTATCAAGTCGGCGAGCTTGATCGTCTTTGCACGTGGCGAAGCCAGAGCTGTATGCTCTCTGTCGATCGCCTTCCGGGCAGCCCGATTCCCATCCCCCGGCCTGCTGACATCTGTCAGTTCCTTGACGAGATTCATCACGTCCGTGCCGAATGTCTCTTCCAGGTCCTCAAATGTTGCCGGTGTATCCTCGACCGTATCATGCAGCCATGCGGCCGCAATCATCGCCCTGTCATCGCTGACGGAAGCAACCATTTCTGCCACGGCCTTCAGGTGAACATCGTAGGGCTGCAGGGTGTATTTGCGTAGCTGGTTGATGCGTGCGTGGGCGTTTATTGAATAATCTCGGGCTTTTTTTACCAAATCTTCCAATGGAGTATCTCCTGATATGCTGGATAAAGTATAGCTGTACGTGGGATTAAAAAGGTTACCATTGTCCAACGCACAAGCCGGGATCAATAATTATGGGTAACGTAGCGCCATCTTATGATGAATGATAACGTCGTCGCTTATTCCGTCAACCGCGATGTCCCGTCTTCAGTTTCCCATTGGGCGTATTAGTCTGCTGAATTCAAAGAATCATCCCTGACCAGTGCAGTTCTTGCTTGTTCATAACGTTGTGCTATTACTTTAAAAACTTTTTACTCTGCAGTATGCCGTTGGAATGTTGTTACTAAGTGAAGCTGTGATTTACTTGGCGAGCTCTGCTCGAATGGGTTGTAGATAAGGGCAACCATCAGCGTTCATAGGACTTCAAACATTTTTGTCAACAGTGGGGCAGGAGCATGACAACTGAAGAGACGGTCCGGCTATCATTTTTTCTCGGCTCATTCGCCCTGGTCGGCGTCTGGGAGCTGATTGCCCCACGGCGGCCGCTTACCTGCGCCAGGGGGCGCCGCTGGTTTGCCAACCTCTCCCTGGTGGTGCTGGATACCCTTGCGGTACGATTTCTCCTCCCCATTCTCCCCGTGGGGATGGCGCTTGTTGTGCAGGAGAGGGGAATCGGCCTGCTCAACAGTCTGCCGTTTCCCTCCTGGCTGAAGACGGTGCTGGCGGTCGCAGCCCTTGATTTCGTCATCTATCTGCAGCACCGGCTCTTCCATTCCCGACCGCTGCTCTGGCGGCTTCACCGGATGCATCACACAGACCTAGACCTGGATGTGACCAGCGGCAATCGTTTTCACCCCCTCGAAATCCTCATCTCCATGGGGATCAAACTGGCCGTCATCCCCCTGATCGGCGCTTCTCCGCTCGGTGTCCTGATTTTTGAGGTCCTGCTCAACGCCACATCCCAGTTCAACCATGGCAACATCCGCATCCCCCTGGCCCTGGACCGGTTGTTCCGTCTGCTGCTGGTAACCCCCGACATGCACCGGGTGCACCATTCGGTTATTCCCCGGGAGACCGACAGCAACTTCGGTTTCAATCTCCCCTGGTGGGACCGTATCTGTGGCACCTACCGGCCCCAGCCGGAGGCGGGACACCTGGGTATGACCATCGGCCTGCGGGAGTTCCGCGACCCGCGACAATTGACCCTTGGCAGACTGCTGGTGCAGCCGTTTCTGCGCAAATAGTCCAGAAGGGAGAGAGGGGAAATGCTTGAACATGCGCCTTTCCTTTCCGGCCCGTCGTGCTATACTGGCACCGCTTGATTTCCGTTATTGAAAGGCCGAACATGAATGTAAACGAACTCAAACGCCTGCTGGAACAGGTGCAGCGGGGGGATGAGAGCGTCGATGATGCCCTGCAGCGACTGCGTCACCTCCCTTTCGAGGACCTGGGAGACACCATGGTCGACCACCATCGCGGCCTGCGCCAAGGGTTTCCCGAGGTCATCTTCGGGGCCAACAAGAGTGTCGAACAGGTCGAAAGAATCATCTCGGCTCTGCTGGCCAAGGGGAACAACATCCTCGCCACCCGGCTGGACGAGGAGAAAGCGCATCAGCTCCTGAAGATCTTTCCCGCGTCAAGCTGGCACCGGGAGGCCCGCTGCCTGACGATCGAACGGTCGCCGGTGGAGGAGTTGGGACGCGGCACCATCCTGGTCATCTCCGCCGGCACCTCCGACATCCCTGTGGCAGCCGAGGCGGTGGTCACCGCCCGGATCATGGGGAACCGGGTGGAGCAGCTCTTTGACGTGGGGGTTGCCGGCCTGCATCGTCTCCTTGCCCGGAGGGAACTCCTCTTTTCCGCGTCGGTGATCATCGTTGTCGCCGGCATGGAGGGGGCGCTGCCATCGGTGGTCGGCGGGCTGGTGAGCAGGCCGGTGATTGCCGTCCCCACCTCGGTCGGCTACGGCGCCGCCTTCGGCGGCGTGGCGGCACTTCTGGGGATGCTCAACTCCTGCGCCTCCGGGGTGACGGTGGTCAACATCGATAACGGCTTCGGTGCCGGCTATGCGGCGTCACTCATGAACCGGGAGTAGCGGGTGTTGTCCGGTAACATCCCGGATAAAGTTTATGGATTGACGATACGCTTTGATATGCATACAATAAAAGCATATCATGGGAGTGATGATTATGCGTGCAACACTAAACATACCTGATGAGCTTATTGAGGAAGTGCAACGGCTTTCGGGCCAGAAGAGCAAGACCGGCGCAATTGTCACCGTCATGGAGGAGTACGTTCGCCGCAGGAAAATGGAGGAGCTGTTGGCACTACGCGGCAAAATCAGCATAGACTATGACTGGGAGCGGGAAGAGGAGATCGAGCTGAAGGCAGCGGAGGAACGGGAGCGTTATGCCGCCGAATAGGATTCTCCCCGACACCTGCGCCTGGATCGATTTTCTCAGGGGCAAGCAGACCACGCTTTCCGGGGCAGTGGAACAGGCGCTTCTGCACGGCACGGTGCTGACCTGCGGGGTGGTAGTCATGGAACTCCTGCAGGGGGTCAAGTCCCCCCGCGAGGAGGCCATGGTCCTGAGCGCCTTCCAGGCCTTGAACCATCTGGAGATGAACCGGGAGCTCTGGACCGGTGCCGGGCGACTGGCGGCAAAACTCCGGGCTGACGGGCAGTGCATCCCGTTTTCCGACATCATCATCGCCACCCTCGCCATGGAGCAGCAGTGCACCCTGCTGACCGCTGACCGTCATTTCGAACAGATACCGGGACTTGCCACCAGCAGGGGCGCTGCATGAAGATCCTCTACCTCGATTGCAGTGCCGGAATTGCCGGCGACATGACCGTTGCCGCCCTGATCGATCTCGGGGTGCCGCTGGAGTATCTGCGGACTGAACTGGCAAAGCTCCCGCTGCCTGAGGGGAGCTACCGGCTTGCTACGGAGGAGTGCCTGCGCCAGGGGGTGCGAGGACTTCGCTTCGATGTCACCGTAACGAATGATCAGCCCCATCGCCACTACAGTGACATCGTTGCCATGATCGATGCCAGCGGATTTGCGGACCCCGTCAGGGAGCGGGCGCAGCTGGTCTTCCGCCGCCTGGCCGAGGCCGAGGGGAAGATTCACGACGTGCCGTTGGAAAAGGTCCACTTCCACGAGGTCGGGGCGATCGATTCCATCATCGACATCGTTGCCACTGCCATAGGCCTCCACTACCTTGAGGTCGGTGAAATCCATGCCGCGGCGCTCCCATGGGGGAGCGGCTGGGTGGAGTCGGCCCACGGCCGGCTGCCGGTGCCGGCTCCGGCCACGGCGCAGTTGCTGGCCGGCCTGCCGGTCCACTGGGACATCGGCCCGGGCGAACGGGTGACCCCGACCGGTGCGGCGATCGTCGCCGCCCTGGCACGGAGCGGGCTGCCGCCGGAGATGACCGTCGAACGGGTCGGTCA
>Ga0073934_10008924_pt1 | contig 13101 bp, 9 predicted proteins | sample LarsenN4metaG_FD_76834 | JGI IMG/M metagenome (GOLD analysis project Ga0073934, IMG submission 76834) | Hot spring sediment bacterial and archeal communities from British Columbia, Canada, to study Microbial Dark Matter (Phase II) - Larsen... ...
CGCGACCAGATCAAGGAGCTGATCCAGGATCCCTCATGGGCGGGCAAGGAACGCTATTCCGAGCGCCTCTCGTTCAAGGACGGCTCGAAAGTCGTCATGCTCAACGCCGACGATATCGACTGGATCGACGCCGCCGGCGATTACATGTGCATCCACGCGCAAGGAAAGACGCACATCATCCGCGAGACGATGAAGACCTTGCAGCAGCGACTCGATCCGGCGCGGTTCCAGCGCATCCACCGGTCGGCGATCGTCAACATCAAAAAGGTGAAGGAGCTGCACCCGCACTCGAACGGCGAGTATTTCGTGATCCTCGAGAACGGATCGGAACTGAAGCTCTCGCGGTCCTACAAGGACGTCGTCGCGCGCTTTCTATAGCGCCCGTTTCGGAAAAGCGCGGCGGCGATTGGGACAAGACGCGCGGGAGGCGAGATTTGATCGCAATTCCCAACTCGCAATTCAGGGAAAGCGGTCGAAGTCGGCGCGCGCGGTCGAACCTCAAACCGCGGCCGATTGAACTGTCAAGAAAGCCTTTTTGCCGCCACGGCGACCAACGCTCAATGAAATCGCGAGCCGGCGAAGGATCAGTTTGCAAAACCGGGCGGGCGCTCGGCGGCGACGCCGAAGGCGTCCTCAAGCGCCCGGCCGAGCCTTATTATCGCGCCTTCTCCGAAGAGATTGCCCCAGATGCTGATCCCGCGCGGCGTGCGATGCGTGTCGGCGCCCGTCGCCTCTGATGTGTCGTCAAACAAGTCGCGGTTCGGCGTCGTCGCAAAGCCGGCGCGAAGCGCGAGCTGCGGATGGCCCGTCGCATTCGTCGCAAGGAGCGCGCCGCCCGCATAATGCGGTCCGACCAGCGCGTCGAATCCTTGGAAGGCGTCCGCCATCGCCTGCATGACGCGCCGCCGCAGGCGGTCGATCTGCACATAGTCGACGGCGGGAAAAAAGCGCGCCTGGCGCCATGTGTTGGGCCACGCCTCAGGGGCCTGCCAGGAAAGCGCGTCGTCGCGGTTTGAAAGCGTCAGATCCGAGAACGCCGCCGCGGCCTCGACGACGACAATCTGTTCAAGCGCGTCAAAGTCGAGCGCCGGCCACGGAAATTCCTTTAGCGTCGCGCCAAGACCCTTCAGCGTATCGAGCGCCCGCCGGTCGGCGTCATCGCCCTTTTCGAACCACGCCGGGACGTAGCCGACCGTCAGCGACGAAAGATCGGCCGCGCCGTCATAGGCGAAGCCGACGCGCGCGGCGCCCGGATCGTCCGCATCATAACCATTGATCTCTGAAAGAACGATCGCCGCGTCCTCGACCCTGCGGCAGATCGGACCGGCCTTATCGAGCGACCAGCACAAGGACATGAGGCCGGCGCGCGAGACGCGCCCGAAGGTCGGCCGAAGCCCGACCGTTCCACAACGCTCGGAGGGCGAGATGATGGAGCCAAGCGTCTCGGTTCCGATCGCAAACGAGCAAAGCCCTGCGGCGACCGCCGCGGCGGAACCGGCGCTTGAGCCGCTCGATCCTTCCGCGGGATTCCACGGATTCTTCGTGACGCCGCCAAACCATTCGTCGCCATAGGCGATCGCGCCGCAGGCGGCCTTGCCGAGCAAGACCGCGCCCGCTTCCCGCAGTTTCCTGACGATTCGCGCGTCCTTTTCGGGCACGCGGTCGCGATAGGGCTCAGCGCCCCATGTCGTCGCAATGCCCGCCGTGTCGGCGAGATCCTTCAGCGCATAGGGAATCCCGTGCAGCGGCCCGCGGTCGCGGCCTTCGGAAATCTCCTTGTCCGCCGCTGCGGCCTGCTCGCGCGCGAGATCGGCAGTGACGAGGACGAACGCGTTGAGCTTCTTGTCTAACCGCGCGATGCGTTTCAGATACGCTTCGGTCAGGGCGGCCGAGGTGATCGCCTTCGATCGCAGCCAGGCGCGCTGTTCCGCGACGCTCGCATAGGCGATGTCAGCCTCCGATTTCGGCGGCGGCGCGGCATGGTTTCCTCCAAGCATGAGGACGTTCTTTTGCGATCTGACTTTCGCGCGCGGCAGCTTCGGAACGAAGACAAGCGCTGGCGGCTCGTGATTGCCGAGTTCGACGGCGCGGATTTTCGCCAAGATCTCGAGAGCGCCTTCGAGACCCTCGATCATCATCGCGCGCTCCTGATCGGTGAAGGATAACCCATTCAGGCGCTCGGCGTTGGCGATGATCGACGCGTCAAGACTTGTCGGCGCCGCTTCCTTTTTCGCAGCCTTCGCGGCGGGCGCCGAAGGCTTCGGCGCGTCCTTCCTCGAACAGCCGGCAAAGGCGCCGGCGCCCGCGAGGAAACCGCTGACCGCGGCGCTCTTGATCAGCGCGCGACGAGATGGCGACATGAAGGCTCCCCCTGAATTCGAGCAATCGTCACATCGCCAGGAGGATGCGATCGCCTTCGGATCTTTGCAAGCGGCGGGCGATTGACGCGACTTCTTCTCTATCCCATAGGGTGCGCTTTCGGAGGCAAACCGCCATGAACCACGACTTCTACGCCCGCGTCGACAAGACGCTTGAGGGCATCCGCGAGCAGGGCCTTGAAAAGCGCGAGCGCGAGATCACTTCGCCGCAAGGTCCGGAAATCGAAGTCCTCCACAAAGGCGGGCGCGTTCGGGTCCTTAATTTCTGCGCCAACAACTACCTTGGTCTCGCCGACAACAACGAGATCGTCCGCGCAGCGCAAGAAACGATGGACGCGTACGGGTTCGGCATGGCGTCCGTGCGCTTCATTTGCGGCACGACGGATCTCCACCGGAAAGTCGAAAAGGAAATCGCGTCGTTTCTCGGCTACGAGGATTCAATCCTCTTCGCCGCCTGCTTTGACGCCAATGGCGGCGTCTTCGAGCCCCTGCTTGAGGCGGAGGACGCGATCATTTCCGACGCGCTCAATCACGCCTCAATCATCGACGGCGTGCGCCTGTCGAAGGCGAAGCGCTATCGCTTCGCCAATTCCGACATGAACGACCTCGAGACGCAACTGAAACAGGCGAACGCCGACGGGGCGCGCACAAAACTCATCGTCACAGACGGCGTCTTCTCAATGGACGGGTACATCGCGAAGCTAAAAACGATCTGCGATCTCGCCGACCGATACGAGGCGCTTGTCATGGTCGACGATTGTCACGCGACAGGTTTCATGGGGCCGGGCGGGCGCGGGACGCCCGCCCATTGCGGAGTCGAAGGACGCATCGACATCCTAACCGGCACGCTCGGGAAGGCGCTCGGCGGCGGCATGGGCGGCTATATCTGCGCGAAGGCGAATGTCGTCCATCTTCTTCGAAATCGCGCCCGCCCCTATCTCTTCTCGAATGCGCTGACGCCGGCCCTTCTCGGCGCGACGATGAAAATGTTCGAGATTGTCCGGCGCGGCGACGCGCTGCGCGCGCAGCTCTTCCGCAATGCGAAGCGGTTTCGCGACGGCATGGCGAAGGCGGGGTTCAACCTCCTCCCCGGCGAGCATCCGATCATTCCGGTGATGCTCGGCGACGCCCGCCTGGCGCAGGCGATGTCCGTCGCCCTGATGGACGAGGGCGTCTATGTCACCGGCTTTTCGTTTCCCGTCGTGCCGCGCGGACAGGCCCGCATAAGGACGCAAATGTGCGCCGGCCATACTGACGCGCAGGTCGACCGCGCCGTCGCCGCCTTCACGAAAGTCGGCAAAGCGCTCGGCGTCGTCTGATCCCTAGAGCTTCGCGCCGTGAATTGGAATCGGGGCGCTCGCTCTAGTCATTGTTTGTCGCGGCGTTCACGCGCTGAACCGCGCACACTTCAGCGCACGCGGCTCTAATTACGTGACGTCCGTCGGCAGGAATGGCGTCAGCTTCCGCCAATAGCTTTCAGGGAAGAGGCGCTGGATGAAGGACGCGACCTTGGCGTCGCGGCCGACGACGACGCGCCTTCGCCCTTTCGCCGCGCCGTCGAGGATGATTTCAGCGGCGCGTTCGGGGCTGGTGATCGCCGCCTTGTCAAACCGCGCGTCAATCTCGCTTTTTTCCGTGTACTGTGCCGGCATGGCGTCGACGGCCGCGTTCCTCGCGATTGCGGTCGCGACGCCGCCGGGGTGGACCGACGTGACCCGCACGCCCTTCGGCTCAAGTTCCTGCGCGATGGTCTCTGAAAATCCCCTGACGCCGAATTTCGAGGCGCAGTAATGCGCCTGCCCGGCATAGCCGATGAAACCGAAGAGGCTCGAAATGTTGATGAGCCCGCCCTTTGTCGCAATGAGCTGCGGCAGGAACGCCTTCGACATTCTGACGACGCCCCAGAAATTGACGTCCATGATTTTCTCGAAGGACGAGAGCGGCGTCTCCTCAAACGTTCCAACACGCGTCAGTCCGGCGATGTTGAAGACATAGTCAGCCTCGCCGAGGCTCTCCTTGATCAACGCCGCATAGCGTTCGATCGCAGCGGCGTCGGCGACATCGAGCCGGTCGACGCGGATGCGGTTTGACGCCGGCGCGTTCATCATCGCTCGGGTTTCAGCAAGGCCCGCTTCATTGACGTCGGAAATCGCGAGCGCGGCGCCGCGACTTGCAAGGTTGATCGCAACCGCCCGTCCGATGCCGGACGCAGCGCCCGTCACAACACAGACTTTGCCTTCGAATGCGTCCCGCATGATCCCTCTGGTGCGGCGTTTTCGACGCGCTTCGCCTCGAAAGCAATAAGGATTGTCAGCGAAGAAGCCGCTCGGCGATATCATTCCAGTCGCGGCCGGGCGCTGTCGCGAGCAGCGGATGGTCGCGACTTGCCTGCGGCGCATAGGGCGCGCCCGTATCGAGCCAGCGGACGGCGCCGCCGGCCTCCGACAGGATCAGCGCGCCGGCGGCGTGATCCCAGGAATGGATGCGGCTCGCGAGCTTGAAGTCGACCTTGCCCATAAGGAGCTTCAGATAGGCGTAGGCCGAGCAATGACCGGACGCCGAATCGACGTGCGCTTTCAAGCTGGCGACAAGGCGGTCGCGCCAGACCGGCGTCAGCCACCCCGTCGATTTCAGTCCTGTCGGCCGCATCCCTCGTTGCGGCGCTGTCTGAACCATTGCGCCGCGCCACATGGCGCCCTGCCCGGCGACGGCGATCGCCATCGACCTTTCGGGCGCGGCGTAAATCCAGCCGATGACGGTCTGGCCGTTTTCAACATAGGCGACGATCGTTCCGAACTCGTCGACGCCGCGCACGAAATTCCGCGTGCCGTCGAGGGGATCGACGATCCAGCAGGCGCGCTCGCCAAGCCCTGACAGGATTGACGGATCGGCGGAGGCCGCCTCCTCGCCGATGAACGCCGCGCCGGGAGACAGGGCGCAAAGCGCCGACTTCAAGGCGCGCTCGACCGCCTCATCGACGACGGTGACGAGATCCGAAAGGCTCTCTTTCGCGCGCACGGCGCCGGGCTCAAGCTTGCGGTAACGCGGCAGGATTTCGGCGTCGGCGATCTCGGCGATGACGGCGGCGACGCGCTCCGGGTCCGGCCTCATGCGATAAGGCGGCGCTTGTCGGAGCGCTCGGCTTCAAGCGGCGTTAACGGATAAAGCTTCCGGAACTGTCCGCTCGCCTTGTCGCTGAGACGCACGCTCAACGTGACGCGGCCGCCGTCTTCGATTTCGCTCCTGACGTCGCCATTCGCATGGAGCCAGGCGAGCGGCGCGCCCTCGCTGCTGTCGATCGTCACCGAAAAAGCGCGGCGGTCGATCGTCAGCACGCCATCGATCATCGCGCAGAGCGCATCAACGCCCTCGCCCGTGATCGCCGAGACGCCGATCCGCGCCGGCTCGTCAATCGTCATCGGCGCGCTCGCCCCTTCGGGGCGGCAGGCGGCGATGAGGCCGCGTCGGTCCTCCGAGCTCAAGAGGTCGATCTTGTTCATCACCTCGATCACGGGCCTCTCATCCGTTTCGTCGATCCCAAGCTGGCGCAGCACGTCAATCACGTCCTCGCGCTGGGCGCCGGAATCCGCGTGCGACGCGTCGCGCACATGAAGAATGAGGTCCGCCTCGTTGACCTCTTCAAGCGTTGCGCGAAACGCCGCGACAAGCTGCGTCGGAAGATCGGAAATGAAGCCGACGGTGTCGGAAAGAATGATCCGCTGTCCTGACGGAAGATCGACCGCGCGCATCGTCGGATCGAGCGTTGCGAAGAGCTGGTCTCGCGCGACGACGTCGGACTTCGAGAGCCGGTTGAACAAGGTCGACTTTCCGGCGTTGGTGTAGCCGACGAGCGCGACGACGGGATGGGGCGCCTTCCGGCGTTTCTCGCGCTGCAAGGCGCGCGTGCGGCGCACCTGCTCAAGACGCGCGCGCAGACGGTCGATCTTCACCTGAATGGCGCGGCGATCGCTTTCGATCTGCCGCTCGCCGGGGCCGCCTAGAAAGCCGCGGCCGCCGCGCTGGCGCTCAAGGTGCGTCCACGAGCGCACGAGGCGCGACTTCTGATAGGTCAGTTGCGCAAGGTCGACCTGCAGCCGCCCTTCCGCCGTTCGGGCGCGTTCGCCGAAGATCTCAAGGATCAGCGCGGTGCGGTCGAGGACTTTGGCGTTCCAGGCCTTTTCGAGGTTCCGATGCTGCACCGGCGACAGCGCCGCGTCGACGATGACGAGGCCGGGGCGCGGGGCCGCTTCATCGAGCCGCTTCCTGATCGACGCGACGCGGCCTGCGCCGATGAGCGTTGATGGTTTCGGCTCGTTCAGCGTCGCGATTTCCGAATGAGCGATATTGAGGTTGATCGCAGCCGCGAGCCCGATCGCCTCTTCAAGGCGGGCTTCGGGCGAGCGTGTCCGATCATCGCCCGCAAAAGCGACGTGAATGACGATTGCGACTGAAAAATCGCTGTCGGTCGGTTCGCCGGGCGTCGTCGTCAACTAGCTGGGTTCGCCTTCTTCGCCGTTCCACAAATTGACCGGCTGGCTCGGCATTACCGTGGAAATCGCGTGCTTGTAAACGAGCTGAACCTGACCTTCGCGCTTCAAGAGCACGCAGAAATTGTCGAACCACGTGACGACGCCCTGAAGCTTCACGCCATTGACGAGGAAGATCGTGACCGGGACCTTGTCCTTTCTGACATGGTTCAGAAATACGTCCTGAAGGTTTTGTTTTTTGTCAGTCATCGGTCCTCAGGGCCCCTTTTTGGCGGAATGCTGCATCGCACAAACCAATATTGGCGCGTGATCGCGTCTGACGCAACCCGTCGGGGACGTTTTCAGCCGGCTGCGGAACAATGATCAATGTAGGCCTGCCTTAGGCGCATCGCCGTCGGCCCTGGCGCGCCTGCGCCAATCGCCATGCCGTCGATCGATATGACGGGCGTCACGAGATTGGTCGCCGAAGTGATGAACGCTTCGCGCGCCCTCAACGCTTCATCGACCGTAAAGGGACGCTCGACGACCTTCATCTGGAGCGCCTCGGCGCAAGCGATGACGGTCTGACGCGTAATCCCGCCAAGGATTGCGTTGGCGAGCGGGTGCGTGATGAGCGCGCCCTTCTCGTCGACGATCCACGCGTTGGATGAGCTTCCCTCGGTCACCGTCCTCCCTTTGACCAGCCAGGCTTCGGTTGCGCCTTTCTGTTTCGCCGCTTCCTTCGCAAGCACGTTCGGCAAGAGCGCTGTGGCCTTGATGTCGACGCGCCCCCATCGAATGTCCGGCGCCGTGACGACCGCGATCCCCCTCGCCGCAACGCCATTGAGTTTCGCCAGATTGAGCGGCTTTACGGTCATGACAAGCGACGGCCTTGTTCCCTCAATCGGGAAGGCGTGATTGCGCGGCGCGACGCCGCGCGTCGCCTGCATATAGATGTAGCAGTCCCGAAGGCGGTTCATCGCCACGAGGCGGGCCGCGACAAGCCGTAAGGCCCGTTCGCTCATCGGCTCGGCGATTTGAAGCTCCGAAAGCGAGCGCCGCCACCGCGCGAGATGGCCGTCAAGATCCCAGAATCTCCCGCCGACGAAAAGCGCGACCTCGTAAATTCCGTCGGCGAACTGATAGCCGCGGTCCTCAATATGCACGGCGGCGTCGGCAAGCGGCAAATAGGCGCCATTCACATAGGCGATGCGCGGCATCAAATCTCTCTCAGAAATAATCGATGCTGACGCGGAACATCTGCTCGACGTCCTTCACATAGTCCTGGAGAGCCATCAGCACGATTCGATCGCCCGGCTTGATGACGGTCTTGCTGTGCGGCATTGAAACCTTGCCGTCGCGATAGACGGCGCCGATCATGACGCCTTCCGGCAATTCCGCCTCCATCAGCGGCTTGTTGACGAGCGGCGAGGTCTCAAGCGCGATCGCGTCGACAAGTTCCGCCGCGCCGTCAAACAGCGAGTAAACGCCTTTGATCCGGCCGCGCCTTATGTGCTGAAGGATCGTCGAGACGGTCGTCGCGCGCGGATCGACAAAGCGGTCGACGCCGACCGCTTCGGCGATCGGACCGTAATCCTGCTCATTGATGAGCGCCATGGCCCGGCGCGCGCCCTCGCGCTTTGCGACGACGGAGGAAAGGATGTTGACCTGGTCGTTGTTCGTGACCGCGACGACCGTCTCGGCTTCTTCAACCCCCGCCTCGTGCAAGAGCGCGCGGTCCATCCCGTCGCCCTGCAGAACGACCGTCCGCTCAAGCGCCGCCGCGATCGTCTCGGCGCGCGCGCGGTCGCGTTCAATGAGGCGGATCTTGGTGTTGCCGAGCTTTTCAAGGCCGCTCGCGACGTAAAGCCCGATATTGCCGCCGCCGACGACGATGACCCGCCGCGCCTGGCGCTCCGCCTGCCCCATGATTTCAAGCGCGCGCGCGACGTCGCTTCTGTCGGCGATGAAATAGATGTCGTCGCCCGCCGCGAGTTGATCTTCGGCGTGGGCGCGCCAGATGCGGTCCTCGCGCTTGATGAGAACGATGGTGATCTTGAGGTCGGGGAAAAGCGACGCGACCTGCCGCAAAGGCGAATTGAGGATCGGACAGTCGTCGTTCAGCCGCACGCCGACCGCCCAGACCTTGCCGTCGACAAACGACTTCGTCTCGAAGGCGCCCGGCGTCGACATGCGCTGCATGATCGCCTCGCTCACTTCGCGCTCCGGCGAGATGATCACGTCGATCGGCAGGCGATTGCTGCCGAAGAGGTCGGAGAACCTGGCGTCGAGATAGCCGGAAGCCCTGATCCGCGCGATCTTCGTCGGCACGTTGAAAAGAGAATGCGCGACCTGGCAAGCGATCATGTTCACTTCGTCGGAGAACGTGACTGCAATCAGCATGTCCGCTTCGCGCGCCCCGGCTTCAGCCAGGATCTCCGGATAAGAGCCGTTGCCCACGACGCCCCTGACATCAAGACGCTCGGCGAGCGCGCGAACGAGATCCTTTGACTGATCGACGACGGTGACGTCGTTGTTCTCTCCCGCGAGACGGCGGGCGATCCCGAAGCCGACGCGGCCTGCGCCGCAGATGATGATGCGCATAGGGACGCCCTGCTGTCAGATTGGCGCAAGCGCAGGAGGCTTGCCCGATATGCGCCCATCGGAAACGGCGCCGCAAGCCGACGGAATGCGCACATGATCGAAAATGCCGGTCTCCATCGCTCTATGCGGCGCCCTAGGCGCTTTCGACCCGCGCCGCGCCGCCGACGCCGAGCGCCTTCAGCTTGCGGTGGAGGGCCGATCGCTCCATGCCGATGAACGCCGCGGTCCGCGAGATATTGCCGCCGAAGCGGTTGATCTGCGCGATCAGATATTCGCGCTCGAAGCGTTCGCGCGCCTCCCGGAGCGGGAGGGCAATGATCTGCTCAAGACCCTCGCCAGCCGGAATTGAAAGTCCGGCGTCGATAATTTCCGGCGGAAGCTGGTCGCAGGTTATTTCAGGATTTGAATCGCGGCCCATCAAAATCAGCGTGCGCTCGATGACGTTGCGCAATTGCCGGACGTTGCCCGGCCAGTGGTAGGCCTGAAGCGCCGCCATCGTCTCGGCCGAGAGGCTGCGCTTTGGAAAGCCCGATGCGCGCGAAATGCGGTCGATGAAATAAGCGGCGAGCGCGGGTATGTCGTCTCTGCGCTCGGCGAGCGACGGCGCCGTGATCGGAACGACGTTGAGGCGGTGGAAGAGATCCTCGCGGAACCGACCTTCCGCCGCGTCCGCGAGAAGATCGCGCGAAGTGGACGAAATGATCCGAACGTCGACGCTGACCGGGGAATCGCCCCCGACGCGGCGGAATCGCTGGTCGACGAGGACGCGCAGGATCTTCCCCTGCGTTTCGAGCGGCATGTCGCCGACCTCGTCGAACATCAAGGTGCCGCCGTGCGCGCGCTCCATGAGGCCGATCGCCTTCGGCCGCCCGCTTTCGCCTTCGACGCCGAAAAGCTCCTCTTCCATGCGATCGGGCGCGATCGTCGCGGCGCTGACGACAATGAACGGTTGATCGGCGCGGCTCGATTTTGCGTGCAAGAGACGCGCGATCACTTCCTTGCCGGCGCCGGAAGGACCGCTGATCAGGACGCGCGAGCGCGCGTCGGCGACACGGTCGACGACCGCGCGCAGGGAATTGATGGCGGCCGACGATCCTATGAGGCCCCAGTCCGGCCCGCGCTCGCGAAGTTCGACGTTTTCCCGTTTGAGCCGCGCCGCTTCAAGCGCGCGATTGACGATGAGGACGAGACGGTCGGCGTTAAAGGGCTTCTCAATGAAGTCGTAAGCGCCCTTCTTGATCGCCGCGACCGCAGTTTCGATCGTTCCGTGGCCGGAAATAATCACGACCGGCAGGTCGGGATGGACCTTCTTTATCTCCTGCAGGATCTCAATTCCGTCCATCGCGGAATTTTGCAGCCAGACGTCGAGGACGATGAGGGCCGGCAGGCGTTCGCGGATCGCCTTGAAAACGCCGTCCGAATTCGCGGCGGTTCGCGGATTGAATCCTTCATCCTCCAATATGCCCGAGACGAGATCGCGGATATCCGCTTCATCGTCGACAACCAGAATATCGATGCTCATGACGCCCTTCCCACCCTACGCTATCACTCCGCGGCCGCCGGCGCCGTCTGTCGCCCGGCGGCGGCGAGCGGCAACGCCACGCTGACGATCGCCCCGTTCGAACCCAAATCGGCGCAATCTTCGAAGAAAAGCGCGCCCCCGTGCTCTTCAACGACCTTCTTGACGATCGCGAGGCCGAGCCCCGTGCCTTTGACGCGCGTCGTCATATAAGGCTCGGTCAGCCGGTGGCGCTCCGCCTTCGGCAGTCCGACGCCGTTATCGGCGACGCTAATTCGCGCCTGACCGTCAGCGAGGACGACCGCTACCCTAATCCGCCCTTTTTCGGAATCGGCGGCGATTCGCGCCGCGATCGATTCAGCCGCATTCTTGAGGAGGTTTCCCATCGCCTGCGCAATGAGACGGCCGTCGCAGTTCGCCATGACCGGCGTCGACGGCGCGTCCAGTTCAATCGCAATGTCAGGCGTTGCGACGCGCTGCGAGAAGACGGCGCTTCGCGCGATCTCGCGAACATCTTCAAGCGCCATCACCGGCTTGGGCATGCGCGCAAAAGATGAAAACTCATCAACCATCCGGCCGATGTCGCCGACATGGCGAATGATCGTCTCCGTGCACTTGTCGAAAATTTCCGGCGCGCTCTTTATCTCTCCGAGATATTTCCGGCGCAGGCGCTCGGCGGAAAGCTGGATCGGCGTCAGCGGATTCTTGATTTCGTGGGCGATGCGCCGCGCGATATCGCCCCAGGCGGCGGAGCGCTGGGCGCTGATGAGCTGCGTGATGTCGTCGAAGGTGACGACGAAATTGCGCTCGCCGTCGACATCATCGCTGACGATCTTGACGGACAAGGTCCGCGCCTGTCCGTCGCGTTCGACGCTGATCTGCCCTTCGGTTTCCTCATAGGGCGGACGAGCAGCCGATTCGATCAGCTCGCGCGCCTCCGGCAGGATTTCAGCGAAAGTCCGTCCGATCAGTTTTGAGTGCTCCTGATCGAGGATCTCCGTCGCCGAGCGATTGGCGATCACGATCTTGCCGGCGGCCCCGACGCCGACAACGCCGGCCGAAACCCCCGAAAGAACGGCTTCCGTGAACCGTCGCCGCCGGTCGAATTGGCGGTTCGTTTCGATCAGATCGTTCCGCTGCGTCTGCAGCTGCGCAGTCATGTGGTTCATCGATCGCGCAAGGACTCCGAGTTCGCCGTCGTCCTTTTGAACTTCGACGCGCGCGCCAAGATCGCCGCCCGATACGCGTCCGGCCATCTGCACAAGGCGGCCGATCGGCTGCACGATGCGCGTCGCCGCCCATAGCGCCAGCCAGATCGCGCCGAAGAGGATGATGAAGGCGAGGATGACGTAGCCGGCGAGAAAGATGCGCTCGGTCCGGGCGCGGCTGATTTGCGCCTCTTCCCAGTCGGTTCGGAGCGCGCTGACCGCGATGAGACGGCGCGTCGTCGCTTCCTCCATCGGCTGGTAGGCGATCAGGTAGCCGTTGTCGTATTCGGCGATCTTCAGAATGACGCGGAACTTGTCGAATTTCTTGTCGTCGTTGACGCCGAAGCTGCCGGCGCCCGGCGCCTGCCCCTTCAGACCGTCCATGGTTTCCTTGGACGGGAGCTTGTAGGAGCCGGGCCGCACTTCCGCCCGAACAAGAACCTGGCCGCCGCCGCTGATCACATAGAGCGCGTCGAGGCCGCGAACCTCTGCTTGCGTAAAAAGATATTGCAGGAAGCTGACCGGCGTTCCTTCGAGACCGACGCCCGCTTCCTCGCTCCGGCGGACATCGTAGGCGATGTTGTTGAGCATCACTTCGAGCTCGGTCTTCTTGAGCTCGATAAGCCCGTTGGCGAGATCGCGCGCCGTGTTATGATAATTCTCGATCCGCTCGCCGAAGACGTCATTAAGGCTCGAACGGAGGATGGTGAAGGCGAACAGGAAGGCGATGATCGCCGGCACGACCGCGACCGCCGAGAACAGCCAAACGAGTTTCAGGTGCGTGGCCGAACCGGCGAGCTGGTTGCGACGATTGGACCAGACGTGCCAGAGCCGCGCGCCGATCAGCGCCGCGAACGCAGCCGCGATGACGACATTTCCGACAATGAGCGACAGCAGAACACTGCGGTCGACGCTCTCAACAGCCG